>JAABUQ010003826.1_pt1 | contig 26723 bp, 26 predicted proteins | sample 5560001 | NCBI WGS metagenome assembly JAABUQ01 (sample SAMN10711888, study PRJNA513371) | rock metagenome | isolation source: Antarctica rocks | place: Antarctica: Victoria Land, Finger Mt nord | collected 2015-12-18 | reverse complement strand
CCGATGAATCACAAATGCAGCCCGTGCCGAAAGCCCTCTTCTGATTCCATCATCAACAAAACCGCTCTAGGGACTGGCCAGCCCGGACCATGGCTCGACGCACAGGAAGTCCGCACCCGGCTTCAACATTCCTCAACCGCTGCTCCGTCAGCGGCTGGACTAGGCAAGGCGCCGCTGGCCCGCAGCCCGGCAAAGGTACAGGCCATGTCCAGCACCAGCATTCCGCCATCCCGCCCATCCCTGGGCATCATCGGCTTCGGCGCGTTCGGACGCTTGATGGCCCGGCACCTGTGGCCGCACTTCCGATTGTGCGCCCATGATCCCGTCCTGCCACCCGGCCATTGTGCGGACGGGGTCGTGCTGGACAGCCTGGCCACGGTGGCAGGGCGCCCGGTCGTAGTGCTGGCGGTGCCGGTCAGCCGGCTGGCGGACACACGGTGCGGGCCATCGGGCCGCACCTGCAACCGGGTGCGCTCGTGCTGGACGTGGGGTCGGTCAAGGTGGTGCCCGCGGGTATTATGCTGCGCGAGTTGCCGGCGCATGTCAGCATCGTTGCTACGCACCCGCTGTTCGGGCCGCAGAGCGCCCGGAACGGGATTGCGGGGCTTAAAGTCGCGGTGTGCCCGGTTCGGGGCGGGGATGGCCCCCGTGTCGGTGCCTTCTTGCGGCGGGCACTCGGGCTGCATGTCATCATGACGACGCCCGACGCCCATGACCGGGAAGCGGCGATGGTGCAGGGCCTGACGCATTTGATCGCCAAGGTGCTGGTCCAGATGGAGCCGCTGCCGGCACGCATGACGACGCGAAGCTTCGACTTGCTGATGCAGGGGGTGGGCATGGTGCCGTATGACGCCCCAGAGGTGTTCCAGGCCATCGAGCAGGCCAACCCGTATGCACGGGAGGTGCGGCGACGGTTCTTCGACCTGGCCGCCGCGCTGGATGCGGAACTGGCGATTGAGTAGCTGTAGCGGCCAACTGTCCGGTTGGGTTCGTTTGACGGACAGGCATACCCACCCTCGTGTTGCACCGCAGCGTGCGTGCGTCTATGCAGGTGCATGTCCTCTGATCGAGCACCTTCCAGCAATCTGCTGACGCCGCCTTAGCGGCACGCTCTCCGAGAATCTGCCCTTCCCGCCGCCATCGGTGGCGTGACTCTGTTTATACACCGCACTTCCTCTTCCTTCGGGCAAGTGCGGGTCGCTAAAGGTCAATTCCCTTGAACCTATCCAAGCTCCGCGCCGAATGGGCGCCGAACGTCTCGCGCGACCTGCTGGCCGGCACCGTCGTCGCCCTCGCCCTCATCCCGGAAGCCATCGCGTTCTCGATCATCGCAGGCGTCGATCCCAAGGTCGGCCTCTACGCCTCGTTCTGCATCGCAGTGGTCACGGCCATTGCCGGCGGCCGGCCCGCCATGATCTCCGCCGCGACGGGGGCCACAGCCCTCGTCATGGTCACGCTCGTCAAGGAGCATGGCCTTGGCCACCTGTTCGCCGCCACCATCCTGACGGGCCTCTTGCAACTCTTGGCCAGCGCGCTGCGGCTCGGAGACCTGATGCGGTTCGTGTCGCGCTCGGTCGTGACCGGCTTCGTGAACGCGCTCGCCATCCTTATCTTCATGGCGCAGCTCCCGGAGCTGATCGGGCACGGCTGGCAGGTTTACGCCATGGTGGCGGTCGGCCTGGGCATCATCTACGGGCTGCCGCGGCTGACCAAGGTGGTGCCGTCGCCGCTTGTCACCATCGTGCTGCTGACGGCGTTCTCGATGGCGGTCGGCCTCAAGCTGCACTCGGTCGGCGACATGGGCGAGCTGCCCAACGAGCTGCCGTTCTTCGCCCTGCCGCAGGTGCCGCTCACGCTGGAAACGCTGTGGATCGTCCTGCCCTACGCGCTGACGCTGACGATGGTTGGGCTGCTGGAAAGCCTGATGACGGCGGCGATCATTGACGAGATGACGGACACGACCTCGGACAAGAACCGGGAGTGCGCCGGGCAGGGCCTGGCTAACATCACCTCCGGGCTGTTCGGCGGCATGGCGGGTTGCGCCATGATCGGCCAGTCGGTCATCAACGTGTCGTCGGGTGGCCGGGGGCGCCTGTCGTGTCTGTGGGCGGGCGCCTTCCTGCTGTTCCTCATCGTCGTGCTTGGCCCCTGGGTGAAGCAGATACCGATGGCGGCGCTGGTGGCGGTGATGGTCATGGTGTCCATCAACACCACCTTCCAGTGGCAGTCCGTCCGCACGCTCGTCACCCATCCCAAAAGCTCCAGCGTCGTCATGCTGGCGACTGTGGCCGTGGTGGTCGCGACGCATGACCTGGCCAAGGGCGTGCTGGTCGGCGTGATCCTGAGCGGGCTGTTCTTCGCGCAGAAGATTTCGCGCTTCTTCGGCGTGACCTCGGCCGTGGACGACTCTGCGGGCGTCCGCATTTACCGGGTGACAGGCCAAATCTTCTTCGCCACGGCGGAAGCGTTTCACAATGCCTTCGACTTCCGGGAGGAGTTGAAGGCCGTCACCATTGACGTTCACGCCGCCCACTTCTGGGACATCACCGGCATCAACGCGCTGGACCGAGTGGTGCTGAAGTTCCGCCACCACGGCGTAGCTGTTGAAATCGTCGGCATGAACGAGGCGAGCCAGACGCTGGTGGACCGGCTGGCCCTGCACGACAAGCCAGGCGCTGCATTGCCAGCAGGCGGACACTGAGCCTGGAATGGGTCGGGGTAAATAGAGCAAGCTGTCACAAGCCTCTACCCGCTGGAACGTGGCATCTGTCCATCCAACTCGGTTGAACGGAGAGATATCTTCGGCACTGGCCGGCTGTACCACTTCGTCAAACGTCCGAAAGCAGCTGCTGCCTTCCTTATCGTCGGCATGTTGACGACCGGGCCCGACGCATCGGCGCTCGGCGGCGAGCCAGAGACCACCCGCATGTCGGTGGTCACCACGTATGGCCTGGACCTGGGCCCGCCGGCGGGACGGGAGACGCTGCGACGCCGCACCGCGACGGCGGCACGGCTGGTTTGTGGGCAGTACGAGGCAGCTGACCTGCGGGAAGGCGGGGACTATGACCGGTGCCGCGCACTCGCCATCGCGGACGCTTCCGCCCAGGCGGACATGCTGACCGCCAAGGCCGGCAGCCGGACGATGTCGGTCGCCGACTCCCCGGCCACGCGACCCTGATCCTGCGGCACCGGCGGGCCGTCAGAGCAGCGTCAGGTCCATCATCACCAGGATGCCGCCGATGACCACCACGGCCCAGAACGCGGTCCGGCAGAACCGTCCCCAGAACATCTGACGGTCCGCCATCAGGGCTTCAAGGTTGGTCGGCACCGGGGCCGCCTCGCCCGGTGCCGCGTGTTCGGTAGCCATCTCGTGCAAACTCCTGCGACCGGCGTTTTACCTGCGGGAACTATAGCGCCGGACGCGCTCACACCGCCAGGAGGGCCGCATCCGTATCCTCATGCGCGGGCGCTCCGAGGTGACGCCGCAGGGCGAGCGGATACAGGATGTGCTCCTGGCGCAGCACCCGCGTGGCCAGCGTCGGGGGCGTGTCGTCCGCCCGCACCGTGACCGCGGCCTGACCCAGGATCGGCCCGTCATCCATGACTTCCGTGACCAGGTGCACGGTGCAGCCATGCAGCTTCACCCCCGCCCGCAGCGCGCGCTCGTGCGTGTGCAGGCCGGGAAAGGCCGGCAGCAGGCTGGGATGGATGTTGAGCATGCGGCCCTGCCAAGCCTGGGTCAGGAACGGGGTCAGCAGGCGCATGTAGCCGGCGAGGCAGACGCACTGCACGCCGGCCTCGCGCAGGGCCGCGTCGATCGCCTGCTCGTGCGCGCCGCGGTCGCCGCCGTAGCGGCGATGCTCGATCGCGCATGCGGCGATGCCGGCCGCACGCGCGGCAGCGAGGCCGCCCGCATCCGCCCGGTTGCTCAGCGCCAGCACGATCTCGGCCGGATAGTCGGGTGCGCGGCTGGCCTCGATCAGGGCCGACAGGTTGCTGCCGCGGCCGCTCAGCATCACCGCAACCGGGACCCTGGCCACGTGGGTCAGGCTCCGAAACGCGGCATGCTGGTGAGGCGCACCGGCGCCGCGCTGCCGGAGGCGGCCTCGATGCGGCCGATCACCGAGAACGCCTCTCCCAGCTCCGAGAGCAGCGCGGTGGCGCTCGACACGTTCGACACCACCAGCGCCATGCCGACACCGCAGTTGAACACCCGCAGCATCTCGTGGACATCGATGCGGCCCGCCTGCGCCAGCCAGCCGAACACCGGCGGCAGCGTCCAGGCATCGCCCTCGAGCACAGCACGCACGCCCTCGGGCAGCACGCGCGGCAGGTTGCCGGGCAGGCCGCCGCCGGTGATGTGGGCGGCCCCGCGCAGCAGGCCGGCGCGGTGCAGCGCCAGCACCGCGTGCACGTAGAGGCGCGTCGGCGTCATCAGCGCCTCGCCGAGGCTGAGGCCCGGCGCGTAGGGGCAGGGCGCGTCCCAGCCCAGCCCGGCGGCGCGCACGACGTGGCGGACCAGCGAGAAGCCGTTGGAGTGCACGCCGCTGCTCGGCAGACCGAGGATGAAGTCGCCGGGCGCGATCCCGTGCGGCAGCAGGGTGCCGCGCTCGGCGGCCCCCACCGCGAAGCCGGCGAGGTCGTAATGGCCGGGGCCGTACAGGCCGGGCATCTCCGCGGTCTCGCCGCCGACCAGGGCGCAGCCGCTCAGCCGGCAGCCCTCGGCGATGCCCAGCACCACGCGCGCCGCCGCGTCCACGGCGAGCTTGCCGGTGGCGAAGTAGTCCAGGAAGAACAGCGGCTCGGCGCCCTGCACCACGAGGTCGTTGACGCACATCGCCACCAGGTCGATCCCGACCCCGTCATGCAGCCCGGTCTCGATGGCGACCAGCAGCTTGGTGCCGACCCCGTCGGTGGCGGAGACCAGCACAGGGTCGCGGAAGCCGGCGGCCTTGAGGTCGAACAGCGCGCCGAAGCCGCCCAGCCCGCCCATGGTGCCGGGCCGGTCGGTGGCGCCGGCGGCCGGCCGGATCGCCTCGACCAGCCGGTCGCCCGCCTCGATGTCGACGCCGGAGTCGCGATAGCTGCCGGAGGCGACGGGCGGCTCGGGTTGGCTCATGGTCGGGGCTGCCTCGTCCTGATCTCGGGGTCGAAGACCGATGGATGATACGGTAGAGCATGATCGGCTCGATCATGCTCCGCTTGACTGAGGAAAGAGCAGCTTCATCGGTCAAGTGGGATCGCGGAGCGATTCCACTTGAACCGATGCTGCCCTAGAGCAAGATGCCTTTAGCTTGAACCGCTTGTTCAAGCTAAAGGCATGAACTTGCTCGTCAAAATTATCTAGAGCGTGATCCACCTGGGGTGATCACGCTCTAGACGTGGCGAAGCTTTACGGCAGGCGGGGCGGCGCGAGAAGCATTGGCGATCGAGATCGGACATGAGGCGCCCGACGGGGGTGCCGCCAGCCGCCAACTGGCGCTGCCGTTCGCGCACCGGCCGCGCTTCGCACGCGCGGACTTCATCGCCGCGCCCTCGAACGCGGCGGCGCTGGCCTGGCTCGACCGCGACGGCGGCGCGCAGTGGCCGGATCACCGGCTGGCGCTGTGGGGCGAGGCCGGCTGCGGCAAGACGCACCTGCTGCAGGTGTGGGCGCGCGACCATGACGCGCTGCTGCTGCCCGGCACCGCCCTGCGCGGCCTGACCGGGCTGCCGGGGCAGGGGGCCGGCGGCGGCGTCGCGGTCGACGACGCCGACATGGCGACCGACGAGCGCGCCCTGCTGCACCTGCTCAACGCCGCCCGCGAGCAGGGGCTGCCCATCCTGCTCGCCGGCCGGGAGCCGCCGTCGCGCTGGCCGGTGCTGCTGCCCGACCTCGCCAGCCGCCTGCGCGCGACCGCGGCGGTGGCGCTCGGCCGGCCGGAGGAGGCGCTGCTGCGCGTCCTGCTGCTGCGCCTGCTCGCCGAGCGGCAGCTCGCGGTGGCGCCGCCGGTGGTGGAGTGGCTGCTGCTGCGGCTGCCGCGCCGGGCGGACGCGATGCGCGAGGCGGCGCGGCTGCTCGACCAGGCGGCGCTGGCATCGGGCGGCGCGGTCACCCGCGCGCTCGCCGCCGCCGTGCTGGACGAGCTGCTCGCGGCGCCGCACCTGGGCGAGGCGGACCAGCCAGAGGCGGCGTCGCTGCTGTAGCGGCTACGCCAGCGTCTCCGAGAACAGCGCCTGCATCGAGGCCCAGGAGCGCGCGTCCGCCTGCGGGCTGTAGCGGAGCGCGTCGGGCATGTTGCGTGACGCCGCACCCTGGTTGGTGAAGCTGTGCACGGTGTTGCCGTAGACGTGCATCTGCCAGTCCACGCCGGCCTCGCGCATCTCCGCCTCGAAGGCCGCGCGCTGTTCCAGCGGGATCATCGGGTCGTCCGCACCGATGCAGACCAGGACGCGCGCCTTGATGGCTTTCGCGTCAGATTTTGGCGCGTTGCTGGAGAGGCCGCTGTGCAGCCCGACCACGGCTTTCAGCTCGGCGCCGGAACGGGCCAGCTCGAGCGCCATGGTGCCGCCGAAGCAGAAGCCGATCGCGGCGACGCGGGCGGCATCCGCCTCGGGGCGCGCGATCAGCGCGTGCAGGCCGCCGGCGGCACGCACCCGGGTGCGTGACGGGTCGGCGAACAGCGGCTCCAGCAGGCCGAGCGCTTCCTGCAGGCCGTCGATGACGCGGCCCTCGCCGTGCAGGTCGCAGGCCAGCGCCACGTAGCCAAGGGCGGCCAGCCGTTCGGCACGCGAGATCGCGTGCTCGCCGAGGCCGAACGCCTCGGGGAACACCAGCACCCCGGCGCGCGGCCCGGATGCCGGCTCGAAGAAGAGCTGGCTGCGCATGGCTAGCCCGTCGGCCTGGTAGGTCAGCGTCTCGTGGTGCATGGGGATCCGTCCTGATGGGTGGAGCGGCTTGAACCACCGGGGAGGCCGGACCGCAAGTCATTCTGGATCGGCTTCGGCCAGCGGCGGTGCAGCCACAACCACGAAGCCGGGTCCGCGCGTATCCAGCGCTCCAGGGTCGCGTTCATCGCCAGGGTGAGGGCGTAGATGTCGGCCTGCCGGCTGCCGGTCAGGACGACCGGAAGCGGCGCCTCGCAGACCATGCGGAACCGTGCCGGGCCCAGACGCACCACGCGCACCGGGATCACCGGGCAGCGGAAGCTCCGCGCAAACTGCGCGAGCGCCGGCGCGGTCATCGCGGTCATCCCCAGCAGCGGCACGGCGATGCCGTCATTCATCTTCTGGTCGACCAGCAGGCCGAGCGATCCGCCGCGCCCCAGGTGCCGCAGCGCCGCGCGGGCGCCCTGCGCGCCCTTGGCGAACATCGAGACCCGCGCGCCCAGGGCGCGTTCCCGCATGGCCTGGATGATGCGGTCGACATGCCGGTTGGAGGCGGCGCGGTAGAAGCCCGACACCGGCACGCCCAGCTCGGCCGCGATCGGCAGCACCATCTCCCAGTTCCCGAAATGGCCCGAGAAGAACAGCGCCTGCGCGCCGGGTCGAAGCAGGGCCTCGATATGCTCGCTTCCCTGCAGCTCCCAGCCTGGTCCGGCGTCGCTGCGCCGGATCGCGGCCAGATGCGGAAGCTCGGCGCCGTTGCGGCCGAGATTGTCCCACACCGCGCGCACCACCTGCGCCCTCGCGTCGGCGTCCAGTTCAGGCAGCGCGCGCCGCAGGTTGGCCTGCGCGATTCGCGAGACGGGCAGGGCCGGCCCGATCGTGCGGGCGATCCACCCGCCGAGGTCGGACGACGCGACCGGGCCCAGGCGCCGCAGCAGCCGGACCAGGATACCGAGGGCCACCGCCTGCGCGCGCTGCGAGGCGGCCTCCCACGGCCATGCGATGGATGACGTCATGCGGCCAGGTCCCGTCATCGCCCCGGCAGATCGGGTTCGGGCAAGTCGGGCTCCAGCGTCCTGCGATAGCGTCGCCACGACACCATGCCGTGCGCGGCCAGTGCCTGCACCTGTCGCCACGCGCCGGCAGCGAACCAGGGCTCGACCAGGCGCAGGCGCAGCAGCAGCCCGACCACGCGGAGCATGGAAGCCGCCGCGGCGAGGCATAGGCTCATGGTGACCCTGTGCATCCGGGCGTCGGTCTCCACCGCCATCATCTCCGGGATGGTGGGGCAGGCCGACAGCCTGCGCAGCACCACCATCATGGAGCCGCCGACGAAGCACGGGCATGCGTGCCGATCGAGAGGGACATCATGCCGGCAGCCTACCGTCCCAGCGCCAGCTGGACCACCCGGAACACCACCCGCCCGACCGCCAGCAGCAGGTAGCCGCGCAGCACGGTCATCCAGACCCGTGTCGAGCCGGTGAACTGGCCCACCTCGGGGCGGCCGGCGAAGGTCGCCGAGCGGAACGCCATCATCGCCACCGCGCCGGCGATGACCATGACGATGCCGATCCACAGGTCCACCTTCTCGTAGGCCATGAAGCGGGGCGTGATGCGCTTGTCGATCACGTAGCTCTGCTGGAAGAAGAGCTGCCAGGGTGCGACCATGGTGCCGACGCTGGCGATGATCAGCAGCAGCACGTCGACCAACTTCCCAGTGGAGGGCAGCCGCGGCAGCAGCAGGTCGCGCGCGACCTGGCCCACCGGCGGATGCACCGCCAGCACCACCGGGACCAGCAGCAGGCTGCCCAGGCAGAGCATCAGGGCGAAGGGCTCGAAGCGGCGGAAATTACCGGTGGCGGCGGCCAGCATGGTCACGCCGGCCGCGACCAGCACGCCCCAGAGCTTCGGCAGCCCGAGGAAGTCAAGCCCGATGCTGACGCCGATGAACTCGGTGACGATGGTTAGCCCGTTCAGGATGAACAGGTCGATCACGCTGAGGGCGCCCCAGAACCTGCCGAAGCGCTCCAGGATCAGGCGCGCATGGCCCACTCCGGTCACCGCGCCGAGCCGCAGCACCATCTCCTGGTTCACGTAGAGCACCGGCACCAGCAGCATCAGGGTCCAGAGCAGCGCGGTGCCGTAGTTCTGGCCGGCCTGGGTGTAGGTGGCGAAGGCGCCGGCGTCGTTGTCGCCGACCATGACGATCAGGCCGGGACCGATGATCGCGGCCAGGGTGCGCAGCCTCGCCCTCCAGCCCATGCGCGGGCGCAGGTCGCCCTCGCAGATGGTGCCGAGGGCGCCGTCGATGTCGCCGATATGGGCGGCATCCAGGACGGCGTGGGGACGGGACGGCAGGTCGGCCATGTCGGTGTCGAGCATGGTGGCCACTCCGGATCGGAATTGCGCGTGCGTGCGCGGGATCGGCGGGCGGTCAGGCCTGGTGCTCTCCGGGAAGGTCGTCGGCCGCGCGCCGGACGATGGCCGGAGCAGCGCTCCAGGCGATCCGCGACACCGCGTACGGGCGGCATGGCGCGGACAGGTAGACGCAGGCGGTCGAGCCGCGGCGATCGCGGCACAACCGGGCCGCAGGCGGGTGCCGAGGCCGATCGGCGAAGCTGGACAAGGCGATCATCGGCGCCTCCTCGTGCTCAAGCGTTTGGCTCAAGCCCGGAGGGCGCGACCGCCCCGGCGACGGCGCCTAGCGGCGCGGAAGCCTTGACGGGAGCATGCATACCCGGGAGCGGATCCAGCCGGCAGGGACGAGTTCGGACGGCGTGCGAAGCCGATCGCCCCCCTGGGACTGGCTGCTAGGTCGCGGTTCCATGCAATCCCTTGCCTCGGTTTCGGGTCCGGCGGTGGTTGGCAACGCGCAATGATAGAGGCGGTCGCTCGATCGGGCTCGCATCCGGCATGAAGGTCCAGTATACCCCGTTGGGTATGAGGTCAACGTGAATGAAGCGTGTGGAAACAGAAAAAGCCAAGTTGGTGAAGCGACTTAGTCGCATCCGCGGGCAGGTGGACGCGTTACAGCGCGCGATCGAGCAGGCCGATCCGAGCACCAGGCTGCTGCAGCAGGCCACGGCCTGCCGTGGCGCCATGGACGGCTTCATCGCCGAGGTGATCGAGGACCATATCCGCGAGCAGATGGTGGGTGCGGAGGACAAGGGTGCGGCGTCGCGCGCCGCCGAGGAACTGATCGGCATCGTGCACAGCTACCTCACCTAGCGTGCTGCCGCCGCTGCCGTGCATGCGGCTGTATGGCGCGGACGGCGCCATGCGCATCATCGCCTACGTGGTCTCGGGGATCGGCTTCCTCGGCGCCGGCGTGATCGTCAAGGACGGCACCAATATACGCGGCCTGAACACGGTGGCGACGCTGTGGTGCTCGGGCGCGGTCAGCGCCTTCACCGGCAGCGGGCTGTTTCCCGAGGCGGCGCTCACCGCGACCATCCTGGCCGGCAACACCCTGCTCCGGCCCCTGGTGAACTGGGTCAACCGGCGGCCGATGGAAGCGGGCGTCACCGAGGCGGAATACCGCATCCACGTCTTCTGCCGCCCGGACGTGGTGTCGGACGTACGCGACCTGCTCGACAGCGAGCTGGACCGGGCCAGCTGCCCGATCCGAGAGGTCGAGACGCTTTCGGACAGCAGCGACCAGGTGGAGCTCGCCGCGATCCTGGTGCCGACCACCGCGGACGAGGACGAGCTGGACGTCGTGGTCGCCGCACTGGAACGCTCGCCGCTGGTGCGCTCGGCTACCTGGACCGTCGAAACCACGTCCTGATCCAGGCGGTTGCCTTCACCGTTCGCCGCTGTCGTCCGAGGTCGGGTCGGTGTGGAAGCCGAGCTACTGGTCCTCGCAACCGCTCGGAGCCAAGCCCTCGACGCCGGTCCATGCCAGCACCGGGCAGTCTGGCATCCTGCAGACCAGCACCGTGCGGACATGGTCTGCGTGGAGGGCTGCGTAGCAGCAGGCCGCCGCGGTCGAGGTGGATCGCGCCCGACCGGCAGTCGGTAGGGCATCGCGCGTTCGGTTTCGCCGAAATTCGAGGCTGCGGTAGCGCGAGGTGTACAGCGAGACCGCGGCCGCACTTCAGCCGGGCAGCGCCAGCAGCTCGACTTTTGCGCAGGCGGGGTCATCGACGAACAGGATCCCGGAGGTACCGCCTAGCTTCCATCCGAGCGGCGCTAGAGCGGTCTCCGAGTCCTGCTCGCCTGACGTCGCCGCGTAGAGATTGCCGATGCGGCTGGAGTCCAGGTCCCGGGCTGCTGCGGACTGCAAGACGTCCATGGTCCAAAATTTCCCGTAGGCGGAACAGTTACAGTCCACACCTATCCAATCCAATCCGATCCAGTCTGCATAGTCAATTTTGACGATGCGCCTGCAGCCGTTTCGCGTTTTCCTGAACCTGTCGTCAGAGTCGGTGATATTCAGGCAATCGAACAGCAGCGATCGGGAGGATCGGTCATGGCCGTGGACGGGAAACTGGCGAATGGACTATCGAGTGCGACCCACGTCATCAAGGTCACGGCAAGGGTTCTGTCAGATTTGGCGTCAGCGGACGCTGGTCTGGCTGGAGAAGGAGCGGTCGGGTAAAGTCTGTGCGGTGGGCTGCTGATCGGTTGGGCGGGATGGGTTGTATTTGCTGTGGCTCGGAAGCTGTGACGGAGCGGCTGGAAGTCACGGCACAGGGCTATCGACGGTTCCGCTGCCGGGAGTGCGGTCGCCGGTTCAACGAGTGCCGCGGCGGGGTGCTGAACCGGACCAGCCTGCCCAGCGACGTCATCGCTTTCGTGGTGTTCTGCCGGCTGCGCTACCGCCTGACGCTGCGAGGCCTGAGCGAGATCCTGCTCCTGCGGGGCATCGAGGTGAGCCACGAGGCGATCCGGGACTGGGAGACGAAGCTGCTGCCGGTCATGGGGGAGGAGCTCCGCAAGCGGCGCCACGGCAAGCGGCGTGGCCCTGGCGTCAGCTGGTATGTAAACGAGACCTACCTGAAAGTCCGAGGCAAGTGGGCCTACCTGTATCGCGCTGTGGATCGGGACGGTAACTGATCGACGCCACGCTGAGCGAGCACCGTGACATGGCGGCAGCCAAGGCCTTCTTCCGCTCGGCCAAGGCGACGAAGGGCTTTCGGTTCAATAGAATGACGACAGACGGGCATGGCTCCTATCCCAAGGCAATCCACACGACACTCGGACGGACGGTCCGGCACAGGACCAGCGCCTACTTGAACAACCGGCTCGAGCAGGACCACCAGGCGATCAAGGGGCGGATCCGATATATGCGAGGCTTCAAGTCCGATCAGGCCGCCGCGCGTTTCTGGTGGGAGCACGGCGAACTCCGCGATCTGCTCCGTTGCCGTCATCGTCACAACCAGCCCGTTCCCGCCGCCACCCGTCGGTCCCGCTTCACCAGAGCCGCCCGGATTGCGCTCAGCATCATGCAAGCCACCTGAGCACCCACCCTGCTCATCATCCTCCTCGGCCAGAAAGGCGCGACGGCTGACAGAACCACGTCGTCAACACGTTCGCGTCCATCTTCAGCACGAAACAGCCGACCTTCGGCACTCCGTTCGGCCGCGGCATCGCGGCGCAGGAACCGGTCCGGTTCCTGCGGGCAGGCGATCTGCCGATCAGCTGCCTTTCGCGTAGATCGCGCGGGCGTTGCTCGCATCGATCAGCTGCGTCGGCACCGTGACCAGCTTGGGCACCGACGTCGCGCAGTCGAGCAGGATCGACTTCGCCAGCCGCAGCGCCTCGGCGGCACCGGTCGGATAGACCATGGTCGCCGACCACTCCCCGTCCGCCACCGCGCGTATGCCGCCCGAGGGGCCGGGCAGGCCGTCGGTGCCGATGATCTTGACCTGGCCGAGCTTGCCGGCCTGCTTGACGGCGATGTAGGCGCCCGAGGCGGCGAGGTCGTTGCAGGCATAGACCAGCTTGATGTCGGGATGGGACTGCAGCATCGCCCCGAACACCGTCACCGCCTTGTCCTGCATCCAGTCCACCGGCTGCACCGCGACCACCTTGAGCTTGGGGTTGCCCGCGATGCCGGCCTTGAAGCCCTCCAGCCGCTCGATCGCCGGCGAGGAGCTCGGCAAGCCCTCCAGGATCGCGACCTCGCCGCCCTCGGGCATCAGCTTGGTCGCGGCATACTCGCCGGCCTCCTTCGCTATGGCGCGGTTATCGCCGGTCACGAAGCTGGTGTAGTCGTCGCCGACGGTCTTGCGGTCCATCTCGATGACCGGGATGCCGGCCTTCATCACGCGCGTCACCGCGGGCGTCAGCGGCGCCGCCTCGAAGGCCGAGATGAACAGCATGTCGACCTGCTGGGTCAGGAAGTTCTCGACCTGGGAGACCTGCGTGTTGTCGTTCGCCTGGCCGTCGGCGATGACGATCTTGAAGTGCGGGTAGTTCTTGATCAGCCGCTCCAGCTCGTGGTTGACCTGGGCGCGGTAGGGCTCCTTGAAGTTGGCCTGCGAGAATCCGATCGTGTAGTGGTCGGTCGGCCCGCAGCCCTTGTAGATCGGCGCCCGCTGCGCGTTGGTGGCCGGAGACAGCCCGGCCACGGCGGCGCTCGCCATGAAGGTGGCCGCGAGCAGAGTGGTGCGTCTGGTCATGTCGTTTCTCCCTGTTGTCAGCGCGAACTTCCGTCGCGTCCGATGATGGTCTGCAGGCCGGCCGCGAGCACGATGATGGCGCCGGTCGCCAGCAACTGCATGGCCGCACTCACGTCGTTGAGCTGCAGGATGTTGGCGAGCGCCCCCAGCATCACCGCACCCGCGATGGTGCCGACCATGCTGCCGGCGCCGCCGAACAGGTCGGTGCCGCCGATCACCACGGCGGCGATGGCGTTGAGCTCGTAGCCGGAGCCGTCGTTGGGGCTGCCGAAGCTGAACTGCCCCGCATGCACGATGCCGGCGATCCCGGCGCACAGCCCGCTGAGCCCGTAGACCGAGATCTTGATCCAGCGCACCGGGATGCCGGACAGCCTTGCGGCGCGCTCGTTGCCGCCGACCGCGAACACGTAGCGGCCGTAGCGCGTGCGGTTCAGCAGGAAGGTCGCGGCCAGCGCGAGCACCACGAACACCAGCGTCGCCACCGGGAAGGTGTCGCCGAGCAGCCGCTCGCCGAGGATGGCGAAGGCCGGCGGCGCGTTGCCCGGACCATGGCCATAATTGATGTTGATGAAGGTGTTGCCGGACGCGATCAGGGCGAGGCCGCGCGCCGCCTGCAGCCCGGCCAGGGTCACGATGAAGGCCTGTATGCGCAGCCGCGCGGAAAGCAGCCCCTGCATCAGCCCGAACAGGGTGCCGACCACCAGCACCAGGGCGAGCGTGCCGGTCAGGCCCCAGCCCGAATTCACCAGCAGCGTCGCCGTCAGCACGCTGGAAAGGCCGAGCACCGCGCCCACCGACAGGTCGATGCCGGCGGCGATGATGACGAAGGTCATGCCCAGGGCGAGGATGCCGGTCTCGGAGATCGAGCGGACGATGTTGGCGATGTTGTCGGTGCCGAGGAACAGGATGTGGCCGTGACGGCGCGGCGAGAACGCGATGCCGCCGAACAGCACCAGCACCAGGCCGAGCAGGCTCTGGAAGCGGAGCAGGTAGGCGAGCGGGCGCACGGACGGCGCTGCGGCACGCACGGGCGGCGGTGGCGAGTTGGTGTCGTTCATGCCGCCCGTGCCTCGCCCAGGCTGGTCCGACGCAGGGTCTCCTCGCTGACCCCGGCCGCGAAGCTCGCCATCGTGACGCCCGCCTGCATGACCACGATGCGGTCGCACAGCCCGATCAGCTCCGGCAGCTCCGACGAGGCCACCAGCACGCCGAGCCCCTGTCCAGCCAGCTCGCGCAGCTGCCGGTAGATCTCCGCCTTGGCGCCGACGTCGACGCCGCGCGTGGGCTCGTCGAGTAGCAGCAATCGCGGCTCGCTGAGCAGCTCCTTGGCGAACACCACCTTCTGCTGGTTGCCGCCGGACAGGTTGACTACGCGGGCGGCCGGCAGCCGCGGACGCACGTCGAAGCGGTCCAGGGCACCCGCCACCTGCGCCCGCTCGGCGGCGGGCGACACCAGGCCCCAGGGGGTCACCCGTCGCAGCGTCGACATCACGATGTTCCAGGCGACCGACTGGGCCAGGATCAGGCCGGTGCCGCGTCGGTCGTCGGTAACGTAGGCGATGCCGGCCCGCCTGGCGTCGGCGACGCTGCCGAGCCGCCCCGGCCGGCCGCCGATGTGTAAGCCCCCTTGCCAGTGTCCGCGCACCTCGTAGCCGAACAGGGCGGAGAGCAGCTCGGTGCGTCCGGCGCCCATCAGGCCGGAGAGACCGACGATCTCGCCGGCGTGCACGGCGAGCGAGACGTCGAGCGGCGCCTGCCAGCCGGCACGCGGCACGGTGGGCACGAAGCGCGCATGCTCCAGGGTCAGCAACGCCGCACCCGCGCCGGCGCTGCCCGACGGGAACAGCTCGCTGAAGTCCCGCCCGACCAGCAGGCGCACGAGCTGAGCCTGCGGCGCGTCCGCGGACGCATGCCCCGCGACCGCGCCGTCGCGCATCACCGTCACCCGGTCGGCGATGCGCGGCACCTCCTCCAGCCGGTGCGAGATGTAGACGATGCCGACGCCGCGCCCGCGCAGCTCCCGCACCACGCCGAACAGGTGCTCGGCCTCGGTCGCCGACAGGGCGGCGGTGGGCTCGTCGAGGATCAGGATGCGTGCGTCGGCGGCCAGCGCCTTGGCGATCGCCACCAGCTGCCGCTCGCCCATGCGCAGCGAGGCGACGCGCAGGGACGGGTCCAGATCGACGCCGGCGCGGCCCAGCAGCGCGTGCGCCTCGCGCATCATGCGCGGCCCGTCGAGGGTGCGGCGCACGGTGAGGCGCTCATGGCCGAGGAACAGGTTCGACGCGATGTCGAGCCCCGGCACCAGGTCGAGTTCCTGCGGGATCATGACGATGCCGGCGGCGTGCGCCTCGCGCGGGCTGGCGAACCGTACCGCCTCTCCGGCCAGGGTCATGCGGCCCAGGTCCGGCGCTATCGCGCCGGAGATCACGCCCATCAGCGTGCTCTTGCCGGCGCCGTTCTCGCCGAGCAGCACGTGGACCTCGCCGGCACGCAGGTCGAAATCGACTCCGCGCAGCGCCCGCACCCCGCCGTAGCGCTTCTCGATCCCGCCGAGCGCCAGCAGCGGTTCGCTCATGCCGATACGCCCCGCATGGCCGCCTCCTCCGTCCGGGCGCGGCACTCGCAGCGCCGGAAGCCGTCAAGTGGGGACGCTAGGGCCGATCCGAGGGTTGTCAAGCCGTAATGATTGATACCAGCCCTGCCATGAGCGACCGGTATCGAAGTCTTATTCTGCACGTGCCGTCCCACCAACTCCACGTGCATGCCGGTCAGCCCGAAGGGCCACCGGTATGGTCCCGGCGGAGTTTCGCTGGCAGTTACCCGGACGTCCAATAACGGCGCGTAGCTGCTCCGACCGGAACCAGACGATTACGTCTTCGGTGTCCTGCGCAACTGGCAGTATCAGTGCGAGCAGCGAGCCGATTGACGACTGCACGCAGGATCGTGTTTCGCTTCAGTCGCTGAGCAAAGATATTGGCCTTGCTCAGGCTGACGATCAACAAGGACACGACCTGTCCGATCGTGTCGGCGACCAGCCGTAACTCAGGACTCGCGACCCGCCTCGTGGCGTGATGGCATACCAGCAGATCCCAAAGGTCTCCACCGTGCGCAAGCCCGATTGTCAGGCTGGAGGTATCCGTTCGGGATCACATGCTGACATGGCTGATGGTCGTGTGCTGGTGGTTTTGACTCAAGTTGGAGCGAGCCGGACGTGCAACATGATTGAGGGTATTGGCGCCAGCATCTCCTGGCGCATCGGCGTAGCGGCCTGACCCAGAATGTCTACTGCCTTCGTCATGGCCTGCATCCCAAGACCTACCGCACATGGTGCCGCCGCTTGGAGGCCGAGGGCAGTGTCGACGGTGGCGCCGCTGTCGATGAAGGGGCAAAGGCGACGCAAGGGGTAGAGGAGCTTGCTAAGCTGAACGGAATAGAGCCATTTGAGTGGCTTCGCGACGTTTTAACCTGCATGATAGGAACCTGCATGATAGGAACATGTGAAGCATAAACTGGACGTTCTGCTCTCATGGCAATCGCCGTAACCAACTATGGGATACGATCGAGTGGTCGAGCACTGTACTAAAAGGTGACCGTCTTTTTAAGACATAGGAAGACATACAGCATAGGTTTTATGGGCCTATCCGTCCTTCTTACGTGCATTACATCGCGCGCAGACGCTCAGCGTCCTTCTACTTCCCCGTCACCTTTTGCAACTCCTATACAAACAAATCTTCTACGGACTGGCTCCTACGGGGACAACAATCAAGAATACATAACGGTCTTCGGCAGACGACCACGTTTTCGAAATGCCCCTCTACCTAATTACGGGGACAGCCGGGCTCCGTGGGAAGCTAACACAGCAATTAGAGACACGATGACGGGCGCAAATACAGCACCGTTTGGAAACGCTTACAATTTGGGTAGCCCGCTGGGAAGTGACGAGAGAGGCAACGAAACTGGCGGACAATTCGTTGCTCCTCGACATAATTAGTTCGCCAATCTCCGGCAATTGACGTCAGGAGTAGACGGTCAGCAGGGCGCAATGTATCGTTATCGGACGCATACGGACGTTGTGGGGCAAGGCCGGGCGCAGTCGTGCCGAGGGCTCAATAGGCCAACGCCACCCCGTCGGCGCGCATCTCGGAGGCCGCTGCATACACACGGTCGGCGCCGCTCATCCGGTGCTCGACGCACTCGTAGCGGCCGAACCCGCCGTCCGACGCGCCGATGCGCCAGCCGATCGCCTCCAGCGCCGCGCGCGTCGCGATCGGGACGCCGGCTTCCAGTCGAAGCAGGCCGTTCGGGCCGAGACCGGGCAGGTCCTCGCCCATGCTCTGCGAAGACCCTTCATGGTGCCAGCGCGGGGCGTCGCCGGCGGCCTGCACGTCGAGCCCATACTCGACCCGGTTGAGAATGATCTGCGTCTGTCCCATCGGCTGCATGTCGCCGCCCATCACGCCGAACGCCAGCCAAGGTGCGCCGCCGCGCGTGGCGAAGCCCGGGATGATGGTCTGGAACGGCCGCTTGCCGGGCTGATAGAGGTTCGGGTGGCCGTCCTGCAACGAGAACAGCTCGCCGCGATCCTGGAACATGAAGCCCAGCCCGTCCGCGACCAGCCCCGAGCCCATGCCGCGGAAGTTCGACTGGATCATCGAGACCATCATGCCGTCGGGTCCGGCGACGCTGAAATAGGTGGTGTCGCCGTGGCTCGGCGCCTGGCCGGGATGCGCCGGGGTCAGGATGCGGTCCGGCCGGATCAGCCTGGCCCGCTCGGCGGCGTAGGCCTTGGAGTTCAGCCAGTCGATGGGGATGCGGGCGAAATGCGGGTCGGCGTAGTAGCGCGCGCGGTCCTCGTAGGCGAGCCGCTTGGCCTCCGCTGCCAGGTGGATCGAGAGTGCCGACTGGAAGCCGGCGCCGCGCAGGTCGAAGTTCTCCAGGATGTTGAGCATCTGCAGCGTCGCCAGCCCCTGGGTGTTGGCGGCCATGCCGTAGACTTCGACGCCGCGGTAATTGGTGCCCAGCGGGTCGGTCCATTCGGAGTGGTGCGCGCGCAGGTCGTCGCGCGTCATCCAGCCGCCGATGCGTCGGAAGTAACGCTCGATGGTGTCCGCTATCGGACCGTCATAGAAGGCGTCGCGGCCGCCCTCCGCGATCATCCGGTAGGTGCGCGCGAGGTCGGGGTTGCGCCGTACGTCGCCTTCCTCCGGCGCGTGGCCGCCGGGCGCGTAGGTGTTCTGCGCATTGGCGGTCTCCTCGACGCCGGCGCCGGGCTTGGCGAACGCGCGCAGGTTGCGCTTGATGTAGTAGCCGATGATCTGCGGCACCGGCACGCCCTGCTCGCACAGCGCGATCGCCGGCGCGAACAGCTCGCGCCAGGGCAGCCTGCCGTAGCGCTGGTGCAGCGACCACCACCCATCCAGCGCGCCGGGAACCGACACGCTCACCGCGCCGAGCTTGGGGATCACGCCGTCGCGGGAGCGTGCCCGCACGGTCTCGAGGCTGAGCCCGCGCGGCGAGGCGCCGGAGCCGGCCAGGCTGACCACGCGGCCCAGCCTGGGGTCCCAGATCATCACGAAGCAGTCGCCGCCGAGCCCGGAGCTGGTCGGCTCCAGGAAGCCCAGGCAGGCGTTCGCCGCAACCGCCGCGTCCACCGCGGAGCCGCCGCGCTTGAGCGTCTCGATGGCGGTGAGCGTCGCGACCGGATGCGCGGTGCCGGCCGCTCCCGAACAGCCCAGGGCCGCCGAGCGCGAGGCGAAGCTGGCGCCGGACGGGCGGTCGCCGGCCTGCACGTCCGGCCGCTCGAACCGTTCGGCGCCGGCGGGCTGGAACGGTGGCAGCGTGGCGGGCGGGTGGGCGGCGCCGCCCTGGCCCGGTCCCGCCGTGGTGGCCGCCGCGGGCAGCGCCGCCGCTGCTGTGGGAAGCGAGGCCACGGGAAGCGAGGCGAGGAACGACCTTCGGTGCAGCATCGGCTTCTCCAGGCAGGCTTGGGCAGGCGCATCATGTCACGCGACCGGCGGGACGCATCCCCGCAATGCCGCGCCGCCGAGGCGCGCAGGGCTTTTTCATGCCCCCACGGCGACAATGGCCTGGGTTCCGGCTATGGAGGCGTCGGCGGCGTCGTCCTGGTCCGGGCCTGCCTGTCGAGCGGGGAGGGACGATGGCCGACGCGGCAGACCTGAAGCGAAGCAGCCCGGTGGCGCCACGGGCCCGCAGGAGCCGTGCCGTGCTGAACCCCTCGGCGAAGCTGCAGGAGCGTGTCCCGGCTGCCAGGCCGGCCGTGGCCCGGCCGCACGTGGTGGCGCCTGTGCCTGCGCAGCAGGATGCATCGACGCCGATCGCTGCGGACTCGCCAGACCGCTTCATTAATCGCGAGCTGTCCTGGCTCGACTTCAACCAGCGCGTGGTGGAGGAGGCCGACAACCCGCGCAACCCGCTGCTGGAACGGCTGCGCTTCCTGTCGATCTCGGCCGGCAACCTCGACGAGTTCTATTCGGTGCGCGTGGCAGGTTTGGTCGGACAGGTGCGCGAGGCGCTCACCACCCGCTCGCCGGACGGCCGCACGCCGGCGCAGCAGCTGCAGGCGGTCGAGGAGCGCGCCCGCGCCCTGCTCGCCGAGCAGCAGCGCATCTGGCGCGAGCTGAAGCAGGCGCTGGCGCAGGAGGGCATCGTGGTCTGCGACCCGCGCGCCCTGGAGGAGGAGGATCGCGCCTGGATCGAGACCTTCTTCATGGAGCGTATCTTCCCGGTGCTGACCCCGCTGGCGATCGACCCCGCGCATCCGTTCCCGTTCATCGCCAACATGGGCCAGGTGCTCGCCCTGCGCCTGCTTCGCGACGATGACGAGCGGCACGCGATGAGCGCCCTGATCCTGCTGCCGGCGCAGGTCGAGCGCTTCATCCGGCTGCCGGCCGGGGGCCGCGCCGGCACCGCGCGATTCATGCTGCTGGAGGACCTGGTCAGCCAGTTCCTGGACCGGCTGTTCCCGGGCTTCCACGTCGGTGGCCGCGGCGTGTTCCGCGTCATACGCGACACCGACGTCGAGTTCGAGGAGGAGGCCGAGGACCTGGTGCGCTCCTACGAGACCGCACTCAAGCGCCGCCGTCGTGGCGTGGTGATCCATCTCGACGTGAACGCGGAGATGCCGTCGGACCTGTCCGCCCTGGTCGCCGACGAGCTCGACGTGCCCACCGACGAGATGCAGGTGCATGACGGGCTGATCGGCATCGTCGACGTGAAGCAGCTGATCGTCGACGACCGCACCGACCTGCTGTTCGCGCCGTACGCGCCGCGCTTCCCGGAGCGGATACGCGATTTCGGCGGCGACTGCTTCGCGGCCATACGCGCCAAGGACATCATCGTCCACCACCCGTTCGAGAGCTTCGACGTGGTGGTGCAGTTCCTGCGCCAGGCCGCACTCGACCCCGCGGTGGTGGCGATCAAGCAGACCCTGTACCGCACCTCGCGCGACAGCCCGATCGTGAAGGCGCTGATCGAGGCGGCGGAGAACGGCAAGTCGGTGACCGCGATGGTCGAGCTGCGCGCGCGCTTCGACGAGGAGGCCAACATCCGCCTCGCGCGCACGCTGGAGGCGGCGGGCGTGCAGGTCGTGTTCGGTTTCGCCGAGCTCAAGACGCACGCCAAGCTCAGCCTGGTGGTGCGCCGCGAGGGCGGCAGCGTGCGCTCGTATGCGCATTTCGGCACCGGCAACTACCATCCGATCACCGCGCGCATCTACACCGACCTCAGCTTCTTCACCTGCGACACCGCGATCGCGCGCGATTCCGCGCGCCTGTTCAACTACATGACCGGCTATGCCCGGCCGGCTTCAATGGACGCGCTGGCCTTCTCGCCGCTGACCACGCGCTCCACCCTGATGGGCCTGATCGACGCCGAGATCGGCTTCGCGCGCGCGGGCCGCCCGGCGCAGATCTGGCTCAAGATGAACTCGATGGTCGACGAGGCGCTCATCGACCGGCTCTACGCGGCCTCGTGCGCGGGCGTGAGGATATTATGCGTGATACGCGGCATCTGCTGCCTGCGCCCGGGCGTGCCCGGCCTGTCGGAGCGCATCCAGGTCAAGTCGATCGTGGGCCGCTTCCTGGAGCACAGCCGCATCTTCGTGTTCGGCCGTGGCCACCGGCTGCCGTCGCGCGACGCGCGGGTGTTCATCTCGAGTGCCGACTGGATGGCGCGCAACATGGAGTGGCGCGTCGAGAGCATGGTGCCGATACGCAACCCGACGGTGCACGCGCAGGTGCTCGACCAGATCATGGTGATGGACCTGAAGGACAACCTGCAATCCTGGCAGCTCGGCCCGGACGGACACTGGCGTCGCCTGGAGGGCGGCAGCAAGCCGTTCTCGGCGCACGAGTACTTCATGACCAACCCGTCGCTGTCCGGACGCGGCTCGGCGGCGCAGGTGCCGCTCATGCCGGTCGCGGGCCCGCTGCCGCGACGGCCGGACCGGATCCTGGAGGATTGACCCGGGTGGCCAGGCCTTCAAAGCACGGCCCCAGGCGCTACGCCGTGGTCGACCTCGGCTCCAACTCGGTGCGCCTGGTGGTGTTCGAGGGATTGTCGCGCAACCCGGTCACGATCTTCAACGAGAAGTCGGTGCTGCGCCTCGGACGCGGCCTGGAGACCAGCGGGCGGCTGAACGAGGACGGCGTCGCGCAGGCGATCGGGGTGATGGCGCGCTTCGACGCGGTGGTGCGCGGCATGGGGGCTGACCTGTTCGAGGTGCTGGCGACGGCGGCGGTGCGCGACGCCAGCAACGGCCCCGAATTCGTACAGTCGCTGCGCGGGGCGATCCCGAACGCCACCATACGCATCCTGTCCGGCCACGAGGAGGCGGACTACTCGGCGACCGGCCTGCTCAGCGGCCTGACCGACGCGGACGGGCTGATGGCCGATATCGGCGGCGGCTCGCTGGAGCTGGTGCGCCTGACCGACGGCAGGATGGGCGCCTCGCAGACGCTCCGGCTCGGCGTCATCCGGCTCGCCGACCGCGCCGGCGGCGACGTCCACCGTGCCCGCGACCTGGTCGAGGCCGATCTCGACCGCGTCGCTTGGCTGCCCTCGGCGGGCGGGCGCACGCTCTATCTGGTCGGCGGGGCCTTCCGCGCGCTGGCGCGGCTGCAGATCGCGCGCACCTTCTACCCGCTGAACATCGTCCACCAGTACGAGCTCAGCGCCGAGGAGGCGCGCGAGCTGACCGGCTGGGTGATCGGCGCCTCCCGACGCACGCTGGAGCGACTGCCCGGTTCGCCGCGCCGACGGCTGGACGACATGCCCTACGCCGCCACGGTGCTGCGCCGGCTGCTGCGGCGGACGGCGCCGGTGCGCGTGGTGTTCAGCGTCGACGGGCTGCGCGAGGGCTGGTACATGCGCCGGGTGGCGCCGCAGCTGATGGCGCAGGACCCGCTGGAGGCGATCGCGCGCGAGATGTCGCAGCAGCTCAGCCGCAGCCAGACGCTGCCGCCGGCCCTGATCGACTGGACCGCGGCGCTGTTCTCCGACGAGACCGCTTCCGAGCGCCGGCTACGCGTGGCCGCGTGCTGGATGTCGGATTGCGGGGCACACGACCATCCGGAATACCGTGCCGAGCAGAGCTTCACGCGCATCCTGCGCGCGCCTGGTGTGGCCTTCTCGCATCCGGCGCGCGGCTTCCTGGCCCTCACCATGGCGATGCGCTACGAGGCCGAGCTCGACCAGCCCTTCCTGCAGTCCGCCCGGCGCCTGCTCGACCCGATGGCGTTGCGACGTGCCGAGATCCTCGGACTGGCGCTGCGCCTGGCCTACGTGCTGTGCGCCGGCACGCCGCAACTGCTGGAGGGCACCGGCCTCGGCCCGGAAGCCGACCGGCTGGTGCTGCGCCTGACCGGACAGCGTTTCGCCTTCAACGTCGACAGCGTCACCCGCAGGCTCGACCGGCTGGCGCAGGCGACGGGGCTGGCGCCGCAGATCGAGGGCGAGCCGGAGTGAGGCTGCGGCCCTGGGCAGGACTGGTCGCGGCCGGCCCGCCCATGGCTGTCGCGGCGCAGGCCGCGATGGCCGAGGCGCACCTGCATCCCAGGCTGCCGCTCGCGGGCAATTGCTATCGGGCGATGCGCATCGAGGGCGCACAGCCCATCATGAGCCGTGACCTGGAGCTGGCCGCATGAGTGCATCCATCCTCTGCTTCGGCAGCGTCAACATCGACATCACCGCCTACTCGCGCGAGTTGCCGCGTCCGGGCCAGACCATCCACGCCGAGCGCTACGTGACCGGACTCGGCGGCAAGGGCGCCAACCAGGCGGCCGCGGCGGCGCGGCTGGCCGCCGACAGCGGCGATCGCGTGGAGTTCGCCGGCCGCGTCGGACGGGACGCGTTCGGGACGCAGGCGCGCGCCGCGCTGGAGGGGTTTGGCGTTGGGCTGACCGGGCTCGCCGTCGATCCGGGTCATCCGACCGGCATCGCGCTGATCGGCGTCGATGCGCGCGGCGAGAACGTGATCACCGTCGCCGCCGGCTGCAACATGGCCGTGGACGCGGCCGACGTCGCCCGAATCGCGCCGCTGCTCGGCCATGCCCGCGTGCTGCTGCTGCAGATCGAGATCCCACTCGCGACGTCGCTCGCCGCGGCGGCGCTGGCCCGTCGGGCCGGTGCGTTCGTGGTGCTCGACCCGGCACCGGTGCCGGCCGACGGGCTGCCCGATGAGGCCTGGCACGCCGTCGACCTGATGACCCCCAACGAGGGCGAGACCGAGGCGCTGACCGGCATCCGGCCGCGCACGGCGGACGAGGCGGCGCAGGCGGCGGAACACATACTGGCGCGTGGCCTGGCCGCGGTCGTCGTCAAGTTGGGCGCGAGGGGGGTGTACTACCGCGACCGCAGCGGTGGCGGCTTCGTCCCGGCCTTCAGGGTCGAGGCGATCGACAGCGTGGCCGCCGGCGACTGCTTCAATGCCGGGCTGGCGATCGCGGTCATGCGCGGCGACGGCCTGGCGCAGGCGGTACGTTTCGCCGCCGCCTGCGGCGCGCTGGCCACGACACGCGCAGGCGCCGCCGCCGCGGCGCCGGAGATGGCCGAGGTACGCACCCTGCTGGCGCGGGAGGGATGACGGCAGCGGGGGCTGCCGGCCGTCCCGACTCGCTGGTGCACGTCGTGCTACAGGGTGACGCCGCCGGATGCCCCGGCGTTCCTCACCAGCAGCGTGACCGTGAACAGGCGACGCGCGACCTGCGCATCGGCAGTCATTTCGCGCCGGCCGGGCTGGTGGGTCCGTTCATCCTGCACCGGTCCGCCGAGGCTGGCCGGCTGACGCTGGAGGTGCGCGACGCCGCAGACCGCCCGCTGCGGGCGTTCGTGTTGTCGCTCGGTGCCTTCCGCCGCCTGATCAAGGACTACCGGCTCATGGTCGAGAGCTACGAGAACGCCATGGCCAAGGGCCACGCCGCGCGCGTGCAGGCGATCGATATGGGCCGGCGTGGCCTGCACGACGAAGGTGCCGAGCTGCTGATCGCGCGGCTGCGCGGCAAGATCGAGCTCGACTTCGAGACCGCGCGCCGGCTGTTCACCCTGGTCTGCCTGCTGCACCAGCGCATCTGAACCCCGCTGCTGACCACGCTCTAGAACGGCTTGAGCAGCCGGTCCAGGTAGTTCAGCTCGTCGGGCGCACGGGTGCGGTCGGTGTCGCGTCGGCGCAGTTCCTGCTCGATGTCGCGCGCGCGCATCTGCTCCGCCTTGTCCGGGACATGGGTGTCGCCGTCATCGGCGTGCGGCCCGCTCGCCACCGGCCGGCCGAGCGGATCACGCGGGCCGGCCTGGTCGCCCTGCACCTCGTCCTGCCCGGGCTCGTCGCCGGGGCGGCTGCCGCCGCTCTCGCCGGCCATGCCGGGCATCAGCATCGGCGCGCCGCCCTGGCCGGAGGCGAGCGACTGCTGCATCTGCTTGGCGCCCTTCTGCAGGTCGGCCAGCGCCTGTTGCTGGGCGTCCTGGGCTGGCTGGTCACGGCCCGCCGCGAGTGCCTCGCGCGCATGGCCCATGGCCTGCTTGGCATCGCCGAAGCCGCCGGGCTGGGCACCGCTCAGGGCCTTGAACTCCTGGCCGAGCTCGTCGAGCGCCCGCGCCAGGCTGTGCTGCACGCGCGCATCCTGGCGCTGCTGCGTCTCGCGCGATTGCTCGGCTGCCTGACGCCGCTGCTGGTCGCGCAGACGCCCCGCCGGCCCATTGGTGGGGTTGGGAAGGAAGTTCTCCGGCGCGTCGGTGCCACCGTCGCCGGGCTGATGGTCGGGTGCCTGCACGGAGGACGGCTCGTCCGCCGAGGGTGGTGCGCCTTCGTCCCCCGCCTGCGGGATGCCGAGCCGGCGCAGCAGCTCCTCCGCCTGCGGGTCCATGCCGCCATCCGAAGCCTGCCGGTCCTTCTCGCGCGCGTTGCGACGCGACTGGGTCTGGTCGAGCAGCGCCGACTGCCGGCGCACCAGGTCCTGCAGCGCCTCCGTCTGCTCGCGCACCTGGCGCTGCGCCTCTGCCTGCTGCTGCAGGCTTTGCAGGTCCTGCGGGGTCGCGGCACGCATCCGGTCCAGCATCGACTGCATCTGCGCCAGGCGGTGCATGGCGTCCTGCGCGTGGCCGTGCGCGGCGTCGTCGCGCATCTGCTGCATCATCTTGGCCAGGTCGCCGCCGCTCAGCGTCTTGGCGTCGGGCATCGGCGGCAGCTCGGTATGATCGCGGCGGGCCTGCTCGGCGAGCGCCTGCATGCGCCGTGCGATCGCCTGCGACAGCGCCTGGATGCGCCGCTCCAACTCGGACTGTTCCTTGTCCGACTGCCCCTTGTCGCCGAGCTGGCGCATGTGTTCGAGCTGTGCCGCGACAGCCTCGCGGGCGGCGCGCACGTCAGCGGCGGCGCGTGCGCCGGGCCGGTCGTTATGCAGCCCGTCCTCCAGCGCCAGCGCCAACTCCCAGAGCCGTCCGGTAGCCTCCTCGACGGCATCCGCGTCGGCGACGTCGTCCTCGCGCAGCAGGGCGGCGATGCCGGACAGGTTGAGGAACATGCCGCTGTCGCTGGCGAACTGGCCCGGTTCCTTGCCGCGTCCGGGCGCCTCGCCGAGTGCCTGCATGTCACTGGCGCCGTCGTCGCGGCTTTCGCGGCCGAGGGCCACGCGCTTGCGTGTGTCCAGCACCGCGCGGGCGAGCGGGTTGCGGAACGGCCGTGCCGGCAGGGTGAAGCGCGCCTCCGGGCCTTGC
>JAABUQ010003825.1_pt1 | contig 26724 bp, 29 predicted proteins | sample 5560001 | NCBI WGS metagenome assembly JAABUQ01 (sample SAMN10711888, study PRJNA513371) | rock metagenome | isolation source: Antarctica rocks | place: Antarctica: Victoria Land, Finger Mt nord | collected 2015-12-18 | reverse complement strand
CTAGCGCACCATGCCTTCTGACATGGCAACATCAGACATCGGTTAGGGAATCAACCTGACGCTACGAGTTGATAAACGCAGCAATGCTGGTAACAGCTTCAAAGCGGCTACCTGATGTGATTGGGTCTTTGATCTTCCTTCACTACACGGTTCATTCATGAAATGACTCCAGCCGACGTTCGAATACAGATTGCAAATCGATCCGTGCAGCATATCTGTGCTGGTTGTGATGCACGTTCCCTGGCAATTGCCAGGGCCTGAAGTTAAGCGGACGATCCCTCTGACAGAAACAAGAGGCATCCGAACGGAGAAGGGACTTGGTGTCCGCGTCGGCAACTGTTCTGCGGAGCAGGGCAGAAAGCTGATACTGCTCCGGGGCGGTCTTGGCCATGCTGATCGGCTGTGTCTACGCCGAGCCGAGATTGTTACCATACGATACGTCCAGTTTGCTCTGGGAGTGTAGGTATACCCCAGCGAGACGCCGCTCGTGTACACATTCACGTCTCACAAGGATTGCATTTCTGATATTGTGACACGAGATGCCCCACGTCCTTCATCGCAACAGGCGTCTCGCGGCTGATGCTCCCGAACCAGGGAACGTACACGGTTCCGTCACTCCCCGTGACCGGTGCAACGGCCAGCCTGCCGTTCAGACAAGCACCTTCAATGTCCTCCGTCAGTGGTCGGCTGAAGGTGCTAGCCCACAAACGTGACCTGCTGGACTCCCTTGCTGGTGATTGGCGCACGAAGCCGACCCGCGTCGTGCGCGACAGGGTACAACGCCTATTCGGTTCTTCGACTCTCACCATGAGGAGCCCCCATTGCTTGACCATCTATCCATTCTGGTGCTCGCATTGATCTTCATCGCTGGAGCCGGGGTGGTCTGGGCGGCTGGTGTCTGGCTTTCCGATACAACTGACATCATTTCAAGTCGATTTCATCTAGGGCAGGCGCTCGGCGGCATCATCCTTCTGGCGATTGGGACTAACCTTCCTGAACTAGCCATCACCGTGAGTGCTGCACTCCGACACAACCTCGGTATCGCGATCGGGAATCTTCTCGGCGGTATCGCCATTCAAACTGTGGTGCTGGTGGCTCTGGACGCGGTGGGGAAGGGAAAGCGGCCCTTGACGTACAGGGCGGCCTCCCTGACCCTGGTGCTTGAAGCCGCATTGGTCACCATGGTTCTGACGCTCTCGATCCTCGGCACGCGACTTCCGGCGCGCCTGGTGTTCTGGCGCATGACGCCGCAGAACTTGATGATTATGATCTCCTGGCTGGCGGGCATCTGGATTCTCAATGTCGCACCGAATTTCATGAGCTGGACAGTAAAAGAGCAGGATGCAGCGGCGAAGCCCTCGGGGCATTCACAGTCCACCAAAGACAAAATAGCTGGAAGCACGGGCGTGGTACTCAGCAAGTTCGCTATCGCCTGCCTTGCCACACTCGGCGCAGGCATCGCACTCGAAGAGAGCGGCGATGCGTTGGCAGGACATCTCGGAATGAGCGGCGTACTCTTTGGCGCCACAGTTCTGGCTGCCTCAACGTCTATCCCGGAGCTTGCTACCGGGATCACTTCGATCAGGATGGGAGACGACCAGTTGGCCATCTCCGACATCTTTGGCGGGAACGCATTTCTTCCGGTCTTGTTCCTCCTTGCAAGCCTGCTCTCGGGAGAGGCTGTGTTGCCGCATGCTCAAAACACGGACGTCTATCTGGCAGCTCTCGGCATCGCGCTCACGGTCATCTACATCTTCGGCTTGATTCTGCGACCAACCAGGCGGTATGCCCGTCTTGGTATCGACTCATGGCTAGTCCTGTTGACCTATCTGGTGGGCATCGCGGGCCTGATCTTCGTCAAGAATGGGCATTGAAACTGGGCTGGCCTTGCTAGCGTGCCTGTGCAGCAAGGGACGCCCATCACATGGGAGCGAGTATTTACGGCAGGGTAACTATCGTGGAAACAAACGTATTGGCATTCTCCAAGATGATCATCGAGTACCTCGCTCGCGGAGTGGAGTTCGCGGCAGCTTTGATCATCGCCATCGCTGCAGCACGGGCGACCTGGCAATCTCTCCGTCTTCTGTTCGCGGCGGATGAGCCTCCGGAGGCGAAGGTCGCTGTCCGGCTCACGTTAGGGCGTTGGTTGGCCGTCGCGCTGGAGTTCGAACTGGCAGCCGACGTGTTGAACACCGCCGTTACTCCTACATGGAGCGACATTGAGAAGCTCGCCGCGATTGCTGCGCTCCGTACCGGATTGAACTACTTTCTGGAGAAGGAGATCAGGGAAGAGTCGACACCCGAGCAGCAGGGAGCTGAGGCAAGTCTCAGCACACATAAAATCTCTCGAGACCCGCTGTGAGGAGGCGAGATCTCATCATCGCTCCCTTGTGCGAGGCTGTTCTGATCCTGGTTGCAGGGTTGGCAGCATGGTTCGTACATCGACCACTTTTCTTCGCAAGCCTGGGACCAACGGCGTTCGAGCTCATCGAAACGCCTGGACGCCCAAGTGCCCGTCCCTATAACGTCCTCGTCGGACACCTGATAGGTGTTCTCTGTGGGTTCGCAGCTCTGGCGGTAACCCATGGGTGGAGTGCACCGGTCGTTTCTACCAGCAGCATCTCCCTCCAGCGTGTCTGGGCAGCAGCAATCGCCGCACTGCTTACGGTTTTCTTCACCCTGCTTGCCCGTGCTCAGCAGCCGGCGGCGCTCTCCACAACTCTACTAATTGCAACAGGGTCCATGCAGCGTTTCCAGGACGGCCCAGTCATCATGGCCGCCATACTGTTGATGACAGCCGTAGGAGAACCGCTCCGCCGCTGGCGGATGCGAGATGAAAACACTCGTGAATAGTTCAGCTCAAGTTACTCCGATCGCGTCTGGATCGGCGCCTGATGCTCTGGAGGGTGGTGCGCAGATGGCCATCTGTAGCTTGATCTGCTTGTGGGGGAGCCCAGGCTTACGGTAGCGGATGAGATCCGCTGAGAGCGGCGATTCCTGCATGCCTCAACTACTGGGTTAACACCCCACCCTATCCTTTGGGGTTAAAGTTCCCTTTCTTGAAAGGCCCCATGCGTCTGTGGAGGAAGCCATCACGTGTATCAATAAGATTTGCCAATCTGTATATCAACAGACGTCGACAGGACCCGTGAACGTGAAGTTCACCGTATCTCTGACCGCTTGAAAGGGCAATTACATACTTGACACATGCGACAATCGGCGTAAATTTGTTTTATGGAACGCCCAATACTCTTCAGGAAGCCATTATTTACTTCAGTAATGCTGACCGCGCATTTCAATGTGCTCTCACTTTGCGCTTTCCGAACGGAGTAGTTAGCTGCCCGCGCTGTGGGTCCGAGAAACACGTCTTCATCAAGACCCGCCGCATCTGGCAATGCTACGGGTGCAAGAAGCAATTCAGCCTCAAGGTTGGAACCATTTTCGAGGATTCTCCCCTGAGCCTCGATAAATGGATGTGCGCTTACTGGCTTCTCAGCAACAGCAAGAATGGAATTAGCTCGTGCGAGCTTGCCCGCTCTATCGGCATCACGCAAAAGTCGGCTTGGCACATGCTCCACCGCATCCGTACGACGATGCACGACGACTCCATCACAAAGCTTTCGGGCGAAGTCGAGGCGGACGAGACCTTTATCGGCGGAAAAGCTCGCAACATGCACCTCAGCAAGCGCGCCCGCCGCATCACCGGTACTGGAACAAAGGACACAATCGCTGTAATGGGCATTCTTGAGCGCGGCGGAAAGGTTCGCACCACGGTCGTCCTGAACCGCAAGAAGACGGCTCTCCAGGCTGAAGTCAAGAAGCATGTGGAAGCGGGTTCGGCCCTCTATACCGATGCTCTCCTCTCCTACGAAGGGCTCGTTGGGCAGTGCGCTCACGCGGTCGTGGATCATGCTGTCGAGTATGTCAACGGTCGGATTCATACTAATGGTCTTGAGAACTTCTGGAGCCTGTTGAAGCGCGGAATCAACGGCACGTATGTCAGCATCGAACCCTTTCATCTCTTCCGTTACCTCGACGAGCAGAGCTTCCGGTACAACAACCGCAAGAACATGGATGACAAAGCCCGGTTCGAAGTAGCCATGAGCAACGTAGCGGGTAAGCGGTTGACCTACAGTGAATTGACCGGCCTCGGATCGGCCACGTCACACTAAGAAACGGCAAGGGCGCGGTAAGCGGAAAAACTAGCCCTCGCTGGCTTCCTCTTTGCGTTTCGGTTTGGGCTTCTCTTTAGGCGGTGGTTTGGGAGCCTGAAACAGTTTCTTCATTTCATCCTTGAACCGCTGCCACGTCTCAGGTCCTTCGTGGTACTCGTGTTTCATCTACCTAACCTACTCTTTCGTTCATCCTCCAGAATGAAGATTTAGATCTTGGACCCCAGCCTCTTCATTTAGTGAAAACTCTCGAAATTTTCCTTTGTACGTATAAACCACTCTTACTCGGTCCACCGTGCCAACATCTGATAAGGTGTTGCCCTGCGCCGGTACCAGCTTCAACCAGAGCGTGGCATGACTAGGGAGCACTTCGCAGCGTACCCGTTGAAAATTGCCGAAGAATTGAGTTTGAGACGGACCGGACGGGGTATTCATTGTCAATATGTGCATTTGTTCTCCTTGGAGTGCTGCACCATCACTAGCACCGAAAAGCGAACACGTTGCGAGTTCGCTTCGCTGAGAATGCTTGACAATGATTTGCCCGCGCGGAAGTTGAATGTGTACATCAAGCTCCCTGTAATCGTCCGCCGTGGGATTGACTACGTATGCGTTCACTGTTCCATCCTGGGATATTGCGTAGCTTACCCGGATGGGTTCCCGCCTAAAGACGACGAAAATGCTAAACAAGACCAAGCCTATTGACATCGCCCCGCTCACTGCAATCTTGAAAGCACGGGAGGAGCGGTGATTCCAGAGGTCCACTAGCAATAACAGTACGCCAACATAGACGGCGATTATGGATGGCCAGAAGAAGGTCTGCATTAGGCCAAGACCTCCAAGCAGTATCGCCGCGACCCCGGAGCGAGCAATCCAAGACAGAGACCCGCGAGAGTCGGAGGCTGGAAACATGACCGCGTGAATGGACTGCTTTGCCCTCTCGATTCTGTTCTCCCACTTGCGCCGGCTAGCCTCACCCATAGGCAATCATCTCCCTGGCGCATTACATGCGTCAAAGTATGTAATTGCCCTTGAAAGGACCAGCATCCAAGGAGAAGAATGAATGCGTGAACCACCGTGATCGACACAGAACGCTTGAGAAGCACATGATGAAAGGGGGCCGACCGGCCCCATTTTACTTACTGGCTGTCGGATGTGAAGCCTTCCTTTTTCATGGATCCACGCTCCGCTGCAACGTGAATCTAGATTAGGTGACACACTGACCCATGTCAATAGGTTTGGGTCACGAATGTATATAGACACCAAAACAATGGGCAGCGGGCGGGCGTTACTTCACAAAGCGATTGGCTCGTGGGCGGCGGTGAGATGGGAGAGCTCATCCGCTCCATGCACTGGCTGAAACGCCTCTTGGCCCGATCGAGAACTGGCCTCATAGCCTTCGCACGACCGTGAGCCTGTGTCTTTCCTCGAACTTCCCCATCAACATCGTCTGGGGACCAAGCTACAACCAGATCTACAACGATGGCTGTCGCGCCATTGTTGGAGAACGGCACCCAGAAGCATGGGTATGGCCTACAACGAGTGCTGGGCCTCAGCCTGGCCGGCAGTGGGTGGTCCCTTCGAGCGTGCCTGGGCCGGGGAGACATCGTTCCTTGAAAATCAGCGAATGTATCTCACGCGCAACGGCTACATGGAAGAAACGTTCTTTACGTTCTCCCTTAGCCCGATCGCAATGAGAATGGCGTGATTGCCGGGTTGTTCCATCCGGTCACGGAGACCCACGGTAGTCATGCTCAGCGAGCGAAGAACTCGTTCGCTTCGGGAGCTCGCGCAGAATACCAGCGAAGCCAGAACTCTGGAGTCGGTATTCGCGGCCACGGTGCAGGCCTTGGCCGCCCACCACTTCGATCTTCCGTTCGTGCTTCTTTACAAACTGGATGAACACGCTCAGAACGCCGCACTGACTGACACAACGGGCATCGAACGAGGGCTGGCCTCCAGCCCCGAAGAGTTGTCTTTCGATGGCCTCGAGGGCATAAGCTGGCCATTGTCAGAGATCGTAGAGCGTAGGGAAGTCGTTCAGATCGATGATCTGAAGGCGAGATTCGGCGAGTTCCCGGGCGGCCCGTACCCGAAAGGTATCAACACAGCCTTAGCACGATCCTTGATGATCCCGGGCAGCGATATGCCTTTGGGAGTAATCATTGTGGGTGTAAGCCCACGGTTGCCGCTAAACGACGCTTACAGAAACCACCTCGAACAGGTCACAGTAGCCGCGTCCGTGGCGCTGGGAAATGCTCTGGCGTATGAACAGGAGCGAAAGCGCGCTGAGGCACTCGACGAGATCGATCGTGCGAAAACGCAGTTCTTCGCAAATGTAAGCCATGAGTTCAGAACCCCGCTGGCGCTCATGCTGGGACGATCGAAAACGTTCTTTCGAGCGCGGAAGTCGAGCTCTCAGAAGAAAGCAGGGAGCAGATCCGCATTGCTAGAAGGAACAGTTTGCGACTGCTCAAGCTGGTGAATGCGCTTCTCGACTTCTCGCGTATTGAGGCCGGCCGAGCGCAAGCCACCTTCGAGCCCACCGATCTTTCAAGCTTGACGGCAGAGCTTGCCGGACACTTTCGCTCGATGATCAAGAGCTCAGGCATGGAGTTGGACGTTAATTGTCCCGCGCTCGGTCAGGACATCTACGTCGATCGCGAGATGTGGAGAAGATCGTCCTCAATCTGCTGTCTAACGCGTACAAGTTCACTATGCACGGCAAGATTCAGGTCGAGCTCACTCCGGCCGCTGATACAGTCCAGCTCACAGTGGCTGATACAGGCTCAGGAATTCCAAAACAGCAGCTTGCGCAACTGGTCCAGCGATTCCATCGCATCGAAGGCGCGCAAGGGCGCACGCACGAAGGAAGCGGGATTGGCCTGGCGCTGGTGGATGAGCTTTCGCGCCTTCATCAAAGCAGCGCCTCCGTGGAAAGCGAGCTGGGCGTTGGATCAAAATTTACCGTCACTATCCCGTGCGGCTCAGGGCATCTGCCGCCTGAGCATATCGTGGTCCCGCGCTCTCGTGTGTCCTCTGCCCTAGGGTCAGAGGTTTTCACCGAAGAGGCCTCATGTGGCAAGACGTCTCTAGGGAGCGGCGAGAAGAGCCGGCCTTCGCGTTCCACGAAGCGGCCAGCACCAGCATCAAGCCTTTCCGAAGGCTACTGGCGGAAGACAATCCAGACATGCGGGATTACATCAAACGCGTGATCGGAGGCAATTACGACATTAAGAGTGCGAGCAACGGAGAAGAGGCGCTGAGCGGTGAAGGCTTATCGTCCCGACATGTTGATCTCAGACGTCATGATGCCGCGCATGGACGGGTTCGCGCTGGTAAAGGCGCTGCGCTCTGATCCCGAAACCCGACGGATGTCAATCATCCTGTTGTCCGCGCGAACCGAAGAAGAGGCAGGTCAGAGGGTATCGAGACAGGCGCGGACGATTACCTCATCAAGCCTTTCAGCCCGTGTGAATTGAAGGCAAGAGTGCAGACCCATCTTGAGCTACAGACCCTGCGGAGAGAGATGGCAGTAAAGCATGAGCAGCTGCAAGCTGCCGAAATCTACGCGAATCGGAAAAGCTCGCGGTGGTTGGTCGCTTTGCCAGCTCCATCGCGCATGAGATTAATACTCCTCTCAAAGCGGTTACGAACCTGCTTTACCTGCTGAGCTCCGCGCAGGATCCGGAGCTGCGCAATTACGCCGTGCAGGCGCAGGAAGAGTAGGCAAGGGTGTCCAACATCACGATGCAGACCCTGCGGTTTCACCGCCAATCGACAAAGCCGCAAGAGACTCGTCTGTCGGAGATCCTGAATGGTGTTCTTCAGCTCTTCAAGGGCCGCGTTTTGAACGCAGGCGTTCTGGTCGAGACACAATTTGAAGATGAGACACCACTGTATGCGTTTGCAGCGGACCTCAGGCAGGTTTTTGCCAACTTCATCGGGAACCCTTGTTCGCGGAGGAGAGGGAAGGAACGCAATACCTCTGCTCAAGATGCATGATCGCGATCACTTCGCAATCTGCGAAGGGAATCCCACTGCTGCGGTCGATTTCATAATGAAGTGGGGTGTGGTCTTTCCATCGTCAAAGGACACAACCAGCTCCTTCTTTTCGTAATGGACCGCGACACCCTCCACCCCTTTCTCCTTCAGCAGAGCCTTCTTGATGGTCAAGGGGCATGTCGGGCACGTCATTCCCGCCACAGCCAATGTCACTGTTTTGGTGCGGCCTAGACAGGTGATGCAACCGCAAAGAAAAGAGTGGCGAAGGTGATGGGAGCAAGCTTGATAGAAATACCTTCAAGGGTTAGTAGATGAAGGCTGGACGAACTCTGGAAGAGGGTTGGGTCGACGCTGACATCGAATCTCGGCGTGGCAGGGTAGGGAAGGACCCGACGTGAAACCAGAAACACAGAAACATGCACTGCCGATGCGGGCGCGAAAAGACACTGGCTCATGGCCTGTGCGCGACCTGCTACACCCTCCGGCGGCAGGATGAGGAGCATTTGGGCGGCTTGCGCAAGACCGTTCTCGAGCGCGATGGGTACAGGTGCTGAGTTTGCGATGCGTCCGGTCGGGACAAGTGATCTATCGTCGTTCATCACCGGGTGCCTGGGAAGTCCGTCCTTCATCGATGATTGCGCTTTACCCTGGTTGTCACTTCAAAGTGCACCGCACGAAGGCCGTGCTGTCCCAGATGCCGCCGCTGTTGCTTCAGCTGTGGGGGAGCAGCACCCAAAGCGGCACGAGCAGACGTCGTTGAACTTATCTACGCGCTGGGAGCGGAGGCGGATCTGGCAGGCGTGGGTGCTGCATCTGACTATGCTCCAGAAGTTGCGAAGCACCCAGTAGTGCACGTGCCGCGCCAGAGTCCGCCCACAGGACCACGCTGCAGCCGACGGCAGCCCGCCAGAGATGACGATCAGACAAGAACCGGACCTGGTGATCACGCAGGGTTGTGATATCTGCGCGCCCGTGCGCACGGAAGTGGATCATAGCTTCGAAGGAGCGCAAGTGCTGGCTCTACGTCCTCAGAGCCTCAGCGATGTGATCGAGAACATCGGGCAATGGGGTGCGCCATCGGCGGCAAGCCGAAGCCGCACAGCTACGGGCGGCGTTGCAGGGCCGCATAGAGCAGGTCCGGAAGGCGACGGCAACGAACGTACGTAAGCGGCCGAGTGTACTTTGTCTTGATTGGTTGTCGCCGCCATTTTCCGCAGGTTACTGGATGGCGGAGATGATCGAACTGGCAGGCGGCGTGCCGTTGTTCGCCCGGCCGCGTGAACGAGGACAGCGACTCACCTGGGAGCAGGTGCTCGATGCCGATCCACAGATTCTGGTGCTGATGCCTTGCGGCCAGCACCTTGCAGAAGCCTTGGGAACGTTCGCCCCCACCGTGCTGCCTGCACGGTGGGGGGAGCTTTGCGGGGTTCGCGAGGAACGCGTGTTCGCGGTTGATGGCAACGCGTACTTCTCCGTTCCAGGGCCGCGCGCCGTAGACGGTCTGGAGATTCTGTGGGCGCTCATGAAGGGAACCGGATTGAAGAAGTTGCCTGATGCGTGCCGTGTCCGAGTGCCTGCTCAATCGTGAGATGGCCAACCGCGGATTTCGTCAGAGTGGCGGTCGATCACTCGGCGAAGGGACGCAACCAGGTGTGAATTATCTTGAGGGGTTCGGACGCAGACCCGGAGGTGATTGAGCGACAGCGCTTCGAAGTTGCCACAAAAGCGTGTGAGCACCCGTTCTGACGTGATCAGGTCCTGCCATATCTGGTGACCGTCACTGGGCGCCGGAAGTCGAACAAGGAGGAAGTTGGCCCCTGAGGCATAGGTACCTAGGCCCAACTCAGCAAGCTGCGCCTCCAGATCTAACCTCCGAACTGTATTCGCTTCTCGAGATCGTGCTTCAAAACCAATGTCAGAGAGTGCGGCCAAAACTCCGTCGCTTGCAAGGGTGCTGATCGACCACGGTGCGATTGCCCCGCTGATTCGATCAGCACTGTCTGCAGTACTGACGGCGTAGGCGACGCGAAACGATGGAATCGCAAAGAACTTAGTCACCGAACGAAAGACGACAAGATTTGGCAAAGATGGCGCCCTCTGGGTGAGGGACTGGGATGGCTCGTAGTCGATGAAAGCCTCGTCGAGCAGGACGATGATGCCGAGCTTGGAAGCGCGCTGCACGAGATCAAGCATGAGTTCCGAGGAGGTGAGTGCTCCCGAGGGATTCTGTGGATTGGCAAGGAGGATGGCGCAGCGCTCACCTAGACGGGTATGTGGGTGGAGCGCCTCAAAGAGGTGATTGGGATCGTAGCGGAAGCCGTGTTCCTCAAGGGGGAAGGGAGTGACTTTGATACTAGCCTGTTGAAGAGAAGAGCGGTACTCCCCGAAGGCAGGAACCGGCAGGAGACAGCGCTCGGGGCGAAGGGTGCTCAAAGCGGCTTGAAGCAGCGGTACGAATCCGTTTGCAACGGAGACGCAGTTCACAGGGATGTTGCAGTGATCCGCGACCGATTGTTTGAGCTGAAAGTAGTCGAGGTCCGGATATGCCGTAAGCGAGGCTGAATCGGAGAGAGCTTTCCGTAGAGCGGTCAGCACGGACTCGGGTGGGCCATCCGGGTTGATGTTGACGCTGAAGTCCAGGAGTTCTTCAGCACGGATGCCGAACTGGTTGGATATCCGTCGAAGCTGACCGCCGTGGGATGGGATCTGCGGGCTCGATGCGAAGGCGGAGGTCATGAGATCACCGTGGTACTCCTGCTCGTCGTACGAGGAGGAGCGCGGCTAGCGTGGCTGTGATGGCAGCAGAAACCATGGTTCGGAGTGCCCGGTGCGCATCGCGAATGGAGGGTGGTGGGAAGTGAGCCCCAAGGTGAGGCCCTGGGACCAACTCACCGCCGTAGGTATTCGAGCCTCCCAGGCGAACGCAAAGGGCTCCGGCCATGGCGGCCTCGGGCTGGCCTGCATTCGGACTTTTGTGCCTGGCTCCATCCTGGAGCCAAGTGTGAACGGAATTCCCCACGCTGGCCTGCGGCAGGATCGAGGAGGCAAGGATGATGGCGAGGGCGGCCAGTCGAGCGGGCAGCAGATTGGCGAGGTCATCGAGCCGCGCGGCAAAGCGGCCGAAGTAGAGGTAGTGCTTGGAGGTATTCCCGATCATGGAATCGAGTGTGCTAACAGCCTTGAAAGCCATGGTGAGGGGTACGCCGGCTAGCGTCAGGTAGAAAATGGGAGCAACCACTCCGTCGCAGGTGCTCTCGGCGAGCGTTTCGATGACGGCGCGGCTGATCTCTTGAGACTCGAGCCGCTCGGTGTCACGGCCCACAATGCGAGCGAGTCGTTTCCTGGCTAGCGGAAGGTCGCCGGCATCGATCGCCTCGATCACGGCGGAAGCCTCATCAAAAAGATTCCGTGAGGCGAGACACGTCGACGCAAGATAGATCTCGGCCATGCTTCCACAAGCAGGATGCAAGCGGGAGGCGATCCGCAGGAGATGGCGTGTGCCTGCGTATGACATAGCCACAACGGCAGAGGTAAGGACAGCCCCCGCGACAAAGTTGCGAGCGGGGGAGTTCCCGCCATTGTAGAGAAGACGCTCGCCAGCGGAGATCGCCTTGCCGATGAGGCGGACTGGATGGGGCAGACACTCGGGGTCGCCGATGGCCCAGTCGAGGGTAGAGGCGGCCAGAAGATGTGAACGCTTCATTCCGGCTTCCGTTCAGAATCACCGATCGGTAGCGCTTCAGGGGTGGACTGGAGGTACTTGAGCCCAGCCCAACTGAAGATCTCCTCCATATCGAGGGAGTGCTCCACTACCGTTGCTAAACGGTCGAGGGAGGCTTCGCGGAGTTGCTTCCAGTTGGTGACCTGGGACGGGGGGGCCAGATGGCGAAACGCCCGTGCAGCTCGCAGGAAGGTGTGGCGGAAGCTGTCTTCATCAAATATGCCATGCACGTACGTGCCAAGTATGCGACTGGATGCATCGATGCAGCCGTCTTCTCGGCCAGACGCGAGGTATGCCAGTGGGTTGGCGCCGACCAGGTAGGTCGTCTCACCCAAATGGATTTCATATCCAACAATCTTTGTGGGAGGGACGGGCTGGCCGAACAAGCTGCTAGGGCAGAGTGTTCCGGAGGCCAGGAGCGTGGTCTTCTGGGGCTGCATGGAGGTGCATATGGGAAGCAGGCCGAGGCCGGTCGTTGTGCCCTGGTGCTCAAGGCCGAGGGGATCGGCGATGGCTTCGCCCAGCATCTGCATCCCACCGCAGATACCGACGACCAGACTATGGGCCGCATGGGCGGCGATCGTGGCGTCAATTCCCTGATCCCGAACCCAGAGCAGATCATCTACGGTCTGCTTGCTTCCGGGGAGAACGAGGACGTCGGCGTTTGCAAGTGATGCTGAGGTGCGGCACAGGCGGAGGTCGACCGAGGGCTCGGACCTGAGGGAATCGAAATCAGTGAAGTTGGAGAACGACGGAAGGCCCAGTACCGCGATGCGAAGGGGGCGATCGGGGGTCGAGTCCTGTGGACCGTTCCAAGCCCAGGGGTCAGCGACGGCCATAGGAGGCAGGCCCAGGCTGTCTTCTTCGTCGAGGTTGAGCGAGGGGAGATGAGGGACCACGCCAAGGCAGGGCTTGCCCACGCGTCGCTCGATGGCTTCGACACCGGGGGCGAGGAGTTGCTGATCACCGCGGAATTTATTAATCACGAAACCCCCGATTCGGCCGCGCTCCTCGGGGTCGAGCAGATCCAGAGTGCCAAGGAGAGATGCGAAGACGCCGCCGCGATCGATGTCACCAACGAGGATGCAGCGGGCGTTCGCCATTTCCGCCATGCGCATGTTGACAATGTCGTTCTGCTTCAGATTGATCTCAGCGGGCGAACCGGCACCTTCGAGCAGGATGAGGTCATGCTCGGCAGCCAGAATCTGATAGCTCTCAAGGACAAGCGGAAGCAGCTCGATGACTCGGCGCTGGTGATAGTCCTTAGCTGAGACTTGATTCCAGATGCTACCGCGCACGACGACCTGGGCGGTGCTGTCGCCTGAAGGCTTAATCAGGATGGGATTCATGTGCACGGTCGGCGGTATTCCGGCCGCCTCGGCCTGCAGGGCTTGAGCGCGGCCAATCTCACATCCCTCCGGGGTGGCGGCTGAGTTCAGGGACATGTTCTGCGACTTGAAGGGGGCAACGCGTACACCCTGACGGGCAAAGATGCGACACAGGGCCGTGGTCATGAGTGACTTGCCGACGTGTGAGGCGGTCCCGAGGACCATGATGGCGGGTGTGCTCATAAGCATGGCTCCGATGTCGAAGGCCAAATGTCAAAGGAGAGGAACTCTTCAAGAGGCCGACGCTGTTCCCATCCGAATCGCTCGAGATCGGGTTCATCGGAAAAAGAATTGACGTAGCCGAGACAGAGGTAAGCAACGGGGGCAAGGTGAGCAGGTATGCGCAAAATGCGCCGCAGATGTGCTTGATCGAGGATGCTCACCCAACCGACACCGATACCTTCGGCTCGGGCAGCGAGCCAAAGGTTCTGGACGGCGCAGACGGTGGAGTAAATGGCAGTCTCGGGAGCGGTTTGACGGCCGAGCCCGTGTCCTTGCGAGCTCTCCTGGTCGCAGAGGAAGCAGAGGTTTTGAGGTGCTTCGAGGATGCCTTCGAGCTTGAGATTGACATAAAGATCCCGGCGGCCCTTGGTATAAGTGGATCGGGCGCGGGCGTTGGCCTGCTCGAATGCGGTGTGGATCTCCTGCCGCACCGCGGAGTCACGGATCAGGAGAAAGCGGGTAGGCTGCATCAGGCCAACAGACGGAGCGGCGTGCGCAGCTTCAAGGAGTTTGCGAAGCAGCGGCTCCGGCAGCGGCTCCGGGAGAAAGCCATGCCGGACGTCCCGACGGGTTCTGATTGCCCGGTAGACGGCTTCGCGATCAGGTTCGCTGAAACCGAGAGCGCAAGCGGAGGGAGAATCGTGCTCAGGAGGCTTCTGCATCACCACGCTCGCGACCATTTCGGACCGGCTTTGGAGTCATCACGCAGGCGTGCGTCCACCCCGGCCGTGTGCTCTATCCGGCGGCCAAAGAGCCACACGAGATCGGAGAGACGGTTGAGGTAGGCGAGGATCTCAGGCTTGACCTCCGCGCCGGATTCCACGAGGCGCACGACGTTCCGTTCGGCACGTCGACAGACCGTGCGGGTGATCTCGTAAGCCGCGGATTCGGTATGAGCTCCGGGGAGTGACCAGTCCGAGAGGATGCCCTCGGTTGCTTCGATCTTGTAAACGAGATCGGTGAGGAAATCGACGTCCTCGTTCGAGATGACCGGCGGCGCCTTTCTGCTTTCGGGCGGCGTGGCGAGCGCAGATCCGAGGCGGAAGAGAGTCCGCTGTATGTTCTGGGTCCAGCCTGCGATTTCAGCGTCGGCGCAGATACTGCGAGCGAACCCTAAGACCGTATTCAGCTCGTCGACGGAACCATACGCTTCCACCCGGAGGTCGGCCTTAGAGATGCGAATACCGCCAGCAAGTCCTGTTTGACCGGCGTCTCCTCGTTTCGTTGCGATGCTCATAATTGTTCTCCTGTTTGGATGGGTTCCAAGCTCTCTTCAATGTGGATTCGGAGTGTCTTAAGAAGCCGCGGTCGGGAATAGGTCAATGTCAGGCGATCGTCGAGGAAGTCAACGACGCGGGGTGGTCGCTCAGAGCGCAAGTCAACCTCTGAAAAGAACCAGGGCTGGACCGCTCCGAGCTCCGCAATGGAGTCGACGCGGAGCACGACAGCGACGGTAAATCTGCAACCAGCCCGGAGCAGACGATACGCGCGATGGTATCCGTCGCGAAGAAACCAGCGACCCTCCAGCTTCGCCACTTCAAAAAACGGTGTACCGCCGCTTAAGGCAATCGAAAAAGGTAGGCTTGCATCGGTGGTGGGTTGCAGTTTGAGATCCGGATTTGTGGAGCGGAGCGTTAGCTCAATCCGATGCGCAGTGTACTGCTGGATAGAGTGCGTGCAGGCGGTACTGCGAGATCCGTTCAGGGCAAAGTGGAGAAGCGCGGGCCAGTCGTCAGGGCCGGGCAAGGGGTCGTGTGCATCTGTGGGATCGAGGACGAGGCGACGCTGGAACGCGAGCAGCTGGTATAGGTCGACCACGCCCAAAGTCCAGTCGAAGCCGGCGTACTCGTGAAGCAGATCCGGGCGGCTGAGGTGCTCGGAGAGCAAGGGCCTCAGATCCCGTGTCAGATGGGCATCGAGTGCGGGAATGAAATTGTTGTAAGGCGAGAGAACAGCAGCAGCTCGCTCCGAGGCTGCAGCGAGCTGCTGCCGGGACATCGCGCGGTCTCTGTATACATACGAATCGAGAGGCCATGCAATCAGCTCGCGGATCTGCACGTCACCCGAGGGAGGGAGAATGTCACTCATGAATAAGGCCCCAAATGTCAGAATCATCAACACGCGTAAGGCGAAGGACGGAGCAGAAGGGAAGAGGGCGTTCCCAGGTCTGTTCTTCATTGAGCCTCGCTAATCGCTGTAGCAGCAGGCGTATCACCCCGGCATGTGTCACGATCGCGATGCTCGCTTCCCGTTGTGAGCAGATGTACGTGATCTCAGCGAGAACTCGTTGCTCAAAAGCATGGAACGACTCTCCTCCGGGGGCCGACAACCGAGGGAACCTAGCCAGCCAAGCGGCAGCGATCTCCGGATCACGCCTTTCTATGTTCTTCCAGTCCAAGCCCTCCCACGCGCCGAAGTAGATCTCGCGCAGCGCCGGAGCGGACCGGCAGCTAAGACCTTTGCTCTCCGCGAGTGCGGTCCCGACATCGAACGCGCGCTGGAGATCACTGCTGTAAACGGCGTGAATCGTTTCTGCAGCCAGAGACTTAACGAGCTCTACGGCTTCCTGGCGACCGCGCGGATTGAGTGGTGGGTCGAGCTGCCCGCAGAAGGTCCCGGCGAGCTCTGTCTCCGCGTGCCGGATGAGGAGGAGTTCGGTAGTCACCTTTGCCACACCCCGCAGAAGAGCACGGCGATCTCGGTGAGTTGGTTCGTGGCACCGAAGCAGTCGCCGGTGACGCCTCCGAGACGAGTTCGGTAGAAGAGACCACTCAAGAATGTGACGGCGAGGGTCAGAGTGATGGGTTCGACCGCCTTGACACCCAGCGCCAGAATGACTATAGCGATGGACAGTAAAGAACCGACCACGAGGGATGTCCCGCTTATGCGATGGGCAATGCTCACGCCCAGACCGTCATTTGCGGCACGTGCGGCGGGAAGCGATCGGCTAAGAGGAAGGCTTGACCAGCGGCAGAGCACGTGGGCAGCGACGAGATAGGCAGCGAAGCTCGAAGGGGGCAGGCTAGATAAAAGGAGGACCCGTGCGGCGAGGGAGAGGGTGAGGGCGATCGCGCCGTAACTCCCGATGCGACTGTCGCGCAGGATCGCGAGAATGCGGGTGCGGTCGCGCTGGCCGCCACCGAACGCATCGGCAGCGTCAGCGAGACCATCCTCGTGAAGTGCTCCCGTAGCGAGAACGAGCGCGAGCAGGGCGACGAGCGCCGAGAGGGCTGGTGGCAGGTGGGGAGATAGAGCACCGTGCAAGAGCGAGGCCGCCAAACCGAGAACGAGACCGACGACGGGGAAGAACTTCACCGACCGCGCGAGGGAGCCGTCATCGTACGCCACACTCGGGAGCGGGAATCGCGTGAGGAAGGCGAAAGCAGCGACCAAGTCACTAGCGTGGGAGCGAAGTGCACGTGCCGGACTCATGCGTTTTCCTTCGAAACGCCTGCCGAGGCGAAGGTAGCCATCTCGCGGTAGAGGTGTTGCGCAGCCTCGAGTATTGGCATAGCGAGCACAGCACCGGTGCCTTCGCCCAGCCTCATATTGAGTTGCAGGACCGGAGCCAGCCCGAGGTGGTCGAGCAGGATACGATGGCCTGGCTCTTCTGACAGGTGGCCGGCGAAGAGAAACGAGCGCGTGGCCGGCGCCAAGGCCACCGCGAAAGCCGCCGCCGCGGTGGAGATGAAACCATCGATGATGATGGCGCAGCCGAGCGCTGACGACCCGAGAACGAAACCCGTCATCGCAGCAATTTCGAGCCCTCCGAAGCGGCGCAGGAGATCGGCCGGAGACAGGGGATCGACGGTTTCGGAAAGATGCTTCTTGAGAACTGCTGCAATGACCCGAACCTTGTTCGCGTAAGTTTCAGAGCTGACGCCGGTGCCATGCCCCGTAACGCGGTGCGCCGGACTCCCGGTCAGCGCTGCCGTAAGAGCGCTGGCCGAGGTCGTATTACCAATGCCCATCTCGCCCGGAGCGACCATGTTATATCCGCAACGCGAGGCGTCCTCGGCAAGTTCAAGGCCGGTTTCGATAGCGAGCGTGAGCTCATCCCAGTTCATGGCGGCCTCGCGCAACATATTGCGCGACCCGGACCTAACCTTGCGATGCAGCACGCCGGCGCATCCGGCGAAATCTCCGGCCACGCCTACGTCCACGATGTGGACAGCGGCATGCTGAAGCCTTGCGAGGACGTTGATGGCTGCCCCGCCGCAAATGAAGTTGAGCACCATCTGTCGCGTGACTTCAGAGGGATAGGCGCTGACTCCTTCCTCGGTGATTCCGTGGTCCGCGGCGAAAACATATACCGCCTTGCGCAACGGTCGGCTGAGATCGCCGCCTCGGATGCTGAACAGTTGCGCGGCCATATCCTCCAGGCTCCCAAGGCTACCGAGGGGCTTCGTCAGGCTATCCAGGTGATTTCGGGCCTCCGCGAGAAGTGTGGGATCGGGAACGAGGATTCGGGTGTGTATGGCGCTCAGAATTTGCTGAAGAGCATGGGGGAGGTGCTCATTACGACTCATATCTGCTCCGGCCTCGAGAGGGGATGTCCCGAGAAGAGGGGGTGACGATTGGGAGGGCAATTGAAGGCCGCTTCGAGCAGCGATGGATCGAGGATTTGGGAGGGTATACCGCAAAGCAGAGGAGCCGATGGGCGCAGAAGGATGACGGCGGAAAAGTTCGCCGTGATCAAGTGGAGGTCGTGGATCGAAGCAAGTATGGTGAGCCCTGCCTTACACAGGTCATGGAGGAGATCGAGCAGTTCCACCTGTCGTCCGATGTCGAGGTTCTGGGTGGGCTCGTCGAGCATCAGAAGACGCGGCTGTTGAGCCAATCCAAGGGCAATCTTGACCCGTTGCCGCTCACCGCCGCTGAGTTCATTGAAGATGCGATGCCGGAGCTCCGTTGTGCGGGTAAGGCCGAGTGCGTCGTCGACCGCGCGAGAGTCGGACGGAGTGAGGCCACGAAGAAAAGAGAGATGAGGAGTGCGGCCTTGTTGGACCACCTGCTCGACGGTGTACTCGAAAGGAACTTCGAGCTGCTGCGGAACGACGGCAACGACACGCGCAGCCTGCCTCACCGAGATCTGATCGAGCGGCTGGCCGTCCAGCCGGATACTGCCGGACGTGGGTTTGAGGACCCCGGAGGCGAGACGGAGCAGCGTCGTCTTTCCTACACCATTCGGGCCAATGAGCGCGGTTGCAGTACCAGGCTCGAGTGAGAAGGAAGCATCCGACAGGATGTTGCGATTGCCATAGCTGAAGGCGACGTCATCGAGATCCAGCAGCGGCGTCATACGGCGTAGCTCCGGCGAGACCTTCGCAAGAGGTAAAGGAAGAACGGTCCACCAACAAGCGCCATGAGGATGCCGACCGGAATCTCTGAGGGCGCGAGGACGGTGCGGGCCAGGCTGTCCGCGAGGACGAGGAAGATGGCTCCGGCGAGCGCTGTGACGGGAAGAAGGCGGGTGTTGTCCGGGCCCAGGAGAAGCCGGCCAACATGAGGAACGATCAGGCCAGCGAAGCTGATGAGGCCGCCCAGCGCAACGGCGATGGCTGTGAGTAGCGAACCGATCAGGATGATACCGATCCGAGTACCCTCAACATTTAGACCAAGTTGGTGCGCGTATTCGTCACCAAGCGCAAGGGTGTTGAGGCGGCGCATGAGCGGGAAAGAGACGATAGTCCCCAGAGCAAGGAGGCCCGAGGTAAGGCCGAGCTCGCTCCAACCTGGAGTGGATATGACGCCATGCAGCCAGGAGATGAGCACGCGTGTGCTGGTGCCGGAAGTTGTGTCGAGAACCTCAAAGAAATAAGTCGAGTTGCTAAGCATCGTGCTAATAGCGAAGCCGGCGAGCAGAAGTGTGACAACGTTAGTACGGCCATTGGTTCGGGCAAGCGCGTAGACAAGGGCCATCGTGAGCACGGATCCGGCAAAGGCGAGCAGAGCGGTGGCGCTGAACCCGAGGATAGATGTCTGCGTGACAAGGAAGATGCCCAGCGACGCACCCAGAACAGAGCCCCCCGAGGCACCGATAACGTAAGGGTCGGCCATGGGGTTGCGAAAGAGGCCCTGGAATAGCAGGCCAGACACGGAGAGCGAGGCGCCGACTACAGCGGAAGCCAGGATGCGGGGTAGGCGAATCTGGAGAATGATGAGTCGCTCGGTATACGGAAGGTGGTGATGAGTCAGGACGGCTCCGAGCAGGTCCGAAGGCCTGACGTGGACAGCTCCAACTGATAGCGAGAGCAGGATCGAGGCGGCGAGAGAAGCGGCGAGCAGGACCAGGAGCACGGCATGGGAGCTGCGGCCCATCAGACGAGCCCGCGAACTCTGCTCCAGGCGCAGGGTTGCACCTGGAGCAGAGTTCCGGCCTCCTGGGTCCGGGACTGCTATGAAGCTTTGCCGACTCCGAGGATCTACTTGAGTTTCCACGACTCTCCTCCCAGGCTAAGCGTGACGCCTGCGCGGAAGGTGAGAGGGAGGGCTGGGTAGCCAAAAGCCTCGAAGTAGTGCTCGCTGAGTAGATTCTGGACGCGAGCGTAGCTCGTCACCGATCTGCTGACCCGGTAGTTGCCCTCTAGCTCGATACGCTGGTACGCACCAAGCAAGTCCCGGTTCGGCAGGAGCAGGCTATTGCCGAAGTTCGCGTCGGAGAGAAAGGTGCTGTCGTCTCGCTTTCCGACCAGCGTTCCGGACATACCGGCGTACCACTTGGGTTGCGTATAGGTTAGAGAAAAGTAGCCGCTTTGAGGCGCACGGCGGAAAGGCCGGGCCCTGTCGAGGGGGGAGTATGCCCCGATTGGGGTCGTCGCGAAGCTCGAGGCGGTGTTGTAGCTTCCACCATGGAGATTGTCGCTTGAAAAGGAGCGCTGCACGAGCGCATCCAGAAAGGTGTATCCCGCGCGAGCGAAGAGGTGGTTCGAAATCTGCCACTCGCCTTCAAGCTCCAGTCCCTGCGCGCGATATGCCATCGAATTTACGGCCGCCCCGTAGAGGGTCGTGAGACTGGAGGAAGGGATCCCGAGCTGGATAAGGCCACCGCGTGCGACGTATTCGACACCGTTGGTGAACTCGTTGTGAAAGTAGGTCGCGCCGATGCGCACCCGGCTGCGCCATAACTCCTGATCGACCCCGGTATCGTAGGTGCGGGACGTTTCTGGGCCGATCGGCGCGATACCGTTCTGTGCGATGAGCTGTGCGCCATTCGGGAGCGTCCCCAGCTTTGCGAAGAGGGAGTTGGTTTGGTAGTAGATGCTGGGTTCCTTGATGCCCTTGCTGAAGCTTCCGTGGAGCTTGGTGCCTCCCATCCATGACGCCGAAGAGGGTCGGGTTAGGTAATACGCAAGCGAGGCACGCGGCGTTGCAGCGAAACCGAACAGACCATTGTTTTCAAGCCCGCTGCCCAGGATGTAGAACAGGCGATTCCGGAGATCGCCGGATACCTGCATCGTGTAGCTGTAGCTGCCGCGACTTACAGAGGAGGGTTTGCCGCCCGGGGTCGAGAGTGTGGACCCGCGCTCGTCCTCGTAGGTGAAGGAACCAAGCGCGACGGTATGCGGGTTGAGCCGAAAGTCCGTTTGCGCGTACACAAAGTCACGCTTGCTGGGAGCGTTGTACCGGTTTGGGTAGCTGGTGCCTGCGTAGTGGAAGAGTGCCTGTCCACTGACGCTGTAGCCGTTCGCTCCGGTGATGGTGACGGGAGCTCCGAGGTAATTCGCGGTCTTCAGGCTGGCGGATGTGGGAAGGCCAGTCACCCCGTAGTCGGTGTAGGTGTAGCTCAGACGAAGTCCGCCGTAGCGAATCTGATTGTGCCAACGTTCTGTGGTCTGGTTGTTCCAGATACCGGAGTAAAAGCTGTCCTGCTCCTTGACCCCCGCCGCGTCGGGGATGCCGTACAGCGCGGTCGCGTTCGGGGACCCGACCGCCGTGGCGACATGTCTGATGGTGAATCGCAGGTCATTGCCACTGTTGGGCGCCCAGCCGAAGTTGCCGGCATAGGTGCCGTTGTGAAATGCGCTGTTAGGGACGGAGTTCCGGGTGTCAAGTCGATCGAAGGCGGAGTAGTAATCGAGCTGATGAAGAACACCGCTGGCCGCAATCTGCTGGTGATAGGTGCCAAAGTTGCCACCATCGCCTGAGTAGGTCAAGAGGGGAAGCGACGTTGTCCCGCGTGTCGTGGTCAGGCTGACGACGCCGGCGAGAGCATCGGACCCATAAAGTGAGCTGTTCGGCTGCCGGAGTACTTCGATACTTTGCACACCGACGCTCGCGATATTGGCGAAGTTCACCGCCCCGCCAATGTCGTTGGCTGGGACGCCGTCGACGAGAACCTTATTGGCGTTCGTGTTTCCGCCTCGAATGTACAGTCCGGTGGTTCCTCCGGTCTGGCCGGTTTGTGTAATCTGGAGCCCTGGAACGAGGCGGAGCGGCTCCTGAACCTCGGGCGAGTACCGAAATTGGTTGGCTTCTAACACCGTGACCGAAGCGCCACTCTGGGCAGCCGGAGTTGGTGTGCCTGTGGCCGTGACGGTCACCTCCTCGGTGAGGGTAGGAGTGGCAAGCGTGACGTTGATCTCCACGTCAGCGGAAGCGGAGGAGCCGAACGTTAGTTTGCTGGCGGTCGGCTTGAACGTGGGGGCGTGGACTTCCACGCGGTACCGGCCAGAAGTTGTGAGGGGAAGCAGATACGCTCCGTCAGCATCAGTCACTGTATGCGCGGCGATCCGTCCCGAACTGTCGAGCAAATCAACCTGCGCGGATGGGACGACGGCTCCCAGAGGGTCTCGCACGGTCCCGTGAACGCCCGGCTTAGCGGCAAAAAGCGCCGTGACGTACAGGACCGGGAGAGCCGCCGCGAGAAGACGGGGCAAGAGACGGCGAACATCTGCCGACGCAGATGCGCGTCGGTGTAGATTGGCGGAGATGGAGCGTTCGGCTAGATACAAGTGTTCCCCCTCGGGATGATGGTGCTGCAAAGCCGGTCTTCTGACTTGCGCTTCCTCGACACCGGCTGCCTTCCCAGACCCTTATGCGTCCAGTGGCTTTCGTTGTGCTTGCCGGCATCTCTGCGCTTACAGCTACGGGGTAGTGGCGGAATCGCACCGCGCTTCCCGATGCTTTGCAATGGTTGAATGGATGAGAGTTCGTGACAGCCAAGTAAGGCAGACAGACTCTACGGATGAAATTGTCGGGACAAATCCTCCAGAGCGTCGATCGCAACAGGGCTGGGAAAGTCGATCCGGTTGTCGACGTAGAAGACCCGGCGTTCTCGTATGGCCGGAATCGAGTTCCACCCCGGCCTATCCTTGAGAACCTCCAGGGTTGTCCGACCGCCGCGAACGAGCAGAAGGGCCTCCGGTGCTCGAGCGATCAGTGCCTCGAGATTCAAGTGCGGCCAGTCCGGAGTGAGGTCATCGGTGATGGACCGACCGCCGGCGACCTCGATGATCTCCGTGATGAACGCGTGCTTCCCGATGGTGATAATGGGGTCATACCAAACCGGCATGAAGACGGCGGGGCGGGGGAGCGTTTGGGTTCGCGTCCGAACTGCACTGATGCGGCCTTCGAGCTTGGTCACGAGCGACGCGGCTTCGGCCTTGCGGTTTAGCGCGTCACCCAGGCTGCTTACCGACCGCAGGATGCCGTCGAGCCCGTGAGGTCCAACAAGATAGATGGGTATCCCGAGACGCTGGATCTCCGCTGTGGACTCGCTCGGTCCACCCGTCTGGATTCCGAGAACCAGATCCGGGTGCAGCGAAAGGATCGTCTCGATGGATGGGCGCGTGGTGCTGCCGACGCTCGGCTTTTTGAGTGCCTCGACGGGATACTTCGTGAAGTCGCTGACTGCCACAACGTCCGCACCGGCCCCGAGCGCAAACACGGTGTCGGTGACGCTTGGCACAAGACAGATGATCCGGTGCGGATGGTCGGGGAGCTCTACGCGGCGACCAACCTCGTCCGTGACGATACGGCTCGCCACACACGGAGCCGCCGAGGAGAGTAGGAGGGCGAGGTACAGGAGGGCTTTCATAGGGTGGCGATCACCTGAGCAGAGCGCGAGCGCAAGGCTGCGGCAACGAAGCTTGCGGCCACCGCAGGATGGGTGCGGAAGTGGAGGTGGACGTAGGTGGCGAGGATGCCCTGATATAGAAACCCCTCTTGCATCTGCTTGCCGGACAGAGAGAACCGGACGTCGTAGCTGGTTCGCAGCGTGGGCGGCGGCTCCGCTACCCGCGAGTAGTGAAAGCTATGTCCGCGCAACTCGGTGCCGGCGGGGCCGAGCAGCGTGTCGCGTGTGAGAGTGACAGTGACATAGCCGAAATCGACGAGGCGGGGTGTCATCTCAAATTGCAGGGGAAGAGCCGCCGCCATGGGCCACGCGGCGGCGTCTGCTGTCGTAAGCGTCTGGCTAAGGTAGAGCATGCCTCCGCACTCCGCGTAAATCGGTCTCGTAGAAGGGAACTCCCGCATCTCTTCGAGCATGGAGCTATTACTGCTGAGTTCGCTCGCGTAAAGCTCGGGATACCCGCCCCCCAGGTATATCGCGTCGAGCCCGGCAGGAAGCGCAGCATCGTGGATGGGGCTAAATGGCACGATCTCCGCTCCAGCAGCACGCAGGAGATCGAGGTTGTCCTCGTAGTAGAAGGAAAATGCCGCATCTCGGGCTACACCGATGCGAACGGCCTCGGGATCTACCGGCGGTTCAGCCGGGAACCCACGGGGCTGCAATTCGGGGAACTCTTTGCCAAGCCGCAACAGCGCCTCTGTGTCGAAGTTCTGTTCGGCTAATGAGGCGAGCTGATGGATCTGCTGCTCAACTTCGATGTTGTTGGTCGATGTGAGATCCGCGCCGTGAAGGCCGAGGTGTCGTTCGGGAATCTCAATGCGCGGTTCGCGCGGTAGCCAACCGAGGACGGGTGTGCTGCAGGAGGCATGAACCGCGGAGGTGAGCAGAGCAGCGTGGCGCTCGCCCCCGACTCGATTCAGGATCACGCCGGCCAGCCGAAGCCCCGGATCAAATAGTTCGAAGCCGAGTACGGTCGCCGCAAGGCTGCGCGCACTTTTCGCGGCGTCTAGGACCAGAAGTACGGGGAGTTCGAGCAGCTTGGCAATTTCGGCGCTACTACCCGTCTCGGTAAGTGCCTCCTTCCCGTCGAACAGGCCCATCATCCCTTCCACGATCGCAGCATCTGCGCCGGACGATGCCTGTTGGAAGATGTCGCGGTTCACGTCGGCAGAGAGCATCCAGGTGTCGAGGTTACGTGCGGGGCGGCCTGCGATGCGCGCGTGATGAGTGGTGTCCAGGAAGTCCGGACCTCCCTTGAAGGGCTGGACCTGCAGCCCGCGCCGACGCAACAGGGCGATCAGCGCCAAGGTCACGGTTGTCTTGCCGACGCCGCTCGAGGTGCCGGCGACCATCAGGCGCATCATCGGATGAGTCCCGGGATACCTGAAGAGGGTTTGAGAGGGAGTGGAATCCCAGCGACCATCAGGACTACTTCGGTAGCCACTCGGGCAACGCGCTGATTGATGTCCCCGAGAAGATCTCTATATTGGCGGCCTAATGGATAGGGAGGAACTACACCACTGCCGACCTCGTTCGAGACGAGGACAACGGTGCAGGGCGGCGCAATAAGAGCTGCGCAGAGCCCCTCGATGTGGGCATCGAGCGTGGCGGGATTGTTCGCGCAATGCTCAAGCAATGTCGCGGCGAAGAAGGTAAGGCAATCGATTAAGATGAGGTCGACTGAAGGCGCGAAGCTGCGAATCGCGGCGGCGAGCTCGAGTGGTTCTTCGACGGTGCGCCAATGCGCCGGCCGCTCGGCGCGATGACGGTCAATGCGGGAGCGCATCTCTTCATCTTCTGCGCTGCCGGTCGCGATGAAAACCACATCCCTGGCCCGTTCGGCAAGCTGCTGCGCGTAGTCGCTTTTTCCGCTGCGAACGCCACCAAGCACGAGCGACACCAAGTCACTTGCGTTCTTCTGCATGTTTCGCTCCAGGCGCGAAGGCGTGCAACGCGCTGAGCGGGATCGATATTGTCGGAAGCGCCGAGCCGCCTGAGAAGACGTCGGCTGCAGTGCTCTTCAGCTCTCCCATCGAAGCCGAACTAAGCCCAAAACACCTTTGGCCGGTATCCTGACTTACGCTTCATCGAAACCGAACCGCCTTCCCAGAGCTTTTGCTCCAGTGGCGCCAGACTGAGTGTCCGGTTTCTCTGCGCTTACAGTTACGGGGTAGTGGCGGATTTGCACCGCCTTCCCTGCACCAAATTAGTTCAACCATAAACTCCCGTTGCCGAACGGGTCAACCAGCGGCGAGACGTCTAGCTGGCGACTACACATATAGCAGGCTAAGCGTCTTGTTTGGTGCCAAGTAGAAGTGGCGCTCCTTGCGTGACAACCATCCTCAACCATCCACTTGCGCCGCGACCCCGTGCCGCTCCAACAGCACCTCTGCCGCCAGTGTCGGTCCGAAGTCGCGATAGTCCTGCCGCACAAGCTCCAGTACGTAATCCCGGACACCATGGCTCAGGCGGTTGCTGGCCGTGCGCCCTCGAGATCGATGGATCAATGCTGCGCCGCCGCCATCTCATACCTGGCCATCAGCCGGTACGCCTGCCGTTCGCTGACGTGCAACACAGAGGCCGCTGCCACCACCGTTCGCCGGACGACTGTACTTCGCTTAGCACTTCGACCCGCTTCAGATCGCGTTCGCTCATCCTGATCCAACCCATCCTCTGAACCTGACAGTTCAAATGGGCGGGGACCTAACGTTCTAACGACCGCCTACACGCTTGGCGCTCGCTGACGCCCAGTACGGAGGCCGCTGCCGCCGCCGTGCGTCGCGCGGACTGCACTTCGCTAAGTACTTCGACACGCTTCAGATCGCGCTCGCTCATCGGTATACATCCCATCTCTTGAACCTGACAGTTCTCTGATGAGCGCTTACAGCTCGTGTTGCTGCAAAGCGAAAGCGTCGCTGCTGTTGCAAAGCGAATATGTCATTGTAGAGCCGTCGTCGTCGTGCGGTGCGTAATGTGGGAACCGCCGTTCTTTGGCGGTTTTCCAAGGGCTGTGGGAATGTATGGTCCGCCGTCAGATTGCAAGCACAATCTTTGTGGTGAGTGTTTTGGGTCTGCGCAAATGTATCCGGCCTGTTTGTGGAGCTGAGCTCCTGGCCATAATGGAGTCCGCGCGTCGCTGGTCTA
>JAABUQ010003824.1_pt1 | contig 26730 bp, 27 predicted proteins | sample 5560001 | NCBI WGS metagenome assembly JAABUQ01 (sample SAMN10711888, study PRJNA513371) | rock metagenome | isolation source: Antarctica rocks | place: Antarctica: Victoria Land, Finger Mt nord | collected 2015-12-18 | reverse complement strand
CGAAGCAATCGACTCCCTCCCCTCCTCCCCCACCACCTCCTCCTTCACCACATCAGAAGAAGTCGGAGAATCCGACGCCGAACGCGAATGGCGCGAATCGATCCAGCAAATCGAATTGCTGCTGACGATGGTGCTGGTGCCTTACGTGGGCAAATACTTTGGGAGGAAGTGCGCGTACTGGGGTGAGTGACCTCTAATAGAGATGGAGATTTGTATAGAGGGGTGTTCGGCTAATGGAGGCAGGTTGGGGCAAATTTATGGAGTGGAAGTATCCTGTTCAAGTGGTTGTGACTAGTGAGAGGACTTTTAAGGGGGTTGGGGCTGTGGAGGCGGCTGCTTCTTTGTGAGGAGGGGCTATGATATCTGCAAATTACAGAGCAGTGTGGCTCTGAATGAGGAGAGGCTATACTGCCCGTGGGAAGAAGGACGAGGACGGTCCGTCTTGTTAGAGTGCTGTCTAGGCCTTCTCAGGTTGGCCGTTGGGATATCAAGACTGGAGGCACCGAGGCGTGGCGCCACGAGAGGGAAATGGGTCTACCTCTTCATCTCGTAGAAGAGTTCGGCGTTGAGTTTCACGTCGGGCGTTGCTCATTGTGTATGCTTGAGATGCTTGTTGCCTCCTGGGCTCACCTCTGCACAAGCCTCACCAATACAATAACAGGTTGACTGTACAGGACGAAACACCGGGGCAAGAGTGGACCGCGATAGGATCGCAATTGAGGAGAGTTGGTAGCCACGATGCATTTGGAGTTGGAGGCAAAGGGACGAGATACAGGAATGTAGGGGTACGAAGCAAAACGAGTTGAGTCTGTTTGTGCCTTCCATCTCCTCGGCTTACGAGAGTAGCTATATACACATAGCCAGCCCCAATGATACAAGTTGCGGTACCTCCGAATCTCCGAGAGCCACACATTACCAATCAATCCCTTTTGCTGTGCAGATGCCAAATTGCTTGGTGAAAGTGCTTAACCCATAATTTCAAAGCGCTAACTTACGAAAGCCTTGCCCATGATCATGATCATGCTAGGTCAGAACGACAGGTAAACCGCTAAGGATTAATCCCACGTCTGTAAGGAAGTGACGCCAGTAGCTGTATTATGCTGAGATTCGAAGATGCTTCTGAAGACTTAAACCCGATGTGCCGCCGTTGGATATCCGTGAGAAATGACGCTTTTTATGCTGGAAGATATTGCAGATAGATATCCCGATGACTCCGATGATGCCTGTGGTGGGAGGTAGCCACTAAGGGTCAAGAAGGAAGACGCGATTGAGTTACTTTGCTGTGCCGGAAGAACGACTCCATCATCGCAAGAAGGTCGGCCCAGGCTTCCCTGCGTGTCTTACTTCAATCGCGAAAGACACCAACACGAGGGCAAACCGGGACATTTCGGCCAGCGTGGTTGCACCCTCTCTAAGTTCAGGTTGTCGTCTGCGACTGCACCCGTACCTAGCATCGCCTGATTTTGATGATTGGCAGGAGGCGCAGTAGTAGTGGTGATTGATGTAGGGATTCCAATCGCAGGCGTCCTTCTTGTGTGAATGGCTACAGGACTAAAATGCCCGCCATATTCACTGTGCGCCGCCGATCCTTCAGCAGGTAATAGGGCTACGTTGGACTTGCGGCCGTCATCTCGGGCCATTGAAGACTGCAGGAGCGATAGATTGGCTATCCACGGCCAGTCGCACTGAGCCTCAATGTCAGCGTGATTACGCCGGGAGGATGCAATGTGTGGCTCACTTCCGGCATTTCCTGCTTCAGATCAGCCAGGCATACCTGTTCTTTTCTGGCATGGACCACAGCTCTCTTCTCATCTGTGGGCTTTCTTCTGCTGGATGGAGAAAGACCTTCTCTAGCCTTTCGCTTCTTGGGCCCGGATTCAGATGAAGAATCAGAAGCCTCCTGGGGCGTTGTTGCTGCCATCTGTGTTGATGGTCCCGCCTCATCAGTCGAACCAAGGTCTGGAGCCATAAACGGTGAATCTCCATGCGGCAAGATTCTACCTGGCTCATGATATGATTTGATGTTTAGCGGCGTCAATGGTAGGCTGGGGACGCCAGGCCGTTCCAGATCGAGTGCAAGATGCATTCACGCTTTCTGGTCGAGCATTTAAGGATGACGGCTCAGTCATTTCAACATCGCATGAGTTTTGCCCTGGTACGGCATGGCTCGTTGGTCCTTGGGCCCCGCTTCCGCTTGGGTTCTGCGAAACGCCCTCAGCAAAGCCAGAAATGGTCGCCTCTAGAGCGAGCTCATTGCAAGATGTCAATCCTTGGAGAGGCTCTTCCAATTCCAAAGAGACTTCTCGGTCTTTGTCGTTAGAAGGTCTCGTTGTTTGTGGCCGCGCCGCCGAGGGATGTCCAGACACATAGCCAGATCCTCTGGAAACTCCCATGGGTCGTGAATCAATGTTTCCACCGCCCAGCCAGCTGCCTCGACGGCTGACCGGATTCGGAGAGGGTTGTGGCTCCATCTTTCATTAGACTTTGCCGCTCAAATGGGCGATTGATGGCCGCTTTGCTCGGTGCGAGTGCGAGATCGACCCTAGTAGAGGTTTATTTAGCGGTAATAGAGCACACCGGGTAGCTGGATCTGTTAGCTGATGATATAGCAGAGTAATGATCAGACGTACAGACCTACAGCCCGATCAAGATGGGTGCTACTGTCGATCTGGATGCTCTTAGGCGAAAAACCCTCTAGTTGGCTTGCAGCTACAGACGAGGATATTAATCGTGACACGATGGTACTCTTTAGTCGAGGTCTTGGTAAGAATTAAAAGGACACCGCCCAGGGCCTGAAGCCTTCTTACTTTGAAGAAACAAACTCAGGACGGGATAGAAGGGAAGGATGGTGGGAAAGAAATAATAAAAGAATGAGCGGCGTGTTACAAGGAAAGCAGGCGATCAGACGCTCCTAGGAGTGAGGCAAGCGAGTATGGGACATTGGAGAAGTGACGCGGATGATGGATCCGTGAGTGACTCATTTGCAGTATTTCCACTGAGTGGAGGAGAGCGGCTGACATTGGAGTAGCTGATCAAAGCCTTGGCAAGCAACCCAGACTACATGATGGGACCAGGTGAGCGGAGTTGATTCAATGGTATTGCATTCCCCTTCATGCTGAAGGAAATGCTTTAGGAGGCATTTACTTCGACGATTGCCTGTGAAAGAGTGCTGCTACTGAGGGTACGAAGCACGACACGAGAGGTTGTCAAAATTGTCGTAGTGAGCGATTTCATCCCCATGGATCTCATCACTTCCATACTTGCAAAGCTATCCCACCCCCAGAACTTAAGCGGAATGCCGCCCCTCTCTCACGTAAGGTACGAGAGGTACACAAACAAAATGGATGTCTGGGGCAGGTCTGCCAGTGAACAGGCTATTTTCTGGACATGGTCTTTCTTCGGCAAATGCACCGAAGCCACGCGCGATTTCATGCAGTGGAGTAACAAGACAGGTATCCACAGAGTGCCAGTATTCGATCATAGCTGGGAGCTCGCTCGATGCGTCTTGGGCTACATGACTCATGAATGGTAAATTGCTGGAGTCCGGTGTCATTTGGAGCGCTTGACTGGGACTTATGGGAGTCCCCAAGAGCCAGGGTGGACCGATGTGTGAAAAGGTCTGCGCTGAAGCTCCCACGGGGTTGCTGTTCCTCTCTGTGACGCTATGGGGCTGGAACGCCCTTGCAGTCTTCTTTCTGTTGACCAATCTTCGGGGGAGAGTGGCGGACTGAGAAATTCGCTATTGGAAGTGGCCGAAGACTGCGAGAACGGCAGGTCAGTCACAAATTAGCAGACATCCTGAGTCAAGAGATAAATTATGAGATAGACATACCTTCGTCCGTTTGGCCCGTGGCGTTATTCTCTTCTCCTCTGTATTCTGCAGTCTGAGACGCTTCCTGGGCATCTGCTGCGATTGCAGACTGGAAGCTGTGCGTTCATGTCCATTTAATACACTCTCCAGGTTGCAGGTAGGCACTACTCGCATGGGAGCCTCAGGGGCCAGTGACCCTGCCCAGCTCGTACTCTGGGCGCTGTCGATGACTAGGACGCCGTCTTGGAATGCTGGACTTGCCATGCCCGCACAGGATACACAACTTAGGACGTGGGCGTTGTGGCCTGAGTCCTCTGCCCCTACTTCAAATGTATGGCTTGTGGTGGTCGTATAATGAGGAACTACTTCGAAGCTGACATCAATTTCCTCTTTGTTTGGGGTCCCAACGAGGGCGTCCGTAATTTCGTACCATCTGTTAGTCCAGTCTTCGCTCTCGCCTGCCCAGTCTCGAGGTCTGCTACCCATGTTTCCTTCATACCATGAACGATCCTCGTCGTTACGCGACTCATGGTTGAAGGCTTGTTCCGCATCTATGGGTGGACTCAAAGTTGCGTTAGCTGACAGCTGTTCACTATCGTCAGGCTCGAAGATTGCGGCGCCGACGTGTTGCTCTGGATTTGGGCTCAAGGTTCTTGAGGAGGCCTCATCGTCTGTTTGACTATCGTCGCTTGAAGAACTGTAAATGCTGGTAGTTTTGGCCCCCGGAGATAGACCAAGCACTGCTTCTGGTGACGGTAGTGTAATCTTTTGATTTTCAAGGATTAGGAGGCTAGTACATTGATTTGGATCCTCACTTGAAGATCTTGAAGACCGCTCATTGTCTAGCAATATGCTCTTGCAGGCGCTGATGGTATCAACCTCACGAGATAGACGTATGGCTACATTCGCTGGCGAATCTGGATTGTTAGAGCCGTCGGAAGTCGAAGCATTTCTGGGTTGATCTGTATTTCTATACATGGTGTTGAGGGTAAGGATCCGCGCAGAATCAGTGGAATTGAGACGCGAGTAGCCCGCAGCGATCCCAGGGTGAAGCAGGTGCCGCTATCGCTGTGGTGCTTCTTGGAGGGTTGTGTGACAGTTTACGGTAGGCTTTGTATGAGCCAATACCTAGGGCTAGGAGAAGTACAAAGGCCGCCCAATGCACTAAGAATATGTAGCTCAGGGGTATGAGACTGAGAGACCGGAGAAGTCTGAAATGGAACAAGAGAGGTATTGGAGAGAGCGCAGGGGACTCCGTAAAAGAAAACGAGTCAGCAGGCCAAACCATGTGTGGAACCTGGGGAGGGGCTGCAGCATTGACGAAAGGCGGAACAACAAGGGAGAGGCGCTGACGACCATCAAACCCCTGCCTCACCAACAAAGGTGAAACAACCAAAGGTAGACCGAGTCAAATTGCTCTCTGGCTCATAGAGACCGAAGGCCGAGAGTCAGGCAACCAAAGGCCAGCGAGGCTTGCGCGGCCTTCCTCACCGAGGGGTTGTGGAGTTTCAGAAAACGATGCTATCCAGGCTGGAAGCATTATAATAGCATCATAATTGTTGGGTTGACATCGATCTTGGGGGTTCGATCGAGATCTTAGGTGGCAATCTATTGAGATGGTACCGGGTGGCAGTAGATGGAGGGAGATGAGTCGATGGGTGTTCTATTTGTTTGTTCTATTCAATTTCGTGGCCAAGTACGTGGAGTATGATGCTTCGAGATATGTGAATGTACCAGTACAGCCGAAGCTCTAAGGGTCACTCTAGACTGTCTAATTTTGTTCGCTGTGTAGATGAATTGCTCAATGAGAATGCCTAGGCCTTGATCACAATCGCTAATGTTAACTTGCTGGTGGGTATTCGCTTGATGAGAACGCCTAGCCCATGATCGCTCCGTGCCAGTAAAAGAATGACTATAGACTATAGTCCCGCCCTAAAGCCGATAACCTGGACAATGATGCCTCCTATACCCCCAAGCGTGCTGAATGTAACGCCATTGTAGATATTCACCTTGGGTATCTCTCAAGAACGTGGCCACCTGGGAGAATCCGAAAAGACCACTAATGCGTAGGATAGGGTGTATTAGCAGCATTGCGTGTTGACACCTTTGTGCCGAATGAAGTCTGGAGTTTAGGACTCAGTATGAGAGTCCAGGCAATGCCACAGAAAGAGTCGGATCGTAGCTGCCATCAAATCGTGTGGGCCATGGTGGTGTTAGGACCTCTGGAAATGGCAGACGCCGAATGGTAATCGCAAAGGAATAAATTGGTCGCTGATTGGAGTTGTGCGGTCGAGCCTCCTTCAAAAGAAGACAAAAAGTCCAAGTCTACAATCAGACTTCCGTATACCCTGGGTATCATAAAGTAATGTAAAGGTTGTTATAGTCCAATGCCAACTGTGCAGCCTTGCCCCAAAGAACACAACGACAAGTGGCCCATGACCACCTCAGACTCCTCGTCGTTCGGGTGTTGGATTCAGGAAATGCGCGGCGTGTCACAGCGGCACTTTAGTCCATCATCAGCGTGGCCAGGAGTGATCAAGATGCTAGATATTCATACCTTTACCTTTCTGACCTTGTGGTCAGTGAGACAAGGTCGAAGTCTCCGTTCAGCCACCTCGAATCTCTCTTCAGCTGAGTACCTTCTCTTTCGCCTCTCAATAGGTGTAATCGGAGCTTGGCCTTGCCCAGCAGAGTATCTCCTCCTTTGCCGGTGGATCGAGGAAGCGTGCTCCCCTGAATTTAATGCCGTCTCGTATGGGCTCAAATGAGTTGCTGTTGGCCCGTTCCTCTCTGAAGTGTCTGATTCTGATTTATTTAGGTTCATGATGTCCAGTTGGTCACAGTGGTTCCCGGTAATGTCATCAAGTAAGGCTTGAATACCTACCGTCTGGGTTGATCCCATGTCGACCGATCTCGAGGAGCTGTTTGCTGCGGCTGAAGGGCTTATACCATGATCATTAGACATGAAGTCTGGGATTGAGTAAGGACGGTGATTTGACACGATGGTAGTGTCCTTATGGTTTTGTTCTGCAGACGTGGGCGAGATACCCAGGCTAGTCTCTGGATTCCGAGCCACATTTCGGTCTTGAGGGTTCCGTTCGGTGAGTTGGTAAGTCGACGAGTCCTCACTCCGCTCGCCTAGCAGAAGAGATTTAATGAAAATGTCAATGGCATTTGGATCGATCTCATTGCTCTTCTCAAAAGGCTTTGAAGCACCGAAATTACCGGTAAGCCGGGAAACCAAAGGCCATTCCATCTTTTACCGGAATTAGTATGCAAGCTGAATCGGGGGGGACGATTAGCCGTTCTCTTTTGTGTTTCAACGCTGCTTCAAGCGTTTTTGGTCAAAAGACCCCAAGTACTCGTGCTCTAAAGAGCGCTGGCTGACTATTCGAGTGAAGACGAAGTTGGTACGGGGGATACAACAGCCTCAGTCCGATTCAATGGCTGTCGAACAGAGAGCGAGGAGTTCAAGAGTAGTAAGTTTAAACAAAGCATAAGATGCCACCTGATACCGAAAGACCCTCTAGCCAGAGAAAGGAGGTTCAAGACAGTAGTGAGAAGAAGAAGGGAAAAATTGAAATAAATAGTAGAAGCAGAACAGGAAACGTAAAACAAGCAGACCGGGTAATAGGGTCGTACCAGGGTGCCAGGCGAATTAGGGAGGTCTCTGACCAAGGTGGCGCGGGGTAGCAGCGCTGTGAAGCCATTTCTACTCACTCCACGTTGTGGTTGGTGCGTGCATTGGCGGATTGCGCAATCTTTGGGCAGCATTGGATGTTACACCCAGGCGGGGGACGTGTAATCAACCGTATCGAGGTTGACTTATCTATTTTTATTGGTTTTAATCTGACCTGGTTTGTGTATCTTCGCAGTATACAGAGGTATCAATGGCTTATTTACTGGTTATTGCTAAAGATTGTGGTGGTCATATACGTGGTTGGATTGAATGCTTGCTCTGTTAGCGAGAACTTGAAAGGCTACACTAGGCGGAACCGAGAAACTCGCTATCTATTTCATATTCCTCACACCTTGAGCCATCGGATCTCCTTTGGCTATGCGAATGCTGAGTTGCGAGATGGGGAAACTTGCCACAAACGCCACCGCTATGCCGCTGAAAATCCCTCCTATATCTTCACATGCATGATTCTATAGTTTAACGCAACGCTGTATTAGGTGTCTACCGAGACATCTTAAAGCATATGGTCACCTAGAGGTATCCATAAATATCGTCATTCGTCGTGCGGTAGAAAGTGTACCAAGTGTATTAGTATAGAGATTAACACAGAGCAGATGTTATCATTAAGAAGGCAAGCGAATCGTCCGGGCAGCTTGCTTCGAAACGGAACTAAAGCCTGAGTCTCTTTCCCCATGGCCATCGTCCCTGGGCAATCTTGTTATGTTTTGATGCCAAAGACACAAAGACACGATGAGCATCTATCGACACACGATGGCAGATGTTGGTCATCAAGGACAGGGGTATTCATCAGGCTCTTGCTGGGATCTGATTCAGAGCTTGTTGATGCAACCGCATCTAGGCTTCGGGAGCTGGGGAAAGAAAAGAACCGGAAGGAAGGGCATGTGCACTGCGAAGGACTATCAGCACTATCGACTATTAACAACATACAAGACTGAGTATTTACCTCAACCTTCCGTATCTTGCAATTGCCGAAGCATATCTGGGACCTTCGCTTAAAGACCTGTGCTCTCTTCTCATTGTCCTGGTACCGCCTTCTCCGAGGATGGACTACTGGCTTTCGTGAGCTTTTGTACAAGCGTTTCCTTTGCGGTTTCGCAGGTTTAGCTTTGTACCTAGGGTCTAATATATTTATCCCTAGTGCTATCGCTTCATCTCTTGTGAGTGAAGCGTCCGACGCAGAACGAGGATGCGTGGCCTGCCGGCAGGAGGTTGGGTAGCAAGATAGTGCAGACTGACTCAAATGCTGAGGAGACCATGCAGCAGCGAAGTCTCCCATTACCATTTCCTGTGCAGTGGAAGGAGGGTATTGACGCATTGGGAGACTGGTGACGAAGGAAGGGCCAAGGTCTGGTACGAGTGGTCCCAGCCCACGAACCGAGAATGCAAACGTAGAGGTATCCGATGGTGAGTGAGCCACCATGGACGTGCTTGGTAGAGCATGCCTCCCTGCGTCACGGCAAAATGAATAGGCTTCAACAGGGTTCCAGCTTGGATGGTCGGACTCGACTGCGAAATCTGTGTCGTCAAAGAGATGAGCGTCGTTGATTTCCGCATTGTCAGCGCTTTCGCAGAGTACTTCACTCCCAAACGTAGCTCCTAGTCCACACTTGAAGCCTTGGAGGTGTTTTTCTGACCATAGTGAGTGGCCACTAACTTCAAGAGCTCCGTCGCTTGCGGCCAGCAATGAAGCAAGATTGTGGGCTGATCCTCCTGTCTGAACCATCGATCTAGAGGGAGGGTAAAGGCTCCAACGCGGAGTCCATGAAGCCCGTTCTCTTCCAATCCATGAAGAAGGACGCAGAGGTTTTGGAGCAGGGGCAATATTTATGTATACCCGCTGATGTTCAGCAGGGGTTTTCACGTTTGGTATTCCCTGGTCGAGAGCGTGTGACAGGCCTTCGATGCTGCCTTGAGAGCTTCTTTGAGAAAGCTGGTGGTCTCGCTCTTCAGATGTGACGCTAGACATGGGCTGCGGACTGAATCCAGAGTTGTACACTGTAGCTATCGTCTCTGGGTCTGTACGAGGAGGGAGCAGGCATTCCTTGGGAGATTGCTGGGCCATGGCTCTTGGTAAAGGTTCGTTGAGAGACTGTCGAGGAGATTCAAGGCCTTGAATATGATATTTAAGGATTGAGGGGTAGATTTGTTGGACGGTCTTCGGAGAAGGCTGAAGAGTAGGTTGAAAGGAGTTTCCGGAGGTCGATGGCGAGTCGTAGAAAGGTGGGATGACCTGGCCAGATGATCCAGATCACTGCGTTGTAGGACGAATTAGAACGAGGTAGGTCGACTAGAACAATATTTAAGGGTTAGAATCTGCAAACAACCACCAGACACCTAGCACTGGAAGAATTTTGAAATGAGAATAATACAGAAGAAAGAGATACTGCAATGATCTATGGGAGAACAAGTGGGAACATTGTAATGACAAGGAAAGCCAGCAAGGGAAGGTTTCCAGGCGCGAGGCAACCAGGCCTCCATCATGAAAGCGGGGAAAGCAGGGCTAAAGCATTTTGGCAAAAATGGATGGTTTCCTTGGCTGGAGATACAAGACGTAAAGTTGTGCAGAAGTGCTGAGATTCAAGGCCAGCCTGTGGTTAGATTTAATCAGCTCCTGGTCGGTCAGGAAGCGGCAGCAAGCCCCACTGAGGGGGATCCTAAGTCGACCAACTCATCCAACCTGTTGTTTTGCTACTGTGCTCATTGCTTTTGAGACGTACGAGGGCGAATAGCTTTTCTTGTTGAATGATGAGGGTTGTACGTATTAGCCTGTTAAGAAGAGAGTTTAGGAGGAGAGACAAAACAAGAAGAAGTAAGGGACTAAATACGAGAGGCGAGTTGAGATGTTCTAGATGCTATCGAAATTCAGAAATGCTGATGAAAAAGCCTTCCCACATTCACAATTGTTGATGTCGTATGTCCTTCCTGACTATTGCTCCCGTGCCTGTGTGTGATTGATTTAGGTAAATTTGACCACGTTCAAAGGCCGACATGCTGGATGAAAAAGCCTCTATGCCCGAGGCATACTGAATAAAATGCTGTAGTAGGTATACACCGCAAATGCCTGTAAGGAATGTGACCGCCTGGAGTAATAGATGTGTCTTTCATAGTATGAATAGGTCAGAGTCCTATTGCACAAGTGCAATAGGAGCCGCCCTGACAGAAGGGCAGATGGTGCTCCGGGATCTCTGGAGTGTCCCCGTTGTCCTCAAATCGGGCACCTATACTGTTTAGATCTGGAAATTCGGGTATATGGTGCTTGAAATACTCCGCAATGTTGTTGAGAGGTTTTTCTCGTCCATGAGAAGCTTCACTGACCGATGTGGTCCTGGTAAGACACGATGAGCTTGCGTTGGAGTGCTTTTTAGCCGCAGCGCTCGGCCTGACGTCGATGTGGGCTGACTCGCGTGTATGATCATTGCATGTCGTAGCCTTTACTGAAGGCGACATACCAGGAAGCGATGGACCTGATGGGCCAACATATGGGCCAACATGATTACTGCTGGCTGAGGATCGGCGAGACTCTTTGCGTGGCTGGCTAACTGCAGGCGGACAAGTACACTATGTCTCAACGTAAGTATCATCCAGAAGCATCAATCAGTGTGGATTCACCTTCGTCTTCCGGATCCGATGAACACCACTCGGACAAGGTGACTTTCTTCGAGCCGAGATCTCTTTCTTTTTTTCCTTTGAGAAGCTCCTCCTCTGATGCAAAGACAGGCTTGAAGTGCTTGATTTGTCAGAACATGAGCGTTTTCGGATCTTTAACCCGAAGACTGACTGCCGTTGCCCTGCGCTGTCTAGAGTAGCATCACGATGTGTCGGGCAATTCGAGGCTAGCAAGGGTCCCAGGAGTCCTGAAAGACCCGTTCGCTCCGCTCTTTCATGCCCGATTGAAGTCCCGGGCTGATGAATGACAGCCTCTGGCCCGAGGAAAGCTTGCGAGCTTGGCACCATCTGCCAGGGCGTGGCATGAGTTGGGAGGTTTCTATTTATCGTTGACATATTTGAGATCCAGTCAGAGCCATGGGTCAGGTGAGGGTACGGGCTGCAAAAGCTAGCAGAGCTACTGTAGCTTGCTCGTGCGTTGTTGTTGGCGTCTTGAGACTCGGGTGTTTGGAAGCCGTTATCTGAGCCCCAAGGAAGCGGTGCTCCAACATGATAGGTGGTTTGGGGAACCACGTCCTGCTTGACACTTTCAAGTAGATTTGAGTGGCGTGTCATCGAACTCTCGCGGAATATTATCTTCGAAGACATCCTCTAGCTGAGGGAAACAAAGCTCTGGGCTCGGTCTTGGAGATGCGTGATATTCTGATAAGAGGTTAGCAAGTGGGTATAGAGTGGGAGGAGCTCAGCTATTTTGTTATCAGACTTCCGAATAATGTGGCACAATGACTCCAAGTACCACCTATCAGGATTTGCTGGCAGTGGTGGTGACGAGGTCATTACTAACTTGGAATGTTATTTAGTGCTAAGAAGCGACGAAGTGCCACCCAACACCCGACACCTGTGAATCTCGAAGCCTGATCAAGTGAGAGTACCAAAGTTTAGCGAACAAAGTAGGGGTTGATCGAAAGGGATTGTAGAAAGAGTGGGCGGGATCGCAATGATAAGAAAACCGGGCCATCGAGTTCTTTCGTGTTTGAGGCAACCAGGTTCCACCAAGCGAGCGGGGAAGCTAAGGCCGATAATGGATGGGGAACATTGAGTGGCTACATGACAAGAGGTACAAGGTGCCAAATCGTGTGGACATGATAAAATTCAAAGTTAGGTGGCCAGCGATTGGTCCGTAAGGTGCCCAATTATCTTGGGCAGCAAGGCACACGGAGGAGAATCAAACCTGTGTTTCGTCTCATCTGCTAATTCGAGTCATCGTCTATATTGCGTTGGTGCTTAGTGACCTGATGGGACATGTCGTGTATGGAGCACAACCGTGGTAAGTAGCTATCAGTATGAGTATTAATGAAGGTTCGCAAGGATATTCTAAAAGGAAAGGAATAGTAGGTAGGCTAACCATAGTAGTCTAAACTGTCAAGTTCATCTCGTTATGCAGTGCCAAATCCCTACTTCAGATGAGACAGCCTCCCGAAATCACAATCGCTATTCCACTGGGAATGGCTCCCATGCCTGTAAACGAAGGACACCGATAAGCGCAACTGTGCTGAAGACAGTTGGTGTTGATGCCGATAATCGCTGGGAAGGATTGCCTCTCGTAGTTGATGTTACTGAGAAAGTGCAAGGTGCAGGGGTCTTCTAAACGTGTAAATGTGTGAAACATGTACTCCGATGATTGCTTAGTGCAACGCTGTAACACACATCCGCCTCGGGAATCTGTGGAGATTGTGACCACCTGGGGGTATGTAGAGCGATCGAAATTTCACAATGTCGTAGCAAGAACTTTGAATGAGAATCTGGGTCAAATAAAGTGAGGAATCAGATGATTTTGGCGGGATTTGTGTACAGTAGAGACGGTGGTAGCCCGCTACAACGGAGGTGAGGATGTCTAGTTTTGTTTTCCATGGCCATGCTTCCTGACGTAGGTACGTTTCATGGTTTATGTCGTCATGTTGAAGGACTCAAGATGCATTGGATGGAATAGGACCTTGTCATAGATTATTGGTGATCACGGATAATTGGGTACTCTTCGTCACCAAGATGAGACCCAGAATTCCCAGGTATTGGCCCATGCAACTCATCTGTAAACTTGTCCGTGTCTGGAACATCGTTGTCAGGATCCATCTTGCCTCCAAGAGGGTTGGGGATAACGTTCATCCTGTTCCCGCTGGGACTCGATTCTGAGTTTAGCAATGCGACCAGGTTTAGGCTCTTAGAGCCAGCAGCGAACACAAAGGGATGCATTAAAGGACAGACAGTCACACTGTATATCAACATCAGCACCATCGAAGATGTGTAAGGAGTGATACCTACGGCAACCTTCCGTGCTTTACAGCCTTTGTAGCACGGTTGTTACCTCCGATTGAAATGCAAGGCCCTTTCCTTGTCACTCTCGTATCGCCGTCTGCGAGGATTGAGTACTGGCTTCCGCGAGGTTTTGAAGACTCTTGTCCTTCGTGGTTCCGTAGGCTTTGCTTTGTGTGGAGTGACCCTCCAATCTGACATTTCCTGGCGCTTTCTCGCTCATGGACCAGCTTTCGGCATTCTTATAAAGGATGATAAGCTCGCATTCATGGATGTCGCTTGCCTCCTGAGGTTTGTAGTCGCACGGAAGAGAGTCGGAGTCAAGACCAGACATTGAGTTGTAGCCCAGCGTAGATCCGAGTGCTGGAACAGGAGAAACTCCAGGAGAACCACCGCTCACGCCCGACGAGTGTACGATGCGAGGAATGGGGGAATTTAAAGCGGACCCGGTTGAAGCAGCAAAGTCGTTCGAAGCGGGCTGGACTGCATGAAGGCTCGGGAGTGAAACGGCGGATCTGACTCTTGGAAACCTGAACGTGAGAGCGTCAGTAGATTCAGGAGGAGGCAAACGACGAAGGGGAAAAGGGACCTGACACGGAGTCGAAGAGGGAGACTCTATGGTGCCTGGAGACACTTCGCGAAGAGAGGAATGGGGGGAGTATGAATGATCCTGACTATCACTCTAAGGCATAGACCCGCTGTTCAGTTGAATAGACCTAAGCTGCTGGGTGGTTCATAACATGAGTTTGGCATGGTCTGGCAGTAATGACGAGTGTTTTTTGAGGTGCTGTTCGACAGCGGCGTGGAAGCCCGACAGGTTCCTTTGACAAAAGCGAACCCAAACGCTGGAAAATTCTTCGCAGAAGAGACCAACATACGCAAAAGCGAAGAAGCAGAGAAGGACAAGGTGAGGCATGCGGTGAAGCAAAGGCAGACAGCCTAAAAACAAGGAAACGAGGCAAGTGGGCAACTCCCCTTAGCCAGAGCCACACATTCTCGCCCGTCCTCATGGAGGCGTTTCATAGGAGAGGTCGCCCCTGCCTGGGCAGCATTGAGGCCGTTCGTACTCCAAAGTTGCATGCGTATTGATATGCAGGCGTACTCCGCCTATTGTGACAATAGGCACCAATCCACACCAAAATGCAACTACGATTGCTGGGCGGGTAAGGCGACCGCCTTCGAAACATTCACGATCGCTGGCTCTTGTCCAATCGAGGGCAGTGTTAAGATCATTGCCCTGGGCACACGTCCATGGAAATCGGACCCTTACCCAGCAAAAGCAGCAACAGGCCCAGATAACCCTGATCTCCGCGTGCTGACATATGTTCGCCGAGGGAGTATTGGTGCTCTGGGGCCGGATAGTTGCGTATACAGCGTACGAAGGAAGCGTGTTAGGGACGTGGATGTTTTACGAGAGAAATAGTAGCGCCCCTCACGCGAGTAATGGGGGGGGGGCTAACTATGATAGGCTAGGGTGAGGCGCCGTTGCTCTAGACTTCCCGAGGCCCATCGAGTTGAGTGGCGGAACTACTTTCGTCGTGCAAATGCTGGGTCGCTCGATGGAAAAGGCTTCCAGGATTACTATCGCCATGGTGTTAAGTATTGCTTCTATTCCGACGCTGGAGACTTTAACGATAGTAGTGACAAATTCGAACTGAATCGGATAATGAGTGATGTAGATACTCCTGTTGGATGTAACTTGCACTACAAATCCACTAAAAATGCGCACGCACTTAGAGTTCTGTATTTGGGGTTATATTTACAGCTGACAACTCCTATGTATGCTAAGTACAACGCTGTAGCAGGTATCCACCTAGGTATCTGAAGAGGATGTGGCCGCCTCAAAGTATGCGCAAAATAGTCGTTTCGGTAGTTGGTTAAGAATAGACGCGGAATAGGTTTCTTTACTTCGTGGTATCGTGCAGTTGAGACAGAGATACCCTCTTGCAACGGGAGGAAGGAGGCCTAGTCCTGTGTTCCTGGACTATCCTTCCTGGCAATAATACTTAGTTTTGTGAACCGAACGGGTATCGATAGAACAAGGCTCTGCCGCAGAACGGTAAATGGACGTTAACGACCGGTGCGCGTTTCTCTTCGCTATCAAAGCCGGCTCTAGCACCAGCAAGCATTTGCAAATGCAGGGGGCTGGGAAAAAGAGCGTCGACCAGAGCGTTACCAGACGGAGTCATCAGGAGCCCGATTGGATTTGTAACGGGAATTGATGGGCCCGGGCTGCGATCTGACTCCAACTCTGATGGCATGACGGAAGTCGGGCTCTGAGTGGCAGCCAGTGGGAAGGGCGGGAGAGGTGGGCAGGTACACTGTGAAGTAAGATAAGTACTATGGATAGATGATGGGATGCGCGGTACATGCGGCCTTCTTGCGTGTCTTGCAGTTGCTCAGGCAAGGCTGAAACCTTCTGCGGTACACTGCAGCCCTCTTCTCGTCGTCCTTGTACCTCCGTCGTTTTGGCGTTTCCACCCTCTTCCTTTCTCTCTTGAAGACTTTTGTCCTCTTGGGTCGAGTAGGGTTAGCCTTATATTCTCCTACCAATGGACGCCTGTCCCGTTTGTGTACTCTTCCCCGACGGCTTTGGTCTTCCTGACGAGCACGAGGAGGAGCGCTGGTTTCAGACTCGGGCAACCCAGGATCCGCGAATGGAAGCTGAATGGACCCAGGATACCGATTGTGTATGCTTGGCAGAGGTAACACATTGGGAAGTGCGAAATGTGTTAACGGCTCTGAGAGTGAGGCGCTCGAAGGGCGTAGGGCCGTCGTTGGAGCTAGCTCATACTCGAAAACGCCTAAGAAAGCGCGAACTCCCAGACTTAGGCGTGCCAGGGCTTCCGTGGGTGGCATGTAATCCATGGCTCGTCAATGGAACTGTCGAAGGGACGAAGAAAGGCGCGTGGAGTGCTTTTTATTTACTTGGGTAGTCCTAGAGGCTGCGGGATAGTTCAGTTCACTGAGGTGTCTAAAGAACGCTGCTGGCTGTTTGTTGTGTACAGGGTGAATGGCCGATCGACTTCAAAGGCCAATGTTCCCCTTGGGCTGGAGCCAGATTCAGACAAGAGTGCGACTGTCAAAAATCTTCGTGGTAGACGGATTTGGAGAGATGTACTGAGGTGAGACCTGTGCCTGACTGGGTAGATTAGTGGCAAATGCAGACAGAAAGCCACCCAACACCTAACACCTAACGCCTAGAACCTGAAGATTTCTATGTTGGCGTACTGAGTACAAGACAAGAGAAAAGTGAAGGCTAGATGCAGAAAAATAACAGGAAGAGTGGGAGATGGCGCAAGAATAAGCAAAATGGGCAGGTAAGAAGATACAGGCAAAGCAGGCGACCACGGAGCCGCCCGATCTTCCGGTACTCTCACCAACGAAATTGCTCTCAAGGGTGTAAAATCGAGGCTACTCATGCGTGGAGCGTGCCTCAAAACCCCAGGACATACGATTGGAAGGTTTCGACTGACCCAGAATTGGGCAGCAATTCTCATGCAATGGGGCTGTGAGGCGGAGGGCCAGTAAATCGGCCGATTGCGAGAAATCGACCGCTGCCATCGATACTCGTCTTGGCTGCAATATCCGAATAGGAAAGGAACCACTCGGGTGTGGGTTCGCGTGTATGGTCTACTGCTTCAACGGTTTAGTGAAGCAAGGGGGACCGTGTAGCGGAGAAGCGGGGTAGCGGGGTCGATGATTGAAACCTGTTGGGACGCGAATCATCGAGAATGTGGTCTTCAAAAGTACATGAGTGGAAGAGGATAGGTTATAGATCTGGAGGCAAAATGATAGTGGCTGGTCAGCACTAGCGCGTGGTGTTTCCGGCAGGCAGGGCTGCATCATTAGCGCAGCATTAACGCAGGCATCTTGAACTATGTTTGAGAAGTGTAAGGATACGCAGTCTGTATTAGTTATAAGCGTGTTAGTGGTACGCAGAACCTTGATGCGTGTCGGGAATTCGTTGATTCAGTAAGCTCCGAGGCCGGAAGACGGACCGTATGCATGAAGTTATCCGTGCGAATTCGGCAGCCTCACTTTGCTGGGAAATCGAAAGCTCAACATCCATTCTCTTTGGCTCATTGCATGAATTACGAATTAGTGATGCTAGATCGAGTCAGGATTCGTTATGTACAATGAGCGAATTACGCCAGTCGAGTCAGACAATCAAAGGCAGTCGAAAGCCCTTTCCACTCCAAAATTATTAGGAACCCTTCAAGGCATCGTCATCGGGACAGGCCGAACGAGGATCAGGCGGACTTCGATCCGGAAGGCACATTACGAGGTATCTGATTGCAATGAGTGTCTTAGACTATTCCGGGTCCTGTGTCCACGCAATTGTCAGCACATTGCCAAAGCCTTCGGTGTGGCAGCACTGATGAGATATCTGCTGCTCACCCCATCTCTAGACTTGTGACATGACTGGCCCACCTCTTCGAATACCACCGCGTGGTGCGCCTCCTCCGCGGGATGCCAGTGCAGAGAAGAACAACGATGCGGCGAAGGTTGCGAACCCGAACCACAAGAACGCGGTCACTGCTTGTGCCTCTTGACATCTTTTTGTTTGGTTGTATGATCCGGCGGTAATGAGATTGCTATGAATGTAGTCCTAAGGACGGTTAGTCCTGGCTCTAGGAAGAGTCGCGGCGCATGAGCTCACCTGGTTTTGGCAACTATGAGCCCCCAAATAACCTGCGAGAGCGATTCCGCCCACGAGGAAGAGCAGAGTGTTGAGCGCGTCGGCGATGAGCATGAACATAGGGGCGATTTGGAAGGCTTCATTAATGGTCCCCATAATCAAGTAGACGAGTGAGAGCATTCCGAAGACCGCGACGAACATGACATAGTTGACGATGCTTGGATTCCCACCCGAAGCCTCCGCGATCATGTTACCAACGAGGGCCAGGATGAGGAGGGTCCAGAAGAACTATACTGGGCATCAGCACGACGACGGCGCAATCGGGAACTGGCGGAATGTTGGACCTGGAGACCCCGGAGACCAAGATTGATTATTTGTGCCATTGCGCAGGATAGGGAGGGTACTAAGATGGGATATAGAGGGCTGTGGAGGTGTTCTTGGGATGGAGGCGTATAATCTCCAGGTGGCGAGGATGTAGGAGGCAGGATGAGGGTGCGGCGCAAGATTTATAATTGCTGTTGGATTTCTTGAAGACCAAGATTTGGGTTCCCGTGCCGACGAAAAAGTACGTCAGCGGGAAAAGCCAAAAGGCGCTAAAACAGCCACCATTCCATTCTGGTCATCGCCAATCTCGATCCATACGTCTGATAAAGTACGCTGTAACAGGTATCAATGGACGATGCACTTTGTTCTGGTTAAGGCGTTATTTGGAGAATTTAAATGGCATACAAAGATGGAATGATTTAGCATTCATGGCGATATTCATCGTCAGTCGAGGCAATGCAAGGACAACCGCACCCCTCGATACCTCACGACACTTCCAAACCTCATCTTCGTTTCCACCAGATACGACCCAGTCCTCGTTCCTGGAGCTCCCGTCGTGCTGCCCCATCCATAATAGGACCCTCTCCATCGACTGTCGAGCTACCGCTACTAATCTGCTTCGCACGGGGGCTATTGCCAACAAATTTCAGCAGGAGAGTCATGATAACCGAGCTGAGAATGGACAAGCATAGGATGCCCACCATTACCAGTGTACTTTTCCGGTATTGAGTCTTCCCCTTTGCACTGTCCGCCGGCCATCCCGCGAATAGGGCGTATGTTGTAAGTATGGAACCCAAGTTGCCCCAACCGGAGACGATTGCAGCTGCGGCCGCCACACCGACCTCTCCGTGACGTGGCTGAAAGATCTCATTGGTCCATGTCATGGTGATCGGTACCGTGGGGCCCAATCCGAAACCAACCATCAAGAGCCCTCCATAGCGAGGCCAGTGGGGATTGCTTTCACTGCCTCCGTATGTCGTAAGAAGAAGCCCAGCAATCTGAATGCACACGGGAACGCTGAAAAAGAGTGCCCGGTGGTGATGGAATCGATCTGAGAATGGTGTGACCAACAGAATAGCGATGAGATCCATCTGACTATTGATTAGCAAGGTGAATCTTATCTTTGCAAATGACTCATCTCACAATCCAGATCGGCGCACTCAACAAACTCAATTGAATGCTGGTAAGCTCGCTGTTTGTTGACTGGATGATAACAGTGGCGTAATTTTGCACGCCAATGCCAACACCAACAACGCCGAAATACATAATCAACAGTGGCCAGAGCCTCCAGTCAATGAACACACGCCCGAGATCTTTGATTGTCCATCTTGGATGGTGATACACGCGAGTGAGGTCTTCATAATGGATAGCTGCGTCCTCGCCCGTCAATGCCGGTGGACTTTCTGGAAGCCATTTGAGCAGCCCAGTGCGAGTACGCTCCCGGCCTGGTGGGAGCGGTCGATCAGGAAGCCACCACAGGAGACTGATGCCCACTAGTATACCGACGAGGCCATAGAGCAAGAACATCCATTGGAATCCAACAAGGCCACCAAGCCCGTCCATCTTCTGGAAGCCAGCAGATACCAGACCGACGACAGCAGCCGAGACTTGAGCAGCGGTAAAATATTGTCCGATCCGTTTACCGGTCCGAGATGGTGGGTAGAATAACGTTAAGTAGTAGGCCATGCCTGGCCACATACCAGCGATGACAATACCCAACAGAAGTCGCAGTAAGCTGGTCGTTCGTCAGACCCTGAAAGCCACCACTCTGGGAAGGAAGCGCACTAAAGACTCCATGCTGCTCTCATAGCGGCCATGCAGCTACCGATGATACCCACGCCAATTACGATTCGACTCATCCAGACACGAGGGCTCAGTCTAGTCATGATAAGGTTCGAAGGAAGATCGAAGACGACATAGCAGACGTAGAACAAGGCGAGCCCAGTCGAAACTTCGTGAGGTGTCAAGTGCAGCTCGGAACTCAGGTCATGGCCTTGTGACTCGTTCATGGTCTGTGCAAGGCCAACATTGGATCGTATTGCTGAACACATGAAATAAAGAACCCAGAAAGCTGATTACAATCAGTCGAATGGACAGCCTCCTGCGAAAGCGACGTTACCTGGTATGATTCGGTAGTCGAGCTTTCTTTACATGAAACATTTCAGTACCCGATGACCGGAGCCAGTCATCAATCGCTCACCTGTAGACTTTCTCAATTCTCTCGATATCTATAGTGGCATTCTGCCCTGCCTCTGCATCTACCATCGCATCTTGAGGGTCTTGATGGACCGAAAATTCTTTCTTCTCCATGCTGCACTAATGACAGAGTACCAGACCCGCTTCCTTCGGGGACCAATAGTACCAATGGAAGGGAGCCAATCTCTAGAATTTGTTCAGCGACTGCAAAACAGACTGAACTCTTCTTCAGAGGAGACAGAAGTATGAGGTTTATATGAAGGTCAGCAAGTCATGGAGGAGGAATTACTGTTTCCCAGCAGTAGAAAGAACCGTTGAGTGGGCGCGGGGGGAAGCTACGTAGAAGATTTACGCCAGTGGGGTAAATGGTCAGGTAGTGAAAAGTTTCCGCGGTCTTCATGCATCTCAGTTGCATAATTGATCGCTGCCATGAAACCATTGGAGGCTTCGGACGTATCATGCCAATAGCGTGGATAACGTGATGCTCCCATCCCATGAATATCCCTTTTTGATGGAAGTGTGGAGGGAAAGTGAAACTGGAAATTGGAAACATACCTATCCGATGTCGGAAAGTTTAACCGATGCGCCGTATACACGAAACACAATCATTATCGCTGCACCACTAGCGTAGCGCCAGCTTACGCTCAGCACCGTCTCTCCTTCAATTTATGCCGAAGCCTCAGATGTTTGCTCGAAGTTTACAGCGGGCAATCGTGCAGCCTGCCATTTCTGTGACTCGCAGGCAGATTGCTACACTTCAGGGCAATCCTCACATCGTGAGTCACCGAGACTGTGGCTGAACACTCTAGACTAACCAGGAAGTGCAGTATATTTTACCAGATGATCGAACCATAAACAGCTACATCCTCTCCCTTCTCCCAACATTGCCACCACGATATGAGCTCGCAGTTGGAACAACAACCGCGCTTCCACCCACCCCAAATTCTTTCATTGAGAACCACAAATTCCTGAATATTATGCAATCGGTCATAGCCGAAAACGCGTGTCATGACAAGAATGTCATATCTCAAGCCCAGGCTATGGCTTCTACATCTGGGTCGGCCCTAGGATCTGGGGGCGCGTTCTTTCCACAGCAAGGGCAACGGAGAAGAGGTACAAATTACGGAGGAGGCGGTGGAACAGGCGGCGATGGTGCCGGAGGAGCAAGCAGCCAAGGAGGTGCTGGTGGAGGAGGCCGTGGCGGATACATTCATGTCTACGACGAACGCCATCCACCGGATTACGGGCGAATACCAGAGCCTGAGGATATTTTTGGGAGTCTTGAGGTAGACGGACAGGGCAACTTTGTAGATGGCCATGGTAGGTACCAGACTTCGGGCAGCTACAGAGTGGTCACCAATGATGGCTTGTGAGTAATCGCGTCGACCGAGAATGATTTGAAATATCGCTGACAGGAGCTAGCTTGGAATTGAGCCCTTTTCTCCGTCAGAAATTGGTGGAGCGTCTTAGAGTTGAAGAAGCTGCGTTACAGTGACCCGCGCGCATTGAAGCGTTCATTTTGATCTTCATACATACCACGTACTCGTGCGATCCCAACAGTCCAGTTGTCTGTCGAGAAGTGAGTCCGACGGTCTCGCCACTCGCTGACAGTGCTTGCCCAGGCCCTTCGCTTCCCAAATATCCTTTAGCGGATCGTGACTACTCGATGGGACACTTTGAGAGTTTGGAATTGTTTTGAACGAGCATAAAACCACTGCAACGCCATTGTTAAGTCAGACTGCGGTGATTGGAGTCAAAGGAAGTCATCAAGGAGCTGGCCCGCAGGCCCGAGCTTCATGGGAGAATGTCGGAGCTGGGCACCGATTTCTTGATAGTCTCCAAACCGCAACCGACTTTCGAGGTCTACGGAGGTATCTCCGCCTGGCTGGTTTGAGTATGTTCGCGATTCGCTGAATTGGCACGGCCTGGAGCGAAAAATTCTTAGCTAGTCAAAGGCGTGTCAAGCTTAGATCTTTCAACATCCACCACTCAACATTCTCCCTTTTGTTCGAGATAAGCCATTGACTCAATACATGTAATTCCATTGTATTATCAAGTCTCCCATTGATGAACTATATAGCACTCAGGTTGAGACCGTCGTCTAATTGTTGTTGAAATGCAATGTTTGTCAGCCCTATTCACAATCGTGTACGTACCTCAGAGTGAATGTCGCCCATAGAGTTCCTGTATTCCCCTCACTTCTATTTCACCACTCCATGTTTGAAACTCATTCGAACTCCACTGGAGGCGCCTCATATAATATCACGACCAATATCGAGACCTTTCATGTGGATTCAACGCGCTGCTGAATTGAGAACAGTCCGCTTGGACCGCTTTCAACCCTCCCCCAAAGAGAATCTTTCACGCAATTGACTTTTTGGCCGAGCAAGCTCACCCTTATCTGAGCTTTTCGAGTGGGCCATAATTTCATCTGGGAGTGCTCTTGGATACTGTGCCCGATCATAAGCTCGCTTCCGGTGGGAACAGATTGTCCTCTTTTCGACTTTCGTTGCTCAAACCCACTCCCAAACAGCTATCAAACCTCTCGAGTTCGGTAGAAGTAATCCAAGCCCTCAAGATGACTTCCGGATTTGATGATGAAGAGCTCTCCATGTCACTCTCCAGCTCTGGACAAGATCGTCGATCCCAACGACCTGCTCCTCCGCGACCGAATTACGCCGCCTCACCACACGGCCAGGTGACCCAAAGAGCCCCTACAGACAAAAGAACCCAGCAACGTATAGGTCTATATGATGTGAAGAAGACATTGGGAGAAGGGTCGTTTGGGAAGGTCAAGCTGGCGACACACCAAGTTACGAAGCAGGAAGTCGCTCTGAAAATTATATCGCGGAAGAAGCTCATCTCTCGAGATATGGCTGGCCGCGTGGAACGCGAGATACAATATCTCCAGCTCCTGAGGCATCCGCATATCATCAAGCTGTATGAAGCCTTTCTACTGATATGAATTCTATTAAGGTTGACATATATAGATATACGGTTATAACGACACCCACAGAAATTATAATGGTACTCGAATACGCTGGAGGAGAACTCTTCGACTACCTGGTTAAGCATGGGAAGATGCCCGAGGCGAAAGCTCGTCGCTTCTTCCAACAGATCGTTTGCGCGGTCGAGTATTGCCATCGCCACAAGATTGTGCACAGAGATCTGAAGCCCGAAAATCTGCTACTGGATGGTGACCTCAACGTCAAGATCGCTGACTTTGGTTTGAGCAACATCATGACGGATGGGAACTTCCTCAAGACTAGCTGTGGTAGTCCTAATTATGCTGCTCCTGAAGTCATCTCGGGAAAGCTGTACGCTGGGCCCGAAGTAGATGTGTGGAGCTGCGGTGTAATTCTTTACGTTCTGCTCGTTGGACGGCTACCTTTCGACGATGAATTCATTCCGACTCTGTTCAAAAAGATCTCCTCTGGCAACTATTCGACCCCCCCTTGGGTTTCACCTGGTGCCAAGCACATCATCCACCGAATGCTAAAGGTCAATCCGGTTCAGCGCATTACGATTCAGGAGATTCGTCAAGATGCATGGTTCAACGAGGATCTCGAAGACTACCTGAAGCAGCCCGTAGAAGAATTTATTGATACTGGTGTGGATCCGAATAAAGCTATTGATCCTCAGAAACTTGCACCCGGCAAGCCGCCCGCTGTTCAAGAGCAAATCCACGAGTCTGTAATTGGTAAACTTGGAAAGACCATGGGTTACGCCAAGGATGATGTCCAAGATGCGCTCGGCAAGAACGAGCCAAATGCAATCAAGGATGCTTACCTGATCGTCAGGGAGAATCAGATTATGCAGACAAATCGTGAGTACTGCCCCTCCTCGTGCTATCTCTAAGAGGATTGGATGCCCTATGTGGCTATGTGCCATCATCAAGGAGATTGGATGCCAGGTGTGGTATACCGTCATCGGGGCAATACACTGAGATCTGGCGCTAACACTACAGACAGCAAGCCTCACTACTGCTAATAATACGCAACCTTTTCTCGCTGCATCACCACCAGCCTGGAATCCGAATATGCCTCCAACACCTCAGCAGATATCCTCACCTCTCGCTGCAATTGCTCACTCGCATGTCGATGAACTCTCTGCTACCAACCATCTGCAACAAGATCGTGACGACAGCCAAGTCGAAGGTCCCGCAGTGTCGAAAGGTGACACGACTACTACAGCAACCAATGATTCCTCGAATACTGGCAGCAACGAAGAAGAATCAGACAAAAACTACATTAGCAAGATTGGAATTCTGACCAGCAGCCTCCCAGTCTATCACAACGCATTCATGGCCGAAAAGGCAAAAGATGCACAGCCCGCGAGGCTTCGCGAGCAAGGGGAGCCGCTTGAACCTCATGAAGCGGGAATGCTCTCAAAGATGTCACTTACCGTCGGTAATGGCGAGCAAACCAGCGATGAACAAGCCGAGACCATCAGACGTCTGAAACCACATTCTCGTTCCACTATCCAATTGCAGAATATCACGTCCGGCCATTCTATCCAAGATGGGGTGGTATTAGACGTGCGCAAGAAGCAGAAGAGTCCGAAATGGCAATTTGGAATTCGGAGCCGCAATGAACCTGTTGATGCGATCAAATGTCTCTACACCGCTCTGGTGTCCATGGGCGACTGCCAATGGCACATCAGCCCACCCAACAAACGGTCGATGGATTCTGAATACGAAGGAGGTCCATATCCTGTCACGGTCCAAGGTGCTACTCATCTCACTGCCGCTGAGTCCACCCTTTCCGAAAGCCCTGAGAAGAACAAGCACCATCCTCGTTCAATAGACCACGTTCAGTCCAATCCCCAGAACAACTTCCAGGGCTCTAATGACCAGGAAACCCCAGAAGCGGTGCCGGATCTCTGCGACTCAGAGAGCGAGAACGATGACGATGTCGATCCAACCATCGACCCCGCCGACTACGCACCCAAAGACCCGTGGTGCATCAACGTCCGCTGGGAGAAGAAAGACATGAGTCCTCCCGGCGCCGCCACTACCAGCTCGGCTCGTAGCAGTGCTGTCGATCTCAACAGCGATGCCGGACATGCACGTCGTTTGAGCACCACCTTGGGCAGCTTGAGTTCAGTCGCAGGATCAGTTGCCAGTCTCGCTACATCCGAGGGTCCGATCAATACCAATACCGCCTGCTTCGTCTACATGGACCTCCAGATTTACGTGCTCGAGCCAAACACATACCTTGTCGATTTCAAAAGCGCGGGATACGAACCCATAATTGGGGAGCGACAGGTGAGGAATAGGAAGGGCCAGATGATCACCGAGTTCATTGGGAATGGGCAGCGCAAGTCGGACAAAGATGTCACGAGTCCTCAGCCTTTCATGGACTTGGCCAACAAGCTGGTTATCCATCTTGCCAAGGGTGCGAGGGAAGGCTCGTGATTGTAATGAGGGATGCTTGATGGTTGAATTGTCTGCGAGAGTATCAGCTTTACGCGGTACGATTGAGCGAAGGCGTCGTGGAGCTGCGATATAATCGGGACGGGTTTTTTCCATGAGAGCATGCCTTAATGACAGATATGATACCAACTTTGAATGATGGCCGCTCTTTGTGATACATAGCTGCATTCATCAGCGGGGGAATCTCAATCACTCCGCTCTTGACCAAGGCCATAACAGTGATGGAAATGCTTACAATTACAGACTCCCCCACCGCTCAGTCAACGTCATGAGCATTTCCAAGGAAATTCCGTTCACAAAACTACCGTTCCAATTAATCAAAATGCATGCGTAAGGGGTATCTCGAGCTATGTGAACATCCCAACTCACGTCCTCCCAACAATCCACTTCACCTCCCTCGCCCACTTCCCCCTTACGCCCTCCCCTTCCTCTTCTTCCCCGCAACAGGCACCCTCACCTCCCTTCCCTCTTTCTCCTCTCCAAACACTTCTCCAAAAACCTCCACAACCCCAACCTCTCCATTCCACTGCCTCCTCATCCCCTGCTCACCTCCCTTTCCCCCCTCCAGCCCCCTCTCCTCCCCACCCTCCAACCTCCTCGGAACAAGCCCCCTCCCCTCCTCCCCCCCCTTCTCCACTCTCCTCCACTCCACCCCACCCTCCCCCCTTATCCCCACCCCCTCAATCATCCTTTCCCCCTCCCCCCTC
>JAABUQ010003823.1_pt1 | contig 26737 bp, 30 predicted proteins | sample 5560001 | NCBI WGS metagenome assembly JAABUQ01 (sample SAMN10711888, study PRJNA513371) | rock metagenome | isolation source: Antarctica rocks | place: Antarctica: Victoria Land, Finger Mt nord | collected 2015-12-18 | reverse complement strand
GGCATACAGCCTGGCTGACAGTGATCCAGGATTGCGATACGCTAGACCTGATTTGGCTTAGTGCTGCTGGAGAGACTGCCCCAGCCATTCCCCAACACATCAGAAACGCGGGGAAGTGAAATGAGCTAGTACAAAGAAGGAAGGATGCTATGTACCACCTTATTAGCGATGAGATAGCAACCGATTGATGATGGGCTGATGGGGAAAAGCTGCACGCCTTTTGCCTAGGCCATGTCCTACCTGATCACCCTGTTGCCTCTAAGCAATATCTTTCATTCGAAATTCTCGTCAATTCCCGCATTCAGTAAACAGATATCGACAAACGTCCAGGATGGAGAAGGCTGTGGTACAGCACGACAGTGACAGTGGCCACTCCCCCATCGACAATGAGAAGCACATCGGCGTGAAGCCCGGCGAATTCGAGACTCTCGGCCGTGGAGAGCTCCCTCCCGATCCAGATTCTCACCTCAGCGAAGAAGAGAGAGCCGCCATTGTGCATCCTCCCTACCTTGATCCGCCGTCTCAAGCAATGTACTGACTTCCAACAGGATCGTCGTCTCCTCTGGAAACTTGACCTCCGCCTGATCCCTTGGCTCTGTCTTCTCTACCTGATCTCCTTCCTCGACCGAACAAACATCGGGAACGCGAAACTTGACGGCCTACAGACAAGCCTCCATATAACCGGTGGCCAATACAATGCCTGCCTCAGCATCTTCTTCGTCTCCTATGCCCTCTCCGAGCCCCTTACCAACGTTCTACTTAAGGGACTCCGACCGAGCGTTTTCATCCCTGCTATCATGACACTCTGGGGGATTGTGATGGTGACCATGGGTCTGACACACAACTTTCAAGGCATGATGGCTGCCCGGTTCTTCCTCGGACTCGCAGAAGCAGGTCTGTTCCCTGGGATCAATTACTATCTCTCCTGCTGGTACAAGCGCAATGAGTTTGGTATCCGTGCCGCTATCTTTTTCTCTGCCGCCGCCGTCTCCGGATCTTTCGGTGGTCTTCTGGCAGCCGCGATAGGTCAGATGAATGGTGTAGGTCACAAGAAGGGGTGGGCCTGGATCTTTATACTCGAAGGCTTGGCGACAGTCCTCGTCGGTATCGCCTCAATTTGGATGGTCTTTGATTTCCCCGACGAGGCGACGTTCCTCTCCGACCTCGACCGGCAGCGTGTGATCAGAAGGCTAAAGGCAGACCAGCAATCCTCAGCAGAGCACGAATCCTTCAAGATGGAGTATTTCTGGGCTTCTGTCAAGGACTGGAAGACCTGGATGTACGCCGTCATCTACATGGGTGCTGACATGCCTCTCTACGGCTTCTCTCTATTTCTTCCATCCATCATCAGTGCCGTAAGCCTTTCCTCTGAGCCCCAATCCCACTTTCCCCCCTACCATCTCCTGCGCACGAATTGACCTCCTGATATCCAGCTCGGCTACAAATCAACGACCGCCCAGCTTCTCTCTGTTCCTCCCTATGCGGCCGCCGCGGTTCTCACAATCACAATCGGTTACATAGCCGACCGAACGGGTCAGCGCGGCCTCTGCAATATCTGCACCTGCATAATCGGTATCATCGGCTTCGGAATGCTCGTGTCCGGCAAATCTGCTGCCATACAATACGCTGGCACATTCCTTGGCGCGCTGGGTATCTACCCATGCGTCGCTAACACCATTGTCTGGGTCTCCAATAATACTGAAGGCGTATATAAACGTGGTATAACAATGGGTTTCGTGATCGGTTGGGGCAATTTGAATGGGATTGTCAGCAGCAACATCTACCAAGCGAAGGATTCTCCGAAGTATAGGCCAGGACATGGGGTGATTTTGGCCTATTTGACTCTGTTCTTATTGGGTGGGAGTATACTCAATTATATCCTGCTTAGGAACGAGAATCGAAAGCGGTTGAGCGGAAAGAGGGATTACTGGGTAGAAGGGAAGACGGAGAAAGAGATTGAGGCGTTGGGAGATACGAGGCCGGGATTTATCTATACGTTGTGAGTATGTGTGTCTGTGCTGCTAATTTTTGAACGGGTCATGTTTTGGCTGGGCTGTCGTGGTCATTATATTGCGAATGTATTTACCATCAACGTAGATCTTCATCTTGCATCTTTGTCTTCTGTTCAGCGTCTGTTTTTCCTTTTTGTGCCAGACTTCTAGTCTTTGAGGGCTGTTCTTAGCATCATCGGCCCATCTACCATTCTCACTACCCTCGTCCTCGAGCTTGACGTGATATTTTAATGAGTCAATAGGAGCTCGACGTGGATTCCCATTGGGACTCGACCCTCGTTGGATACAAGACTGTTCGCCCGACTTCAGGTCAAGGCACGAGGCGACTATGGCTATGCCCGAATATTCGATATCCATCGCATCGACTACCACCGAATCGTCAAATCGTGGACGCCTTGGCATCTAACTGCAATACTTCATGTCAGATCACTACTTATACGCCTCTGCCTCGACATACCCTCCAATCTGTTCTTCTCTTAGGTCGCAAGGATCCGAATTCAGAACACATTGAAGAGCACCATTCTCGCTGTCTTCTCGCTTGCAACTTTGATAGCTTCGACCGCCATGTGTCTCAACGGTCATTGCGAGCTCTGCCCATATGAATGGTTTCCTGATCCCCACCCCAGATGTAGACCAGCCAAACTTATGACTACCCAGCCAAAGTACACGTTTGCGGGTCATGTGGAGCTTCGAACGAATTAGCTGGATGGAAGCTGTTACGAAGAAAACGACATGAACCAGAAAGCCAGAGAGGAGATGCGAGGGGACAAGAAGAGGAGGAGATAGCGAAGCTAGCTGACCTGGTGTTAGCTACATTAGTCGCTGGTCCCAGTAGGAAATCCTATTACACCACCACCGATGACGGCTTTCCCATGCTCGTTGATTTTCAGCAGCCACCGGCCCATGATCCCAGGTCTTCTCCAAATCTGACAAAAGCCTCCGACAATGCACAAGCTTCGGGCGGACCCTGTCACAGCAAGCTCCCTCACCACAGCAATAAAAGCGCATCGGGCGCATCATCCTCCCATCAACGCCCCGGCCAGTCTCATACCGTGCAGCCCCGCAGTCATCAAAACGCTCTATCAAGCACAGATAATTCTACTCCACGTAGACCAATTACAACGTGACCATGGCGCAAATCCCGAACGCACTCATCATCAAAGCCTACAGCTCCACTTCAAAAACGTACGGATTGACGCCGCCACCATCTTCGGAGCTCGAGAATCATTTGCTACCGACTGCACAGCGTCCCAGGCTAGATACCTCATCCGATCCTTATGCTTGCGCTTCATGACTCTCTATTCATCCGCACAGAAAGGAACGCAGATATGCTTGAGCAAGAGGACGATGCATCGAGACTGAATCACCCATCATGCCAAGGGGGTCTACTCAGCATCATGCAAGCTTAGGGGTATATTGTAGATCATCTCAACTATTTCTTAGCCCGTGATGTATGCATCATATTATACAAACGTCAGATTCGAGTATATTATTCAGAACCCCTGTTTTCCTCTCGTCTCAAAGGCTTGATTGAATATCTAGCAAAGCTATTCGCTCAGCATCGCATTATCCTACGGATATAGCACGTCCAATCTCGCTTTTTACTTTGTATTCGATCGCCTTATCATTCTACGAATTCCTCGTAATATGGGCATGCTGGCAACTTTGGCCTTCATTCTACAGCGCATCACGCCTCAAGCTCTCTTCGGCAACAAGGAAATGCCTGCGACATCGTTTCGAAAGTTTGACTGACTCTACAGTCAGGCTTTCCTGTGAGCTTTGCGCAGGCATACAAGCATAGCGCGGATCATCCGGATCAATTCCTCAGGCCCAACAGCCTGATCACCCGGCACCAAACATCAGACTGGGGATTCGTCAGCAAGACTCAGCCTCTTTCGTCTCACTCCGCGCGCTACATTTCCCGTGGCAAAAGGAGACCAGGACATTCCTATTTTCAGGGGGGTGTGGTGGAATGTCCCATGACGTTTCAACAGCTTCATAGCCCCTGTTTGGGTCCCGGCGCTTATCAGCCTTCTTCTCGAAAAACTCTGCTTCCAGGCTTGCGTAGCGGAAGACACCATCTTGCAATGACATGCAGGCATCCACGAAACACTGCCATCATCATGAGTGCACCCCTGTTTGAGGGTCGAGGCAGGCGCTTCTACGATGGCATAGCTCTACTCACAGCACTGCCGGCAAGGTCACGTTTCCCCATTCACAGCATATCCAGTCAACGATGCCAAAGGCCAAGGCGTCTACTACTTTGATGCAGATGAAGAACAGCCAGTTTCATTATGTAGCAATACCCCGCTGTGCTTTGAAACATTGCGAGGTTACATCGCCTTCCACCACAAGACGTCCACGCAATAACGCCAAAGCTGGGGGCGTCTACTGATCTCAAGGCTCGTGAAGCTAAGCTTTTTCATGGAGTGTCCCACGTGAATATGAAGAACCTTCGTCTTCACGACTCAAACTCCAATCCACAAACATCTTCAAGCTTCAGAGCCTGCCCTCCAAACATAGAACTCGATCAACATCCACTATTCAGACTGCAATCCATGAACATCTTCGACCCTCGCAGCCTACCCTGCAAAAATTGATCTCGATCAAAACTCACAACACATCGATTGAGATGGCCAGCAAGGGATCGACCTGTACGTGGTGCTGGCTACGAACCTTCCAGCCCCCTAGGAGAGCCAATGATCCCTGGAAGCCGACGCATATGCTGGGGTGTACGCGTCCAAAAAGACTTTTTTTGTCCCCCCTGTTAGACGGATCATAACAAGAGGAATAGACTTATTCACGGCTTCCCCTATCGATGTCCGATACACTTCTCGGCTGTATCGACACAAAATTTCCTCGACGAGCTCTCGAGGACTATCATCAAAAGAGAATGAGAGCAAGGAATGACCATCATGGAGAATGCGCCCCCCTAATCCAGAGATACGATAGGAAACAACACCTGCCCCGCCAGGCCCTTACGTCTGATTCGCCGTCCCATCGATGAAGGTATGCAGAGGGAAGATCATCAATAAGAGAAGGAGACATCTAGGGGTCCTAATGGCGACACGCACACACACACACACACACACATCGATTGAGATCCACTCTTGCTCGTCGATCCTTCAAGCTCTGTGCCTTCCGACCGCTATGTGTATTGATCGTTTCCGCACGAGTAGATGCGGAAATCTAGTGTTCAGATAGGGTGAAAAGTGTGAAGGATACTTAAGGAATCATGTATGCACGTGGAGAAGGATGGAACACCATGAAAGAATTCTTTGTGACGACTGTCGAAAAAAGACTGAAGGTGACAGGCAATCTGAAAACAACACTGAGAAGGCACCAAAGCGCCGCCGAAGAACATAAGATGAGATCAAACCGGATCGAGAGGCAAGCAAACGGGAAAGAGAACGAGGAAGAGATCAAGAACAGGACGAACAAAGGCAGTCGATAATTGACAATAACTCTGAATGGGCTGCAAGCATCCACCTCAGAAGACTGCGACTGCGGATACGTGAGCGCAGGAGAAGATCACAGCAGTCTTATCGTGCAAGGGGAGCAATCACGGGTGAAGGCCGAGGAAGAGAGCGGGATTCAGAGGGATCTCCACCACCAGGCCCAGGCGATAGTTGGCGAGCAAAGGAACCCAGGAAGTATCAAGACATCGCTGCGCGTCCAAGTTCAAGGGACCGCAGGAATACACCACACATCTCTACAAAAGCGAGCCGGTACGATCGACCTTTAAGCTCCCAGAGGCCATCCTCGCACGCCCATCCCTCACAGCGACACCCAAACCCGATGAGCATGTCCTCGCTCCAACATACGCTACCAGACATGTACCCACCCCAGAACACGACGTCCAACAATCCGTATTCATCACCGTTCCCAAAACCAGCGACATCGGACCCGTTTGGGTCCGACTTTGAGCTACCCTCAAACCCATGTTCCTCTCCCTCTGCTTCCCAAGACGCCTTCAGAGTCGTATACATGGGCGCACCTCCTGCGCCAACGCCAAGCGATATGGTTGGCAGCAGCCGCCGTAGTGCGTGGTATACACCGCAACATGAATCGAATTATGCTCCGCAACGGCATCGCTCCAGAAATGAAAGTAGCGGGGAGGAAAGCGCCTAGTGGAGGGGAGACTGGGTTGTGGGACGGAAATTACTGGGTGGGCCAGTGCTACGAGTGGAGCAGTGGTTGGGCGGACGACTACTTCGATTCTAACAAGGATGCGCGCCGCACTTCCCGCATTCCCTCCGTCTTTTCTGTGCACATGATGATCCGCTTAGCGAATAGCCGTGAGAGCGAGATCTTGACTCGGTATCGAATATTGTTGAACATTTAAATGGCGGTTCAAGGGTTCGTTTCTACGGGTGGTGGCTGCGTAGGTCGTTGTGATGTGGGGGAAGGCCGTGGAGGAATTGGGGGATGGGCGGGTTTAGGTAGATAATTTGAGTATAAATTTTGAGAAAAGTGCTTCCCCTCGAATCTTCTGGTTCGATACTCAACCTCCAAGATCTTCTTCTAGAAATTCTAGTGTCAGATGCACCGGCCGATTGCGCTCTCATGTTCTCGCGTTTTCATCCGTCGTGGAAATAATCGGATTTTTGCTTTCCCAAGAGTGCATTTGGACGCCTAGAACGTTACTACTACGGGTAGACTACTAACTCTCCACTTTATGAATGCTCTCCTTTCCAGGTTTACATCTCCAAGTATATCAGGGAGAGAAAAGTCGCGTTTGGACCACCAATATCGATTATATACAGTAGACTATCTTTTCTGCCGTAGACGGAGCCCCCCGGAGCCCCTTAAATTTTACGATCAATATTTTTCTCGCTTTTGCGACTATTTTCGGGGAGACTGTCTCAAGGGGACTGTTCAAGGGGGATCATTTAAGGGACTTTGGAGGGCACCGTTTAAATTGGGCAGCATACACTAGCGCGTCAGAATTATTCGCGATTTTAAAAATACTCCTTTACTATTATTTGCATCACTACATCTGGCCAGCTAACTATTTATAAGAGAACTTTGTGCCTTCGTATAATAATTAATAAGTAATAATATATATATTTTATAAAAACAATTTGCGCTTAATACTTTGTATATTACTTTTTTATATTTATAATTATGTTTACCTTTTTTTTTATTCCTAATTAATGATATTAATAATTTTCTAAAGAGTATTATTTAAATACGTATTAAAGTTTCTTTTATAAATTTTTATAGCTTTTTATTATTTTTATATATTTCTTTAATATTTGATTATATTTAATAAACGAAAATTTTAACCCTTTTTTAAAAGTATTTAATTAAATTAAAATTAAAGGAAAAAGGAAGCTATTTTAATATTTTAATATTATATTTTCGGAGTTATATTTGTATTTTATATATAAAAAAAACTTAATTCGTAAAGTCGTCAAATTACTTTTTTTAAAATATTAATATAATTATTAAATAAATATTCTACCTGTTTTATAATTTTATTCTTATTTATAATAACAAAATTATATTATTTCGAATTATAGAAACTTTTTTAATTATTATTAATATATTTTAATTTTTTTAAATAAATTATGTTATTATTTTTTAAACCGTTTATAAATTAAATAGAAAACTTATTTCCGCTTCTTATTTCTATTTTATTTTATTAACATTTAGTAAATCAAATTATTTTAAATTATATTTTTTAAAAATAATAACTTTTTTTAAATAATTTAATTAATAATAATATTTTTTAAAAATATAATAAATTATAAATTTCGAATATTTAAACTTATATAATCAAATTAATTTCTTTATATTCGATAAAAAGTTCCCTTTTAATTATAAATATTAAATATCGCTAATTTCAATTAAATAATATAAGAAAATAATTAATATAAAGTTTAGAATAATTATTAAGTTAAAATATAATTTATTTAAAAGTAAATTTAACGGTAAATTATAAGAATTTAGAATGTTTAACAATTTAAATAATTTTCTTATTTGTTAAAACGGTTTTAAACATTAAACTTCTTTATTAAAATATAAAATTAAGTTTATAAAAACGATTACCAAATATAGGCTTCAATAGAATAAGTATAATACTAAAGGTAGTAGAAATAATAATAATAAAGGAGTACAAACGCGTAAAACGCGTAAAACATGTTTTTTTTTCTAAATCGCGAATAATTCTGATGCGCTAGTGTACTATCTTGGCTATAGTTGACTATTGCGCTGTCAACTGGTTTATTACCTGTCAAAGATACCTAGTTGCATGTTTACTCAGTCGATGGTCGTTCAACAGGATTGGTACATCAACTGCGACACAGATGCTATATCAACTATCGCTCAGACATTTTCTCCCTGATACTATTTCGCCTAGTCCCGCGCCACCATGTGACAGCGCCGTTCCTCCCTGACCCCATTCTCCCCAGTTCTGCACGCATCCAACTCTTGTCTTATTCGTTCCCCCCATGCGATAGCGGTCTTCTATCTTCTGATTCAGTCCGATAGAGAGTCTAAGTGCGACCAGCAAGTACACATCCTGCTGTGAATAGCCACTATGCACCCTATCGTGAAGGCACCAACACCAAGGGTGTACTGCGCCATCGCAAACCCGCCAGATATATCGCTCTGGTCGACTGAACGCCATAAAGCTGGGACCAAACTTCCGACGATTGTCAGAAATCCGAGTAGAATGAGGATGTAACACGGTTTGATGTATTTTGTACGCAGTCTTGCCAGCGAGGCAGATGTTTGTCGCTGAGAGGGGGACGCATTCGATGCTGCATCTGATACCGGTTGTAATGGATTGAATTCTATTCTTCCTCCTTGGGTCCGACGAACGACCTCAGGGTGCGACACGGTTGAGGGTAATTGAGAAGACCGTGCATCCGCAATATCGATCTCAGGTAAGGCAGATACCGACGACGAAGACTGGTGGAAAGCACTAAAAAGTGCCTCCCATTCCGATCGAGCAAATGGACGTACAAAAGATCTTCGATTAGATGGCAGCGTAACTGGCTTGAGAAGCAGCTGTCTCTCAGCGAAAAGAAATCCGAGATCGCGTCTTATTAGCCATAAGCTCGTCTTCAACGTCATCGTGTCGTCCAGAAACTGAGCGCGTTGCGATGAAGAGATATTCACTGTGGGATCTCCGGCAGCTCCAATCAAGGTATGATGAATTCCATATCTGACCTCCTCTATTGCTCCGTCGTAGTCAGGGCCTACGGACCGGGTCCACAATCTATATAGCTCCGAGAGTCGATCTGCAATTTCCATACTGCGTTCTGTGGATCCCGGTAGAGGTTGGCCTAAAGATTCTGGCATATTCTCGATGATCTTGAATAAATGACGGAGTAGCGGCTCTATCTTTTGAATGCTCCTTGTCTTCGCTTCCGCATGCGCGCCCGTTACAAATCGGTTCATGGAACGAACGCTCGAGAATACAAGAGCAATTCCCATAAGCTGAAAAGGGTTGTCAAATGTTTCTGGAGCCATAGCTTCGGCCATCCCAGGAGACCTGTCCTCGTGAAGTAGGCTTCTCTCTCGAAAGACAGAAAGCTTACCTAGTCCGCCAAGAAAGGTCAAAGTCAGGTTAATTGATGCTGAGTGCAAGTGAGCGAGATATAGAGACTCCGCTGAGCTCCAGCCTCGTTGGCTTCAGTCTAGATAACGACGTGCAGGGGCGACATGCAGTCTCAACCAGTAAGAGCTGTGTCCCTCCCACAACAAACCACAATTAACACAAGGACGAAAACACAAAGAGTACGGCATTTGGGAGGGCTGAACGTAGCTTGAATGGGTGCCATCCATGTTCAATTTTAGATATTATGAAACTGGAACTCGAAAAGGATTCCAATAGGGCTGTTGCTGAGTTGCCGGTATTGATGAGGTAGGCCATTGCTGAGAGCATTAGCACTTGCTCGAGCGTTCCAAAAATGAGCACACAACGTAAATAATCTTCCGGTGGCATTGGCGTACTCTGTACAGGTGCGACGAAATCTTAAATTAGCGACGGTCACTAGTTTGACTTGGGGTATAAGCAGGGAGTACTGGTTTCGACCCAAGTTTGTCACCTGCACCATGGCTCTCAGGTCCCATCTCAAAGACTGCTTCTAACCTTACAGCACCAATGTTGAGTGCCTCCGCCGGCGATGCTGTTTCTCTGAATAAACCCAAGATAGTCCTGCTACTGTCACCGAGCCCGCGTACGATGGCCAGCTTTTCACCAATATATTCTCTTCTTCTTCAGAGATACCATCTGCTTGCGTAGGTTGCGGTCCAAGGGGACAGAATATAGGAGTGTTGGGAGAAAGTGATCTTCGAAGAAGTCGCTCGTGTCAACGGCTGTGGGAGCGCAGAGGCATGCTGTGGGTAGGAAAGCTTAGCGTCAGTAATTCGTCAATGCCAAACAAACATTCACTAGAAGGTTCAGGATTATGCTGACCTAGTATGTAGAACAACATCTCAGAGCCTGGTGCGAAAGGTAGCGCAATACCAGTGTGCCAGCACCCCCAGTCCTCAACCGAACTCCGTGGCCAATTGCCAACAGCAGGGGCTCCACCCGTTATAAGTTCTCTTTCACGCGGTGATGACTGGCTCCCGAGGTGACAATTGCAAGTAAGTTGTCTCGGGAATTGACCTCTGATCGGAGGCCATGTCGTCTGTTGGACATCAATGTGTTCTGCAGCTATATCGAGAAATAGCTCCATCACGAAGAGGCTGAGCATCGTGTATTCGGTCGAAAAGTAGTGCGAGTAAGCTCAAAGAATGAAGAGGCGGGCCTGTTCTCATTTGTTACATCGCAAAACTCCAGGTTGCCGTATTCGGATTCCAGGTTTCAATAGGTACCGTCGCGTCAGTTGCGTATACCGTAAGATGAATAAGCCGATCATCGAGTCAGATCTTGTAATGGTATCGACATTCGAAGGTCAGACACCACTATCGATTCCAGGATTCCGGAGGTTTCCAATCTATCGTCGTGCTTTCATATCTCCAAGATAGTGGATGGCCTCCCCCAACTACACAATAACAAACAGTGCTTTGGAAAGACCCAAGGGACATGTTTCGATTTGTGTGGCAATAATCCGGTCCAGCTTACGTGGGCACTAATCCGAAGCACAAGTCCATCTTTCCAAGCCCCACAATCAACAACATAAAGTACAAATCAGATCTGGCAGTCTAGACCTGTGTGTATGCTCATTCGTGGGACATTCGGTCCTGGCTGATCCTGCTTCAGGCTTTTTTAACCGCCTTATGGCCCTTGTTTGACCTTGAGCGCTTAGCATCCTCCGGGTCCCAATCCACCACGGCTGAAAAAGATCTCCAACATCTTGCAACAGTGCATAAGATGTATTGTTGTAGCTGCCGAAACGCTATAGGTAGCTACGGTCTTACTCCTTGATTCTGATAAAGCAGTGCCTCCAAGTTACGTAACTCCTTCATTGCAGCAGTTTCACTTCATCTGCTGGGAACAATCGCGTCCAATCCATCTAAACCACATCATGACCATAGGAGTCATTCGGCATTGTCACCAAGGCTACTAGCACGGCATGTCCACTCGAAAGCTCAATGGAGCACGGCCTTCGGTGCTTTTGAAGCACGTCTTGGGCACATCGCTTCTCATCCACTGCTACTATTAAGGCTGTTGGGCGCTCTCCTGTAATGAGGCTATTGTTGTAACCTGCATTATAGTCGTCTCCAATTTTGGCCTCGTCGAACATGAGAGACTGCCCAATTCTAGCTTGAGATCTGGCCATGGTGCCCCTCAGCCTGATCGTGTGCGCTACCGGCTTAGCAAATCATCTCATGACTCAACGGTCTTGTCTCAGAAGATGATATGCTAGGATGTCAGGGAAGCTCTCAGAGGCTATAAGGCTATACCACCCTCTTCCTCAATCACTACAAACACCCTCCCTCGCCCACAGCAAGACTCTCGCTCTCATACCAAAGACAACACACAAGGACACAACAAACTTCAAGTTCCTCCGATACCAAGCAAATTTATCGCTATGCCAGAACAAAGACGTGTAGGACGTGCGGGAAGTCCTTAGTGGACCCAGGTTATGAGCCGAGCAGTAGATTGGGAGGTACAGGGTTAAAAAACCAGCCAAATATCATTTGCTCGAGATGCTAGTATGCTTCCACGTCGTTCTCACAGAGCCAAGATTCGTATCGCAATACTCACTCACGCAGTGCGAAAACAACTACTTCCCCTATGAACCGCCGCAACTCAGGCCGTGATAGAGGAGCTGTAACAGCACAGACTACGCTATCCAGCGCACATCGTCGAGCGCCGCCACCGCAGCAATTCGGCTCACGCCCGAATGACGATGAAAGGAGGAAATTGAGAAGGAAGAAGGAATTGGAGTCTCTAATGGGTAGAAGGCGTGATGAGAAGGAAAGTGGAAAACAGGTACATGATACTATACAATACTGGGGGAGTCGCTTGGGTCTGCGTTGGTCTCAAGCAATTTGTGAGATTGATTTTCTTCATTTGGGCGGTATTCAGATCGAGAACACATAATCTTCGACAGCTAGGTAGAAATTGGCTAAAGTGACTACGTCTTCTCACTGCACAGCTTTTCTCGGTGCGCGACCAGATACGTCGCATAGTAATCGGAATCCAAAGCGGTGCTTCATCCCTGTTTCATCGATCGTCGACTCACGACCTGTAGCTGTCCAACCTCCTCGCGACCCCTCTTCCACTCCTAAGCCCCAAACAGTCTCATCCTCAGAGAATGCACCACCCCTCTCCACGAGGCTGACGATTCTAGGCTCCAACACCAAATCCAGGAGCTTCCACGAGAGCATCCGAATTTTCACCATGAGGCTGAAGGCGTTTTATGCCACGACAGAGTCTTCTTCTGTGTCAGCACTGCTGCAAGGCTATGCTTCCCTCCATCACAGGACATCCACTCAACTACGCCTAAGGTGACAGTATTCACAAGGTCTGAGGCACACGAAGCATTGCCTGCTTCATTCGGAGTGATGACGCGGTGTGCTATGACACATCGATGGCACACCGCCAGCCTTGTCGTCTGAAGCTGGCAGTCCTTGTCTTGCGTGGGTATATAGTGATATCGACTTTACGAGTCGGATTCAAGCCTCGAAAACTACATCACACGAGTGGGATTCGATCAAAGATTACAGAACAACGATTAAGTCTATCTCTTGCCTATCAATTCCTCCAACTTCGTGCAATTCAATCACCATGTGCATAGGATATGTATGTGCGAGGGAAGATTGCGATGCTCCAGTCAATGCCAAGCCTCGCAAGTGCAGTGGCAGAAAAGCTAATGGAGAGTGCTCGGAAGTGGCTACACAACATCATCGAACATTCTTGTGTCACGAACATGGACTCAACCGCAAGGCCAAAACCCAAGAACGTCAGCAAAGGGTGGTTCAAATAGAGATACAGGAAAGAAAGAGCCTGACACAAGAAAGAAGGGAAGGTTCATGGCGTCAGAAGATGAACGAAGCGCAGAGATGGTTAGCGGAGAATCAGGGTCTGACAGGCACGCTCGAGCACAAAAAGTACCGCGACGCAATACGGTATAATAGGAACCAACTTGACAAAGCGAAGTCAGACCGGGGAGGCTCTCACAGAAGTAGATCACGATCTCCCTACCCCATAACCGATACAGGTATTAGGGGTGTCACTCGAGGTATACAGGATTTAACATGTACCGCTCCTGATCGCCAGCCAGTTCACGCCCCCTACCCGTCCTCATATGCATCTGCCGTTGACACGCCATCGATGCGAGAGCCACCGGGTAGACATCTGGGTCAGCCGTACCTCGACGGAAGCTATGGTCAAAGCCGTCCGGACAACAAACCCCAGGTTACAGTACCCGGCATGTACGATCCGACGCTTGCACCATCACCACCCCCTGAAGACCTATTTGCAAGCACCCGCGGTCTTAGAGAAGCCGAACGGGACATCGACGGGAATGTGATTTACCCATCACCACCACGTGCCCCGTCGCCGCACCACGGCTCGTCATCACGCCGTCGCCACAGAGACGAACGCCACGACGAGGGAAAAAGTAGCAATGGCGAGAAGCGCGATCACTCTAGCAAGAAGAGACGCCACTAGAACGAGCAAGACTATGGATACCTGTCTGGTGGACACACTCCACCTTCAGGGTACGGGATAAAATGGATAGTGGTACGATTGAGCGGCAGACACATAATGTTTAATGATGCTGGATTGGAGCGAGTCGAGACGGTCTGCTGGGGTTACATTTTCCTTTTTCCTCTGGGTGGCATTCTCATCAAGCATTCAACAGCACACTCATCATGGCAACACTTGCATTAAAGATACCCATCTTGCGCACATTGGGAGGTTTATTCATCTAGCAGTTCTGCTTCAGGACACATTCATTCGAGCGGCAGCTAGAGTTAGCGATAGCATTAGAGCGAAAGCTAATAGAACTAATACCTTGCCCCATAATTTGATTTTCCGAGAAGGATGTGCTAATGGCGTTGCGCTTGAAGATAATGGGAAGGAATGCGGCAGTGAACCCGCAAACATGAGCAGCTAAAACACCAGAACGCGGTAAATCCATCGAATAGAGCAACTCAATTCAACGCACCAAAGTCTGGAAGCTCAGACTACAATCCAAAAGTCTGTCCCTCCGAGAGATTTGTGAGCAGAGTAATATGTATAAGAACGTCGTTGAGCCCTGCAGAGAAAGAAACGACACCTCCAGGGCGTTCGCGAAATCAATTCCTGGGTAAGCGGGGGTTCAAAAAAAGCTGCTGAGAGTTAGCCCCCGCGGCTACACCTCTAGAGATGATCCCCCTATTCCGCCTTTAACCCCTACCAAAATATCCATTCTTGTCTTGTGTTCATGTGATTTGCGAGAATTCTTCTTTCTTGGACCTGAATAAGTCAGCATAACCCAGAGACAATTACATGTTTTGATGGGTGAGATAGGCAGAATAGGGGCATCATGTCTAGGGGCGTAGCCTCGGGGGCTAATTCCGGCTCTTTTCGATCCCTGGCGGGGACGAGAAACGTCATTGGGACCGAAATGCCTACTTTGAACAAACAGATATCCGAGAGAAAGGAAAAGAGACGACCGATCTGGACAGTAAACGGTGTCTACATCGAATGTCGATTAAACCCCAAAAGAGCAAATCAAGCAAGGGGGCCGCAAAGCCCGCACGAATTCGAGATGAAAACCCAGGGCACTGCGACAGGACTTCCCTTGAAACCCAGATCTCAAGAACCCCAAACCCTCACATTCAACAGAACTGGTACGACAAGTACAGCCCCCCCAACTCATCGCATCAAAGAAACAAGCACATCAAACAAATGCAACATCGCGACATAGAAAACTGACAAACACAAAGCCAAACCCCGCAGGAAGAAACTTTACCGCGCCAGGAACCCCACCAATCCACGCAGCCAAAACATTAAACACACCCTCGGGCTAAACTCAGGTACCCGAAGCACACTTAAGACAGCTACTGAATCCCCTCATCCCCCAGGCTACACCACTCGAATTGTAATAATCTGATACTTTCTCTGAATACGGAGTACTGTACTCATCACTAGGTCTACAAGGTTGCACATAGCCCATCTAGGCCGTAGGCCTGTTTGTAGTAAGGACTTGGGATAGGGGATAGAGATTGTGGAGTCGCTGCAGCTGATCGAGGATAGGGGTACTATATTTGCTTCGGCCACCTGAATTTTACCCCGGGAAAGCGTCAATATATTGAGGGTAGCGAGTAAATGCACCAGAGACCGGGAAGCTGCAAGTACAGTCCCAAGTATCCATCGCGCCAGGGCGTCGTTGAAAATAGAGAGATTTGCACAAGAATTAAATTGAACCGTGCGATAACGGAAACGAAAGCTCCAGGCCGCTGCGTTCGCGTTTTTATTTTCCGAGAAAAAGGTCAGCTATTGCGCTAGGAAATGGAGGAGATGTGGGGTGGAGAGAGTAAAGCGGGGTGGGGTTGGTATTTCAGGTGAGGTGGAATGGTGGCATGCAGAGAGATAGGTGGAGTAGAGTGGAGCGGACAGCGCGCAAACAGATACGAATCAAACTACACTGCGAGAGTTGGATATGGGACTGATGGATTCTATGCTTGATGAGAACCACCCAACTATCAGTAAAGAACTCTATGCCCGAGGAAATAACCACCCGAACGATCTGTAAAGACTGTGTGCCAAATCATTGTACAAGCTGCCCAAATGCTCCCTGATACCGTGCGAAAATCTCCAACAGCGTTCCAATGGACAGAACCACACCCCATATTCTCCCAGCAGCATTACACATTAAAGCCCCCATGAGCCCACATCCCCTCCGCCTCCCCACTGCCACATCAACCTCACTTTTGCCCCTCACTTTGTCCCCTCACTTTGTCCCCTCATCTCCGCTTCTTCCTTGATCGATCCCCTCGTTCTTCCTCTGCGTGACGGCTCCGACTCGAGTGTGAAGAAGAGACGTGCCGCCGCTGCCTCGGCTGGTTCTCAGGTGCCGCATCACCGGCCTCGCCCTCATCTGTACGCGCTATCCTCCAAGCTTCACTTTCAAAGGCGAGTTGCGAAGGCGACGGGGTTCGAGACCCTCCAATCCAGTCTCTGAAGTAGCTACGGCGTGGAGCTGGAGGCGAGGGGGGAGCTCGATCGCTGGCAGGGGAATCGGTGGTGGGGCTTGTGTATCCCAGATTCTCCATGCCTCGAGTGATGCTGTGCACGGTCGCTGAAGGCCTGTCGCTCTGCTGGCTATACTGCGGGTAGTCGTATTGATTGCCACCGGGTCTCCTCGATTGTGAGAAAATGGGCTGCCCGTAATCGCCGTAAACGTAAGAGGCTGAGCCTGTTGGTGTTGGGTTTGTAGGCTCCCTGTATGGCGAGGAATAGGGATGAGCAAGTCGATTGCGGTCATCCAGGGTCCAAGATGAGAAGCTTGATGGTGATACGTGGCTTGTTGTATGAATGGACTGTCCAATTAAGGTTGGTTCGGCCTCTCCCTCCTCGCTTTGTCTTTTTTTTTGTCCCTCATGATTTCCGCTCCTCGTCTCGGGCTTTTGCTTCTTGAACTCCTGCCTCCTGGATGTCTTCCTCTCAAAGTTTGAGATCTCCAGTGACCTTTTGCAATTCTTGCATGACCTTAGAATTTGCGTTTTTTGTGAGAATCCGCTCTGGCATGGTTTTCCCGCTTTAATCGACTCGCATTCAATGATCTCTGCCAGGTTTTCACAGTTAAATGAGCTCCTGTAATACTTGCATTCAAGGCCTACGCACATGTTGGCGTGAGCGCATGCAATATGGGCCTGTTCCCGTCAGTGTGTTGAGCTGATCCGTTAAATTTGTCCGATGCGAGCTCAAAGGCTTGTAGATGATTATGAACTGAATATTAAAGTGCGAGGGTAGTATCCTCTTCTTTCCGAGTCGGAGAGGGACTACAAGGCTGAGATGATGAGTGCATCTTCGGGCTCATTGTAGACAAGTAAAAGTCTAAGCCCAAGGTAGAGTGGCTGGCGTTTCATCAGCCTAGAGCCTCATCTTTGCCGACGTGATTGGGCTGGAGACGAGGAAAATGCTTGGTTGGTTGAGCTGACGGCTGCATCTGCCACGCGGCGATCAGGCTGCGAGTTGTTTGCGGAAAGGCGTTCACCCCACGGAAAGTAAATCTTGAAGATCTTGCTTCAAGCTGCATCAGACTGCACCAGGCTGAAGTACATCTTCTCTGCGCCGAAATGCGCGGAACACCGAACGTCGCAGGGGGGATTCTATTGTTCTTGCGGCTATGACAAGCTATCCGAGCTGGAGAAATCTGAGCGAGAATAGAACGAAGCCGTGACAGGAGGTCCTTTAGCGCCATCATCAAACCACAGGGAGAATCGGCGCTAAGGAAAACATGGATTGTTTGAAAGGTATGGTGGCTTAGCTGTTGCCCACCTCATGGCAGTTTCGACGACGTTTCTCTATTTCTGAGGTAATAGCCTGAAAATTGTTAAAGCTTGCTAACATCCCTGAGCTGAAGAATCTGTTGCTCACGATGGCTTCACAATAGCAGTCAGCTCTGGGCTTGGCGAAGGCCATGGAGGCCATACCGAATAGTCTATCCAACCACACTCGCAGACAACCCTTATCGCAGTGTTTTAATAGATATATTCCCTTCCCTACCACGCTGTACCTTATAGTCTTCCAAGATTTTCAGGACCAGAGTTCTAGCGCCGGACCACAAGAAAACGTCGCGTATGTTGTGATGGTCTGATTGACGAAGAATCGCGCAGCTGCTGTCGCCTTGATAGAGCCACAGGAGGGGAGGGGTCAGAGCTGCAGGATTACCCCGTTCGGGATAGTGGCCTTTGAGGAATACGTAGCGCTTCCAGAATTTGTAGTAGGATTTGATCCAATTTGATGTAGCGCAGCAGACAGTCAAGTCAGCCAGGAGCGTGTAGGGGAAATCTCCGTACCAGGTTACGAAAGGGTTCGAGGCTGTCGTTAGTGATTATTTGTTTGATAGTGTCGTCTAAGATTCGTGAGAAGATAGAATAGTCTTCAGGGGCTGTATCCGCAGGATCTCCTTTATGGGTGAGAGGGATGGAGCTTGCGAACAAAAATGATGTCAGAGTGAGTTCGGGAAATGCGAAGCCACACGACTCACCAACCTCCTCGCCCCAAAGAAGAACCAACACACTCCACAAGACCGGACATGGGGTAGATTCGATTTGGTAGACGCAAGATGAAGCAGCCGCGTATAGGAAGTATTGATCACTTGGCTCCTTGGGCGGCGTGTCTTGCTCGAAGCTTGAAGTGTGTGGGGTCCGGGCCTCACAAGGCAAGTTACCTATTTGCGTGAGTGGATGGATTTGAAAGATCTAATGAACCCAGACCTTCACTAATTTGGCAGCTTCAGAGCTAGATTCCAAGGGCCCGTGAGAAAGAGGGCGCTTGAGTTCAAAACCATAGGCGAAGTAGCATGATGATTGCTCTAAAGTGCGGGCCCAAGGTTTAGGATCATATGTAAATGCGCTTTTACCTTCCCCAGGCGGAAAGTGGCGTAAATGGGCACTAGTAGACATAGCGCTGCGAATCATATCGGTGTGGACTACGCTCGTGGATCTCCAGCACAGAGCGCTAAATGTGTATACGCATGCAGGGTCATTCTTGCTTGACCCATTCACCTCGTCCCTGATGCTTCCATCCAGGAAGGTCCTGTCTCGAAAAGAGGCCGAGAACCCTCTCCCTCAATCCCTCATTTCGAAAGTCCAGTACCACAAAAGTGCGTAAGTGGGGTGGGCAACTCCTAAGGACCCATGCTTTCAATTCTTGATAGATGTTTTCAAACTCGGTCCAAAAATCTGGTTGGGGGGCATGCAAACCCCCAGATGTTATCTTGGAGCTTTCGCTACCTATCTCTGGTGCCATTTGAGTTCTGAGAATCTGGAGGGACCGTAAGGAAGTGAAAAATTGCAATGTGTACTGGATATGGCCAAATGGGAAGACCGTAACAAGGTCAAAGGAGGTCAGGTTCTCGAGGGGGGGCCCCTGGACGAAGTTTGCCATGTCCAGAGATCGAATGATGGAAGGTATCTTGAAGTTGAAATGTTCGTAGGTCTTGTAGGCTGGCATTGACGAGCCTTCATTGTAAGTGCAATGAGTCCATCTCCGACAATCGAAGATGGAAAGCCCTGTCGGCCTAGATTGTCTGCATACTGGGGGAGAAGGCTGCTCGAGACGGAGAATCTGGAAAGGAATACGGAACAGCCACTCTGATTTCAGATCAATATCGATCGCAGTCACCGCTGACATACACGAAGGCGGCATGGCAATTGTAAGTGCTCCTGGGTCGATGGAAGTCAAGATCTGGAACATAGCCGTCCGAGTTTGTAGCTTGCTTGGTCCTTCTCTCTTGTGATCATGAAGGTCATTGTGATATATCACAACGCTTTTAATCTGATTGCTTAGCTTGTTAACTTTGACAAAAGACAGTAGACTATCAACATGCTCAGGGCTGAATATTAGGTAGGTGAATATTTCGCAAAATAGGAGCTGGTGCAATGAGCGACACGTCTCGGAGAGATTCTTCAATGGCTTCGATCCTGGATGAAACAGCTGCTCAGAAGGTTCGGCGTGGACGTTCCGCAGAGAGGGAGGCTCAGTCCCGAGGAAAGATAGGACACATCGAATCAGCTCAACTGGTAGCTGGTGGAGAGATGCCATGACCTAGACTCTTAATAGGCGTTTATATCAATGCAACTTAATAACTGTGAATGATAAAATTGATGAATGGAGAGGAGGAGAGGGGTGACTCGACGAGGCAACCTGGTACGAACGCGATAGGGCTTAGCTCGATATCCCTAAATCGATATGCGTGCAATCCATCCACACACACTCCCTTCTTACTACATCTACATACACCCGTTCGGAACAGGCTAGAACATCACAAACCACTCCCCAATTGATAGTCTGCCACTATGTTTGGTGTCCTCAGACCTCCTTCCATAGAACCCGGCCCTACTTCGCCGGCCACCTCACCTCCACCACCACCCCGCCAATTGGCGCCTATGCCAAAGAGCGAATTTCACAGCAGAGAAGAAGTCCTCGCCGGCACCAACAAATGGGCCTCCCACCAAGGCTACGCGGTCGTTATCGCCCGCTCACGCCCCAATCGTCTCTGGATCAAATGCGACCGAGGGGGCAAGTATGAGAACAGGCGCAACCTCGTTCCTGAAGCACGGAAAAGGAAGAGGGGAGAGAGCCGATTGCTGGGATGTCCGTTCAAGGTACTGGCGAGTTTGAAGAAGGATGGGGTGTGGAGGGTTGAAGTGGATAATGCAGAGCATAACCATGGGCCATCATATGATTTGAGCCTGCATCCTAGCTTGAGACGTATGACTGATGAGCAAGTGAAGAAAGTGCAGGAGATGTGCGATGCCGGGCAGAGCCCTGCGGATACTGTCGATGAGTTGAGAGCAATCTGGCCGGATATCAATGTATTGCCTCGAGATGTCTACAACGCGCGAAAGAAATACAAATCGGAAAGACAGCTGGAAGAGGGTCAAGCGGAGCAACAGCCGTACCCAGATCCGAACGGCGTATTTCCAGGCCCCAGCGAAAATGGCAGATGGGCATGGGTACCCGATGGCGAAGAAGTAACAAATTCAAAAAAGAAGAGGAAGAGAAGAAGCTTCAAACCCCCAGCGCCAGCTACGCTCGATCCTCGGCTTCAAAGTCCAGAAGCCTCGCAAATGACAATCCAATCGATGTCACCTACTACCCAGCGAAATCTAAGCAACTTAACTTCGAGCCTTACCCACTCCCCTTACCCAGCACCCTCCATCCTCCGCGACTATGCCCCAACCACCACTGATGGAGCCTCCGACCCCCCAAGTACCTCTCCATCCTGGGCTCGCTCACCAGTACCAGCCCCCGCGTCGACCCAAGACCCTCCAACTGTGGCCACGGCGGTAATGACTCCAAACCCTCCCCAAGCAGAGACGGGCGCGAAATCGTTGAACGGACAAGTGTTGATGTCTCGAATCGATCGGATGGAAAAGGAGCAGCTGGATACAAAAAATATGCTTTCGCAGATTCTAGGGGCTGTGCAGGGGAAGGTCTGAGCCCCAGAAAGAGTACCATATACCAGGGCAAGCTTGATATATTAGGCATTACTTTCGGAGGTATCTCAATGATTCGTTGCCCGGGAAGAACGAGAACGAACGGAGGTAATTTCCAGGAAGGTCTTCCAGGCCTCCTGCTTTGCACAGAGTATATGTGCCTTAGCCATACATGAGACATGAAACGCGCCCAGTCCCTCTTGATTAGATTTGGGAGTTACCTTTTATCTCTTGAATATACACTTGCGCCGTAGCACATACCTTTTAGTGTCGATGTTTAGTCGGTGATGCACCCAAATACATGATTGTTCCATATCACTCTCTTGAACTCTGCGGAGCTCTGAAGTAGAGAATTGTTAAAAGCCAGAAGGTGATGTACGCATTTTGTTCCTTTCCAATCTCAATGATGCTTCCAACATCTCACAGGGTGAAAATCCAACAAGAGAAAAGGGGTTTTGAACATTCTGCATCCCTGCTTGTTCCGCCCGCCGTACCAAATCACCCCCTCGACCCCTTTAACTACTATATCACTCGAGAGACCATAAATATAGAATCGATTCATCTGCGCCCTCCATTCCCTTCGCTCCATCTTCCCCGAGTAGAAGCAGAGCTGCATTTGCAAAGTCGCAAACTATTACAAGAGTCAAACAAACACCGACTCCAAGACGTTCAACGCGCGGGCTGATCACGCGCAATCCGCGTAATGGTGTCCTTTTCCTGCGAGGTGCTCCACCATCTCACCGTCTCTTCTATTGGGCATCAACACCGACTAGCTGAGCTAATACCAATGTGCGCTACTCTAGGGTTGTGGCGATGTGTTGACCAAGAAGAAGCTCGATTCGCATCGTGGGCAATGTCGACGCGCATCCTTTACTTGTCTGGATTGCATGACCCATTTTCATGGCACGGACTACAGAGCTCATACCGTACGCCCACCTTCACTATACGTCCCAGCGCTCGCTACAATTCTCTCAAATGACAATGATTCATGAGGCATTGGCACGACATGGCTAACAGGCCGTGTGGAACAGTCATGCATCTCAGAAGACCAAAAGTACCAGGGTGCCCTGTACAAAGACAAATCCTCCAGACAATCCAAGAAATCCGTCAAGATATCAGAACATGAAAGGCAGGCCCCTAGAAAAGCATACGTTGAAGATGCCCCGGACCCAGACACTGGCACTACCATATCCATCGTCGAAGCACTTCCCGTGGCCCCAGAGCCGCCCTCAGCCCTGCCCCAGCAACCAAACGTCAATGTTTTCGACTTCCTAGTCACAGAAGACACCCCGAACGCATCCAGAGTCTCCCTCGCGGCCCTCCACGACTCCCCCAAGATACCCTCCTACCCCCCGTCAATCATCGGCACCGAAATATCCAAAAAACCATCCCACAAAAACCATGACCCTGATTACGAAATGCGCGGCTTCTCCTACGGTACCACTGCCACCCCCTCCATCCACCAAGAAATCCCCTCCACTCATCAAAAACCACGTACCCGACCTCCAGTCGAATACTTCACCCCTTCGGCAAAAGACCTCGAGCGAGATGCCCTCACGATCCCCAAAGCCCGCTCCACGGACAAAAAACGCAAACGTCACCACGTGGAAGAACTTGACCTGACTGCCGTACGCCGCCCCTCCCAATCATCCGAAGACGCAATCATGTCCGATGCCCCCCCACCAATCCTCCACTCCGGCCTAACAGGCGGCCTCAACCGCCTCCTCGGAAAGTCCAAATTCCCCCCAAGCCCAGATTACTCCAACGAAGACCGCTCGCCAGCCAGCCCGGTCAAACGCTCCAAAGCCTCCTCCCAGCCCTCACAGACACTAATCGTCCGCGACAAATCCCGCGGCCGCAGCAAACCCTCCTCCGCCGTCGTCAAAGTCCGCAAGCGCCGCACCTCGGACGAATCGCGCCCGCGCAAACACCACCGCTCGCACCACCACCGTTCCGACGACGGTACCTCCCATCACAGCGATAAACCCAAGCGGAAAGCTATCGAGTACCATCCCTCCACCTCCTCGACCACAGGGGAGGGGCGGCAGCTCGTTCCGTATAAGAATAAAGCGGAACTGTTCATGAGTTTTGTGACCAAGGGAGAGGAGAGCGAGAAGGGGATGAGTGTGCATAAAGTGCTGAAACGGTATCACCGGGAGGTGGGGCGGGAGGGGAAGGAGGGGGAGGAGAAGGAGTTGTGGAAGAACATTCGGATGAGGAGGAATGCCAGGGGGGAGGTTTTGATTTTCTTTTGATCGTACTGTGAGAAATCTGTAGGGAGGATGCGGACGAAGCGTTGTGGAGGGGGCCGAAGAGCGAAAGCAAAGCCGGACGCAGGGAATATGAATGGCAAAGCATTTACATTCGCCTTACCACTGATTGATCTATTGATCTAACTACCGACCATCTTCCCAATTCCTCCCCTGTTCACACCATCCTAGCAACATCCCATAGCCTCCTAACACCCTCCCAAAGTAACCCACCCCATCATAACCTCCTCATCCCTCTCCCCACGCTCCAAGTCGCTGAAGTTTCAATCCCAAATCCACATCTCCACTCATCGCACCCAGCATCCCTACATCTCCCATATCCCCCACGCCCTTCCACCTCCCTTCACCCCCCTTCCTCCCCTCTCGTTACCCCCTTCCTGCCCCCTTCCTAAACCATCCCCCAAAGCCCCCCCTTCCTTCTCCCTCAAAAGCCTCCTCCCCCTCGTTCCTCCCGCCCTCCTCGGCCCCTTCCCCCACCAAACTATCCCAGCCCCTGCTCACCCCCCTCCTCAATCTCCCTCCTCAATCTCCCTCCTCAACTCCTTCCCCTCCCCCTCCGTCTCCCCATATCTATCCCATCCCGAAGGCACTCCTCCAAAGCTCTCGAGGTCTAATTTGGCTTCTGCGCTAGATCGGCGTGGGAGGCGCGTAGTTAGGTAAATTAGTAGGAAGTAGGGGGGAGATGGGGAAGCTGTTTGGCTGGGTGGCTCCCAAGGCTAGGGGCAAGGGGCATTGAGGGAGGGGGAAGGGGGGTAATGGGGGGTGAAGGGGGGGCGTGATGGGAGGGTAAAAGGGGGGTAAAAGGGGGGTAATTGAGGGGGTATTGGGGGGACAACGGGGGTCTCGGATTAAGGGTTCACTTAGATAAACAAGGGTATTGTATTATAGTACTACGTCAAAAGTCTGCACCAAGCTAAAAACAACCCTACATTAGTATTTCCCTTACTATATCTAATTTGCCAACCATTTATAAAGGAGCCTTATATTTTCGTATAGTAATTAATTAATAATAATATATCAATTCCTTAAAAATATTTTACGTTTAATATTTCGTATATTATTTATTTGCAGCTATAATTATATTTATTCTTTTTTTATACTTTTAATTAGTAATATTAATAATTCCTTAAGGAATAATATTTAAGCTTATTTTGATGTTTGTTTTATAATTTTTTGGACTTCTTTATTACCGCTCTTTATTTATTTAATGTTTAATTATACTTTATATATAAATTTTTTAAATTTTCTTTAAAGGTATTTGATAAGGTTAAAATTAGGAAAATAAAAGAGCTATTTTAATATTTTAATATCGTATTTTCGAAATTACGTTTTTACTTTATATATAATATATATAAAAATATTATCCTATATAAAGAGAAAGCCGAATTTATAAATTATTAATATTATTTTTATTTAAATACCCTTTCCTCTTTAATACCTTATTCTTATTTATAATAATAAAATTATATTATTTTGAATTATAAAACCCCTTTTATATTATTATAAAAATTTTTTTTTGGAATCAATTATATTATTTCCTTTTTAAAATATTTATTAAGGAAACGGAATATTTATTTATATTTTTTATTTTTCCCTTATTTTACGGAATATTTATGAAATTAAATTATTTTTTGCTATTATTCGGGGGTTTAGTTTTTATATATTTTATATCAAATTAATTATTTAATTATCATAACTTTTAAAAGTAATAGTTTTTTCTAAATAAATTAATTAATAAGGCCGTATTCTTTAGAAATATAATAAATAACAAACTTCGAATATTTAAGTTCGTATCGCGATATAAATTCTTTATATTTAATTGCTAACTCCCTTCTAATAACGTATATAATAGATCTTCTATCTTAATCGAATAATTTAAGGAAACATTTAAATCTAATTTTTAAAACCCTTTTAAGCTGAATAAAATAACGGTAAATAATAAATATAATAAAGGATATTTTAAGGTTTTCGTATTATATAATAATAATAATATTTTTTTTAAAACGAAAAACTCTATAAATAATTTTTTAAATAAATAAATAGAACTCCTTCCCAGGAGTCCTATTACCAGAAATTAGAGCTAACGGAGTACGTAGCATAGTAGTAGATGTAATAGAAGATAATAGAGTCGGTAGAATGGAAACGCGAAATACGCGTTTTTTGCGTTTTGGTACAGACTTTTGACGCGCTATTGTAAATCCTCATTTCCTCATTCCCTTCCCTCCCTATTCCTTACTTCATGATATGTATCCTTATCCCAACCGCGATCTACGCCTCCAGCGGTTCTGCGTTGTGCCGGATCTTCCGCGTTGAATGGGCGCAGGAGGCGCCTACCTAAGTAGCTTATCGGACTAGGCGAGGGGAAGGTACATAAACAAGGGTAGAGAAGGATTTCGGCAGGTATTAGGGCAAGATTAAAGGAAGCGACTGATCGCATTCCCCTCACTAACCCCTTTTCCCCCCCCCTTTAAGTATCTCATATTTCAACCCCGCATTTACTTCCCGACTCCGCCTCCCCCGTTATTATTCCCGCGGCGAGATACTCCTCCAACGATTTTGCGCTTTGCTGGTCCTTCCGCGTTACCTTAATACCAAAACCCCTTATTTAATTAACTTGCTGACCCCGTAGCTGCCCTAGCTCTACCAGGGGGAGGTAGATGAGGCGAGCGCATTCAATAAACCCACCCCCCCACCCTTCCCTCTGCTCCCTCCGTTTAATCTCATCCTCCACCTCCCCCTCCGCTTCCTGCATCATCATCCCAGCCGCCAAAAACTCGGCTGAATACCTCTTACTCCCCACGATCTTCCGTATTAAGTCGGCGCAGGAGGCGCAGAGCTGATTGTATTGCGCCGTGGGAAGGTAGACCGGGGGGGGTGGTTTTGAGG
>JAABUQ010003822.1_pt1 | contig 26737 bp, 28 predicted proteins | sample 5560001 | NCBI WGS metagenome assembly JAABUQ01 (sample SAMN10711888, study PRJNA513371) | rock metagenome | isolation source: Antarctica rocks | place: Antarctica: Victoria Land, Finger Mt nord | collected 2015-12-18 | reverse complement strand
CCATCGCAGTGCTGGCAGTCAGCACAGCCTGTTTGCCCTCCACCCCTGAGTCTTAAGAGGTAGCATGCCTGGTCGTTCTCGATGCCCCAGTGCGCGCGGATGGCGCCGCCCAGGACCTTGGCGCCGTGGCGGACCTGGCAGGGGTAGTAGCCGACCTCCTCGCGCGTGGCCCAAAGGCCGGTGCGGGTGTCCTTGATGTAGGTCAGGCGCGAGACCCGGGCGACGCAGGTGACCAGCGCCTGCCAGGGCGCGTCCAGAAGGCCAGCTGTGTCGAACACCTCGACACGCCGGTGCTCCTGGCGACCATGGCGGCCGCGGTCCACGGTTTCATGGCTGTCAAAGGGGCACCCGGTGGCGCAAAGCCCGGCCAGGGTGGCGTGCAAGGTGGGCTGGTTGCCCTTGACGCGGACCAGCAGGGCATTGCCGGTGGCCACGGCCTGCGCGAACCCGTCCTTCTGGCAGTGCAGCGCGTCGGCGGTGAACAGCACGCCCGTGAGGCCAAGCTCGGCCATCAGCCTCGGCACGGCTGCGACCTCGTCCGGCGCCCCGGCCAGCTCCTGATGCGCCAGGATCAGGGCAGCGTCGCTGGCGAAGGCGCTGAGCACGTGAACGGCTTTGCGATCGGTCAGGTGGTCGAAACTGCCGCGCAGCGTCTTGCCATCGAGTGCGACCGTGCGCAGCGTTTCCGGGGTGCTCCGCGTGCTCAGGTCGCAGGGGTGGCGGCGGAACGCGGCTTCGAGATCGTCACGGCCGAGGGCCAGGAACAGGTGGCGCAGGGTGTTCACCGCCGGGGCACGCCGGAAGCAGGTGCCGAAGACGGCGTTCAGGCGCTCGCGCTGCAGGGCAATGAAGGCGATGATCTTCTGGTAGGAGGTGGCGCCCGCAAGTGTCGCCAGGACTGAGAACAGCAGCAGATGCCGCATGCTGTAGCGCTGGCCTTGGGCACGGCGCGGGTCGGGCACTTCGGCGAGTGCGGCAAGCAGGACAGCGAAGGGCACAGGGCGACCTCACAAAGATGGAAGGTCGCCTTCATACAGCCGCTACGTCACCCCACCGCCGCTCACGCCCAGGCCACTACGGCAGAACTGAATGGCCCTGGCTGCAGCGCTGCGTGGAGCAGGCGCATCAGGAGCAGAAGCCGCCGCCGGAGGTGTCCTCCTACCACTTGGCCCTGCACATCAGGAGCGGCTACGAGGGCATGCTTATCGCGCTGCCGCCCGAGCAGTGGCGCTCCTACGATGGCGACCCGACCGCCTTGGCCGAGCGGCTGCTGCGGTTGGCTCGCAACATCGATCCCCGTCAGGTCGCCACCAGCAAGCGCGGACCCAAGGTCGCCAAGCCCAAGGGATACGTCGATGGCGCTGTCGCGCGCGCCCACGTTTCCACCGCACGCGTGCTCGCCAACGCACGGGCAGCAACACCTTGAAAGGGGTGGTCCTTACGGTCACTCCCGGGCAGCCTCGCTGCTGCGCCAACACCTCGATCCATACTCGCACCACCGCTGAAAGCGTGAGGGTGCCATCATCCGCCCTGGCAGCGCCAACCCAGCTTCACCGTGTGACCTGGTTTTGAACCACGCCCGTGCGCCCCCCTGACGAGGCGCAGCTTGTCCGCCGTGCTCCACTGCTGCCGACGCTCGCGACCGGTGATGATCTCCACCACGCCGTCCATCCACACACCTCAACCGCCACCTTAACCAGCGACTTAAAGCGGCAAGAGGCTCACGCCCAGGCGACCCTGACCGGGCGGATACGGCTCTGCGACTGTTCACAAGAGGTGAAAACCGAAACCGCAGCCTACATTACGTTTTTGCAGTGGCTACATGACATGGGGCGCAGCTTTCGCCCAAAATCAGAGAAGGCTGGAATACGACATGGCGGGGCGACATGCCCCTTCCACGCTCGATACGATCAATAAGGAGGCGCAACGCCTCGTTGGTCATATCGGTTACGGGGTGTTCGGTCCGGGTGAGGCGTGGCCTTAAAGCTCCGATGCCTGGGATCGTGTCGGTCGAAGCAATCGAGATGTCGTCCGGACATTTCAGGCCGAGGTCAGCCAAAGCCCGCATGACGCCGAGCGCCATGACGCCGTTCGCGGCATACAGCGCAGTCGGCCTGTCTGGCTGGTCGATCAACTCGCGAGCCACCGAGTAAGCTACGTCTTCGCGGAATTCGCCCGAGCGGATGTGGTCTGGCCGGGGCGCAAGCTTGCGCGCCGCCATGGCCTCGAGGAGACCGTCGAGGCGACCGCGGCCCGTTGTCAAATGTGTTGGTCCCGTGATGGTGGCGATGGTGCGATGGCCGAGATCGAGCAGGTAGTTGGTCACCTGACGAGCGGCCGACACATTGTCGATTGTAACGGTGTCAAGCCGGTCGTCGTCGACGATGCGTCCGAACAGAACGGTCGGGATGGCGCGACCATCGGGATCGCGCTGGCTCTGCCGCAAGCTTGCGCCGACTGGGACGAGCAAGATCCCGTCGCACGACAAAGCCCGGATGCGTGCCAAGATGCGTCGCTCGTTCTCGGGCTTCTCGTCGCTGTTGAACACCACGAGAGAGTAGCCCCAGGCTGCGACCGCCGCCTCGGCGGTCCAGGTGATGCGGGCAAAGAACGGGTTGGCGAGATCCGACACGACAAGTGCTATTAGTTGGCTGCGTCCGCTCTTGAGGTTCCGTGCTGCCGACATCGGCGCATAGTTGAGGCTTGCCACCGCAGCGACCACGCGCGCGCGCAATTCGGGGCTCACGAAGGCGCTTTCGTTGACCACCGCCGACACGGTTGCCGTCGAAACCCTGGCCACCTTGGCTACATCCCTGATCGTCGCCAAACACATACCCAGCTAAGCGTTATGGCCATCAAGGCTGGAGCAAGGCTTGCGAATTGTCCAGCGCAGCCTGTTGAAACCTGCTTGCCTTGCCATGCAGGTTCGGCAAGTATGACAAAACCATTAGATCGTGTTCGCCAGGGCGAAACGCGACGCCAAACGGTGGGGGACGCATGAACAGGCTGACGCACGGGTGTTTGCTGGCCGGCTTCGCATTATTGGCTGGAGCCGCCCAGGCCGCGGATCAGCCTCTCCTCGGGATCGCGTCGATCTCGGCCAATGAGGCCAACAATGCGCGCTTCATCGCGGGTGCCTCGGCTGCCGGCAAGGAGGATGGATGGACCGTGTCGGTGATCGACGCCTCCGGTAGCGCCGACCAAGCGAACTCTGCAATCCAGAACTTTGCCGGCCGGGGCGCTGGCGCCATCATCGACATGGTGTTTCCCTGGTCGTCGATCGGGGCAGGGCTGGCAGCCGCCAAGGATGCCGGCATCCCGGTCGTGACCTGGGGCGGCGGGCTTGGCGGCTCGGTCGCGGCCACGAACGGTTCAGGCGCGCCGGTTGCCCAGCCGGTGATTGATAGGATGATCGCTGATCTGGGCGGCAAAGGCGAGTTGCTGGCGCTCACCTACCGGACCGGGGAAGTCTGCCGCAACCGCGAGACCCTGTTGGATCAAGTGCTGGCCAAGCACCCGGACATCAAGGTCACGAAGAACGAAGTGCGCATTCCCGGCTACTTCGAGGACGGCGCGCAATACGCCAACGCCTGGCTTGCCTCCCATCCATCTGGCGGCGGCAAGCAGGCCATTTGGGGCTGTTGGGACGACCCGGCCATCGGCGCCATCGGCGCGTTGCGGCAGCAGGGCCGCGACGACGTCGGCGTCTACGGCGTGAACGGCAATGCCCAGGCGATCGAGAACATCAAGAACGGCCACATGACCGCGACGGCCTGGGAAGACAGCTACACTGAGGGCTACCGGATGGTGAAGCTGCTCAAGGAGATCAAGGCGGCAGGGGCGGGCTGGACCCCCAAGGCGGTCGAGGTTCCGGCTGTACTGGTGGCAAAGCGCACGCTTGCGCAGTTCCTCAAGGACCACCCCGACGCAACCGGCCAGTGAGACCTGGGCGCGCCGCGACCGTGCGGACACGCGAGGTCGAGGCAAGTGCATCCGCAGCGGCACCGTTCCTCGTCGCCGAGGATATTGCGAAGTCATACGGCGGCGTCCAGGCCCTCAAAGGCGTAACCCTCTCGATCCGCCCTGGCGAGGTGCACGGCCTCGTCGGTGCCAACGGCGCCGGCAAGTCGACGCTCATCCGCGTGCTCGCCGGGCTCGTCTATCCCGACCGGGGCCGCATCCTCTACGACGGACAACTGGTTGCAATCCCGACGCCTCACCGGGCAAGCGAGCTCGGCATGAACTTCATCCACCAGGAGCTCGCCTTCGTGCCGGGCATGACAGTCGTGCAGAACATCATGCTGGGCCTGCCCAAGCGGTCCCGGTTCGGCCTGATCGACTGGCGCGCCATCGCCCGCGACGTCGCACCCGTGGCACGGCGCGTCGGCATCACGGCGCCGCTCTTCAGCGTCGTGAAGGGTTTGTCCGCGGCCGAGAACTGGCTGATCAGCATCTGCCGGGCGCTGATCCGCAAGGCGCGCCTCATCGTCATGGACGAGCCGACCGCGTCGCTGTCGGCGGGCGAGAGCGAGAAGCTGTTCGCCATCGTCGAGGATCTGGCGCACTCGGGTGTCGCCGTGCTCTACGTTTCTCATCGGCTCGACGAGATCATGCGGCTCTGCCACCGCGTCACGGCGTTCCGCGACGGCCGCTCCGTCGCGGAGATCGACAAGCTCAAGCTGACGCGCCCTGCCCTGGTCGAAGCCATCGTGGGCCGCAGCGTCGAGCGGTTTGCCAAGACGCCTGCCTCGAGCCACAGCGGCGACGTCGCCCTGAGCGTCCGTGGCCTTGTGCGCCAGCCGCGCGTGAAAGGCGTCAGCTTCGATCTCCACCGCGGAGAAGTGCTCGGCATCGGCGGCCTTGTGGGGGCAGGCCGGACCGAGCTGGTGCGGCTGATCTACGGAGCCGACAGGGCCGATGCCGGCACTATGGTGCTTGGCGGCAGCCCATTCGCGCCGCGCTCGCCCGCGCAGGCCGTCAAGGTTGGGCTCGGGCTCGTGCCGGAGGAACGCCGGGCCGAAGGCCTCCTGCTGGGCAAGAGCGTCGCTTTCAACCTGCAGCTCTGCAACCTCGCCCGCATCGTCCTAAGCCCTGTCCTGCCGCTGGTCGACAGTCGCCGCCGCGAACGCCTGTCGCTCGCCGTCATTCGCGACCTCGCGATCAGGACGCCCGGCACCAGGACCCCCGTGGGGCGGCTCAGCGGCGGCAACCAGCAGAAGGTGGTGATCGGCCGCTGGCTCCTGCGCGGGCCCAAGGTGATGATGCTCGACGAGCCGACGCGCGGCGTCGACGTCGGCGCGCGCGGCGAGATCCACCGGCTCATTCGCGAGCTTGCGGCCAAGGGCATGGCGGTGCTCGTCGTCTCGTCCGAGCCGGACGAGTTGCCCGACCTTTGCGATCGCGTGCTCGTCATGGCCGAAGGCCGCATCGTGTGTGAGCTCGAAGGCGACGCCGTGATCCGCAGCGCCATCATCGAGGCCAGCTACGCCGCCGCGGCGGCCGGGAACCCGACACGATGACCGACATGCTCCCGTCCAACCGCCGCCTTTCGCCGCGCGCCAAGGTCTCGCTCGGCTTCTTCGCCCGCTATGCGACCATTCTCGGCCTCGTCGCCATGATCGCGGCTTTCGCAACGCTGTCCCCCCGCGCGTTCCCGACCGTCAACAACTTCACGAACGTGCTGAACCAGACCTCGCTTACCATGATCATCGCGGCAGGGCTTACGCTTACGGTGATCGTGGGCGAACTCGACCTGTCCATCGGCTTTGCGGCGAGTTTGCACGGCATCCTGGTGACGGGACTCATCGTCTCGAACAAGCTGCCAGTCCCAGTAGCAATCCTGGTCGTGCTCGCGGCCGGCGGGCTGGTCGGCCTCGTCAACGGCCTGATTGTGACCAAGATCCGGGTGAATTCGGTCATCGCCACGCTTGGGATCGGCACCATCCTGACCGGCCTCGCCTTCGCATATTCGGCCGGCATACCGATCGTGGCGGGCGTGCCGGAAAGCTTCCTGCAGCTGTCGCTTGGCCGCTGGCTCTTCGGCATCCCGAACAACATCGTCGTCATGGCGCTCGTCGTGGGCGGCCTCTGGGTGCTGGTCGAGCGCACCGCAGTGGGCCAGGAAATCCAGGCGGTCGGCGGCAACCCGGCGGCGGCCCGCCTCGCCGGCATCGAGGTCGATCGGATCAAGATCCTGGGCTTCGTGATCTCTGGCGCTTGCGCGGCTTTGACTGGCATCCTGCTCGCCTCGCGGCTCGGCAGCGGCACGACGAGCGCCGCCGACAGCTATCTCCTGACCGCCTTTGCGGCCGTGTTCCTCGGCTCGGCCACGCTGCGCGACGGCGAATTCCACGTGCTCGGCACGCTCATTGGGGCGCTGATCATCGCATTCGGGTTCAATGGGCTCAACATCTTCGGCGCGCCCACGTTTTCACAATACGTGCTGCAAGGCGCGATCCTGATCGTCGCGGTCGGGCTCTCGAGCCTGGGCCGCTCTATCGCAGAGGGCTGATGCCATGACAAACAATTGGGATGTCCACGTGATCGAGTTCGCGCGCTCTAAGCAGCAGCGCATGGCCGGGCTGATCCACGGCGCACCGCCCGACGAGGTTCACGACCTGCCGTTCTCCTTCGTGCTGGCCCGGGACGGCGCCAGCACCGTGCTGGTCGATTCCGGCTTCATGCGCGAAGGCAGCGGCGAGGCGATGAGCCGGAAGTTCGGGATCCCCTACTGGATCTCGCCGCTCCGCATGCTGGCCGCCATGGACGTCGCCCCCGAGAACGTGACCGACATCGTGCTCAGCCATGCGCACTTCGACCACATGGGATCGATCGGCGAATTCCCGAAGGCGCATCTGCATATCCAGAAGCGCGAACTCCTGAGCTGGCACGAGGCAATCGCGCTCCCGAAGCAGTTCGGCTTTCTCACGGAGATCATCAACCCGGACGACCTGCGCCGCGCCTTCGATGCGGCGGTCGAGCATCGCCTCAACCTTGTGGACGGCGATGTCGACGACCTTCTGCCCGGCCTGCACGTGCGGCTGGGCAACGGCCACACGATGGGCCAGCAATTTATCATCCTCGACACGGCCCGGGGCAGCCTCGTGGTATCGGGTGATTGCGTCTATTCTCGGCGCAACCTGTGCGGTTACAATCACGACGGCGTCTATGTGCCGCTCACCAATGCGATCGGCAGCGCCTGGGACCAGCTAAAAACTATTGACCGCATTAACAAGGCCATCAAAGGCGACCTTGATCGCTTGATCATCCTGCACGACGCCGAGCGTTGGAAAGCGATGCCGGTGGTAAAGGAGATCGAAGGTTTTTGCATCGTGAAGGTGTCCTGATCGGCCCGATGTGACCCTGGTAAGTGTGGCGCAGGAACCCGAGTAGTGGTGCTGGGGCGCCGGGTGTAGGAGATCGGCGTGGTTCAGAATCTGACTTTTTGGGTTACTGTCCGGCGCACTGAAGCCGGGCGGGGGAGCGGCATGCATCATCGCCCATTTCCTTGGAAAACCCTTTCGGAAAGAGCTATGCCGGAGATTGGGTGACGACGGTTTGAGAAAGGCCGTCCTCGTCGCGGGCGTATTCGCCGCGCCCGTGGCAAACGGTCTTGTGCCGGTAGCCCCAGGCGGGCAGGCGGGCGTAGATGCTATACTCATCGGTGTGGACGAGAGTGCCCGGGGCGACCGCGGCCGTGATGATCGGCTTGATCGTGGCCTGCCGCACGTTGGCCAGCATGCGCAGCACGACCTGGCCAACGCGCTGGATCAGGCCAAGGATCGGTGGCTTGTCCTTCTCCAGCGTGCCGCGGCCCGGCGCGCCTGCCAGCCTGCGGCAGCGCCCGAACCGCCCCTTTTGGCCACTTCTTCCGGCTGCCCTTTGTGCCCAGCTACGACGTAGACCTCGTCGATCTCCACCTCGCCCTTCAGTTCTACCGCTGGCACTTTGGCGACCAACCCGGCGCGCAGTTGCTCCGTCATGGCCTGCACGTCCGACGCGGCCAGGCCCAGCTCACCCGCGATCTGCCGATTGGAAAGGTTCAACCCCATGAAGTAGAGGCACGAGACCCACACCCGTAGCGGTTGGTGATGCCTGGCCAGAACGGTACCGCTCAGGTCGTCGAAACGGGACGCACACGTCTTGCACCGATAGCGCTGGCGATGCGGCTGCGTATCGTCGCACCCGTTCCGGATCACCGAGGGACTGCCGCAGCCGGGGCACCGCACGCCCTCTGGCCAACGATGCTGGCGCACCAGAGCGAAGCACTTGGCGTCGTCCATCAGGCCCGAAAGATTGACCAAGTCAGATGTAGCCATGACGGCAGAGGCTCCTCGCGTGAGCCGGTGGCTGCTCGCGCTTCAGCTATCACACCAGAGACCCGCCAGCGGCACCACCCAGATCACCACCCCGGAACCCGACAAGAGCCTCATAGCTTGCAACAGAGCCGTTGCCTGTCACCCCGTGTGCGAGAACATCGTCTTGCCGGGGACGTCGAGTTCCGCACGAAGAATGCTGCCCGTCCCAGATTCTGTGATAAAGAGCGATCGCCCGTCCGGGCCGCCAAATGCCACGTTCGTCGTGTGCATTCCTGCGCAACTCCGCACCCGATAGACCGGCTCGCCGAACTGGTCGACGATCCACACGCACCCCATGCCGACATGGGCGATCGCAAGGCGCCCCTGGCTGTCCAAGGCCAGCCCGTCCGGGCCGCCCCAGCCGCCAGACATCTGGATGAACACGCCAACCTTGGCGACCTCCCCATTCGCCCGCAGCGGCACGCGCCAGATGCAATTGCCTCGCGTCACCGCCAGATAGACCATTGTCTCGGAAAGGTTCATCACCAAGCCGTTCGGGCTCGGCACGTTGTCCAAAAGGCATTCGACCCGACCGGCCTCCGTGACGCGGAACAGTCGCCCGGTTGGATCATGCAGCCCGGTCTGCCCCTGGTCGGTAAAGTATAGATCCCCATTAAGCGCAAAATGCAGGTCGTTGACCGCCTTGAAGCGCTCAAGATTGGCCCGGACCAGGTAGGGCGTCACCTTCCCGCTCACCGGGTCCAGCACCATGATGCCGTTCTTGTAATCCGCGATGAAAACCCGGCCGTCACGATGGAACTTCAGGCCGTTCGGCCAACCATCGTACTGCGCCACAACATGGAACTGCTCGTCCGGCGTGATGCGGTAGATGCGGCCGTTCGGAAGATCGACGCACCAAAGCTGTCCGTCCCGGTCGAAGGACGGGCCTTCCAGCAGGGAGTCCGCTGGGCTGCCGGCAGGCTGGGCGCGCACCCATTCATTGTCTGCATTGTCGCCACGCAATTCATCCGGCAAGCGGGCGAAAAGCGTCGTGGGAACGTCCTGAGGCGGATGGAAGAACATGCGATCCTTCTAGCCAGTGATGGGATGACGGGTAAGCAGCAGTGCAGACAACCCGCCGCACAGCAGCAGGGCTCCGGCCATCACGAAGGCGTAGTCGTAATGCCCGGTCGCCTGCACGACGTAGCCGGTCACGATGGGCGCCAGGATGCCGAAGATGTTGCCGCCCAGGATCAGCAGTCCGGTCGCACGCCCGGCATCCCCCGTGCTACGCAGCAGGTCGCTCAGCAGAGCGATGTTCAGCCCAATGGTGGTCGCCACCCCACTGAGCGAGACCATGATCAGGAACAGGATCAGGTAGATATCGGTCACGAACGGAGCGAGCAGGATGACCGCAGCCACCAGCATCATGGCCGCCACCATGCGCCGACGGCCGCCGGCCTGCACCGCCTCCGGCGACAGCCGAGCGTCGCTGAGCCTGCCAAGGAGGATCGTGAGGATCACCGCGCCGAAATAGGGCACCGCCGTAAGCCAGCCGCTCCTCGCCATCGACAGCCCGCGTTCCGCCTGCAGATAGGTCGGCAACCAGGTCAGGAACAAGTATTGGGTGTAGACGCCGCATCCCTGCGTGAACATCAATCCCAGCATGGCCGGCGAACGGAGGAGTCCGGCGATGCCGATCGCGTGCTGCGGGGTGGACGTTGCCGTCGCCGCGCCGCCGTCCTGCAGCAGCATGGCCCGCTCCTCCTCCCCAAGCCAGGCGGCTTCGGCAGGGTTGCGGAACCATGCGAGCCATGCTGCGAGCCAGATGAAGCCGATCGCGCCGCAGGCAAAGAATGCCGACCGCCAGCCGGCCGCACCGACCAGCGCAGCCAGGCTGAGCCCGCCGACCGCCGGGCCAAAATAGGCGCCGCTGTTGAAGACAGTGGTGAACAGCGCGCGCTCACGGATCGGCACCCACTCACGGATGACCCGGCCGGCCCCGGGATAGGTGGTGGCCTCTCCCGCTCCCATCAGCACGCGGGTCGCGAGCAGGGCGCCGAAACTGCCGACCAGGCCCGTGAGGACCGTGGCGCCGGACCAGACGGCGATGCCGACGGAGTTGACAGTGCGGGCGCCAAACCGATCGACGATCCATCCCATCGGGACAAGGCAGACGACGTAAAGCCACAGAAAGGATGAAAACAGGTAGCCCATCTGCACCGGACTGAGACCGTACTCCTGGGCCAGGGGCGCCGCGGCGACGGAGAGGGCGGACCGGTCGATATAGTTGATTGCTGCCAGCAGGAACATAAGCAGATAGACCCTGATCCGACGCCGTCCCATCCGCGTTCTCCTTGCTTCCGCCTTCGCCGGGCTGGTTGCGCCTGAACGACGTAGTCGCCTGGCACGTCCGGCGCGACCGAGGCGGTGACGATCGATTTAGGCCGCGGTGTCGACCGCGCGTGAGCCGGCGTCCGGGTTGCCGTCAAGCGCTGCGCCCGAACGGCCCGGCCCGGCCTCGCGGATCAGGGCGACGAGGGTGCCGGCGAGGACGAGGCAGGCGCCGAGGACGCCGAGGCCCATTGAGAAGCTGTTAGATTGGGTGCGGACGTACCCGACGACGAAAGGGCCGACGAACCCGCCGAGGACACCCACGCCGTTGATGATGCCAGAAACCGCGCCGGCGAGATGGCGAGGGACGATGTCGCCCGGGATGGACCAGAGCACGGGCTGCGAGCCGTAGAGCATGGCTCCGGCCAGGGTGAGGAGCGCCAGGTTGATGAAGAGGCCGTTGGCGGCGTAGCTCAGCGCGGCCACGAGGAGGGCGCCGCCGCAGATCAGGATGGGCCATGCGGCGAAGCTTCGGCGGTCGCGGGTGAGATCGGACCAGTGGGTGAGGACCTGCATGGCGACGATGGCGGCGGCGAAGGGGAGCGCGCTGAGCCATCCGATCGCGGCCTGGCTCAGGCTCGCATCCTGGTGGAGCACGCTGGGAAGCCAAATGATAAAGCCGAGGAAGCCGATGTTCCAGAAGAACACGGCGACGGTGAAGAGCAGGATGGACGGGCGGCCCATCTGGGCCATGAGGCTGGATCCGGTCTCGGCCGCGGCGGGACGCTCCGGCTCCGCGGCCAGCCGGGCCAAAAGGGCGGCGCGGCCGGATTCGCCAAGCCAGCGCGCGGCGAGCGGGGAGGCAGCGACGCCCCAGAGCCAGACGGCCGCCCAGACGAGGGGAAAGATGCCTTCGACGATAAAGAGGGTGCGCCACGTGCCGTGCTCCAGCACGTAGCCGGCGATGGGGCCGCTGAGCATGGCGGCGAGAGGATAGGCGAGCTGCCAGACGCCGTTGGCGCGGGCGCGCTCGGAGGGGGCGAACCAGGTGCGCACGAACAGCAGCATGGTCGGGAATATGCCGCCCTCGAAGAAGCCGAGGGCGAAGCGGACGACGGCAAGTTGGCTGGGCGTTTCGATGAAGCCGAGTGCGATCTCCGCCGTGCCCCACAGGAGCATGAGCGCGGCGACGAGCGCACGGCCGTAGCCGCGGTCGGCGATCCAGCCGCCAAGGGGCTGGGAGATGCCGTAGCCGAGGAACAGCACGCCGGACGCGAAGCCGAGGGCGCCTTGATCGAGCTTGAGCTCGGCGCCCATCGCCGGGATCGCGAACCCGATGTTGGTGCGGTCCATGAAGGCGATGATGAAGGCGACCATCATGATCGGCAGCAGGCGGGTCCAACGAGAGAGCAACGCAGCCTCCATTTGTTTTCTGGCTCATTGCGCCGCTCCGGTTCAGGCTGGCGCGGCGGGGTAGGCAAGACGATCGAAGACGCGCGGGTCGTGCGACGGCAGGACGGTGGCGCCGAGGCGGCGAAAACTGCGTTCGTAGGCGTAGAGATCGGTGTGGTTGCCGTTGGGAATGCCGCCGCCGTCCCAGTTCTCGTGCAGCGGCACGAGGTCGCCCGGCAGGAGGTGCGGCCCGGACGCAGTGTCCACGAGAACACCCTGAGAGCCGCTGGTGTGCCCCGGCAGCAATACCGTGGAGACACCTGGCATGATCAGCGTGTCGCCCTCCAGAGCCATGAAGCGGTCCAGGATGTGGACCCAAGGTGGGAGGTGGCCGCGCCGGTTCACCTCGTAGATTGCGCGCTGGAACGGGACGGGCCAGACGGCCTCCCGCAGCTCCTGCAGCTGCACGTGGAAGGTGGCATTGGGGAAGAGGCGGGCGCCGCCGGCATGGTCATTGTGAAGGTGGGTCAGGATGATGGTTCGGATTGCCAGCGGATCGACGCCGTGCCGGGCCAGTTCGAGGGGCAGGAGGTCGTCGGGGTCGCTGGGGCGGTAGTGCTGGGGAGCGTGCGCGCGGGGCCCAGGGCCGGTATCGACCAGGATGGGGCCGCCGGGGCCTTGGAGCAGCCAGGCGACACAGGGGGCGTCGATGCGGGCGTCGCCGCAGTCGGTCCGGTACAGAAAGCTGCCGACGGCGTGGTCGAGCACGTGGCCGCAGCGGAGGGGGAAGAGCTGGAACTCAGCCACGGGACTCGACGAGGGCACGCATCCGGATGACCGCGGCCTCCGGTGCTGTGAACACGGGCGTGTGAATGGCGGCGCGGACCGCAGGGGCGGCGCGGGAGGTGGAGAAGTGGGCGAGCATGATGGCGTCGCACCTGGCCAGTTGCGGCGCGTGTTCGGCGACCAGGCGGTTGTGAGTGTCGGCATCGTTGGCGCGGAGGCGGTCGATGGCTTCGAGCACCACGACGGTGGTGAGCGTCGCTTTCGAGCCGACGCTTGCCACGTATTCGTCGAACTCGGCGGTCATAGTGGGTACGGACGGGTCGAAAGTGGCGAGCATGCCGATGCTGGTCCCGGCAGCGACGGCGGCGTGGAACATCGCCTCGTTGGGTTTGAGGACCGGGATGTCGAGGGATGCGGCCAGCTGCTCGATGGCGGGGCCGAAGGCGGAGCAAGTGACGAGGATCCCGTCGGCATCCATGGCAGCGCCATACTGCCCGAAGGCGACGAAGCGGGCGATCATGCGGTCGGAAAGCTCGGTCTCGCGGGCGCGGTCGATGGTGAGGCCGTCATCCAGCAGGTTGACGGTCTCGGCCTCCGGCCAGGCGGCTTTGAAAGCGGCCTGGACGGGCGCCATCGCGATGGGAGTCGCATGAAGCAGGACGATTCGCGTTGCTGAACCCATGGTCGTTCCCGGTCGTGCGGGCGGACACCGCGCCACATCGTTCTTGTAAGCGCGTACAGTAAGCCTGCGCATTGCGGAGCGTCAATCGGCTTTACGGCGGCGCGGCCTGGGCGGGGGCGCGGTGCTGCCGCGCAGGATCAGCTCAGCGGGGATCAGGGTGGTGCGTACCGTCGGCTGTCCGGCCATGCGGGCCAGGAGCTGCTCGGCGGCGGCGCGGCCGATCTCGCTGGCATGGACGCGCACGGTGGTGAGCGGCGGGTCGAGGTAGGCGGCGTAATCGGAATCGTTGAAGCCGACAACCGAGATCTGGCCGGGAACATCAATGCCGTGGGCCCGGGCCTCGATCAGGACGCCGAAGGCGAGCTGGTCCGTGCCGCAGATGATGGCGGTGGGAGGCGGGCCGCCGTTGGTCACGAGCTGACGGAGCGCGTCGCGGCCGGCGGCAATGCCAAAGGAGACGATGAGGTCGTGCTCCGGCCGGATCTGCCCGCCGCGCCGCGCCATGGCGGCGGCGGCGCCAGCTGCGCGGGCGCCGCCGCGATCGTTCTCCTTGCGGATGCCGGTGACAACGGCGATGCGGCGATGGCCGAGGTCCAGCAGGTGGTCCGCGGCGCGGCCTGCAGCGCCGGCGTTGTCGAAACCGACGCAGGGCCGGGTTTCGGACAAGGTGAAGGCCTGCACGACGGGCATCGAAAGGCGCGCAGTCTGCTGGAACAAGGCCGGGCGGTGCAGGTCGCCGATGAGCAGCAGGCCGTCGATGCCGCGTTCGATCATGCGGGTGGCCTCGCGCAGCTCGTCGTCAAGATCGTAGCCGGCGCTGGCGAGGACAAGGGTGTAGCCGCCTTTGCGGAGGCCAGCCTGCAGGGCCGAGAGGGCACGGACGAACTCCTCGTTCTCGATGTTGGGGATCACGGCGCCGACGGCGTGAAACTGGCGGAGCGAGAGGGCGCGGGCGGCGCCGTTGGCGACGAAGCCGAGCTGGGATGCTGCCTGCAGCACGGCCTCGCGCTTGTCCGGGCGGACGGTGGCGCCGCCGTTCAGGACGCGGGACACGGTGGCGGTGGAGACGCCGGCGAGCGCTGCCACGTCGCTGGCCACGGGAAGGCGGCCGGGCGGCTGTCCGGGCCTGGTTCTACGCATGGGACCGAGGGTGGATCATGGTCGTGCATCCTCTCTCCACCTTGCGTTGACGTCGATCCGTACGGGACACAAGGTGTAAGGGCTTTCAGATCTAGGGGCAGGTTGCCGTCGTCGTAGCGGGGGTGGGAGGACCAGGATATGGTACAAGCCGTGTCGAACAGAACTGCTTTGGGAGAGAGCGTGCCGGGCCTTACCGGTCCGGAGGCCATGGTCACCAGCCTGAAGCGGACCGCCGTGGCGACGCCCTACCGGTTCCGGGATCTGCTGGCCCTGGACGATTTCGAGCGTCATGCGCGACGCCTGCTGCCGCCGATGATCTTCCACTACGTGGCCGGCGGCGCGGAGACGGGGGCGGCGTTGCGCGGCAGCCGGGAGGCCTATGCGGGCTACCGGCTGGTGCCGCGCATGTTGCGCGACGTCTCGGGACGCGACCAGGGAGTGACGCTGTTCGGCCGTCACTACGACGCGCCGTTCGGCATCCCGCCGCTGGGGGGCGCGGCATTCGTCGCCTACCGGGGCGACGTGGTGCTGGCCGAGGCGGCATCAAGGCAGTCGCTGCCCATGATCCTGAGCGCGTCGGCGCTGATCAGCCTTGAGGATGTGCATGCGCGCAACCCGGATGCCTGGTTCCAGGCGTACCTGCCTGGGGACCAGAACCGGATCGACCGGCTGGTGCGACGGGTCGATGCGGCGGGATACCGCGTGCTGGTGGTGACGGCGGATACGCCGGTGCTGGGCAACCGGGAGCACAACATCCGCACGGGGTTCAGCATGCCGATCAGGGTGACGCCGCGGGTGGTGCTTCAGAGCGTGACGCATCCGCGCTGGGCGCTGGGCGTGGTGGCGCGGACCTTCCTTCGGCATGGCGCGCCGCATTTCGAGAACACGGAGGCGGAGCGCGGGCCGCCCATGATGTCAGGCAACAGCGTGCGCAACACGATCGCGCGGGACCAGTTGTCGTGGCGGAACATCGATGCGATCCGGCGGCAGTGGAAGGGGCCGCTGCTCGTCAAGGGATTGCTGTCGCCCGCGGATGCGAAGCTGGCGCGCGAGGCGGGGGTGGATGGGGTCATCCTGTCGAACCATGGGGGGCGGCAGCTCGATCACGCGGTGGCGCCGCTGGACGTGCTGCCGGAGGTCGCGGCGGAGAAGGGCGGCATGGCCGTGATCGTGGACAGCGGCATCCGGCGCGGGACAGACGTGTTGAAGGCGATGGCCCTGGGGGCGGACTTCACCTTCGTGGGCCGGCCATTCCTGTTCGCGGCGGCGCTGGGCGGGGTGTCCGGGGTGGAGCACGCGATCCGACTGCTGCGCGAGGAGATCGACCGGGACATGGCGCTGTTGGGCGTGCGGACCCTGCCCGAGCTGAAGCCGGAGCTGCTGCGGTCGGTCGGACGCAGGGGCGGCTGATGGATCCGTTTCATCTCATGTGCGCGCTGGCGGTGCGCGCGCCATTCGACCGGGTGGTCCTGCCGGGGTTCGCTGCGAGCGGGGGGAGGGTGGAGGTCGTCTGGGGGCCGACCACCGTCATCCAGGAGAAGCTCGCGCGCGGGGAGAAAACCGATGCCGTGCTGCTGACGGCGGAGGCGGTGGATGCTTTGGCGGCGGACGGCACGCTGGACGGGAAAACCCGTGTGGAGGTGGCGACGTCGCAACTCGGCGTGGCAGTGCCCCGTGGCGACCGGAGGCCGGATCTGTCGACCGAGGCGTCGTTTCGGCAGGCGCTGCTGGACGCGCGGTCGGTGGCGTTTTCGCGCGACGGGGCGAGCGGGATCTATTTCGCCGGGCTGCTCGAGCGGATGGGAATCGCGGAGGCCATTCGTGCGAAGGCGACGATCATTCCAGCCGGGTTCACGGCGGAGAAGCTGGTCAGCGGCGAGGCCGACATGGCGGTGCAGCAAATCAGCGAGTTGATGGTGGTCGGGAGCATCGACATCGTGGGGCCGTTTCCGGATGCGGTGCAGGCGAGGATGCGGTTCTCGGCTGCGGCCACCGCTGATTCCCCGGCGCGGGCCTCGGTCGGATCGTTCCTAGCGACGCTGCGGGGGGACGAGGCCAAAGCGGCGTTTCGCGCGTGCGGGCTCGATCCCGCGGCATAGGTCAAACCAGATAGGAGGTGTGTAGATGTCCGAGACAACGAGCGGGACAAGCCGCTGGAGCCGGCGGCCGGCGGGATCGACCTGGGGCGATTGGGGACCGGATGACGAGCTGGGCCGGCTGAACCTCTTGACGCCGGAGAAGGTGCTGGAAGGGATCGCAGAGGTGCGCGAGGGCCGCACGTTCTGCTTGTCGCTGCCGCTCGACTATCCCGGCGGGACGGCGATCAACCCGCGGCGCCATCCGCCGGAACTCCGGCCGACGATGCGGGAGGGGCGGCCCAATATGGCGCTGCCGTTGCGCTGCTACGACCCGACCGCACTGGACATCATGTGCGACGATCAGGTCCTGCTGACGCTGCAGTATTCGACGCAGTGGGACACGCTCGCCCACGTGGGGCAGATGTTCGACGTGGATGGCGATGGGCAGCCGGAGGACGTGTTCTACAACGGGTTCCGCGCCGGGTCGGATATAGCGGGGCCGGTGCTTTATCGCGGCGGGCAGGAGCTGCCGAACGAGGCGCCGCAGGGGGCGCGGCGGCTGGGTGTGGAGAACATGGCGAAGTCCTGCATCCAAGGCCGCGGCGTGATGATCGACTTGGAGGCGCATTTCGGCCGGTCGGGCGAGATCGTGGGATACGAGCAGCTGATGGGCGTCCTGGAAAAGGACCGCGTGGCGGTCGAACCCGGCGACCTTGTATGCCTGCGCACCGGGTTTGCGGAGATGCTGCTGACGATGAGCAAGCAGCCGGATGCGGAGCTGTTGCGGAAGACGAATTGCGCGCTGGATGGGCGGGACGGACAGTTGCTGCAGTGGATCACGGACATGCAGCTGGTGGCCTTGATCTCCGACAACTTTGCCGTCGAGGCGGCGCCCGCGAAGCCGTGCACGGCGGATGTCTGCTCGACCCTGCCGCTGCATGCGCATTGCCTGTTCCGCCTGGGCGTCTACCTGGGCGAGATGTGGCACCTGACGGAGCTGGCGGACTGGCTGCGCGCGAATGGCCGAAATCGGTTCCTTCTCACTGCTCCTCCGTTGCGTCTGCCCGGCGCCGTCGGTTCCCCGGCAACGCCGGTCGCAACGGTGTAGATGGAGCGGCTCGCACTCATCCGTGGCCGGGCGCACATGTGTGCAAGCCGCTACATCCAGGGTATGCGACGGCGTTCGCGGCAATCATCCCAACGATGCTGTGGGGAGGTAGAGCACCGTCCGGGCGACGTGGCGGTAGGGGCGTGGTTCAAAGCCGGGTGGCTCTTATTGGGTTCCGGTGTGGTGCTGGGTCCGTCACGCAACCAGGCCGGCGATGAGCATGCCGAGCAGGGCTTTGCCGCGCCGGCGCGCGTTGTGCACGAACTGGAAGAAGCCGAGATCAAGCGGCAGCTTGTCTTGCGAGATGCCCCGGTGCGGTCGCAACCAGGAACGCAGTAGCGACCAAAATCTTTCAATCGTGTTGACATGGACCTTGCAGAAGCCGTCCCCGTCCTCGTCGCGGGCGTATTCGCCTCGGGCGTGGCAGACCGTTTTATGCCCGTAGCCCCAGGCTGGCAGGCGCGTGTAGGTGCTATACTCGTCCGTGTGGACGAGAGTGCCCGGGGCGACGGCGGTGGTGATGACCGGCTTGATCGTGGCCTGCTGCACGTTGGCCAGCATGCGCAGCACGACTTGGCCACCGCGCTGGATCAGGCCGAGGATCGTTGGCTTGTCCTTCTCCAACGTGCCGCGGCCCGGCGCGCCTGCCAGCTTGCGGCACCGTCCAAGCCGCCCTTTTTGGCGACGGCTGCCGGCTGGCCCTTGTGCCCGGCCACCACGTAGACCTCGTCGATCCCGCTGGATGCCCTCGCATCCGGCTCCACCTCGCCCTTCAACTCCACCGCCGGCGCTTTGGCGACCAGGCCGCGGCGCAACTGTTCCGTAATGCCTTGGACATCAGATACGGCCAGGCCCAATTCGCCTGCGATTTGCCGGTTGGAAAGGTTCAGGTCCATGAAGTAGAGGCACAACACCCACACCCGCAGAGGCTGGTGGTGCCCGGCCAGCACCGTGCCGGTGAGGTCGTCGAAACGGCCCGCACACGCCTTGCACCGGTAGCGCTGGCGATGCGGCTGCGTGTCGTCACACCCGTCCCGGACCACCGAAGAACTGTCGCATCCGGGGCAGCATACGCCCTCGGGCCAGCGATGCTGGCTCACGAGCGCGAAGCACTTGACGTAGTCCATCGGCCCGGAGAGGTTGACCAAGTCGGATGCCGGCATGATGGCGGAGACTCCTCGCGCGAGCCGGTTGGCTGCTCGCGCTTCAGCCATCTCACCAGATACCCTCCAACGGCACCACCCACATCCACCACCCTGGAACCCGACAAGAGCCACCCGTTTTTGAACCACGCTCATCTCCACAAGCAGGATGAACCAGAAATCGAAGCGAGCCGTAACCCAGGTTCGCGGCGCATGATCACATCGTCAACAAACTGTTGCAGCGCAGACTCACTCACCCGCGCTCAACGCCACGGCCAAAATGAGAACTGCTGCCCCAGGTTCTTGATACTGCCGTCCGCCAGTTGCCGGACTCAAGATGCCCAGCGACCGCCTGCCTCTTGCACCATGGCCAGGACACGACCGAAAGCGCTCCGTCACTCGCATGGTTCTCTCGCTGATGGCGTCCGGCCCGCCACGTGACGACCCGGCGCTAGCCCGAGTTGGATGCATCCAACTCCAGTCTGCATCAGCTCACTTGGATGCATCCAAGTCACACCTGCTCCGCCTCGTTCACGTCGCTACCTTCCTCTACTGCCGTGCAACGTCTAAAGCGGGTTATCCCTGCCTCCGCTGGAGCGTGAGCATGACAGCAAGCCAAGTTGAAGGGTTCCGCACTATCGCAGCCGTCCTGCGCGTCGCGGGCCGCGCGGCCATCGAAGCCGAGAACGCGCCCGACAAACGCAAGCGCCTGCGCTCGTTCTCCCTGGCCGAAGCCGCGCACCTCCTCGCAGCGTCCCCCGCCGCCGTCCGCCGCGCTGCCGTGAGCCTGAACCCCGCCGCCGCAAGCCTTCCGCGCACGCGCTTGGAGTTCACAGAGATGCAGGCGCTGCGCCCCGTGCTGCATGGCGCCGGGCCGGGTCGCCGCCCGGAGCAGGGAGAGGAGCTGTCCGTGGTGGCGTTCACCAACTTCAAGGGCGGCTCGGCCAAGACCACCGGCAGTGTCCATTGCGCCCAGTACCTCGCGCTGCAGGGCCATCGCGTGCTGTTGGTGGACCTGGACAGCCAGGGCAGCGCCACCGCCCAGTTCGGCCTGGACCCGTCCGGCGAAGTCGGCGCCGATGACACCTTTGCAGCTTGGACGGCTGCGCGGGAAAATGGGTGCCCCCTGGACCCGCGGAGCCTATGCCAGCGCACCTATTGGCCCGGCATCCACCTGGTCCCGGCCGGCGCCGCTCTGGCCGCCGCGGAGGACAGCCTGTCCCGCCGTGCCGCCAGCCCGGCCGGGCCGGTGCTGCCTTTCGACGAATTCGCCGCCTTTCTTCACGGTGTCGCGGACGGCTACGACATCGCCGTGGTGGACACCCGGCCGGACGTGAACATGCTGATGACGACCGCCCTTCACGCTGCAACAGGGTTGGTAGTGCCCACTCGGGCCACCATGACCGACCTCGCCTCCACGGGAGAGTTCTTCGCCCACCTTGCGTCCTATATGTCCAGTGTGGAGGACGCGCTCGGCGAGCCCTTGCCCATCCGCTTTGCCCGTATTCTGGTATCCGCATACGATCCGGCAGACCGCAGCCAGGATGCGCTGCTGGCCCTCCTGCGGGACCGGTTCGGGCCGACGGTGCTTCCCGCTCCCTTCCTGCACTCCCGCGTCATGGGCACCGCTGGCTTCGGCAAGGAAACCATCTACGAGTACGAGCCGAGTACGGACCGTACGGCCTATACCCGCGTGCTCGCCAGCGCCAACGCCGTCAATGCGGCCATCTTGGAGGATATCGAGCGGACCTGGGGCCGCACCCCTGCGCCGAGGGTCATATCGTGAGCAAGGGGCGCTTCGGCGCGCTTACCAAAGCTGTTCAGGCCAGCACGGCCGCCGTGCAGGCAGAAGGGCCGCCCACCCCACCTGGCGGAGTCCACAGGCCTACCGCCGCCCTTGGCGCCGTGGCCGAAGGACTGCGCGACCGCATCGCCCGGCTTGAAACCGCGCTGGCCGATACGGAAGGCCGCAACACCGGGCTGGAGCGCGAGCTGCAGCAGGCCCGCACGGCCCAGGCCCGCGCAGGCGACGCGGCGGAGGAGTTCCTGTTCCTCGACCCGGCGGCCGTGCGAGACCCGCTGCCGCGCGACCGTATGGCCAGCGCCTTCGAAAGTGCGGAGTTCCAGGCCCTGCAAGACGACATCGAGACCAATGGCCAGAACGACGCCATCACCGTCCGCCGCACGCCCGGCGGCGGCCCTGCGAGCGGCTTCGAGTTGGCAGCAGGGCGCCGCCGCTTGGAAGCCTGCCGCCGCCTCGGCCAGCAAGTATTGGCCCGCGTGCGTTCGTTGGACGACGACGCTATGCTGCGCGTCCAGTTCAGCGAGAACGAGCGGCGCGAGGACATCTCGGCCTTGGAACGCGCCCACTGGTTTGCGGCCGTGAAGCAGCGCACGGGCCGGCCGGCCAAGGAGATCGCGGCTGGGTTCGGCCTCGATCCCTCCACGCTCAGTCTTTACCTGCGCTTGTCCCGCTTCCCCAGCGCCATTGTCGAACGTCTGCAGGAGCCGCGCCGGCTAGGCGTGCTGCGGGCACGCCGAGTGATGGAGGCGGTGGAGGCTGATCCGGACGCCGCCGGGCGCCTCTTGCACGCGCTGGACGCCCACGCCCGCGCCTGCCGCGCCCGCGGTGCGGCCGTGGACGGGGATGAGCAGGTGGCCGTCCTGCTGCGTGCCGCTGAGGCCCGCGGCAGGACGCCCGCCGGGGCCGCGAAGCGCCGCCATGTGGCGCACGCTGGCCGGCGAATCGGGACGCTGACCCGAAACGGGGGCCAGTGGGTATTCCGCTTTGCTTCTGACATCGGGGACGCGGCCGTGCAGGCGCTTGCCGACCGCATAGGTGAGCTGGTGGCGGAAGCCGAACGCGCGGCAGAGAAGGAGTCAAGCACAGAGAAAGAAGCCCGCACGCCTCGGCGGCGCTGACCGCTCAGCGTTGTTGCAGACTGCGCAGCTGCACTGCCTTGCCCTTGCGGCCCTAGGTTGTTTAGTTGCTTCACATTACGCATCGGCGGGGAACGGCCGTCCTACGGCATCGGCCGCAGCAGGCCGCGCGCCAAAGCCGCCACCCCCTGCGACAAGGGGCTACGCTTGGCCGCCTCCCCTTCTGCCACCTGGCGCAGCCGTTCGCGCTCCTGCCGCAGGGAACCGCAGGCCTCCTCGCACAGGGTGACCATCTCCGCCGGCTGGGGCTTGAAGCGCCGGGTGCGGCGCCAGGTGCGGGCGGCGTCCTCCAAGGCCCACAGGGGATAGGCCCCCAAATCCTCTGCCCAGTCATCGGCCAGGCGCTGCTCCACCTCTGGAGGGTGTGGGTCCATCCGGTAATGGGACAACAGCGCCAGCATGCGCGCCAGCAGGGCGCTCCGATCTGCCGGTTGCAGGACGTCATCCAAGGCAAGGAGGCGCCGCTCCACCGCCGCCGCTTCGGCCGGGCATCGCAGAACCGGGGGCGACCAGCGCTCCACGCGACGGGCCGGGCCGGCGTCCGGGAACAGGAAGCGCCGCTCTGCAATGCCGCGCTCCAACACGGCCAAGGCCACCGGGCAGGGCAGAAGGCTGGCAGGGGCGCCCCCGGTAGAGGCGGGTAGGGGTGCAGTTGGAAAAGCAGGAAGGCGTTTGGACACGTGCATGGGCGTCAGCTCCAGGGTGAGGCCGTCCGAGTCGGGGCAGGGGGCACGGCGGCGGCGGCGGCCCAAGCGGCGAAGCGCAGGGCGGGGGAGGGCGGGACACGGGCCGAACTGCCTGCGGCGGGAAGCGGGCCGGGCGGCGTGCGGCCCCCGCCGCGGCGGGGCATGGCGCCGTGGTCTTCCAGCAGCCAGGCCAGCCAGGCATCGCCCAGGTGCCCGGCGCGGTAGCGGTAGCCACGGGCACGGCAGCGCGTACGAAAGTGGGCAGTGTGGGCGGGCAGGTCGGCACCGGGGCACAGGCGCAAGGCTTCGGCCGCATCCGCCGCGCTTGGTTCCCAGTCTGGGGGAATCTCGGCGTCTACATCACGGATTGGCGCCGCCGCGCGTGGGGCGGGCGTGTTGTTCTGTTCAAAGTATAGTTGATTTGTGTCACCAGTCTGACAGGGGGTGTCCGCGTACGGCACAGGCCCTGTCACGTCCGCATCGGGGGCGGCCTGGGTGGGTTCGGTTAGGGAAGGGACGTCGGCGTCCAGCGGCGTCAGGCGCAGGCGATACAGGCAGGAGGTGGTACCCCCGTTGCCACGCGAACGCCCTGTCTTCTCCAGAAACCCGCCTGCGGAAAGTTGGGCCACTACCCGGTTGACCCAGGGCCGGCTGCGCCGCAAACGCTGCGCAAGGGTGGCCTGGGATGGGGCGCACACCCCATGCTCGTCCGCATAAGTGGCGAGGGCCGCAAGCACGCAGAAGCGGTCCGCGTCCACATCCGGGTGCAGCAGCCACCACGCGGGCACCCGGCCCCAGCGCGTCGTGGTTCGAAGCGTTTCGGTCATGGCGGATTCCTTTCATCTAAGGGGCGCAGCGCGCCCGTGCCGGTAGGAAGCAGCCTCACCGCCGCTCTTGGCAAAGCAGCGGTAGGGGGTTTGCGGTGCGGCAAAGGAGGTTTACGGTGCGCTGCGGGTGCTCGGCGGTGCGGTGCAAGAGGTTGCCCGTGCAGCAAAGGAGGTTTGCGGTGCGCCACGTCCGGGACTCCACGCCGGGTGCCCCCCGCCCTGCACCGCAAACCTCCCGGCGTGCTCCATCCAGGGCTGCCATCGGCTCTGTCAGGCGCCGGGCCGCACCGCAAACCTCCTAATTTTGCGGGCCTGCGGAAGGTTTCCGGTGCGCCCGGCCTTTGACCCGGCGGGAACAGGAGGTTTGCGGTGCGGAACAGGGGCGCCTGAGCGCCCGTTTGACGTTGGCGATCCTTTTGCTCCTGCCGTCTTCGTCACTGCGAGCCGCTTGCGGCCTGACCTATGGGGCCACGGGCACCACGCTCTTCTCGGCAGTTCCCGAGGGCCACGTCGCTGCACGCCTCGCAACAACGGCGCGATGCCGTCGGTAGGTAGCATCAAATGCGCCGGACAGCTGCTCGGCGGAATTACTGAGCGGCCATTGTGAGGTTTCCAATGCGCCGACGTTGCCGCGGCCCGAGTCCCGCACCGCAAACCTTCCCCCCGCACGGCAAACCTTCTTCGCTGCATCGGAAACCTCCTAGCAGTCGGCTCGCCGGGCTTGCACTAATCCCCCTGTCCGCCCCAGCCTGGCCGACAGGAGGCCCCGATGAGCAAACCCGACCCACGGCGCAGCCCCGGCGCGCCGTTCCCGCTGCAACTGGCCTTATGGGAAGTGCCGGAGCCGGACCGCACCAACATGGTGGCGCTTTACGACATCGCCCCCCGCTTCTGCTTCGACACGCGTGACGGCGGCGAAGGCAGCCGCAAACTGATCGAGCGCGAGTTCACCTTCGGCGCCAATCACTACCGCATCACCCTGAAGCCCACCCAGGTCCGCACTTCCGATGGCACCATCGTGGACCGTTATCTCGGCGAGCGTGAGCAGATTGTTGAGGAGGTAATCCGGCGCATCGCCGGCAACCGTTCCCGCCTGCGCCTGCATGACGGAGTGAAGGTCCGCTTCCCCTTCACCGTCAGCGAAATCCGGGACGAACTGAGCCGCGTCCGCCATTCCTACAGCTTCACCGAAATCCGAGAAGCCATCACGCTGCTGAACGAGGTCCGCCTTGTGATCCAGGACCTGGACGCCAAGGGATCACCCGTGCTGTCCTCGGCCGCCTTCCCCGTTATGGGCCTGCGCCGCAAGGGAGACGACTTCGACAGCTTCGTGGAGTTCAATCCACTGGTGGCGGACGCCATACGCCTGCTGGACTTCATGCAGGTGGACTACGAAACCCTGATGGAGCTGCGCGACCCGGTGGCGCGCTGGCTTCTGAAGCGCTTGCACAACGAGATCGCGGTGGCCCGGCAGCCCGTCCAGCAGATGACCGCCACGGGCATACGCCGCGACTCCGGCATGCCGGAGTGGAAAACCACCCGCAATCTCCTACGGCGGGTGTCCCAGTCGGTGGAGGTGCTGCGAGACCTCGACGTGCTGGACAAGGTGGACGCGGAGGAGGTGATGGAAGGCCAGCGCAAGGTGGACATCGTGTTCACCGTCAGTGCCAGCCCGGACTTCATGGCCAAGGTTCATGCTTCCCGCCGGATCGCTCGTGCTAACCGGGAGGACTTTTCCCGCATCACCGGCGGCCGCACGCCGGGTGCTGGCTTTGCCCCCGCCGCCCCGGCTGAGGTGTTCCGCCTGCGCGACGCCCGGGTGTCGGCACCGCAGGACGAGGCAGCCTGAGGGCCTCCAAGTGACTGTGTTGCATGGATCAGCATGCTGGATGTCGCGTTTCCTCGATCATGCGACTGCGTTGATGCAGCTCCGGCGGTGCCGGGTCAGGCTCCTGGTTCGTGAGACGGCCGTGGCGACCAAGTGAGATTGAGGCCAAGGGCTCACCGCTCTGCTTGAGCTCACTCTCTGCCGTCGCTGATCGTCCCGAACAGCCCCTCGGTGACATTGTTGCGCCACAGGTCGGCGGGGCGGAGATAGCCGAGGGCCACCTCGGTCGACTTGTGGCGGGTCTGTCGCATGAGATCGGCCAGGCCCGCGCCGGCGTCGCCGGCCGCGGTCGCGGTCGCCAAACCCGCCCGCAGCGAGTGGCCGGAGAACAACGCCGGGTTGAGCCCGGCGGCGTCTGCGGCCTGCTTGACCAGGCGGGCGATGGCCTTGTCGGAGAGCGCCTCCCCGGTCAGCCGGCCGGACTTGGCCACGGCGCAGAACAGCGGCCTTTCCCCGCGCTCCGCCGCCGACAGCGCGGGCGCCAAGTCGGGCGCTGTTGCGCGCAAGCTCAGCCAGGCATGAAGCGTCGCCGCGGGGCAGAGCAGGGGCTCAGCCGGGTTGGCCCAGATCGCCACCTCCTGCCGCGCCCGTGCGGGTCGGTCTTGGAGCGGCGCACCAGCAGCCGGAGGCCGCGGCTTGGGACGGCCTCGGCGTCGCCGAGCTGCAGCGCGACGAGCTCCGACCGGCGCAGCGCCGCCCCGAAGCCGATGAGCAGCATGGCGCGGTTGCGCACCGCGAGTGGCGTGCCGGGGGAGGGCAGGGCGCCCAGCATGCGCCGCAGCACGTCGGGCACGGCGGGCGTGGCCTGGCGCCGCGGGCGGGTGCCGCGGCTGCGCACCACGCCCTCGAGCACCATGGCGAAGCGGGGCTGGCGCAGGTCGAGCGGGATGCCGGCCAGCAGGTGGGCGGTGCGGATGGCGGCCAGCGCCACCCGGATGGACGACACGGCCAAGCCGTCGTCGGCGCGGCGGGTGACGTACATCGCGACGGTGTCCGGGTCGCCGTCGAGCGGCTCGCGTCCCAGGCTGCGGCACCAGCGCTCGTAGCCGTGCCAGGCCGAGCGGTAGGCCCGGAGCGTGCCCGGCCCGCGGGCGCGGGTGGCATAGACCGCGGCGCGGACGGACAGCGCCTCCAGCTCCGCCGCGCGGGCGGCACCGCCGGGCACCAGCAGCGGCCCCAGCAGGCCGGTGTCGAGCCGCAAGGCGCCGTCCGGTATGGGGAAGGGCGGGGGAGGGCTCTCGGAGGGTGCGGCAGGGTTGCCGTGCGGGGCAGGGTCCACGGCGGACTGAGGGCGGCGGGGCGGATCCGTGTGTCGCGTATCCTAGATCGCCAAAGGCACATTACCACGAGTTCAGTTGTTTACGCGTTCCCTAGTTCTCCATAAGGTGCCTAAGTTCGCACGAAAAGTCTCCTGGTTCGCTGTAAGCGGCGGAAGCG
>JAABUQ010003821.1_pt1 | contig 26742 bp, 20 predicted proteins | sample 5560001 | NCBI WGS metagenome assembly JAABUQ01 (sample SAMN10711888, study PRJNA513371) | rock metagenome | isolation source: Antarctica rocks | place: Antarctica: Victoria Land, Finger Mt nord | collected 2015-12-18 | reverse complement strand
GGCGCCGAAGGAGAGCACCTGATCGCGCTTCAACTCGGCTTTCTCCTTGTGCGTCGTGTAGACGACGGCCCGGCCGGAATTGTGGATGCGCCAGGTCAAGGACTCGGCCGTGGCCAGGGAATGCGCGAAGAGCTTGGTCAACAACTCGATCACGTACTCGAACGAGTGTTCCTCGTCGTTGAGGATGATGACGTGATACGGCGGCATCTGCCGGGTGCCGGTCCTGGTCTCGGCCCTGGGAAGGGTGGCCGTGGAGACCATCGTCTCGGCCGGAGCATCTTCATCCTGAGGGGCGTCGCTCATCGGTCGGCCGGCTCCCGCTGGGTGGTTGTGCCCGAGGCGCTCGAATCTCTAAAATTATCCGGAGGTCGAGCGTTTTGTCCACCAGAGAACCGCGGACCCAGGATCGAAACGCATGGCCGAGATGACCGCGGCGACCGCCCTGCGGACGCTGCAGCAGGCCCAGGCCGGCTTGCGGAAGGCCCGATCGGCCCTGCGCGCGGCCCGGCCCACGGCCGTCGCGCCCCAGGGGATTCCCGAAGTCCTGAAGGTCGGCTGGGAGAGCCTGGCCCACTGCCATCGCTTGCTGGCGACGATCCCCCTGGCCGCCGCCACCGAGCCCGTCCTCACCAAGCAACTGGCCGTCCAGCGCTACGCCACGGCGCTTTTGGTCCGCCTCCGCCGCGTGGCCCGGAACGAGCCGGGGGCGATCGGCGGGACCGACACTGACGACGACGATTCCGACGACCAAGGCTGAACGCCCACGCCCATTCCCGCCTTGGTAACCGCAACCGCAGCCGCAACCGCCACCTCGCGTCTGGAAAGACCCGTCCATGCCCCGCCCGCCCGTCGAAGCTCGCCCGATCGCCCATGAACCGCCGTTGCCGTTGCCGATGCCCGACCGGCCGCTGGAGGCGCCCGCCGAGCCGCCGACGGTGTCGATCCGGGGGCCGGGCCATCACCCGTTCGTTTACAAGAAGATGGTCGTCGGGCCGATCCAGGGGGCGCGGCCCCGCGACGGCGACCTCGTGCGCGTGGTCGACCGCGAGGGCCTGCCCGTCGGCTTCGCCCTCTGGAACGCGCGCTCGCAGATCGCCCTGCGCCTCCTGTCGCACGCCGCGGACGCCCCGCCCGGCCCGGAGTTCTGGGAGCGCAAGATCGATCGCGCCGTCGCCCTCCGGCGCGACGTTCTGGGCCTCGACGCCGTCGCGAATGCCTACCGCGTCGTCCACGCCGAGGGCGACGGGCTCTCGGGCCTGATCGTCGACCGCTTCGACGACATCCTTTCGGCGGAGATTTTCAGCCTCGGGATGTACCAGCGAATCGGCCCGATCCTGGACCTGCTCTCCGCCCGCCTGGGCACCAAGCACGCTCGTGTCCACGTCGACGAGCGCATCGCCCTGGCCGAGGATTTCTCCGGCAGGCCGATCACGACCCCCGAACTCCCCCCGCGCGTGACGATCCACGAGCACGGCCTTCGCTTCCGCGTCCACTTTGAGGGAGCCCACAAAACCGGCTTCTTCTGCGACCAGCGCGACAACCGCCGGGCCCTCGCCCCCTTCTGCCGCGACCGCTCCGTGCTGGACCTTTGTTGTTACACCGGCGGCTTCGGCATCAACGCCCTGGTCAAGGGCGCCGCCCGCGAGGTGACGTGCGTGGACCTCGACGAGAAGGCGATCGCGCTGGCGCGCGCGAACGCGAACCTCAACCAGGTGCGGCCGACGTTCGTCCACGCCGACGCCTTCGGCTACATGCGCCAGATGGGCGTCAACGGCCGGGAGTTCGGCGCGATCGTCCTCGACCCGCCGAAGCTGATCCCCGGCCGGCTCGACATTTCCGCGGGCAAGCGCAAGTATTTCGACCTGAACGTGCTGGCCCTGCGCCTGGTGGAGCCCGGGGGCCTGCTGCTGAGCTGCTCATGCTCCGGGCTCCTGCCGCCCGAGGAATTCGTCATCTTGCTCCGCGCTGCCGCCCGGCAGGCGGGGCGTTCCGTCCAGGTGCTCGCCATCACCGGCGCCTGCCCCGACCATCCCATCGGCCTGGAAGCGCTGGAAGGCGCCTACCTCAAGGCCGTCTGGCTCCTGGTCGGCGACCGCCGCCGGCCCGCCGTCGTGGAGTCGTCCACCTTCGACGATCACTCGCCGGCCGACGAGCCCGAATGATCGGAGCGGGAGCGGGAGCGGGAGCGATGAGGAAAGCGTCGGGTCGGCGGAAGGCCGAACCGAGCTGGGCGAGGGGGCGGCCTTATGCCCTCTCTCCTCCTCCCGGGTGGACCAGCGAGAGGCTTTCGGATTCCTGGGCGTTTGCATAGGATGAGCGGTCCCCGGTTCGCTGCCCGCACCAAGGACGTCACGGTCCGAGAAGGGGCCGACCTTTGCCGAGCCTGACCGTCGAGAACTACGTCAAGGCGATCTACCTGATCGCCGCCCGCGGGCGACCCGACGCCACGGTCGGCACGGGCGAGCTGGCGCAGGCGCTCGACGTCTCGCCCGGCACCGTTACCGGGATGCTCAAGACGCTCTCAGAGGCCGACCTCGCCACGTACACCCCGTACGAGGGGGCGCGGCTCAGCGCCTCGGGGCGCCAGCTCGCCCTCAAGGTGCTGCGGCGGCACCGGCTGCTGGAACTCTTTCTCGTGCAGACGTTGCAGATGAGCTGGGACGAGGTCCACGAGGAGGCCGAGAACATGGAGCACGCCGCCTCCGACCGCCTGGTCGACCGGATCGACTCCTACCTCGGCCACCCCGCCGTCGATCCCCACGGCGACCCGATCCCCGGCGCCGACGGCTCGCTCACCGAGCCCGAGGGCATCCCCCTGACGGGCCTGGCGCGGGGCCAGCGGTTCCGGCTGGTCCGCGTCGTCGACCAGGACCCGGCCTTCCTCCGCTACCTGACCGATTGCGGGCTGGATCTCGGCACCGCCGGAGTTCTCTCGGAGAACCGCCCCGAGTCCGGCGCCTTGATCCTCAACGTCGGCGACCGCACCATCGCCCTGGGGCTCGACGCCGCGGGGAAGGTACTTGTGGCGCCGGTGGTCGGGTCATGACCCCATGCCCTACGACATCGACTTCTTCCGCGACTACGGCATCTCCCCGGGACAGGTGCGCCGGCCGCCCGACCGGGTCCGCCGCGGGTTCTCGTGGGGTCAGATCCTCGGCCAGTACCTGGCGACGGCCCTCATGAGCGGATTGGGGCTGCTGATCGCGGTCCTCTTCGCCGCCACCGCGCCCTTCCCGATGAACGTGGTCGGGTTCCTGGTCCCGGTCGGCCTGTTCGGCATCCTCGTCTTCATGGCGACGAGAAACGATTACACCTGGGTGGAGCTGGACGGCGAGATCCTGCGCGCGAAGCACCTCTACACCCGGCGGCTAATCGAGCGGCACGTCCGCGAGATCGACGATCTGCTGACGCTGGTCTTCCGTGTCCGGACGCTCGCGACGGACCTCGCGGAAGTCTGGATGGGCCGGATTCGCGGCATGCAGATCCGGTTCCGCGACGGCCGCACGCCACTGCTGATCTCTCGCGTCGACCCGGCGATGAAGGGGGCAAAGGAACTCCTCGAAGCCGTCGTCTACCGCATGTCGGAACTGGCGCCCGTCGATGCGGAGATCGACCGGGAGGGCCCCGAGCCGATCATCCGGCGCATCCACTGGAAGCGCCTGCCCCCCGCCCCCGAGGTGCCGCCGCGATGAGCACGGGCCCGCCGCCGTCGCCGAGGACGACGGACCATCTCGCCAACGAGCGCACCTTCCTGGCCTGGGTCCGCACGGCGCTGGCGCTGATCGGCCTGGGGTTCGTGCTGGCGCGGATGGGGCTCTTTCTGAGGCAACTCGCGGTCGTCGGCGGGGCCAACGTCCCCAACGGCGCCCACGCGGGGAGGGAGTTCGTCGTCACCGGTGTCGTCTTCCTGATCCTGGGCACGCTGCTGGGCGCCTGGTCGGGATATCGCCACGACGCGAACCGCCGGATGATCGTCGCGGGCGCTTTCGAGCCCGCGCGGAACGCGGTCCTCGCGGTGGTGGCCGCGGTCGTGCTGGGCGGGGTGGTGATCGTGGGCCTCGTCCTCTGGCGGGCGCTGGAGATCGTCCCTGGGCGTTGAGCCCGCGGGTCGGCGACAACCGTCGCGCCTCATTTCCCGAAGGGGGACAGGCTCACGTCCAGCGACCGCAGCCCCGGCGGGGGGCGGAAGGCGATGAAGGGGACGGGGTCTCCCTCCAGGGTGACGGGCTCCAGGGGCACCGTCGGGCTGGTCCGCAGGTGCGGGGCGAAGTGATATCGTAGGACCACGAGCCCGTCCGCGCCGGCGACCGCCCCTTCGACGTGGAGGAGCCCGGTTTCGGCATGGACCTGGGCGCTGCCGCGGATCGTCGCCCCCTCGAACCCGGCGACCCGGCCAATCAGCACGGTGCCGTCGTCGTCGAGGATGCGGATGAGGTCGGGATTGTCCCGGCAGAAGGCCCGGGCCTTCGGGCTCCAGCACAGGATGGCCGCGGGCCGGTAGAGCCGTGCATACCGCTCGAAGTGGTCGCGGCCCCAGTCGGCCTTCCCGAAGAGCTTCCCCTCGCCAAACTGGGTGAAGTTCGCGGCGACGGTCGTGTGCAAGTAGGGGCCGCCGATCATCTCGACACCGGTTGCGGTCGGGAAGTATCCGCTGAAGTTCCGCGCCGCGTAGGGGTCGGGGACGCCGGGAAGGCTGAGCCCTCCTTCCTCGTAGAGGAGCCGCTCGCCCGGCAGGACGTGGCGACGGACGCGATCGAGCATCCACAGGAATCGGGGCGAGGGCCTGCTGGAGAACGGCCCATTGGGCCGGATCGCCCACTGGACCGACGCGACCATCGGCGGCCCGAGGAAGCGCCCCCCCACAAGCGTCAGCCCCAGGACCAGCCAGCGGTCGAGCCGGCCAAGTCCCCCGCCGCGTACCCTGGTGACGATCTCCGCGAGGCCGATCCCGGCGGCGACCGCGACCGCCGAGAAGAACGCGTAGGTGTGGCGGCCCGGTTGGAGGAAGTCGAGGGCCCGGCTCCACCCCGCGAGATATCCCCACCCGAAGCCGGCCGCGAGGAAGCCCACCAGCGCCGCGGCGGCGACGCGGTCGCGACGGGCCAGCACCACCAGGCCCAGCGGGGCCAGCCCGCACAGGATGGCCTGGCAGGGCGGCCCTCCGACGATGATCTCGACGACCCGCCCCCATACCGACTCCGGGTGGTAGAACGCGAATTTCGTTTCTCCCCCCGTGGATCTCAGCAAGGCCGCCGGGACCAGCCAGGAGGCGTTCGCGGCCAGGGTCACCCCGGGAAGGCACCAGAACCCAACGTGCCTCGACGCAGGGAAGGGGCGCCCGGCGAGACGACGTAGGCCAGGGCCGCCGCCGGCCCGAGGACCATGCCACTCGTCGGGTGGACCAAGAACACCGCGGCCATCCCCGCCGCCGTGGCGAGCCAACGGCCCGCCCCTCCCCGCTCGAGGTAGCCCGTCAGCGTCGACGCGACAACCAACCCCAGGGGGATGGCCACCAGATAGGCCAGCATCCCCAGGGCGGCATAACTCAGCGGAAAGTCGCCCCAGAAATAGGCCAAATAGAGCAACACAGAGAGCCCGACGGCACGCGAGTCCAGGCGCCAGAGCAGGCCCGCCAGCGCGACGCACACGGGGGCCAACGCGACGCAGGCCAGGGCGTAACTCTTATAAATGACCGGGGCGTACGACCGGCCGAAGGCCCACGTCGCCACGATCGCGGGCGTCGCCGACGGATCCGACACCGCGGACATGGCATAGCCCGACATGAAGCTCGGATCATAACCGCAGGTCGCCCCCGAACTCCCGAGGAACCGGGAGCCCAACACCGCGTGGTGGTAGTGCATGCCGTTGTCGGCCATCAGCAGGGGCCAGGGAGACGACACCCCCGCGAGGCCCCCCATCGCCGTCCAGATGGCCGCGCCGTGGAACACGCAGAGCAGGACGGTGAGGGCCCAGGGCCGCCCTGGGAGGGACGCGAAGCGAAGCCGCATGAAAACCCTCGGCTCGGGAGCAACCTCGGTGCGGGACGTCCCGCGGGGATGCGGGCCCCGGAGATCCTAACGACGCCGGGCGGTCATGGGCAACGCACCACTCAGGACCGTCACCGACGGGTCGAAGGCGGCAACGGGTCGCGCTCGAACCGGCTCGCCCAGACGGCCAGGTGCGGGAAGGCCGCCGCGATCCGCCCGGCCAGGTCCTCCACTCCCGGTCGCTCCGTCGCGTGATGGCCGGCCAGCACGAGGCCGATCCCCAACGCTTCGGCTTCCAGCGCCCGGTGATAGCGGGCCTCACCCGTCAGCAGGACGTCGGCGCCGGCGCTTGCCGCGTCGGCGAGGAAGGCGTCCCCCGCCCCGCAGGCGATTGCCACGCGCTGGACGCGACGCCCCCGCTCGCCGACGACCTGCGGCGCATCGCAGCTCAGCGCAACCGCCACCCGGGCCGCGAACGCCGAGAGCGCCTCGGCCGCCGCCAGCCGCCCGACGCGGCCGATCCCCGGGCCTTCAGGCACGGGATGGAGCGGGATGGCCTCGATCGCCGGCTCCTCATAGGAATGCGCCGCGCGAATCGCCGACAGGACGGCCGCCAGCCGATCGGCAGGGCACGGCAGTTCGACCCGCCACTCGCGCACCGACTCGCGACGGCCCACTTCGCCGACCGCGGGTTGCGCCCCCGCTTGCCCGTGGAACGTCCCGACGCCGGAGCCGGAGTACGAGCATTCGTCGTACCGCCCGATTTGCCCCGCCCCGGCGGCGAAGGCGGCCTCAAGGACCCTCGGCCGGTCCCCCGAAGGCGCGAAGACGACCACCTTGAACCGCGCGCGTGGAGGCGAGGGCCTCAGCGGGCCGACGTCGAGCAGCCCGAGCCGACGCGCCAGGCCGTCGTTGATCCCCCCGACCGTGTTGTCGAAGGCCGTGTGTGGGCTCGCCACGGCGACGTTGGCGCGGGCCAGGCGCCAGAGCGACCCGCCCTCGGGACGGTCGGCCCGCACCGCCTTGACGGCCTGGAACAGCACCGGGTGATGGCTCACGATCAGGTCCGCGTGGTCCTCGACCGCCTCGGCCGCGACCTCCGGCGTCACCGTCAGGCACGTCAGCACCTTGCGGACCCCGGCCGCCGGGTCGCCCCAGAGCAGCCCCACGTTGTCCCAGGGCTCGGCCAGCCGCGAGGGGGCGAACCCTTCCAGCCAGGCGGCCACGTCGGCGACGGTCGTATTCATCATCCCTCGCGATTGATCCCGGTCAGAAGACCGACTTGTGGGCCATCCCCGGCATGGCCTCTTCGATCCGCCCGGCGAGGGTCCCGAGGTGGCAGGTCGGCACGCTCGGGAAGAGGTGGTGTTCCTCATGGTAGAACATGCAGAAGGTGGCGAAGGATTTCCAGCGGTCCCGCAACGTCCTGGCGAGCGTCCCGGACGGGTCACAGCCGTGGTGGACCGTCCAGACGCAGAAGAACGACGAGAAGCACTGGCCCAGCGCCATCGCCGCGACGTGGTACTCCAGCGCCGGGACCTTCCAGAGGCCGAACACCAGGGCCAGCCACCCGAGGTTCGCCGCCAACTCCGCGACGATCCAACGCCTCGGTCCCGGCCCCGCCAGCTCGAGCGCCTTGAGGTGCATGCGGACGGGGAAGAGGGGTCCGGTCAGGAGCGCCCGCAGGGGGCCCATCTTCGCCCCCATCGCCTCCACGTCGTCATCGCCCAGGCAGTGCGCGTGATGCCGCATGTGGTTGAACCGGACCGCGTGCATCGACCCCAGCATCAGGACGCTGAGCGCCAGCATCACCCAGTCCGACGCCCATCTCGGCAGCCCCAGCGCGAAGTGAAACGCATTATGCACCTGCCGCAGCCCCGCCAGGTAGAACACAAACGACGCCGCCGACGCCAGCACGAATTGCCCGCGACTCGCCAGCCAGAGCGACAAGGCCAGCCAGGGCATCGACAGCAGCAGCTCCTTCGCGACCTCTAATCGGCTGAGCCGCGTCAAATCGCGCCAGCGTACGGACCGAATCCGGGGGTCGGAGAGGACATCGACGCTCATGGGGGGATTCCCGGAGGGCCATCGGGTCGTCCGGACGAGACTCCGTCCAGTCTAACCTGGGGACCGCTTCGCGGTGCGGAACTTAACGCGGCAAGGCATCCTGGATATCCGATCCCGAGCCCTGGCGAGGTGGGAATCTTGCCTGCCATAATGAGTGATAAGGGCCGTCCGCGGTTTCGTGGCGACGCATCGGGAACGCTCCGGTCGGCGATGCGGGATGAGAGCCCCATCCCAATCCTGCTCAAAGCCCCTCGAATCCCTTCCAAGGGGCTGAGGCCCTCTCTTTCGTGTCTAGGAGGCGGTATGGCAGCGAACAAGCAGCCCGTGCTTGCTTACCTCGAAGCCCTCCACACCGTGCGCGGCACAGGCAAGGCCACGGCCGAGCAATCGTACAAGAGCAAGCTCGAAACCCTTTTAACCGCAATCGGTAAGGAATTCGACCCCGAACTGCACGCGACGATGGAACTCAAGGGCGAGGGGGCCGGGCGTCCCGACCTGGGCCTGTTCGAGAAGAAGTCAGGAAATCTGCGTTTAGTCGTGGAGGTCAAAAGCCCGAAGGACAACATCTACGACACGGCCAATGGCGAGCAGGTCGCCAAGTATTGGAAGCACTACGGATATGTACTCGTCACGAACTTTCGCGAGTTCGTCTTCGTCGCCCGCGATGCGAGGACCGGCCAGGCGTGCGTCGAGGCCCGGTACCAGATGAGCCCGGCCTCCGAGTCCTTTGAAAAGGCGAATCCCGCTTCGCTCGCGAAGCAGCACGAGCAGGGACTCACCGACTTCCTCCAGGGCATTTTCGCCCGCCCGTCCCCAATCCTGAAGCCCAAGGAATTGGCGGCGGACCTGGCCCGACACGCCCGCGAGGCCAAGCGCCGACTCGGTTGGCATAGCGCGGATGCGCTCCGCCCGCTCCAAGAAGCCTTCGAGTCCGCGCTCGGGCTCACCTTCGAGGAGGAAAAGGGCCTGAACTTCTTCCGCTCCTCGCTCGTCCAGACCCTCTTTTACGGCCTGTTCTCCGGCTGGATGCTCTGGCGGCAAAGCCAGCCGAAGGGCAGGGCGCTCCCGGAATTTCACTGGAAGGACGCATCGGACTTCCTCGCCCTCCCGCTGATCGGGGACTTGTTCGATGAAGTCGCCAAGCCGAAACGCCTGACCGAACTCGACCTTCGCGAGCCGATCGAGTGGGCCGCGGCCAGCCTCAATCGGGTGGCCCATGAGGAATTCTTCCGGAGCTTCGACGCCGACCACGCCATCACTCTCTTCTACGAGCCGTTCCTCGCGGAGTTCGACCCCGAACTGCGGAAGCAGCTCGGCGTCTGGTACACGCCCCCGGAGGTCGTCAAGTACATGGTGGGTCGAGTGGATCAATTGCTCCGCTCCGAACTCGGCATCGCGGATGGGCTTGCCGACGAGAGCGTGTACGTGCTCGACCCGGCCACGGGCACGGGGTCGTACCTCGTGGAGGTCGCCAGGCGGATTCACCGGACTCTCGAAGAGAATGGCGCAGGCGGCCTGGCGGCGGCGGGGGTGAAGAAGGCCCTGACGACGCGCGTCTTCGGATTCGAAATCCTGCCCGCACCCTACGTCGTTGCGCACCTGCAACTGGGCGTGCTCCTGAAATCGCTCGGCTCGGCCCTGACCAGCAAGGAGCATACGGGCGTCTACCTCACCAACGCCCTGACGGGGTGGGAGCCCCCAAAGGGGGCGAAGCGATCGCTCGCTTTCCCCTTCTTGCAGGAGGAACAGGACCGCGCGTCGAAGGTGAAGCTTGAGGCACCTGTCCTCGTGATCCTCGGCAACCCGCCGTACGACGGCTACGCGGGCGTGTCCCAGAAGGACGAGCGCGACCTCAGCACGGCGTACAAGACGGCGAAGCGGGGACCGAAGCCCGAGGGACAAGGGAACAACGACCTCTATGTCCGATTTTTCCGGATGGCCGAGCGGCGGATCGTCCACGGCATGCCGCATACCGGCATCGTGTGCTACATCTCGAATTACCGGTGGCTGGACAGCCTCTCGGGCCCCGCGATGCGAGAGAAATACCTCGAAGACTTCGACGCCGTTTACATCGATTGCCTCAACGGCGACAAGTTCAAGAATGGCAAGCTCACCCCTGACGGTAAGCCCGATCCGAGCGTCTTTTCGACGGAAGCGAACCGAGAGGGGATCGAGACCGGGACTGCGATCGCGACCTTGGTCCGCAAGGCGGCCCACACTCCCGCCCGCGCGGTCTTCTTCCGGAATTTCTGGGGAAGGACGAAGCGCGAAGACGTGTTGGGAAGCCTGTCGCACGAACTGCCGAAAGACCACGAATTGTTCCAGCCGCCGTGGGAGTTGGGTTATCCGTTCTTGCCCGGAACGTTCCACCCGGACTTCCTGTCGTGGCCGTCGGTTGAAGAGTTGATGCCCGTCTCGTTTCCGGGTGTGACTACGAGCCGAGATAGCGCCCTTGTGGGCTATATTCGAGAAAGTGTAGAGGAGCGACTTCGCGTCTACTTCGATAAGGGGGCGTCCGCCGAACAACTTCTTGCGGTAGTCCCTGCACTTCTCGCAAAGACAAAGCGTTTCGATCCCGCGCCGACCCGCGATCGTCTGGTGAAACTGGGAATGTCGACCGGTCGCCTCTGCCGGTATGCGTATCGGCCGTTCGATGAGCGCTGGCTCTATTGGCACCCGGAAACGAAGCTGCTTGACGAGAAGCGGAGGGAGTTCACGCAGCAGAGCTTCGATGGAAACCTCTTTCTTTTCACGACGGGGAGGACTCGGAAGGATAGGGTCGAAGCCGCATTTGTGACGCGGCACCTCACCGACTACAACATGATGGACAGTGGTGCTCGCGGATTCCCACTGATGCTCCGCGCCGACCCTGATACACTGTTGCCCTCGTTACGCGACGACAAGTCCCGCGTGAACCTTTCGGAGGCTGCCTTCGCGTATCTCGACGAGAACAGGGCGCCGGACGATTCCCTCTTCTTCCACATCCTCGCGATCACCAACTCGCCAGCCTATCGCGACGGCAACATTGGAGCGCTGAGGCATAGCTGGCCCAGGGTGCCACTTCCAGGCTCATCCGCAATTCTCGCGCGATCCGCGAGCCTCGGCAGGCAACTCGGCGACCTCTTACTCCCAGACAAGCCCGTCCCGGGAGTCACCACCGGCAAGCTCCTCCCAGAACTCAAGTCGCTCGCCGTGCCCCACAAAGTCAGCGGCGAGTCCATCGACCCCGAGAAGGATCTCGAAGTCACCGCCAGTTGGGGCTACTTCGGTGTCGAAAACGCCGTCATGCCCGGACACGGCAAAGTCACCCCCAACGAGGCCGACCCCGCCGGCGCCGTGGACATCTGGATCAACGAAGCCGTCTGCTGGCGCGACGTGCCCCGCTCCGTCTGGGAGATGACGATCGGCGGCTATCCCGTCGTCAAGAAGTGGCTCAGCTACCGCGATAAGCGGGTCCTGGGCCGCGCCCTGAAGCTGGACGAAGTCGTTTACGTGACGCAGATGGTCCGTCGCCTCGCCGCGGTCCTCGCACTTTCGGACGAACTGGACATCAACTACGTGGCATGCTCAAAGGATACCGTAAAGCTCAGATGACGACCTTCTTGCGTTCATTGTAATAATCGAACGCCTCGCCCCCGTTCACGAATCCAAGCCCGCGGCCAGGGCGTTAAGGATCTCCTCGCGGAGCCGAATCGTCAACGGACCCGGCGCCGGGAGCGCCACGGAAAGCAGGCGCGCGATCGGGATGATCCCCCGCACCGAGTTCGTCAGGAATGCCTCGCTGGCGGTGCGGAACGCCTCCGGGGGGAATTCCCCCTCGACGACGACGATCCCCAGCGCCCGGGCGCGCTCCAGGAGGAGCCCCCGCATGATGCCCGGCAGGAGCGGCCCGCCCGCATGAGGGGTCGCGAGCTTGTCGCCCAGGACGACGAACAGGTTCGTGCGACTCCCCTCCCAGACCAGGCCGTCGGCGGTGACGCTCAACGCCTCGTCGGCGCCGGCGGCGACGGCACGCTCGTGGGCGAGGCGCCTCGGCCAGTAATTCAAGCACTTGTGGCGGATCGTCGCGTCGCCGCGCGCGACCTCCCAGGTCCCCGCGACGATCGCCCCCGGCTCGCGATGGGGAGGCGGCAAGGGGGCCGATCGCAGCCAGACGGCGGCGGGAAATCCGGGGCCTCCCCCGCTCATCGTCAGGCGCAGCAAGGCGTCTCCCCGGACACCCTCGGCATGGAGCAGGGCCGCGACGGCGTCGGCACCGGGGAGCGTCGCGGCGTCCAGCGGCAGGCCCAGCTCGGCGGCCGAATTCGTCAACCGGGCCAGGTGACGGCGGAGATGCAACGGGCGGCCCTCATATGTGCGGAAGGTCTCGAACAGGCCGAGGCCGTGCTCGAAGGTCCGGTCGCGCACGTTGATGGCGAGGGACTCGTCCGGCAGCAGCCGGCCGGCGGTCCAGATCATGCGGCCCCCTCCCCTTCGAGCACCGCGCGCGGGCCCCTGCCCTTGTGCAGGGTTTCCTCGAATTCGGCCTCGGGGTCGCTGTAGGCCACGATCCCGCCGCCGACCTGGTAGGAGACGCGGTGGCCCTCCGCCAGCAACGTGCGGATCGCGATATTGAAGGCGCTGACGCCCTCGCGGCTGAAGTAGCCGACGGCCCCGGTGTACACACTCCTGCGGGTCGGCTCCAGCTCGTCGATGATCTGCATCGCGCGGATCTTGGGCGCGCCGGTGATCGACCCGCCGGGGAAGGCCGCGCGCAGGAGGTCGATCGGCCCGGCGCCCGGCCGCAACCGGCCCTCGACCGTGGCGACGAGGTGGTGGACCTGGGCGAACGTCTCGACGGCCAGCGCCTCCGTCACGCGCACGCTGCCGTACCGGCAGACGCGGCCCAGGTCGTTGCGCTCCAGGTCGACGATCATCGTCAGCTCGGCGCGGTCCTTCGCGCTGGCGCGGAGCGCGTCGGCGAGGCCCGCGTCCTCGGCGGCCGTCGCCCCTCGGGGCCGCGTCCCCTTGATCGGCCGGGTGACGACCCGGTCGCCCCTGGTCTCGATGAACGACTCCGGGCTGGCGCTGACGATGGCCAGATCGCCCCAGCGCAAGAACGCCCCGAAGGGCGACGGGCTGACCCGCTTCAATCGCAGGTACAGGTCGAGGGCGTCGATCTCCCCTTGGGCGGCGAACCGCTGCGACAGGTTGACCTGGAAGGCGTCGCCGGCGCGGATGTACTCCAGCGCCCGCCTTGCGGCGTCGAGGTAGGCGTTTCTCGTAAAGTTCGAGGTGGGCGGCCCCCAAAGGCGTGTCGTCGCGGGCGCCTGGGGCCCGTCGCCGATCCGGGCACGCCAGCGTTCCAGGCGGTCCTCCAGCGCCGCCCCGCCCTCTTCCAGGAGGTCAACGGCCTCCAAGGTCGCCAGGCCGGTCGGGCCGTCGAGGGTCGCGAAGGTGTCGTACAGCCCGAAGCGAACATCGGGCAGGCGCGAGTCGCGCGCGGCCTGGCGCGGCAGGCGTTCGAGCCTCGGCGCGAGGTCATAACCGAACGCGCCGATGAGCCCGCCGCGAAACCCGGGCAGCCCGGATTCGGGCGCGTCGGCCGGGTCGGCGAGGCGGAAGCGGTCGAGGAGCGTTGCCAGCGGGGCAAGGACGTCTCCCGCTCCCCCGGCGTCGAGCCCGGCGCCCCGGACCGTCCATTCGGAGCCGGTGGCCTCGAAGACCAGCCGCGGTTCGGCCGCGAGGACGTTCCACCCGCACCCTCCGCCTTCCAGCAGGGCGGGCTCGCGCCAGGCGCCCAGGATCGGGGCAAGCCGGTCGGCCGGAAGATCCAGGAGGATTCGCAGGGTCGGCGGCCGGGCGATCGCCAAGGTCGGGACATCCCTCTAGTCCATCGCCCCGCCGGGCGCGCTAATTTAGGATAAGGGCGTGGCGTGCGGCGGGTCCCCCCAATTGAACCGCAATCCAGCGGCCCGCGCCAACCCGCGGAGGAGATCGCGAAATGGTGGGCCATGCCCTCGGGATGCGGATCAACCCGGACCCCTCGCGGTCGATCAAGGAGCAGGTCCGCGAGGCCGTCCGCCTGGGCGCCAAGGGGGTGGTCCTCGACGCCGCTGGCGACCTCGCCCCGGACCGCCTTTCCGACACCGGCAGGCGTGAGGTCAAGCACCTTCTGCGCACCGTTGAGGCCTCGCTCATCGCCCTGCACCTGCCGACCCGCCGCCCCTTCGACACGGTCGATCAGCTGGAAGACCGCCTCGCCCGCGCCGACCGGGCCTTCGCCCTCGCCTTCGAGCTGGGCGCGCGCCTGATCCTGGCCCGCGTCGGCGTCGTCCCCTCAACCGAGCCGCCCGACGCCGCGCGCCGGGAAACCTTCGCCCACGCGCTGACGGAACTCGGCCGCCGCGCCGACCATCGCGGCGTCCGCCTGGCGATCGAGACCGAGGGCGGTCCGCCCGCGGCCCTGCGCGGTTTCCTGGACGCGGTCGACTCCCCCGGCCTGGCCGCGAGCCTCGATCCCGCGGCGCTGCTCCGCGTCGGCCAGGACCCCCCGGCCGCCGCGGTGGCGCTGGGGCCGCACGTCGTCCACGCCTACGCCAACGACGCCTCCAGCGGCTCGGGCGCCGCGCGGATCGCCAACCCCAGGGGTTCCGGCTACCCGGCCGGCGTCCTCGACTGGGCGGAATATGTCGGCGCCCTGGAGGAGATCGCCTACCGAGGCCCCCTGACCCTCTGGCCCGACCCCGCCTTCGACCCCGCGACGCAGTTCACCGCAATGGTCGCGCGGCTGAACCGGCTGTAATTCGCCGGGATGAACTCACCACGGAGGCACGGAGGACACGGAGGACACGGAGGACACGGAGGAAATTCTCGATTCTGGATTCTTCTCCGTGTCCTCCGCGTCTCCGTGGTTAATGACTCGGGAACCACGGCTGTGCTACACTTGTCGTTGACCCTCGTATCCCGCCATTCGGCCGGTTCATTCCGGGGGCGACGACGTGCGAGCGGCCCATGCCCCGACCGACGCAGACACTTGCGGCCCCCGACGCGCCCGCGCGATATCAAGTCGGGATGGCCGACCTCGCCCTTTGGGTGGCCGGCGTCGCAATCGTTTCGGCCGTGGCCCGCGTGGCTCGACCGCAACGGTATGCCGGGATTTCGATCGACGTTGATGGCGCTCAGGCAGTGGCGGCGGTGGGCCTGGCCGTCTTCCTCGGACTGGTCCTGGTCCGTCAGGCCGCCGCGCGCCTCTGGCGTCGGGGCGAGCGGGGTCTCGGTCCCGTGATGGCGCCCGTGGCCTGGCGGCTGGGGATCGCGGCGTTTCTCGGGCTGTTCGCAATGGCCGAGGCGGGATACTTGAGTGTGGCCATCGAGCATCTGGGAACTTACGACTATTACCATCTGACCCGCATGAACCTCCTGACGCTCGTGGCGACCCTGGGGATGGTCGGCGTCGTCGTCGGCCTCTCGGCCGGGCGGGCTCGTCCGCGGGCTCGGGAGCGGGAATGGCTGCTGGTCGGCTTCTCGAGCGCGGTCGGCGTGGTCGTCGCCGCATGCTTCGTCGATATCGTTTCCCTCGTGCTCTTGGCGATTGACAGGGCCTTCGACGGCATGATGCACCCGGACCTCACGCGACCCGGTCTCCACGACCGCATCCTCCGCGCCGGCCTCGATACCGCGCCGGTCCTGTTGGCCTGCCTCGTCTCGGGGGTGGTGATCTCGCGGGAACTGCGACGACCCGCCCCGCCGACGGGAACGCGCCGCGCGAGGTGCCTGCGCGGCCTGCTCCTGACCCTCGCCGCGATCGCGCCCGCGGCGGGGGCAACCCGATTGCTCTGGCATACGATCCCCCGATTCGAAGGCTGCCTGGTCGAGGGCTTCCGGGTCGCGTTCCGCCCGCAAGACGTGCTGGCCATCGTGCTCGGGTTCGCGGGGGTGGCGGTTGGCCTGGCATCCCGGGCCGCCGATCGGCCGGGAGCGGCGGAGCCGGGTCCCGCCGAGAGCCATCACGGCCGGTCGATCTTCGGCGTCCTCGGCAAGGTGGCCATCGTCCTGATTTTGCTCGACGTGATCGCCTCCCGCGTCCTCGACGTGGTCGGTCGTCGGAGCCTTGACGAATGGCCCTGGCTCTGGTGGTTCGACTGGACCGACGCGGCCTATGGGTGGCTGAAGTCGGTCCTCCCCCGTCCGATCGCGAAAGACCTCGCGTACATCCTGTATCCGTCCGTCCTGGCCTTGTCCCTGACCGAGGCCTGGCTCGCCTGGCGTGTCCTATCGCTGATGCTGGCCCCGGGCCGCACGCAAGTCGCCCCGATCGACGCCAGCCTCGGCGAGCCGGGCGCGCGCCGTCGGCTTGCATGGCGGTCGATCGCGCTGACGATCCTCATGATCGCGTTGCTTCCGACATTCTTCCTGGCGGGCCTCTTCGCGCTGGACCTTGTCCTTCGGAACACCGGGTAGGACCTCAAGGACCTGATCGTTCGCGGTCTTCGTAGGGCGGGTGAAACCCGCCGATACTTTGACGGGCGTGGGGATGGCGGGTTTCACCCGCCCTTCGAAGGCGTTGCCGTGCGAGGCGACACGGTTGAGGCCCGCTCGCCGCTTGAGCCCCCCGGCCCGTGCGGCTAGGATGTTCGCACCGAGACACCTCGACCGCGGAACAAGGAGCCGCCCCCGATGGCCTACGTCAGCTATCTCGCGAAGGATGAGGCGGCCGAGTCGGTGCGCCCCGTCTTCGACCAGTTGCAGAAGACCCTCGGGACCGTCCCGAACGTCTTCCGGGCGCTGGCCCACAGCCCCGAGGTCTTTACAGGGTTCCTCGCCCTCAATGACGCCCTGGGCAACACCCAGCTCGACGGCGTGCTGCGCGAACTGGCGTACATGAAGACCTCGCAGCTCAACGGCTGCGACTACTGCATGACGCACCACCGCGTCCTCGGCAAGAAGGCGGGCATCCGCGACGATCAGGTCCGCGACCTCGGTCACTTCGAGGACAGCCCCGCCTTCGACGACCTTCAGCGCGACGTGCTCCGCTACGCCGAGGCCGTCACCCGGCACATCCACGCCGAGCCGGCCCTGATGGACCGCCTCCGGAAGTCGCTCTCCGACCGCGAGGTCATCGAGCTGGCGATGACCGTCGGGCTGGCCAACCTGACAAACCGCGTCACCGAGACGCTCAAGATGGAACTGCCTTGAACGGGCGGGCCGATCCTGTCATGGACATGGATGCGAATGCGAATGCGAATGCGAATGCGAACGCGACCGGAACCGGAACCGGGACGAGCCGGGTCCCCCTCTCGCCCGACGAACGCCGGGTGGTCGGGGTCCTGGTCGAGAAGCAGAAGACGACGCCGGAGAATTACCCCCTCTCCGTCGCCTCGGTCGTCGCCGGCTGCAACCAGAAATCCAACCGCGACCCCGTCACGTCCTACGACGTCGACGACGTGGAGGAGACGCTGCAAGCCCTTCGCAAGAAGGGGGTGGCCATCCTCGTCGAGGGCTCCGGCCGCGTCGTGCGCTGGAAGCACACGCTGTATGACTGGCTCGGCCTCAAAAACCAGCCGGTCGAGATGGCGGTGATGGCCGAGTTGCTGCTGCGAGGTCCCCAGACCGAGGGCGACCTCCGCGCGCGGGCGAGCCGCATGGACGCGATTCCCGACCTCGCCGCCTTGCAGAAGGTGCTGGAAGGGCTGACCGCGCGGGGGCTGGTCGTCACCCTGACGCCCCCCGGTGTCCGCCGCGGCACGATCGTCACCCACAACCTGTATCCGCCCGAGGAGTTCGAGCGAGTGCGGCGAGCCCAGGCGCAGGCCCCGGCCCCTCCTCAGGACGAGCCACCGGCGCGACCGGCCGTCGCCGTCGCCATCGCCAAGACCGCCGAGGCTGCACCCGGCTGGGCGGAGGAGGCGGCGGCCTTGCGGGCGGAAGTCGAGGCGCTGCGGGACAAGGTGAGCGGGCTCGCCGCCGCGGTCCAGGCCCTGAAAACTTCGTTGGGGGCCTGATTCGATGGACGCGACGGAAATCGAAGAAGCCAGCCTCCCCGCGCCCGAGCCCACGCCCGAGCCGGAACCCGAGCCCGAAAGCCGGCCGGCCAGGCGCGTGATTTCTCTCGTCCCTCGCGACGGCTCGGAGCCTCCGGCGGACCTGTCCGAGCCCGAGGCGCTGGCGACCTGGGCGGCGATCTCGGCCCCCTGGCACCCCGCGATCCTCGCGCGGCTGGGCGTGCTGCCGATCGTGCGGGATGCGGGCGTCGCGCAGGTGCCCGAGCCGCGGGACGTGGTGGTCCTGGCCGCGGGGGCGCTGGGAAGGCTCGCTTCGGGCGACCTGGGCACGGCCGAGGCGATCGGCCTGCACGCCGTGGAAGGGGTGCCCGACCGCCTGGAACTGGCCCGCCGCATCGTGGCGCGGATCGACCCCGACGCCGTCGGAGCGGTTGGCGCGGAGGCCGACCCCATCGCGCTGGACTTCCTGGCCCTGGGCACGGCTCGCTGGATGCTGCGCGCGCTAACCACGGCGATGGGCCACATCGACTGCCTGGACGTGGAAAGCCTGACGCGCGAGACCCTGGCCGGCGCGCGGGCCCACCAGGACGGCGACCACCCCGCCGCCGCCGGCCGCCTCCGCGCGGCGTTCGAGCTGCTGACGCAGGCTCGCGAGCGGTTCTACTCCGTCGACGCCTACCTCATCGACCTCTGCCTGCTCGACCCCAGCAGCCCGCCGGGCGCGCTGGCCGCCCCCCTCGCGGCGCATACGCCGTTCACGGTGCTGGGCTCGGCGCGGGCCATCGAGGCCCAGGCCCTGGCCGATCCGGGCTCGCTCCAGGCGCTTCGCGACGCGATCGGCGAGGGCTGGGCCGATGTGGTCGGCGGCACCCTCGACGAGGCGGACGAGGCGCTGCTGCCGGTCGAGTCGATCCTCTGGCAGTTTCAGCGCGGGGGGGAAGTCTATCGGAACCACCTGGACGACCGGAACGTGGAGACGCTGGCCCGTCGGCGGTTCGGGCTGTATCCGCAGCGCCCGCAGGTCGCGCGGCGGTTCGGGTTCCGGTTCGCGCTGCACGTGGGGCTGGACGACGGCCGGTTCCCGGTGCGTGCGGAGGCGAAGCGGCTCTGGGAAAGCCCCGACGGGACGACCCTGGAGGCGCTGACCCGGCCGCCGACGGCCGCGGACCGCGCCGCCGACGGGTTGGCCCTGCCCTGGCGGCTCGCCAGGACGATGCGGGACGACCACGTCGCGACCTTGCCGATCGCCCACTGGCCCGGCGGGCTGGCCGGCTGGGCGCTGGACCTGGGCCGCGTCGCCGCGTATTCCCCGGTCCTGGCGCGGCGGGTTACGCTTTCGGATTACTTCCACCTGACCGACCGCCCGTTCGAGGTCTTCCGCCCGACCCTGGATGATTACGTCACCCCCTACCTGAGCCAGGCCGTCGCCCGCCGCGACGAGTCCCCGATCTCGAAGCGCGCCCGCCACGCCCGCCTGCGCGCGCGCTTCGACGCCCTGGCGGGCCTCCGCGCCCTGGCCGCCGCCCTCCGCGCCCCGGACGCCGAGCCCGAGCCCGACGCCCTGGAAGCGGCGATCGAGGCGGTCGAGGTCGCCGAGGCGAGTCTCGCGGCGAGCGAGGCGGGCGCGGCCAGGGCCCTGGCCCTCGCGGTGGCGGGCGCCGGCGAAGCGGGCCGCTGGGGCTATCTCGTCTTCAACCCCACGGGGGTCGCCCGCCGCGCGGCGGTCTTGCTGCCGGAGGCCGCGGCGGACCTCCGCCCCGAAGGCCCCTTGCGAGCCGCCCAGTTGACCGAGGACGGGGTCTTCGGCGTCGTCGACCTCCCCGCCTTCGGATACGCCTGGGTTCCGCGCGAGTCCTCCAGCGCGGCCATCCCGATCCCGGTGCCCGCGGTATCGGCGCGCGAGCGGGTCCTGCGCAACGAGGCGATGGAGGTGGAGATCGACGCGGTCTCCGGCGGCCTGCGCGCGGTCAAGGCGCCCGGCGAGGCGATCGCGAGGCTCGGCCAGCAGCTTGTCATGACGGGGGTCGCGAACGGGCCCTCGCGGATGCAGCTGAACCGCTTCGCCATCGACTACGCCGGCCCGGCGCTGGCGCAGGCGACCGCTCAGGGGGAGATCCTCGACGCCTCCGGCCGGCGGCTGGCGCGGTTCGAGCAGCGATTGCGGCTCTGGAGCGGCCGTCCCTTGCTGGAGCTGGACGTTGCGATCACGGACCTCGACCTCGACTGGCTTGCCCTGGCCGAGTTCGCCGACCCCTGGAACCACGCGCTCGCCTGCCGTTGGGCGTGGCCCGACGCCGGCTCGGCCCTCCGCCGCACGTCGCTCCTGGGTCTTCAGGCGACGGAGGCCGCCCGCCCCGAGACGCCCGACGTCCTGGACGTCTCGACCCGCCGCCAGCGGACGGCGCTGCTTTTCGGCGGGCTGGCGCACCACCGCCGCCACGGCCCTCGCATGCTCGACACTCTGCTGATCGCCGGCCGCGAGTCGGCCCGATCGTTCCGCATGGGCGTGGCGCTGGACCTGGAGCATCCCCACCAGGCGGCGATCGACCTCCTGGCCTCCGCGGCCGTCGTCCCGACCCGTAGCGGTCCCCCCGGCCCCGGTCCCGCGGGCTGGTTCCTGGCGCTGGACAACCGGGCCGTCGCCGTGACGCGTGTCGCCCCGCTGGCGGCGCACCCCGACGAGGGTCGGGGGCCGGGCCTGGCCTTCCACCTGATCGAGACCGCCGGCCGCCCCGCGCGGTGCCGCCTCCGCCTGGTGCGCGACCCGGCCGAGGCGCGCCAGGTCGATTTTCACGGCGAGCTGATCGCCGACCTCCCCATTGACCGCGACGCGGTCCTCCTCGACCTGACCCCGCACGAGCTGGCCAGGGTCGAAATCACCTTCGCCAAACCCGACCCGACTTGAGGAAAGGAAAGGCCCCGATGCTGGCGACCGCCCTCCTCGCGATGGCCCTCCTCGCCGACGCCCCCGACCTCCCCTTCGCCATCGAGGTCGTCGACGCCCAAAGCGGCCGGGGCGTGCCCCTGATCGAGCTCCAAACGGTCCACGGCGTCAAGTTCTGGACCGACAGCAACGGCCTGGTCGCCTTTGATGAGCCCGGTCTGATGGATCAGCCCGTCTTCTTCAGCGTGACGGGCCACGGCTACGAATTCCCGAAGGACGGGTTTGGCAACCGCGGCAAGGCCCTGGCCGTCAGGCCGGGGGGCTCCGCGCGGCTGGAAGTGACGCGGATCAACGTCGCGGAGCGGCTGTATCGCATCACCGGCGCGGGGATCTATCGCGACACGGTGCTGCTCGGCCGCCGGGCGCCGATCCAGCAGCCGCTGCGGAACGCGAAGGTCCTTGGCTCCGACAGCGTAATGAACGCGGTGTATCGCGGGAAATACCGCTGGTTCTGGGGCGACACCAACCGCCCCGGCTACCCCTTGGGGAATTTCCACGTCCCAGGGGCCACCTCGCTCCCGCCGGCCGACGGCGGCCTCGACCCGGCCGTCGGCGTGGACCTCGACTACCTCGTCGGTGACGACGGCTTCGCCGCGATGACCGCGAAAATGCCCGGCGACGGGCCGACCTGGATCTTCGGGCTCGTCGCCTTCCCGGACCGCGACGGCCGCGAGCGGATGTTCGCCGGCTACTCCAAGATTCGAGGCGCCCTGGACGTGTACGAGCGCGGGCTCCTGGAATTCGAGGACGCCACGGACCGCTTCCAGAAGGTCGCCACCTTCCCCCCCGACCCCGTGCTCTTCCCCCAGGGGCAGGCGGCCGTCCGCGCCTCCGGCGGGGTCGATTACGTCGTCTTCGACACCCCATATCCCCTGATTCGCGTCCGGGCGGACCCCGAGGACCTCAAGCACCCCGACCGCTACGAGGCGTTCACCTGCCTGAGGGCCGGCAGCCGTGAGGACGCCCCCAGGATCGACCGGGGCATGGACGGCGCGATCCGCTACGGCTGGAAGCGCGACACCCCGGCGGCCTCGCCGGCCTTGCAAGCGAAGCTCCTGAAGGCCGGGCTCCTCAAGCCGACCGAGGCCTTGCTGTCGCTTCGCAACGTCCAGAATGGCGCCTCGGTCTTCGCGCATACCGGCTCGGTCGCGTGGAACGCCTTCCGCAAGCGCTGGGTGCTGATCGCGGTGGAGCTGGGCGGAAGTTCCCTGCTGGGGGAAGTCTGGTTCGCCGAGGCCGACACGCCGCTGGGGCCGTGGGTGTACGCGCGGAAGATCGCGACGCACGACGACTACAGTTTCTACAATCCCAAGCAGCATCCGATCTTCGCCAAGGACGGGGGTCGGGTGATCTTGTTCGAGGGGACCTACACGCGGACCTTCTCCGGCCACGCCGAGGCGACCCCCCGCTACGACTACAACCAGATCATGTACCGCCTCGACCTGTCGGACCCGCGCCTCAACCTGCCGGTGGCGATCTACCGGGGCGAAGGCGTGTCGGCGTTGAGGCCAGGTCCGCGAGGCGCGCGATCGCCCGCCGGGTTTTTCGCCCTGGAGCAGCCCGCCGATCACACGGTCCCGGTCTTCGCAGCGGGCAGGCGGGGCTTGCAAGTCGGCGGCCCGCCCCCGCGGGGCGCGACGGCCCCCCTGTTCCACGCGCTCCCGGCGGACTTCCCCGACCCGCCCGCGACGACCGTGCCGCTGTACGAAGTCGTGGGCGCGGACGGGGTCGCGTTCGCCCCCGGCACCGCCGTCGCGGAGCCAGCGGGGCGGCGACCCCTGTGCCGCGTGTGGAAGGACCCCGGTGGGCCGGCGCTGCCGTCGCAGGAGTGATCCGGGCGTACACCAGCCAGAATCGTCACAACCCGCCACCATTCCGATGGACTCCCCTTCCCGTGCCAGCATTCGGGGACGTATCCTATTTTCCCAGGGCCGGACGGCCACATTTCGGCGCCGGGTTCCGGTGCCATCTTCACGGTGCGTCACCGAACCGAGCGGCGTCGGACGACCTCACACACCTTGAGACTGCAACATGTCGCCTCGCCGTTCCCGTCGCCGCGCCTGCCGTCCGCGCTTCGAGCGCCTCGACGACCTCTGCCTGCTGGCGGTCTCGGGCTTCAGCGCTGCCCACCTCACACAGCTTTACGGGTTCAACGCCTCGGGTGCCATCGGCACGGGGCAGACCATCGCCGTCGTGGACGCCTATCACGACCCGTACCTGGCCGGCGACCTGGCGATCTTCAGTCAGGCCAACGGCCTGGCCGGCGGCACACCCGCCGGGGTCGCGACCTTCTTGAGCCAGGTGAGTCAGAGTGGAGGACCGGCCGGCGGTCCGACCAACAACGGCTGGGCGGGCGAAACGACGCTCGACGTCGAGGCGATCCACGCGGTCGCGCCCGGCGCCCGGATCGTGGTCGTCGAAGCCCGGTCGGAGAACCTCGATGACATGCTCGCGGCGGTCGACACCGCCCGGTCGATCCCGGGCGTCTCGGTGGTCTCCATGAGCTGGGGCACCGCCGAGTTCCGCGGCGAGAGGGCGATGGACTGGCACTTCACCACCCCCGCCGGGCACACCCCGATCACGTTCCTGGCGGCCACGGGGGACAACGGCGCCAGCGGCGGCGCGGAGTGGCCCTCGTCGTCGCCCAACGTCGTTGCCGTGGGCGGGACGACGCTGTTCGTCGACGCCTCGGGCCAGTTCCTGGGCGAGCAAGGCTGGTCGGGCAGCGGCGGCGGCCAGAGCACGATCGAGCCCCAGCCCTCGTATCAGCGCGGGGTGCAGTCCAGCGGCGTGCGCACCACGCCCGACGTGTCGATCGTCGCCAACCCGGCTTCCGGGCTGATGACCTACACCACCACCCCCTCCGACGGCCGGGCCTCGTGGTCGCTCTCCGGCGGCACCAGCCTCTCGACCCAGCTCTGGGCCGGGCTCTTCGCCGACGCCAACCAGCTGCGCGTCGCCAGCGGCCGGGGGACGCTCGACACCTCGACGGCCCTGACCATCCTCTACAACAACCCGGGCGCCTTCAACGATGTCACCTCGGGCTTCAACGGGTTCAGGGCGACCCCCGGCTACGACCTCGTCACCGGAATCGGCACGCCCAGGGTCGCCGCCGTCCTCGGCGCCCTGGCCACCACGGGAGAGACCGCCACAATCACCACCACCGCCGCCGTCGCCTCGACGACCTCCGCCCCCGCGCGCCAGAAGGCCCCCCGCCAACGTCGTCATCGTACCAGGAAGGCCGAAGTCACCGCGACGATCGCCGTACCGACCCCCGACGCCGTGAACACGACCACGACCACGACCACCACGGACGTTGCCCCCCCCTTGCCGACGACGGCCGTGACGGCGAACCTCCCCGCGATCGCGGCGCCCTCCCCCTCCCTGCCGTCGACGGCCGTCTTGCAGGGCTTCCAGGCGGCCTCGACGATCACCGTCGGAGCCTCCACCCCGAGGGGCCTGTCGACTTCCCGCGACCTCGCCCTCGCCAGGCGGACCGCGGCCCGTCCCGACAACGCACCCAGGCCCTCCCCACCGACCGTTGGGGCGCTCAAAACCGGCGAGGCCGACGCCCCCACCGCCACCGCCACCGCGGAGCCTTCCCCAGAGACCGACGCGGGGACGAGCCCCGCCGAGCCGGCTTCCTCGCCGCCCATGCCCGTGCCCATGCCCGAGCAAATCCCCCTGGCCGACGACGGCCACGCCTGGCTCGACCGCTTCGACTTCGACTTCGACTTCGACCTGTCGCCCGAAACCGCGCCCGTCCTCACCCCCGCGCAGGTCGCCGAGGCGGGTGCCGACGCCTTCGAGGAGCCGTCCGCCTCGACCCCCCTTGCCGTGGCGGCGTTCCCGCTGGTCGCCCTCTGGCGGCGACGCCCCGGTACGCCGATTCCGTCGGGTCGCCGCGACAACTCGTCGCGGCCGACCGTCCCCGCGGGGCCTTTCGGCCGGCGTCGTTCAGGACGCGATTAAGGTCCGCCCCGTGCACGGACAAGCCGCCATCCCCCTCGCGATGGGCGGGGAGGGCGGCTATCCGACGACCTCCAGGACGACGTTTCGCCCCCTCGGAAGGATTTCCTGAGATTTCCGCGCGAAATTCGATGCCGGTCACGATCGTCTTGGTGGGGTCACTTCCGACCCTCTCACGACGCCGCGCAACCGGGAGCGAACCGCGATGGCCACCCTTCGCCAGATCCGCGCCAACCACGAGAACTCCGCGAAATCCACTGGGCCGAAGACCGCCGAGGGCAAGGCCGCCTCGCGGCGCAACGCCCTGACGCATGGCCTGGCCGCCGTGGATCTCGTGCTGCCCGACGGGGAAACCGTCGCCGCCGCCGAGCGCGTGGCCGTCTGGGCCGCCGAGTTGAAGCCCGGCAGCCCGCGGGAAACCTGGCTGGTCGAGCAGGTCGCCGTGGAGAGTCTGCGCATCGAGCGCTGCCAAGGCCAGGAGGGGGCCCTTCGGACCCTCCTGGCCGCGAGGGCGTCCTTCCGCTGGGACGAGGACCGCGGCCTCGCCGCCGAGGAGCTTGGCGCCACCCTGCCCAAGGCCCCCGCGCTCGTGGGCCGCAAGCTGACGCGCACCAGGCAGGGCTGCGACTGGATGATCGGCCGCTGGGAGGGCCTCGGCCGCGTCCTGGACGCCAAGGGGGACTGGGACGCCGCCCAGAAGCGGCTGGCGCTCGACCTGCTCGGCACTCCCGCGGAGCTTCGCGGCGGGTCGACCGAAGCCGATGCCGACCTCCCGAGCAAGCGGGCGCTGATCGCCGCGCAGGTCGCCCGCCTCGCCGCGTCGAAGGCCGAGGCGCTGGACGAGCTCGACGCCCTGGAGCATGAGGCCGCGGAGCTTGGCATGGGGCCCGACCTCGACCGCGACCTGATCCTCGTCCGCCGCTACGAGCGCGCCTGCACCCGCCGCATGGAATGGGCCCTCGGCCAGCTCAAAAAGGAGCGCCCGGCCCTCCGCCCCGCCACCCCAACGGCCCGACCCCCGGCCCGGCCCCTCGTCCCACCCGACCCGACGCCCGTCGCCGCGACGCCCCCACCGCCGCCGCCCGTCGCCCCCCGGCCGTCGCCGATGCCCTTCGCGACGCTCTCCGACGTTCAGGCCGCCCCCGGCAATCGGCGCGACCGCCGCGCCCGCAAGGCGCTGGCGCGCCGGGGCTGAGTCGCGATTCTGGTGGCAAGTCGTGGACCCAGGGTCCCACAAGCGAGGGCTTTGGCAGGAACCGACCGGCCGGAATCGAGTGGGCGTCGGCCTCGGCCGCCGACCCTCCGGGTGGCTGCGCCCCGGGTAGGCTCGATCGCCCCGTTTCGGCGTTTTCCCCGGCGGGGGTGGCTGGGGTCGGTACCCCCACGCCGGACGTGCCGCCCGGCGTGGGGTGAGCGCCGCTCGTGGGGCGTCGGCCCAACGCCGGGGTCTGGGTACCGACCCCACCCGACACCCGAGGGACGTTTCGGGTCCGGGTCGCCTTGCGGAACGAAGCCGATGGGGGCTTGGGTAAGCGGTTTCTCACTCGTGCTTTGCACGCCGTTTGAGCCTCAGCACGGTGTACGACCGGGCGGAGAACTCGTGGTTCATGCGGTCTCCCAGATTTCCGAAGTCCTTGGCCACGGGCCGGATGCGGTCGGGGGCGTCTGGGGGGTTCACGTCCTGGAACGAGCCGGACAGGGTGGTGGCCCGGCCTTCGGGAGCGATCGGGCCGAAGCCCTCGATGGCGATGGCGGCAAGATGGGGCGAGTTGCCGGCGTTGACGACCTTCAG
>JAABUQ010003820.1_pt1 | contig 26745 bp, 34 predicted proteins | sample 5560001 | NCBI WGS metagenome assembly JAABUQ01 (sample SAMN10711888, study PRJNA513371) | rock metagenome | isolation source: Antarctica rocks | place: Antarctica: Victoria Land, Finger Mt nord | collected 2015-12-18 | reverse complement strand
ATCCCCCACCTTCATCTCCAACCCCCCCTGCCTATGCATCTCACTCACCAGCACCCCCCCATTAAACTCCCTCGTCGCAGGCGGCACATCCAGCGCCGGGTTCCTCTCGAAGAAATTGACCGGCTTCAAACTCACGCGGATGACCTCGCACGGCATGACCGGGAAATCTTCCGTGCGCACCACATGCTGCAAGCCGAACTGCACCCACACCACTAGATCCTTGTCCACGATGTCATCGTGCCTGTTCGCCCAAGCGCGCACGCCGGTGCCGCCGCGGGATTGGTTGGTGTATTTCCCGCCGGCGAAGAGCTCGTTGTCGCGGTGGGCGGTGACGTAGATGTTGTGGTCGGCGAACTCGGCGCGCTTGTGGTGGAAGGAGTCGGGGTCGGCGAGCATTTTTTGGAAGGGAGGCACGTGGATCTTGTAGGCGACGGGCTTGCCGTTGATGGCGTTGCGGTGGGATACGTTCTGGATCTTGTAAGTGCGGTTGGCGTCGTAGTCGATGTCGAGACCGGAGGAGTGCTTGACGAGATTTTCCTCGACGGTGTAGCCGACGCCGTGGGGATTGAATTTCGAGCGCGGCATTGGGTGGGTTTCTTCGTAGACGAGGCGGTTGGAGTGGCCGTCGATTGAGGGGTCGATGCGCAGGGAGAAGATGTGTTGGTGGTGGGAGGCGAGAACGCCGGGATGGACCACTGTACCCCATGGAACTTCGATCCCCTCGTCGATGGGTTGCGTGCTGACGATGCCGGTGGCTCTGACTTCGTAGGTCATTTCACCTGCTTGATTGAAGATGAAAGCCAAGATGTACTCGTAGTTGGCGACGGTGATAATGGACTGAATGACAAGCTCTCGATTTCGAACCACCACGGCTCTACCGGTACGGTAGTTGGTGTGTTTCCAGCCAATCCCCGCGTCTTGCTCGTGGATACAAACAACGTTCTCCATGGGCATTGCATCACCCTTGTCGGTAGCCAAAACCGTGTCGAGGTAGTGGATTACACCAAGACAATCGCAGCCAGGTTTCAGGTTATTGGCCATGATACCGGCACCGGTATCGCCAAGGTCGAAGGCGGCTTTCCTGTGAAATGGCGTCCGAGGATCGGCGTAAGGGATGTTCATCTCTGATAGGGAAAGCCTGTAGAAGATGCTTCTGCCAGCATAGCGAACCTGTAAACAATAAGCGTCGGAAACATCAACAGAGAGCAATCAAAGCTTACATCATAGAGCACCATACCCTCCCGCTGATTGAATCCCACCCGGAAACACCATTTTTGCCATTCAATGACCTGGCCTGTCTCTCCTACTTGGCTAACTTTGAAGCTTGCGCCCTCAGGCTGCACTACATTCAATGGCTTGAGGTCGTTCCTTAAATTCTGGTGCTCTGGAGTATAATCACTCGGAGAGGATCTTGGAAGACGGAATGTGTCGGTCTCAAGTCCTTTACCTGTTGGCATCATTTCAATGCGGGCCACTTTCCGATCCGCAATATCTACAACCGGCGAGACAGGGAGTGGGAATGCGTAATGGTTCGAATCCTTGTTTGAAGAATCCCCCAAGTAGAGGAAGCCTTGGTACATGCGCCTGTCATCGTCGACACCATCAGATCCTGTCTTTGATTAGTGATTGAAATAAGGAGAATGAGATCTGCTTGCAGTACCGTAGATCCATGGGTCACACCTGACGGTTGAGCCCTTGGGCAGATGCAGTTTGTCCAATTCTGCTAGCACATTCTTGTCACTCAACGCTATTTTCTCGGCCAGCGTAATCTCTGGACCGTCTGCTGGAGCATGCATGTTTGCCCCCAGTTTTGTTGGGTTGTCCACACTGTGTCTGGTGAGATTGACTGTTGCTTCGAAGAATTGATCCTAAATACATTGTTAGGCCGCGGTCTCCCTCCATGCGGACCTACGACTCCCTAGATCGTACATACCGTGTTCCGGATGTAATAGGCAATAAACGCTTTCCTCTCCAACCGGGGCAGAGGGCGTTTTGTAGCATGTTCGGCTTCAAGGAATGGGACCAGCTCAGCCTTTACCGGCTCCTGCAGCGTGATGACCTTAAAATGGACATCAGTCTTGGCAGGATATTTGCCTCTGATGAGACGGGCTGATTCCTTGATCTCAGTGGCAGTCAGAGGACAGAGAGGGTGGCTCTGAGCCATTTCCTTGACGGCGAGTCCCTGGGACTGCCCGTAGGATTCTCCTAAAGATCCCATTTTCTACGCTGTGTGCTGTGCAAATTGTGTGGAACAATGTCTTTGATTCAAAGAAAGCGTCACCTAAAGATGGCATGCAAAACAATACTCGAATAGACAAAGAACAAGCTATTGCCTTGGGAGAATAAATTGGAAAGAGAAAGATAGTGCGGTGGAAGTGCATGAAGTATGCAAGCATGCAGCCCCACCAAGGCCTGCAACTACCCGTTGCAGTTCTTGCAGGCGAATTGAGGGTGGAGCATCCGTCGGCTGCAACGATAGCGGATTGACAAAGAAGAGGCAGCAACGTCATTAGCGAGGACAAGATACATGATAAGGCGGACCAAGGACGATAAGAACAGAGGACTGTATAGGTCTATGGGCGTCGAGGAATCGGGCTCCAAGGATTCAAGCCGCAAAACGCTTGCCCTGCAGACTCCGTATCTTAGGCCCAAGTTCCGGTAGCGGCTCTCCCTATAAGATGGCCGATGCGGGACAAAATCGGCACCTCCTGCGGGCCTCAATCTGCAGGGCTGAATAGTGTGGCCTTAGGCGCGATGCGGTAGTTCTATCCGACTAGAAGGATTGAAGAGTGCGGGGGGTGCGGGGGGGCAATTCCGTGATCACTCCTTGCAGCTTGTGGTTCGAGGAAGTATTTTATGTGGAGGGCGAGTTGGTCCGTTGGTGAGTTGACTGCTTTCGTTCTACGCAAGAAGATCATGTGATCTGTTTCAAGTACTGTTCGCCACCTGCAAGAGTGAAGATGCAGAAAGACGTGCACAAAATATGCTATAGCCTCGGAAGATTGCAGATACCCACCGAGCACGAACCCGCAAGCGTGCATGTTCTCAACCAAAGTCGCAAACAAACCTCCGCCGCTCCCGCCATGCGTGCAGAATTACCGCTTAACAGCAAGCCACACCGCATTCTCCCCGATCCTGTGCTCAGTCCACCCAACCTCCGCCAGAGTCTCCGTGTTATTCCAAGTGAAATCCCTCCCCGCCGCAAAGATACCATGCTGCTTTGGAAAGATCTCGGTGACCCCTGTCCCATTCCGGTCAGGACAGCCAAGCTCGCATAGGAGCTCTCGAATCGTCCTGTTGCACGCTACTTGGTGCTCCGAGTACTCGAATGGATGTGAATAGCCTCGAAGAGAGTCGCAAGGGCGTTCGCCGTTGTAGAGGAACTTGATAGATGTCTGCTTTTCTGCTTCGGAGAAGAAGCCAATCGAGTCGCTGTCGGTGGTTGTGTTGCTTTCTTCCTCCTCTTCTTCGAGGTCGGATTGTACAGCACTACCTCCTTCGTCTGTGGTGCTTTCGTCTGTCATGATCAGTTTCGTTACCATGACATGAGGCACGGGGCCAGGGGTACAAAGAGGTAATGGAAAGGAATGCCATAGGCTTCGATTGTGCATAGTCTCGGAGCCTACCTACGGATGTTTGAGGAGGATCGTCCGGTGTGAATGCCCAGACACTTCCGGGCGGGGCACCACCATTAGGAGGCTCCCCTGACGTAGTAAAATACCGAGGATGGTCAGGCATTGTGGTGGTGGTTGGGCTATCAGATTTGAAAGTGCTTTGACTAGCTGGGGAACCGTTGGTGCAAGATACAGGAAATGCAGTATAGTCAATACAGAGAATGGAAGTCAAGGAGTTTCCTGAAGGTGTTTGGGCAGAAGCTAGCTTCAAGGGAGGAAGAACAGGAGGGAATATTTGTAGATTTGGATCTCAAGACCACCAGCTCCTCTAACGGCCGCAACGGGGGAAGTAACGGCTGGGTGGCCACTTTCCTTCGACTGATGATGACGAGATCTAAAACGGGGCAGCGAATCGCTTGGCGACAAGCAAAATCGATGCTGACCATGCAGCGTGGCGCTCCAAGAAGGGCACGTATAGACGCTTAATTTCCTTGATGTAAGATGAATTCGAGACTCGAAGCGGGCAGTGAATTGCTTGGTCGGGAGTAGAATCATTGCTGACCGTGCAGCGCGGAGCAAATACACATAAGATATTCAAAATAGGTATCTCCAATGATGAGAATGGCGTGACCAAAGGCAATAAAGATAGCAGGCAATGCAAGTATTGAAGATGTGCCCTCGGCCTATGGAGATGATTTTGCCACTTGGAGACGTCTTCTTGCCGCCGACGAGTTCTTTTCGAACGCAGATGTTTGGTCAATAACGCGAGGGTCACCTGGACGTTGGGCAGCATCCACTTGGAATGTTTGTTCACATGAAACAAGGCGAACAATAGAGCGACCTCTTTGCCTTTGCCTTGTAGGCCTGTTTTAGACCAGCGTTTCGAATTCTTTGCAGGGCATTCCAATCATGATGCCCATGAAAGTCCTGAAAAACTTGGGCGCTACGGTGCGGGATGCTGCCGTTGGCTTTGTGGGCTTCCTAGCCCCCAGCAATGATAGCAAGACCATCATAGATCTTCCGCTTCACGGCATAGAATGGCCCCTCCAAAGTCCGTGTCCTTATCTCAGGCAGATTGAGGCCGCCGCCTTCCACTTCGATTTTGCCGGCGCCAGATTTCCTCACCGCTACAAGGCCATCAATCAATAATGTTCCTTCACCTCTGAATTCCGCCGAATGGCCGGTTGATTGTAGTATCTTCCTGAGGTCTGCTAGGCGGAGATCTCCGACATGCAGTGGCAAAGCTGCGGATCGTGTTGCCGCGGCCATGTTTGTTGGGAGAACATCGAGAGTAGGCACCATATCAGCCTGTTTGTCCGACGATACTGGAAGCTCTGTTGGCTTCGACTCTTCTGTTTTGCTGCTCAACAACTTCAACTTCTTCCTGTTGATGGCATCTGCTGCCGGCTCTTCTTCTTTACTGGTTGCAGTAAGGTGACCCATGAGCGTGACTACCCCAAGACCTCTCACGTTCTGCCAATGCAAACGTCTGACCAGTGCCTCACTCAGCTTCACAGTCCAGGTATTTGTGTCCACACTAGCATCGATCATCTGCCCATTGGAAGGTGTGAACACAAATTTTCCGTGCTTGTCGGCTTCGCTGGCTGCCTCGCTTTTCAGCTTCTGTTCACAATCCTGGGCCAAATATGCAGTTTCTGAAAAATCACCACCCGTTAGGATGATCTTCTTTGGCTGGATTAAGGGAATGAGCATAGATAAGCTACGCTGGTCGTGTAGCCCTATAAAATCCACAAAGGCGATCTCGAGATCTGCATTTACGGTCTGGGTTTTGAAAATCAGCTTGGAAGGCGCCGTGACGATCCCTTCAACATCAGATCCAGACTCGTCGGACGAGTCATCTTCCTTTGCAGCAGCGTGCCCATTCACTCTAGGTGCCTCCCCACCGTTCGACATCAGTTGATTGGTGGCATCTTTGCTTGACTGGCGTTTCTTGTTCCGTCCATCGGCGCCCGATTGTCCACTGTCGCCTTGCAACCCCGTTTCTTGCCACTTTCGCTTCTGCCCCAGACCCTCCTGCTTCCGTGACCCGTCATCTCGCATGTCCTGGCCATTGAACTCATCACGCTCTTCAGCCCTCAGGTAGTCTTCAGGCCTGATCAGCTCTCCAAAATCATCACCACGTCTTCGTCTGTTGGCATATGGGAACATCTGCTCTCTGCCCTTTTTACCTCGAACGTCGTAATCGTACACTCCCGGTTGGCGAAGCAAAACGTTGACTCCAATCGTCTCTTTGGTCGGCTCGATCCTGTTTCGGTTGAATCGAGCTGTTTTGATGGACGTATTGAGAGCTTTCCCCTGTCTTTCAGGGTCTGATTCTTCGGAAGAAGATGAGCTGGAGGATGACGCGTCTTCCTCTGCGTCAGCAGAGCTCTCTAAATTAGTTCCGTTACTCGTTTGCGCTACATTTTGGGCCTGTTGTCTGGTAGCCAAGTATTGCTGGTAGATCAGAAGCTCCTTGCCTTCAAGGTTGATGCACTGTGCATTGCTAAACTCCAAATCCCTGTGACCTGCACGAGCCCTTTCAAGAAGCGAGCTATCAGATCCCGAATGCTTGTTCACATCGTTCTTGCGGTCTTGATACCATTCCCACAACGTGTCTCTTAGTCCCACCTTCTGGTCTCCGCTCTTCTTCTCCTTACTGACCTCTTCTGTTAGAATGATCAAATTTGCTGGGTCAGCAGCGATTCGCTGCAGAACATCCTTGGAAAAGCCCCATACGAGTGAGGTGTCACTGGCAAGTATGACCCGGGGCCCCTTGGTCGAGGTCAATTTCTCGATACGCCTCTTGTGTTCAATCATCTTCAGAAATCTGAACTCAAAAGGGCCGCTTGGCTTTGAGCTTCCTTGACTGTCTCTTCCTGCAATGGCCTGATTTTGATTCTGCCGGCTGTTCGTATGCTTTTGTTCTCTGTTGGCAGAATTTGTTGACTCGGATTCAAAGTTTCTTACAACACTTTCATCCATCCACTCGAGCATACTCCGCGCATATCGCATGGTGGCGCCAACATATCTGCTAGCCAAGTACAACTTGGCCGATTTCAGAGGGCTGGCGCTCGTAGCGTCCGCTGCCTCTTTTCTCCATGCATGTTCCAGGACGTACGCAATCTCTAAAACTCTGGCACTTGTGTCTGTGGGGATCAAGACGGTACCACCCTTCGCAACTGTGCTCCGGATCATGTCAAGCAGGAGGTCATCCCTCTTCTTTCTACCACCCGCCATGGCAGTCTTTTCTGCCCCTCTTGCACTGCATACGAGTGCTGTTGGCTTGCGGAGCTGTTCAATGACCTCTGCACCTCCGCCTCCAGATCCACCCAACCATGCAGCGCCTCCGAATACGTTTTCCCGAACCTGGTTCCAGTCCACAGCATAGACGATGGATTCCATGCCATGCTGAATGTGCCATATCGTTCCACCGAGTGTATGCCCGGCATTGTATGCTGTGATTGTGAGATCGTTCAAGGGGGGAGAGAATGGCGAGGGAAGAGGCTGATGAGGCTGAGAATATTTGAGAGGGTGTATGAGGGCAAAATAAGATGCAATCTCTTCAGATGTAGGCGGCTGAAGGAGGATGTCGAGAGATTCATTCTTGGCTGAAGAATTGAAGGTGAAGGAGTTATCTGAGAGGGAAGTTTGAGGGATTATTGTAGCGGCGAGAGGTGTCGAGGAGTAGATGTCTTGCAGCAAGGTCCTTCCAAGTGAAATGACTGGGGAAGTGGCGTAGATTGGTATTTGAGTAAAAGACGGGAAGTGCTTGCAACAGTGGGCGAAAGCTCCCAGATGAGCCGGAGTCGCGTGGGTGAGGAGGATGATGGAAAGAGATGAGACATTTCTAGAGAGGTCGGAGTGTTAGTCATGGAACGGAAAGAGCAGCGCCATCTCACGGGAAATGTTTGCGAGTGTAATGGTTTTGATTTCTTCTCTAGTCGACTGGCTTTGCAGATATAGGCAAGCTCCGAGTCCTCCACTCGCGACAGCTCTCCAGTAAACGGCGTACCTCTCAAGATCTTTCAACTTTGCTACATCAAAGTCATTATCCCAACCCACGTCTATGAGGACTTTGACCCCTCCATCAAATTCCAGAAGCGATTGTGATGCAGGCGAATTGGACTGGGCGCCCAGCAAAGGGACGAAATGAAACATCTTGTTGTGCTCATATCACCACTGGCTGTGGGCTCATGAGATTCTGGGAGCACATCATCCTGGTGATGTAAACCGAGGTGCAAGAAGTCGGATGATGAACGAAATTGTGGGTAGTAAATGAGAAAGGGCTTGGTAACAATATCTTGAGGCCCTACGTAAGGCTTTCACACAAGACTAGCGCGAATTGTCAGCCCTACGGACCCTCTTTATCGTTGGCTGCATTACGTTTGGCGACTTGGCATTTTGGATTTCCCCCGCACAAAAAAGGGGCATACCCGATTAGGCTTAGCTGAGGAAATTCGAAACTTTAAAAACGTATCGAATAGGGGAAACATATAGGCTGAAGGGAGCATGTAGGCTTAGACAAGCGTACGAAGGGAGCGTGCGGGAAGAGTATATAGGGGTTATATCGTTGTATGTTTCCCTTGTATATATCTATTTACCCTCGATGCTCCCCCAGTATGCTCCCCTCGTATATTCCCAAATATATGTCTGTTTGTTCTGTATACTCCCTCCGTATGCTCCCCTGTATGCTCCCAGACATGAGTCTTTCCTACGGTATGCATGCCCCAGGGTAAAACTGCGGTCTAGCGTACCTATCTCCTTTACAGTACGAGGACCTTACCGTAGTAGCAACCCCTACGGTAGCATTATACAGAATTACTTCCCTAATTTGTACATTCCTAACTGCTTGATCGAGGTATTCGCAGTGCTGAAGTGAGTGATTGTTGTGATAGCGTATAACAATCCTTTGAGCTCGATTATCATCCAACGATCCATTTTTCCGAGACCACCCGAGATGTTCTAGACGGTAGTTGGACTTCCACACTAGGCATTACGCTGGCTTCACTATCCACCTTGAGCAACGGTACCAAAAGAGCAAGTGCTTCGAATGTTGTGAAGCCTCCCGGCCGTAGCGGCAACCACTCTGTGACCGCCACAAGCAGGGCCTCGCACGGTACTGGCGTAGTCTCAAGCATAGCCTGGAAGGATCTGTCCACAAGCAAACACCAGTCCGCTGCTGGGAACTCAGTGTACACTCGGCTAGTACCAGGCTCGCGCAAGTAAACTTTCTAACTTATGGTTTGAGACTTCGAAAACGGCATGCTTCCCTCGTCGTGGAATTCGAAACAGAACGGTACCGTCAGCTCTGTTGGACGGGGTAGGATGCGTAAGCCGGTCAACGCCGTCACAAGACCGCGCTTCTCCTGCCCGCACATGGAGCTGTTTTTGCGCATCCTGTGCACTGCACAAACACCTGCAACTGGCAAAGCTAATAGTCCGGCCCCCCCAAACCCACCCATATACAGAGCAGCTATGCCCACCCGCCAGGCTGGGAAGGCGCCTATTGGGTAGGTGCTCCGAGCGCGGTCCGGGCGCTCGACAGGCTTTCCAAGAGAATCATTCACGGCGAGCAGTGACGTCGGTATCCAACGGTAACCGTAATCTTGATAGCGAACCTGGTCTACGAAGAGCACATCGCGCGGCACGTATCGGAGCTTCTTGAACAGTGTCTTGTAGCGATCCTCCTTGGTCATGCTCTCGCTCTGCAGCTTAGCAGCCGAGCCCGCAAGCCATGAGAGTAGTGGTGAGAGGACCAGGGGTTCGTCAGCTGGGCTACTGCAGTTGCCGTAGTACTTGCCTCGCATGCATCGCATGAGTGCTCCCAACTCGAATCCGCCAGACCAGTCGATAGTGAACTCTTCGAGGAAGGTATGAATGGAGAACCAGACCTGATTGATCACCCTGTAAAGTCTTTGATCCACTTTCACAAAGACCTTCGCTTTCGGCGAGCTGAGCATGAAATGGTCTTGAAGTTGACCTGCAAAAGATCGAGACTCTGCGCCTTCCGTACTGGATGTTTCTTGCGAAATTGACTGTTCCAGGAAGTGAGCTTGCTTTTCTTTTGGATGTCGTCATGCAATGCAGGCCAAGACACTACACGATCGGCGAATTGAAACAAAGTGCGTTCTTTGTTGCACCCTTCCTGGAGAGTCCAAAGCCTTCTTGACCAGACACTGGTCATGAGGTGAGCTCCAATCTCTTCGTCTTGCAAATCTTTAGTTGAGAGAGACAGCAAATCGCTATCGAGCACTAACACTTTGGACGAACCCTTGTACACCCATTCCATATTTCCGAGTGCCTGAGTCTTGAGATTGGTTCGCTTCTGTTCCTCGTCTTCGGAGGAAGCTGAAGTCGAGTATTTCGGTATCATCAATGTATCAACCTAGAATGGGACCGGATGGTACTCCTTGTTGTACAGGCTATTTACCAGACCTTGCAGCCTCTCCAATTGGCATATAGGCAGCTTGTTAGCTTGGTTGTTCCCCAGCCCATCGGCCCAAACATGGCTTATAGCCACCAAGTTCCAGCCGGCCACGGGCATCTTCAGCCATCCCGATACTGTTGCCTTCAGATGCGGGAGAAGCACTGTCTCGAGCTTGCCATCCTTGAATATGCACGAGGGACTTTCTTTGAAAGATACTGACCTTGGGAGGTCTTGAGCGCTTGAGATTTGAGCCTGGCGACTACACTAGGCCTAGGCTTGAAGGTATCAGATCCGGAGCCAGACTTCAACTTAAGGAAGCCAAAATCGGCTGCGCTTGCGTTGATAGAGTCCTATTGAAGCGTCTCTGGGTGGGAAATGTTTCAATCCGAGCTTTGCTCACTAGTAAGCTCTGCTTCGAGTCGCTCGGTAACTGGCATCTGTGTAATTAGGAATTCTGGTTCATCCATGTCAAGATCCTTCGGGTCCAGCTTCCAAGGATCTGCTTGGGAAGAGACTGGAGGCTATTCTTCTTCTTCATATAGTACTGGCACGCCACCTCTTCAAAAGCCGCAGAATTACATGTACAGCCATCATGGACATGCCGTGTTTCTTAGGTTGTTTTCTCGATTTGATATGCGACGCATTCGCGCTCTCTGCATTCCAAGTGGGACTGATCTGGCCTTGAGCGCCTCACGACTGGGAATGCTATTTCCGGCAATCTTCCGTCGACCAGCTGGGCCAGGATCCTTCGCTCATGAGGACACCGTTCTCTATCGTAACGGAAATCAAGTATGCCCCGAGGACGGAATATGCTGTAATCGACAAACTGATACTCCTGCTGTATGTTATTACGCATCTGCTGACCTCGCTGGCTTGCTATCTCACTTCCAATCTTTTGAGTGCTTTGAGGCACTATTACGTACGTATGAACATGTGAAGAATGGATATGTTGATGGATAGGGAAGGCAATTAGGGGAGCTTATTCCTTCCCCACTTGCCCATGGAGCCACGACCTATAGATATCTAAGCTCATGGAGGACAAAAGAATATCTAAATGCGACTGGTTCCCCACTAAAGATACTCACCCGCCGAGGCACCCCTACTTTAGCACTACCAAAATCATCTTCACCGTTACACCCCATATGGTAGACTGGAAGATATATACTTGCAATTATGAGCAGATAGGTGCTATGGTATATCATACAATAGAGAAAAGAGACGATTTTGGTAGGGGATTAGGCCTATGAAGAGCCATTTGCGTTTATTTTGTCTCCCGCCAGTGCGGGTACAAAAACACGTGGGTGACTTGGCCAACCGTAATGCAACCATGCTCGGTATTCTTCCCTCGTTCCCTCGTTCCGCCTCCGTCGAGCCTTCAACATCCTCCTCTCATTTATCAAGCGATAAATTTTTCGTCTGAACAAGACTACAATTTCTTCCTGCAAAACTCTAATAGTGAAGCACTGCTCTAAGCTCTGTAGCGAATCATCCACTACGTATCACCATCCGAAGTCCATATTCCCGTCATCCCCTTGATTATTGATCGAGAAAAATGCAACATAGCAATCTGTCTTAAGGCCACGACCGAGCATTCTCTCTCCCTATGGCCTCACTTATTCTTAGGCCACAATCTTAGCTCTTGCCATTCGAACTTGAAACCATTGCCTGAATGCTTCTTGCAGTGCGACTGTAGGTCTGCGGCCAGTCCCTCAGGGCCCGCATGAAAGACGCCAACCTCGCCCAACGTATGAATCGCCCTAAGTGAGGCGAATATATTGTCCCAATCTGGCCGCCCATATTGAGTCGGACTACGCAGTCCGAGGAACGCTTCCCTATGATCCGGGGCTTCACAGGCGGTGGTGTCAGTCTCGAGCTTAGACTTGGCTTTCGTGGTCAGATACTGAAAAACGTCAGCCGGTATACGTGTACCAGGGAATATCCATACAGTGTGAATCTCGATGTGAAGTTTCGTATCCTGCGCCTCAATGGCCAACAGCAGGGACCTGAACCACTCAAACAGTGCGTAATCTCGACAGATCCAGAAGAAGTAGACTCTACTAAGTCGCATGGCTTGCTTCGGGAACCTCCTATTGAGTCGAACCTTTGGCTTAGGGGAATTCATACGGTACCAAATGCTCTTGAGCATGGAGGCAAAGGGCATGATTCCAGTGCCGGCCCCGACTAGAATTGCCGTCTCGAATTTGAAAACCTCCTCTGATGAACTGCCGAACGGTCCATCGACAAACACACGAGGGAGAATCTTTTCAGCAGTTGGGTCGATGTCGATATCACTGAATTCTTGATTGGTACTAGCCACCTCACATAGCCTGGATGCGCCTCCTGGTTGCTCAGGCCAACACCCAAGGAATGCAGCAAGGGTCTTATTATAGGGGCCATCACATCCGATATGGATAGACAAGTAGTCTTCTTCGGGGGCGCTTGTCAAGATGAAGGGAAGATACTGGAAGACGGAAACCTCGGGGCAGCAGAATAAGAGGTACTGGAATCGTTAATATTCCTGCAAAGAAATAATTCGAATTGCTGCTTACCTGACCAATCTTTGCCTTTATTTTGTCCTTCTTCATTTGTATCTCGACCACGTCGTGAGGATGTTGTATGACCCTGGAGATGTAGACCTTGCGGCTCCCTCGCAGTTGACGCAGAACCTTTTCCGCCAGGTATATGAAACCACCGTACAGCCAGAACGAACGAACGTACCCGGTCTCCGCTATCTCGGATGGATTTCTGTCTGGTCGGCTCAAAGCATGGACGCCATGAACCGCCAGAAAGACGAAGAACACAACGAAGAGTAGGTGCGTCCACCAGAAAAGCCTGTATTGGGATTGGCGAACTCGTTTGAATGATGTGATTCCCATGATTGTAAGAACTATCAGCATTGCCCAGCCAGATGAGCCTAGTGCGGTGTAGAAGTTCCAGAAAAGGAAACGGTGCAGACCGTCTTTGAAAGGTTTTGTTGCTGAATAAATAGTACCCCACACAGCTGCCGCGTGGACAAACGTGAAGATTACGATTGACCACCCAATCATCATATGCAATGACAAAGCGCTCTCAAAGGGAACGATCCGGGTGGAGAAGAATTGCCGTAAGAGGGACGTCAAGGTATTGCATACTGGAAAGAGTATCAGAGCAGCGTCGAATTGGATGACCAAGGTAGCGGTTCGGTGGATGGCGAGCAAAGGGTGACCGAAATCCATGACAGTGTACCTGGCCCAGCCAATTGCAAAGACCAGAGCGTGGACTAGCAAGAATAGGGCAATGAGAACTGGTTCGTAGCTTTGACCGCGTATCGCATCGTGCTTCGCAGAGGCTTCTGGCTTCGCTTCGTCTCCCACAGGCAAGCTAATCAAAGACGCCTGTTTGGCCTTCCGGTTGGTCTTAGGGAGGAAGATGGTCATTTGGTTCATGGTGACTAGGTCATTGACCGGTTGTGATGGGCAAGAACTGTTAATGAATGGTGGACAATGTCTGCGTCAAACGTTGAATCAGTTGGCAGTGCAAGTCTAACAATCGGCGGTGACGGTCTACTCCCACCAAATCATAGAATCAAGTGCCGAAAAAAGAGGCACCATGTATGTCGGGCGTAGCTTCCTTCCTGCCAATTCATTACACCCAACGTACAGCTATTAACTCCGGCTCCTTCTATTCAAAGGGCGTCCACAAATTAGTTGGGAGCGTGCCGGGTTTCGACTGTCGCCAATGCAACTAGATGTCAGGACATTCATGAGATGGAAGACAATCAAGCAAAAGGCAGTCACTCATCGATATGCAATCTCATTCCACATCAAGTAGTCCCTGTGAAACAACAGTCAAGACATGGATTCAAAGCATCATTTCTTGTTCGAGAGACACCGCTAGATACACCCGTAACGCTCAACCATGTATCGTAATGGCATGCATGCACTCCTAGCTGCTTCTCCATGATCAACCCTGCACCTAGGAGCCGAGGGTAAGCCTGTACTAAAGACAAAAAGAGGATTCCTAGTCACTGCCTGCCATTTGAGATTCCTGGTTGGAAAGATGTGTTGATGTCTCCTGAGCCGGCCTTGACACATAGTCCTTTGCAGACACCTCCGAGCCCCCATCGCACTCATTTGCCATACCATTCTTGCAACAAATCTAGCTCTAGATCGCGTATTTTCTAGTCCACTCCCTTGCTGTCGATTCGTACCTTGAGCGATCAGTCTTATAGACGTGGGCGATCTCTGGCACGAGAGGATCGTCGGGGTTGGGGTCTGTGAGCATCGAGCAGATAGAGAGCAGGACTAATGTTGTTTGGATCAGCGAACCGTAAACGTATCGTTTTTCAAATTGATGCGTCATGGAAGTTCTTACCTTTGGAAATGGTCAAGGCGGGGCTCCATTGGTCGCGCAAGATGTCGAGGCATATGCTACCGTTTGAGTTGATATTTGGGTGGTAGATACGAGTGGTGAAGTTGACCTTCGGCGGCTTGAACGGATAGTCGGTAGGAAAGTGTATGGCCAGGAAAAAGACGCCGCCTGAGTAAGGGCTCTCACCCTGGATGAGTGTTAGATCGGATCCTCTTAAATAGACGACCGTCGAGGTGGGAAAATCGCCATAACATGTGTTAAGGAGAGACTACATACCGGACCCATGATCGTAGCTTGCCAGTGGAACTGCCATCACCATCAGGAAAATTAGCCGAAATGCTTTGGTGCCCTAGATGCGGCAAAGTGGCTGTCGAAGTTGCTCGAGAAACGTACCAAGTCATCACCGATGGGTCCTGCAGAGCATGATGAAGGTGGGTCACTGTAGAAAAGAGTCAGCTGTGTCACGAACAGAAAACAGCAAGGTATGGCAGAATCCAGGCTGAGCAGACGGCTCTGGATCGTATCGGGTGCTAGGTGTTAAGACGTACCGGCCAAGGTCTGTGAGTTCTTTGTTGATACGCTTGAGGGCCATGATGAATGATCAGTATGTTCTATGAACGCTGGAACAAACGCTCTGTACTTGGACGTGGACGTCGTCAGCGGTGGTGATGTTCTGTTATTATTGTGTGGAAGGTGGGTAACAGAACAGGTGAGACCTGCAAGTGATGGAGTCGGCGGTAAGGCTTAGTGTGCTCGGGTATACACCGGCTCTTGTTTCCACTTCTAATATGCCACATGCTTGCCGTAATGCGAGGAAAAACATCTGTCACACTGACAAAGCAGCATTCGAATCTTCTCGATCAAATTGCACGTTCCACAGAGAGGATGAGGGTGATTGGAATGCTCCTTTGCCAGTCAGTCTGGATTACTAAGACGCTCCCGGAATCTGCTCTGGCTGCAGTGCACAACTTGTCATTCAGAGGCGCGGAACAGATTGAAGTCGACAACGTCGGAGAGTGAATCCTCAGACCCTTGGCTAGAGTATTTACTTGCGCAAGAGTCTGCAGACGAGTATTTGAGCTTCCCTAGAGATAATAGGCCAGAAATATTACGGTAAAGAAGACTTTCAGTTCTCTGTTTGCCTCCGAACCTTGGAAAACCTCGATCCTGTTGCCCCAGGATCCTGGGGAAGGGCCTGCGTCCTCGTAAAAGGCCACAAATCTCGCTTTTCCGGGCGCTTCGTCTAGTAATTTGCATGCCGTCTTTCATTCGAAGGGTTGCCAACATGGAATCCGACAAATCGACAGGTAGAGGGCCCGTCTCCAAACTGGAACGACTGCATCATTTCACGTGGGCGTGAGTAGTCCCGGCAGAATAATTAATAATCTACGTTGAGACTGATATTACCACAGGTGGTTCACCCTTACGATGAGCACTGGAGGTAAGCTGTTGTCTCTAGACCTGTCGTTCAATATAATGGCGGCTTGATGCTGAATCTATCTTTCGCAAAGGAATTGCTCTCCTTTTGGCTTTGAGCCCACATCGCTTTGACGGATTGACCACAATAGGAGCAGTGATTTTCATAATTGATCTCGTTTGTTTTGTAACATTCTCAGGCTTTCTCCTAAGTCGCTTTCTGATGTTCCCTGGAACATTTACCAAGACTGTCAAACACCCAACCGAAAGCTTGTTTATTCCAGTACGTGTCCCCACAAATCTAATTCCTTTTCATCGTTGCTCAAATACCTTTTTGCAGGCATTCTTCCTCAGTATCTCAACCATCTTGTCATGTATTCAAGAATACGGGGTTCCCTTTGCAGGATCATGGCTCTTGGTCGCCGTGAGAATTCTCTTTTGGATATATACAGCTATTACTTTCATCACAGCAGTGTTGCAATACCACCTTCTCTTCACCGGCAAGCCTCTCACCCTGCAATCAATGACGCCGGCATGGATCATGCCGGTTTTCCCAGTGATGCTAAGTGGTACTCTGGCCGCAAGTATCGCAGGCTCACAGCCTCCACACCACGCCATTCCCATTATAATTGCGGGCACCACATTTCAAGGACTGGGCATTCTAGTTGCTATCCTTTTCTACAGCAACTACGTTGGTAGATTGATGATGGAAGGGCTCCCATCGCCGAAGACTCGACCTGGAATGTTCATTAGCGTCGGTCCCCCAGCTTTCACGGGTCTAGCCTACATAGGCATGGCAGACGCGGCTATCGAAGTCTTCCCCCATACGTTCGTCGTTGGAACGGAAGACGTTCCCACGGCTCAGGTTCTCAAGATTGTGGCAGTCTTTCTTGCCATATGCTTCTGGACTTTGTCCTTGTTCTTTTTCTGTATATCGTTTGTAGCGGTTTCTTTAGAGCTTGGCCATACCAAATTCCATCTGACTTGGTGGTCTCTTATTTTCCCAAACGTTGGATTCATTGTCGCCATGATCCAGATTGGGACTGCTATCAACAGTCCGGCCATACTTTGGGTTTCTAGCGTATGTACAGTTGTACTCGTGGTAGTCTACCTCTGTGTACTCTTTGCACATGTTCGGGCGGTACTGAAGAAAGAAATCCTTTGGCCAGGGAGAGACGAAGATCACTTCTCATGAGCACCCTCTCAAGGAATAGACTCTACGGAATCTAAGAGGTCCTTTCTCGTCACGAACATCTCAGACGACTCCCTCAAGTTGACCCTAGCGCGAATAGCATCCCACCAACGAGAGAAGGGCTTTTTGTGATGAGCAAGATTGTCTAAGAGGATCATATCAGCAAAGAAACACTATCCGCACAGCTCAGTCAATCGCTTCCCCGTCCCAGAGGTGTATAGCAAGGAGGAAGCCGCACCGTCTGGTGGACGAGGTTGCACAACTTGAACGATGGACAACGAGACAGTTGGCCAGTGCACAGGGTACTTCATCCAGGATGGGTCATACTATGGCCAAGAGACGTACATAAAGAGACAAACGCTTCTCGTAACAAAACCATAAATAGGGACGCCTCGGGATATACAATAGTGCTCAACATGAAATCCCCTATTTCCCATTCCCGGCACATCTCTATGACGCCACAGCCTCGGCAGTTGAGAAAGTGTGGGGAAGCAGAACATCCTCGACAACAAAACTGAAAACATTCATCCCCTTTTCATTGAACGCGTTCCTTTTCTTTCTTTTGTTCTTTTATTCGTTGTAGAGACGCCTATCATGATAAGAAGCGTTTCAAGAAGACAGCCTCGCGGCGCCGCAAGACATCTCACAATCGCCAAACGCCATGTCCACGCCCCCGTCCCATTCAATTGGGAAGACCCCCTCGACTCCGCCTCCCTATTCACAGAAGATGAATTGGCAATCCAAGAAACAGCACGATCATACTGCCAGGAGCGTATGCTTCCACGAGTCCTCGGTAGATCGCCCCCCCTCCTCCTCCTCCGTCCCCCCCCAGACATCCCACCCCACAAAGCAAACCGCACCACCACTTCACTAAGCCCACCCCAGACGCCTACAGAAACGAGCACTACGACCGGACCATCCTCTCCGAAATGGGCTCTCTCGGCCTCCTCGGCGCCACCATTAAAACCCACTCCTGCGCCGGCGTCTCCTCCGTCGCCTCCGGCCTCATCACCCGCGAAGTCGAGCGCGTGGACTCGGGCTACCGCTCCGGCATGTCAGTGCAATCCTCCCTCGTCATGGGCGGCATCGACGAATTCGGCACCGCGGAGCAAAAAGATCGGTTCCTGCCCCGGCTCGCCAAGGGGGAGATGCTGGGCTGTTTCGGGCTGACGGAACCGAACCACGGGAGCGACCCGGGGAGTATGGAGACCACGGCGAGGGAGAGTAAGGGGAAGGAGGGGGTGTACGAGTTGAGTGGCAGCAAGACGTGGATTACCAATTCCCCGATTGCGGAGCTCATGCTTGTGTGGGCAAAGTTGCAGAGCACGGGGAAGATCCGGGGGTTTTTGATCGAGAGGGAGAAGTGCCCGCCCGGCACGCTGGAGACGCCGGTGTTGAAGAATAAGAACGGGTTGAGGGCTTCGGTTACGGGGATGATACATTTGGACGCCTGCCCCGTGCCCAAGGAGAACATGTTCCCGGACGTGGAGGGGCTGCGCGGGCCGTTCAGCTGCCTCAACTCGGCGCGGTATGGCATCGCGTGGGGGGTGATGGGCGCGCTGGAGGATTGTATCGCCAGGGCGAGAAGTTATGCGTTGGAGCGGCGGCAGTTCAAGGGGAATCCGATCGCCAAGTATCAGCTTGTGCAGAAGAAGCTGAGCGATGCGGTCACGGATGCGGGATACGGGATTCTGGCCGCGACGCAGGTGGGGCGGTTGAAGGATGAGGGGAAGGTGGCGAGTGAGATGATTAGTATGGTTAAGAGGCAGAATTGTGATCGGGCGCTTGTTAATGCCAGGGTGTGAGTATTTGATCTCTTCTTGTCTGGTGGATTTGGACATGGGGGGTGGGGGATAAAGGCTGATGGTGAGAACAGGCTTCAGGAGATCTTTGGTGGGAATGCCGTTAGTGATGAGTATGGCATTGGCAGGCATGTTGCGAATCTGTTTGTGACACAGACGTATGGTATGTTTATCCTTTCGTTTGGCTTTGACAGTGCAGGGTTACTAACTTGGGATTCAGAGGGCCAGAGCGATATCCACTCTCTGATCTTAGGGCGGGCTATCACTGGAATACAAGCCTTTGTATAAATGTACAGCCAGATAAGGGCCTTCATTTAGATTGTACATATTATACACTCATGTTGGAAACGATACACGCTTGTCCACCAGAGCCGGCTCGCCTTTTTGCTCTCAGCGTTGTAAATTCCCTGTCTGTGTTCCACTCAAATCCATTCCTGGTATTCCTTCAAGCGTAGGCTGCGTTGAAACACTTTCTACAGAAGCACTTGCAGGAGTCAGTTTACTGTCGACATGAGGATCCAGTGCACGCTGAGTAAGACCCACACGACTTGCCTGATGCCGACGTACGCTGAATCGCCCCATTTTTGACCAATGTATAGTATGAGTTCCGCAACCGCGCACTACGGCTGACGATAGCAGCAATATGGCAACAAAGTTGACCATAGGTTTCGGAGGCAATATACCGGTAGTGTAGTGAACTGCGAAGCCAGCACGTACGAGTGAGTTGAGAATATCAACCCATGAATTTAATTGTGTAGCCCTTATCTGGTCCGCGGCTGTGACTTTGTGTTTGTCCCATCGAAAAAGCTATGACGACGATGCAGGGGTCGTGACTATCATAATGCGGATCTGTATCAGTATCAATCACTGGGTCGATATACCTTCCTATACTCCTCCACCCTCTTCATCTCATCCTCACTCCCCATCTGTCTCAATAGGCCAACTAGATCATCCAGCGTGACAATACTGAGCACCGGGACGCCGAAGTCCTTTCTTACTTGCCCGATCGCGCTCATCCTAGGAGCGTTTTCGTCTTCGCCTTCTGGAGCAGGCATCTTTTCCATCCGGTCCAACGCCACGATTACTCCAGCCAATTCGCCTCCCTGGGCTTTGATGATTTCAATAGCCTCCCTAATCGCGGTACCAGCAGTGAGGACATCATCAATAATCATCACCCGCTTCCCCTTCAGTGGTGCTCCCACCAGGCTTCCCCCATCTCCGTGGTCTTTCATTTCTTTTCTATTGAAAGTGCACCCGATATGTCCAAAATTTTCTTTGTCCAGCCGAGCCAGCTCACCAAAGGTAGCGGCCGCAAGAGGGATCCCCTTGTAAGCAGGACCGAACAGGACATCGAAGGAGAAGTCGGGGTGGGTGGAGGCGTGGGATATTAGGGACTGAGCGTAGGCCGTCTGAATTGCGTAGAAGAGCGAGGCGTCGTTCATAAAGAGGCCTGCATTGAAGAAATAGGGCGATTGTCTTCCGCTTTTGAGGGTGAACGTGCCGAATTTGAGAACTTTGGCGTCTAGACAAGACTGGAGGAAGGCGGCTTTATAATTGGGGATTGAAGCATTCGCCATTGCGTCCGGGAGGAAGATCGACGGCGTTGTAAAGGCAGGTATTCATGGAATGTCTGCGAAATGAGAGAATTGAGATTGCGCCAGACTGCCAATTGAAGTATAAGGTGAAGAAGTGTGTAGTGTAGCGTCGCTTCAATGGCATCAAAGATTTAGATTTTAGAGTGCTGCTGCACGACGCGGGTCTGACGCGCCTTCATCTTCACCTTCAATCGCACGAGGGCATGATGGTTTCATTCCCATATCTGCTTTCTTACACTTCTATACGATCACCGCTACTCCTCTAAAGCAGCGGTCTCGCTCCTCCAACTTCCTCTTCTACTACCACCATTCAGACTCTTGGACCACCCCGCCTCCCTCACTATCCTCCTCTCCGCTCCTATTACCACATGTCATCATAGCCCAAGCTCCAAGGCACCAATATGGGCATCAAACGTATGCTAGCTTCCAAGAAGCACATTCGAATTTTGCTAATGCTTCGCAGAATTGTCTCAAATCATTAATGAACATGCCCCCGACTCCATCAAAGCGGGTGAGATCAAAAACCACTTCGGTAGGAAGGTCGCCATCGTGAGTTGTCCTATCTTTGCCTGAACTGAGTATACTGACAAGTTTAGGATGCGTATGTCTCTCTCACCCCGTCCCTACCATTTTGTCTAACGATTATAGCTCCATGAGCATCTACAGCTTCCTCATCGCCGTTCGTTCCGATGGGCAACAACTTATGAACGAGAGCGGCGAGACTACATCGCATCTAATGGGTATGTTCTACCGCACGCTACGTATTGTCGACAATGGAATCAAACCTCTCTACGTCTTTGACGGCGCCCCACCAAAAATGAAATCCGGAGAATTGGCGAAGCGATTCCAGAGGAAGACGGAGGCCACGGAGGCTCATGATGAAGCTAAAGAGACAGGGACGGCAGAAGAGGTGGAAAAGTTTTCGAGGCGTACAGTCAAAGTGACACGAGAGCACAATGACGAGTGCAAGAAGCTCTTGACACTCATGGGCGTTCCATATATCGTTGCACCCACAGAAGCCGAGGCGCAGTGTGCTGTACTTGCGAGAGCAGGTAAGGTGTATGCCGCTGCATCAGAGGATATGGACACCTTATGTTTCAACTCTCCGATTCTACTTCGGCATTTGACCTTCAGTGAACAACGCAAGGAGCCCATCCTCGAGATCAGTCTCGAGAAGGTCTTGGCTGGCCTGGGTATGGATATGAAAACAGTAAGCTCCCACATACCCGCCCAACTATTCGCCTTACTGACGTTCGGACCTCTAGTTCATAGACCTCTGCATACTCTTAGGGTGCGATTACGTCGATCCAATCCCCAAAGTCGGTCCTCAAACAGCATACAATCTCATCAAGGAGCACGGCTCTTTAGAAAAAGTCATGGAGTTCTTCGAAGAAGACCCGAAAGGAAAGAAATTCGTCGTCCCGGATGACTGGCCGTATCAAGACGCACGTGCCTTATTCTTCGAGCCTGACGTCCGCTCCCCCGACGATCCCGAATGCGACTTCAAATGGAACGCGCCGGACGTAGAAGGCCTGGTGAAGTTCTTGGTCACTGAGAAAGGCTTCAGCGAAGATCGCGTCCGAAGTGCAGCCCAGCGACTCACCAAGAACCTAAAGACAGCACAGCAGGCACGATTGGAAGGGTTCTTCAAGCCAGTCCAGAAGACGGAAGAGGCGGTCGCGAGCTTGAAGCGTAAGAATGAGGAGAAGCGGGAGGGTCTCAAGAAGAAGAGGAAGGAGGAGGCGAAGGAGAAGAAGACGGCGAAGGCCAAGCCTAAGCTAAATGCGTAAAGGAGGGTTTGTTCGCTCACGCTGCGTGGAGCATAGGTCTGGGGAAAACAGCGAGGCGTACATTGGCGTTCTACATGCTTATGCGCGAAATGATCTGAATGGGAGCATCGTTGGCAAACATTGCTCGTGCACTAAAGATCAAAGCTTGTATGATATTGCTCAGCTTGCGGAACACATCCTCGAGAGACTAGATGCAGCGTGGCATGATATTACGTTTCGAAAAAACCCCTATCTATGGTATCACTAGTCTCCCTTGGAATATTTGCTAAACATGTCGTCATTAGGTCGCTGTAAAAGCCACCAAAAAGAAAATTCTGCCTAGTACTTTGGCCAGGTAGTGAGCACGCATGTCTAACGACGATGACGGTACTGCCGCTGCGAGAGACAGAGCGAGAAACGCAACCGAGAGAGGAAGAAAGCCACGAGTCAACTTTAGATTCCGCCAAAGAAGAAGGAACGGTATACGCAAAGACTGAGCGCAATGCTGTCGCCAGCTTTTAAGGAGATTACTGCAAAACTGAATCAAGAGGACGCAGCATCTTCTATATGCAATTTCTAATGCACTCCCGAAAAAGCCAGGTGTCGCAAGTAGTAGGGATGGTGACGTGGTCAGGGCTGAGCCACAATGTAGAAAGCTCTCAACGAATACTAGAAGATACTATGCGATGTTCGAGACCTCAGACCTCAGATCGTCTCTTTTTGATGCTCGTCTTCCTTTGGCTTAGCTTTCCATGATTTATCCAAGACTCGAGTAGCAAATTTTTGTGGCTTCAAGTGGTATATCGCACGGGCATGTCTTGTCTCGTGATCATACATGCACTGTTCTCTATGAAGAATGGTCTCAACATAACTGTAAGTTGAACATCACGGATTTTTCCACATGTCACAACTTTTTTGGGTTTTCAAGGAGTCTGGGCCGCGCAAAACACCGAGAATCCTCGTCACCAATGACAAGATGTCTCAAATACATCATCAAGGACCTTACAGTTGTCTAAGCTGCTTGCAGTGAAAGAATTGGGCGACCCCAACCCGTACGCAAAGCCGGTTGCCGCTAGAATTCGTGAACACCGCGTCGGGCAGAAGAGAAAAAACTTTTGCAAGCCAGCCAGCCTGCTGTGGAGATGAGTATCTGTCCTTCTTGTCAGCCCGAGCATCAAGAATTTTGGCCCCAGCCTGCAGAAGCTACAACGGTAGATTGGGGCCGTAGGTTGACTGGTTACAGTACGGGAATTGCGAATCTTTTCGAGGTTCAACACAGATGCTCAAATGAGTCTCGACGCATCTATCGAGAGATCTCGAACCTTTACTATGGAGCGAGGCACACGTACTGCTAGACGACGCAGGTAGCATTCGTTCAAATTTTCGGGAGCACTAACGTCTCCATCCACACGCTTGTTTCACGTCCAATACCAAGCAGAATCCAGCTTGCGCAATGATGGCTGGACGTCGTTCTCAGCAGCTTCGAGACCTGTGAGAGCACTATATAAGAGGGTCGATACTGCCTCAATTCTTTCTCATCAACAGCAAAGTCAGTCACTCGAGAAGCAATACATTCATCCAGCCTCAGCCCATTCAAGCAACCACACTTTGGACGCAGATTGCAACACTCCGAACCCCAACAGCCGACCGTCAACATGCAGCTTCTCAACAACGTCGCCCTCATGGCCCTGCTCGCCGCCCTCACCATCACTGCCAGCCCAATCGAAGATGCACTAAACCCAAAACTACTCTCCCCCCTCTCAAAGTCCTCTCCCAAAACTGACGTTCACCCTCGTAGATTCAATCGCAGCCCCCCTTTCCCGCCGCTGCCCCGACCCCTTCAGCGGCGTCACCACGCAGGGTTCCCCCCAAAAGCCTGCGTCGGCTCCGGCCAAGGCATAACCAACATCAACGCCGGCACGACCGACTGCATCAACCTGTCCGACGCCGAGTCATACAACATCCGCTTCTACGAATGCCAAGGCGCCCATTTGGAGAAGCACCATGCTGTTGATCGCAAGGGGGACGTGTATGACAAGGGGACTGTGACGGGGTCCGAGCAGAGTACCCACTGCTATGACTTCAATGGGGAGACGTTGGGGAGTTATAAGGTTATTCATTTTAATTGTCCTCCATAAGCGTGATGGTGGAGAAGGGGAGAACCTTGGGTGATGAGTGAGGTGTGGGGTTGGGAGGGAATGGAGCTTGCGTTGAGTTGCGCTACACTTTTTCCACTTTTTTGATATCCTTGACATCGACGGCTTGAGTCATGAGGAGGGAAGAAAGAGGGAGCAGGGGTTGGTTTGCTTTCTTTTGCGCTTATTCCTCTCCTTGATGCGATTATGCTGGCTGTCCAGCGAGTATACAATATAAGAGGTTTTGCCACCCACGACAGGTCCCATCAATTTTGCGCGGTACCTCCATATCAAGCCTGCACGCAAGGTGGGATGGTACAAGAGCAAATGATCACATTCAAAACTCGCATGATATCAAACATGATGTGTTGCAATCAATGATGGTGAATAAGTGAGGAAATGTAGAGACAGGGGGTATTCAACACCAGTGGGAAACATGTAGGGAAGTCTCATTCTTGGCCGTTGGAGGTATTATTTGAGCTGCTCGTTTGTGCGGCTCGGAAATCTAAATAGGGAGGTGACCCACCGCCCCTTGCAACCCTACTTCCTGTGCCATCGTTTTATTGAGAGCGGGAGGGGGCGTTGGGTGCGAGCATGATGAGCAAAACTCGTTCGTTAACCGTGTGCGGTGCTGGGTCAGCGTCCTGTCACCCCAACTCACCAAGCTTACTCTTTCAAGCGGCGACACCCACACAAGCTCAAAGTGAGTCTTGGGTAAAAATCTCTTTTTGATCCTCCAAATAAGTAACTGGTTGATTACCGGTATTGCGCAGGTACGTGTTCTTGTATACGTTGGTCGCATTTAAGAGGCTAAATTGAAATAGGAAATAGCGCGCAGTTTCTGATGCGACGGTAGAAGATGCTGAGAGTGCATGGTATTTGCGAGCGAGCATCATTAAAGGGAAAATAAAAAGAATGCATCAAATTGAAATTAACGATATCATAAATATACAATGATACAGAAGCAGAATCACCAAAGAAAAGGGGGACACATCGCTGTCGAGACAGGGGGGAGGTTGCGGCTTTTGACGCAAATCTTACAGGAAAGAGAGGAACGTGTAGTGCATGCTCCAGCTCGACATCAAAGTCGCCGCAAGAGGAGTCCAAGATTTGATTGTGTCAGTAAATGCAAGAGATATGATGAAAATGAAAAGAAAGCAAATCGCCAAATAATTAATATTTATTTGAAGCGGTAGCACTAGCGCAATCAACATGTCCCATCACACCCCCGAGTCTGGAAATATAAAGTCTGGAGGCACCCCGCTCCCTTCCCTCGCCCTTCCCTTCAAATCATCTTGCGCCCATCCAATTCTCTCCACAACCACATAATCGAATCCTGTCATCCAGCATCTCATTCGAAAGATCATCACCCCCCAAATCAATCCATACCAACCATTCGCAATGCCTCCCAAGAAAACATCCACCGCTGCGGCCAAACCCAAGCCTGCCGCCGCCCCCGCTCATGGCTCCTACAGAGGTTCGTCGTCGCCATTTTTCTTTTACCCTCAACGCTGTCGCATCGCGTCGCCTGTTCTCCCACGTTGATCGCGAGCCTTTACTGACGATTGATCATAGATATGATCCACGATGCGATCGTTGCTGTGAGTCAATTCCCCGTCGCGCATTCTCGATTGTTTGGGGTGCAGAAACAGGGTCATGCGACCGCAAAAGATATCCACCACAGCAGGCCACATTACGATTCAAAGATGGAGAAAGCTGACGCGTCTTCTATAAATTCAGCTCAAGGAACGCAATGGTAGCAGGTAAGCATCACCGCGCTCAAATCTCAATACCCTTTTGTTTACATATTGGCGCGTAATCATATCCTTGATGGATCTTTGCTGACATGTGCTCTTTTCTCTAGCCGACTCGCCCTAAAGAAATACGTGGTCGCAAACAACAAATCAGTGGGAACCGGCTCATCTTTCGACGCACAATTCAACCGTGCTATCAAGTCAGGCGTGGAGAAGGGCCTCTTCGCGCAGCCAAAAGGTATCTCCCTATCCTCTCCATACCCTTCCACCGTTCAATCGCAAAACACTGTCCATCATTCTCTCCGAGCCCATGGCCTTATCTCATGCCCCCCAAGTCATGTAAACACCACCACCTCGTCGTCGCTCCTCCTCTCTCCCCCTCACCCACCCAATCATCCACCCAACCTCCCAAGCTAACGCAATCAAAGGACCCTCCGGCACCGTAAAGCTCGCCAAGAAAGACGCCGCCCCCGCCAAACCCGCAGCCAAGAAGCCCGCCGCGAAGAAAGCAATCACAACCAAGGAGCCCGCCGCGAAAAAGGCCGGCGCCCCTAAGAAAACCGTCACCAAGACCAAGACCACCACCGCGAAGAAAGCCGCCCCCGCCAAGAAACCCACCACCACCAAGAAACCCGCCGCCAAAGCCAACACCGGCACCAAGCGCAAGAGCAAGACCCCCGCCGCTGTA
>JAABUQ010003819.1_pt1 | contig 26745 bp, 25 predicted proteins | sample 5560001 | NCBI WGS metagenome assembly JAABUQ01 (sample SAMN10711888, study PRJNA513371) | rock metagenome | isolation source: Antarctica rocks | place: Antarctica: Victoria Land, Finger Mt nord | collected 2015-12-18 | reverse complement strand
AACGCCGTCCGCATCGTCACGGGCAAGAACTCCATGCGCCATACCATGCGCGATGCCGTGCTGGACGTGCGCATTCTCGCCGACATCCTCGACCACATGCCCGTCGCTTGATGCGAAATCCCTGCCCAGGAAGGACAGCCCGCTTTCCAGCACGATGGCCGACGACGCGGCCAGGCTGACCTGCACCAGCACCGGCCCGGCGATGTTGGGCAGCACGGTCCGCAGCAGGATGCGCCCGGGTCCGCCGCCCAGCACGCGCACCGCCTCCACGTAGTCCTGCGACCGCACCGACAGCACGCCGGCATAGGCCACGCGGACGAAGCCCGGCAGGTAGACCAGCGCCAGCACGGGGATCAGCGTCGCGGCCCCCGGCCCCAGCAGGGTCACGACCAGCAGCGCCAGCAGCAGCGGCGGGAAGCACTGCACCACGTCCATGCTGCGGACGGCCAGGAACTCCGCGGCGCTGCCCAGGAACCCGCCAGCCATGCCCAACGCCGTGCCGGCGAGGCAGGCCGCGGCAGTGGCTGCGAAGGCCACCCAAAGCGACACGCGGGCACCCCACAGCAGCCGGGCCAGCACGTCGCGGCCATACTCGTCCTGCCCCAGCAAGTGCGCGGCGGACGGGGGAGCCAGGCGGTGCGCCACGTCCATCGCCAGCGGCGCCGGCAGGCCGAGGAGCGGCGCCGCCAGCGCCAGCACGACGACGGCGCCCAGCGCCAGGAACGGCCAGACGCGCCGCGGCCGGGTCACGCGCGGCGCACCTGCGGGTCGAGCGCCGCGTACAGCAGGTCCACGCCCAGGTTCAGCGAAACGAACAGCATGGAGATCACCAGCACGATGCCCTGCACCGCCGGGTAGTCGCGGGCGTTCACCGCGTCCACCAGCATGCCGGACAGGCCGGGATAGTTGAACACGTACTCCACCAGCACCGTCCCGCCCAGCAAGCTGCCGAGGTTGAGCGCGACGACGGTGACGACCGGCATCAGCGCGTTCCGCAGCACGTGCCGGGCCAGCACCTGCCGCCGCGGCAGCCCCTTCGCCCGGGCGGTGCGGACGTAATCCCGCCAGGACACGTCCAGCACCGCCGCCCGCGTCATCCGGAACACCGTCGCGAACAGCCCGGCGGCGATGGCCACGGCCGGCATCGCCAGCAACTGGACGTGCCGCCCCGGCGCCTGCGCCAGCGGCACGTAGCCGCCTGCCGGCGCCCAGTGCAGCGTTTGCGCGAACAGCAGCACCAGCAGCGTCCCCAGCACGAACACGGGCAGCGCCAGCCCGAGCGCCCCCGCGAACGACAGCACGCGGTCCGCCGCCCCGCCGGCCCGCAGCGCCGCCAGCAGCCCCAGCGGCAGCCCGCCCGCGAGCGCCAGCGCCGCGGCGGCGGCGATCAGCTCCAGCGTGCGCGGCAGGCGGCGCAGCACCTCGGCGGCGATGGGGCTGCCGTCCTGCAGGCTTTCGCCGAGGTCGCCGCGCACGAACTGGCCGACGCTGCCGAGATACTGCTCCAGCAAGGGCCGGTTCAGGCCGAGCTGCTCGCGGAGCTGCTCCACCGCCGCCGCGTCGGGCGCGGCGCCGCCCTGGGACAGCAGCAGCTCCGCCGGGTCCCCCGGGACCAGGTGGATGGCCAGGAACACGACGCTGGCGACCACCCACACCAGCAGCAGCGCCACCCCGATCCGCCTCAGCACCCAGGCCATCAGCCTCCCACCCGCGTTTCAGCCGAAGCTGGTTTCCTCCAAGGTCGCGCCCGAGAAGAAGGTCAGCGCGCCCGGCATGTTGGCAAAGCCCTGCACGTCCCGCGACATGGCGTATCCTTGCGAACGCCATGCCAGGAACGCCGCCGGCACGCCCTCCACCGCCTCTTGCTGCAGGTCGCGGTAGATGGCCCGGCGCTTCTCCTCGTCGAACTCCGCGCGGCCTGCGGCGAGCAGCGCCTCCAGCCGGGGCAGCCGCAGGCCGTAGCTGCGGGACGCGCTGGGGCCGAGCGAGGAGTCCAGCAGCCCGGCCAGCCCGTCCGGGTCGTTGCCGTCCGTCACGGTGCCGCCGACGGCGAACTCGTACTGCCCGCGGTTGCCCAGGGCCACGCGGGTCGCCCAGTCCGGCAGGGCAAGCTGCACCTCGATGCCCACGGCGGCCAGGTTCTGCTGCATGACGACCGCCGTGTCCCGGTGCATCCCGTACTGCGCCGTCGAGAGCAGCGTGCAGGAGAACCCGTCCGGCTTGCCCGCCGCCGCCAGGAGCTGCTTCGCCTTCGCCGGGTCATAGGTCCAGGCGCGGGACAGCGCCTCGTCATGGAAGGGGCTGCCGGGGACGATGGGCAACCCTTCCAGCGGGCTGCCGCGGCCGAAGAACACCGACTTCACGATCTCCTCGCGGTTGACCGCGTGCGCCACCGCCTGGCGCACGCGCGGGTCGGCGAAGGGGCCGCGGGCGCCGTTGAAGACGACGTACATGACGGGTCCGTCCGTCGCATCCAGCCTCAGCTTCGGGTCGGCCTCGATGGCGGCCATGGATTGCCAGGGCACATACTCGATCAGGTCCACGTCGCCGGCCTGCAGCGCCGCCACGCGGGCCGTCTCGTCCGCATAGACGATGACGTCCACCGCCTTCAGCTTCGGCAGGCCCGGGCGGTAGAACCTGTCGAAGGCCGCGAGCTTGATGCCCGCGCCGCGGTCCTGCGACGCGATTGCGAAGGGGCCGCAGCCGACCGCCGTCCCCGTCCGGTCCAGCGATCCCCGGGCGACGACCGGCATCTCGTAAAGCGCCAGCCAGGCGGGCAGCGTGGCCGTGGGCTGCTTCATGACGATGCGGACGGTGCGCGGGTCCGGCGTCTCGACCCGGTCCATGCCCTGGAACTGGCCGCGCATGTAGGCGGTGGACTTCTCTGCGGCCACCTGCTCCAGCGACCACTTCACGTCCTCGGACGTGACGGGGGCGCCGTTGTGGAAGGACGCTTCCCGCAGGTGGAACACCCAGCCCGCATCGCCGTCGTGCTCCCAATGGTCCGCAAGCTCCCCGCGCAGGGCGCCGGTCCTGTCGTAGGAGGTCAGGCCGCGGTGGGTCATCAGCGTGACGGTCCCCGCGGCGGTGCCGGCCTGGACCCAGGGGTTGAAGCTGGGCGGGTAGCTGGACAGGCCGAACCGCAGCGGCCCGTCGCCCCTGGCGGCCAGCGGCCCGTCGCTTCTCGCGGCGAAGGCCGGGCGGCGCAGGAACGGCAGGGCGGCCCCGGACAGCCCGGCGCGCAGCAGCGCGCGGCGGCGCAGGGTCATGGCGCGTCCTCCTGGGCAAGCTGCGGGTAGGCCGCGGCGGCGTCGTCCCGGCTGATCCGGCGCTCGGCAACGTCGCGCCGCACCGCCGCCGCGGCCCGCTCCGACGGAGGGCCGTAGCCGCCTGCGCCGGGCGTCAGGATCTCGACGGTCTGGCCGGCCTGCAACATGCCGGAGCCGTGCTCGAACGGCACGACGCCGGGACCGTAGGCGAAGGCGCCCTTGCCGCCGGGCAGCCCGCCCGCCAGGCCCCACGGCGCGGACAGGGTGCGGGACCCGCCGAGCCGCAGCCGCGCCGGGGCCTCGGCCCGGTAAACCCGGCGCAGTCCCATCCCGCCCCGCTGCCGGCCCGCGCCGCCGGAGCCGTCCACCAGCTCGTAGCGCAGCACCGTCAGCGGGTACTCGATCTCCAGCGCCTCGACCGGCAGGTTGCTGGTGTTGGTCATGTGGACGTGGACGCCGTCCAGCCCGTCCCGGTCCCGCCGCGCGCCGGAGCCGCCGCCGATGGTTTCCAGGTAGATCCAGGCGTCCCCGTCCGCCTGCTCGCCGATGAAGCTGGCCACCGTGACCGACCCGTTGCAGGCTGCGGTCACGCGGTCCGGCACCACCTGCGCGAGCGCGCCGTGGATCAGGTCCACCACGCGCTGGCACGGGCCGATGCGGCCGTTGACCGCCGCGGGATGCACGCAGTTGAGGATGCTGCCGGCCCGCGCCGACACGTGCAGCGGGCGCGCAAGCCCGGCGTTGGGCAGCATGGTCGGGTCCACCACGGTCTTCACCGCGTAGTAGACGGTGGAGAGCAGCGCCGTGTAGACCATGTTCAGCCCGGCGCGCACCTGGTCCGGCGCCTCGAAGCGCAGGTGCATCTCGTCGCCGGCGACGGTGATCTCGCAGGACACCGGCAGCTCGCCGTCCACCTCCAGGTCGTCGTAGACGTCGCCGAAGCGGTAGGTGCCGTCCGGGATGGCCGCGATGCCCGCCCGCATCTTGCGCTCGGCATAGTCCAGCAGCCCGTCGCCGGCGGCCAGCACCACGTCGCGCCCGTATTTCCGGCACAGCGCGCCCAGCCGCTCCACGCCGAGGCGGTTGGCGGCCATCTGGGCGCGCAGGTCCGACAGCCGCTCTCGCGGGACCTGGCAGTTCAGCAGGATCAGCGCCTCGACATCCGCTTGCAGCTCGCCCGCGCGATACAGCCGGATCGGCGGGATGCGCAGCCCTTCCTGGTAGATGTGGGCGTGGCCGCGGTCGGCGAAATCCGAGTGGTGCGCGGTGTTGACCGCCCAGGCGACGATCTCCCCTTCGAAGAAGACGGGTTCCGCCAGCACGATGTCGGGCAGGTGGGTGCCGCCGCCCTCGTAGGCGTCGTTGCCGACGAACACGTCGCCGGGCTGCATGGCGGCGACGGGATGGCGCTTGAGGATGTGCGGGATGATGCCGATGAACGAGCCGAGGTGCATCGGGATGTGCTCGGCCTGGCACAGCGTGTCCCCACGGGTGTTGAACAGCGCCGTGGAGCAGTCCCGCCGCTCCTTGATGTTGGTGGAGTAGCTGGCCCGGACCAGCGCCTCCCCCATCTCCTCGGTGATGGAGGACAGGGCGCTGCCGATGACCTCCACCGTGATCGGGTCAACCGTGACGGGCATGGCGGGCGTGGCGGCAGGGGCGTGGCTCATGCGGCCTCCAGGATCAGGTTCAGGTAAGCCTCGACGCGCGCCGCCATGCCGGGGAGCACGACGGTCGTGGCGTCCATCTGCTCGACGATGGCCGGCCCGGCGATCCGGTTGCCGGCGCGCAGCAGCCCGCGGCCGTAAACGGGGCAGGCCACGAAGCCGCCGGCCTCCGGCAGCCAAACCCGGCGCGTCCCGGTGGCTGCGGCGGAGGCGTCCGGCCCCGCGTCGGCCTGCGGCTGGAACCTTGCTTTCTGGACCACCCCGGCTGCCTCGGCCCGGAAGGTGACGAGCTGCACCGCCTCCCCTTCCGCCACGAAGCCATAGATGCGCCGGTGGGCGGCGGCGAAGCCGGCGGCCAGGGCGTCCAGCGTGGCGGCGGTCGCCGGGCCATCCGGCACCGTCACCGCCAGCTCGTAGTTCTGCCCGGCGTAGCGCATGTCCACGGTCCGCGTGACCCGGCGCGCTTCGGGCGCGATGGCCTCGCCGTCGAACCAGGCGTCCGCCCGCGCCTGCAGCTCCGCGAAGGCAGCCTCCACGCCGGGCAGCGCCGCGGCGGCCAGGGTCGTCAGCCGCGTGGCGGCGAAGTCCGCGCGCAGGTCGGTCAGCAGCAGGCCCATCGCGCACAGGATGCCGGGGTTGCGCGGCACCAGGATGCGGCTGATCTCCAGCTCGCGCGCCAGGCGGGCGGCGTGCAGCGGGCCGGCCCCCCCGAACGCGGCCAGGGTGTAGTCCCGCGGGTCGTGGCCGCGCTGCACGCTGACAACGCGGATGGCGCGCGCCATGTTGGCCGTCACCACCGAGACGATGCCCTGCGCCGTTTCCATCACCCCCATGCCGAGCTGGTCCGCCAGCCGCGCGACGGCGGCCCGCGCCAGGTCCTGCCGCACCGCCATGCGCCCGCCCAGCAGGTGGGTGGGCAGCGTTTGCAGCACCACGTTGGCATCGGTCACGGCAGCCTCGGCACCGCCCATGCCGTAGCAGGCCGGCCCGGGGAAGGCCCCGGCGGAGCGCGGCCCGACTTTCAGCAGCCCGCCGCTGTCCACGTAGGCGATGGAGCCGCCCCCGGCGCCGACCGTATGGATGTCGAGCATCGGCGCCTTGATCGGGTAGCCGTGCACGGTGGCCTCGCTGGCCAGCCGGCACGCGCCGCCCTGCAGCAGCGCCACGTCCGTGCTGGTGCCGCCCATGTCGAAGGTGATCAGGTCCGGGAACCCGGCCAGGCGGCCCACGGCCTACGCCGCCACCACGCCGGTGCTGGGGCCGGACAGGATGGTGCGGACGGGCAGCCTCGCCGCCTGCTCGAACCCGATGACGCCGCCGTTGGACTGGGTGAGGTTGGGGGCCGCGCGCAGGCCGAGGGCGGCCAGGCGCTCGCCCAGGCGGGTGATGTAGGTCCGCATGACCGGGCCGAGATAGGCGTTGACCACGGCGGTGCTCAGCCGCTCGTACTCGCGGAACTCGGGCGCGACCTCGTGGCCGGTGCAGGCGAAGGCGTCCGGGAACTCCTCGGCGATGATGCGCCGGGCGGTCTGCTCGTGCTGGGGCGCACGAAGCCGTACAGGAAGCAGACCGCGACGGCTTGGACGCCCGCGTCGCGCAGGGCGCGGACGGCGCCGCGCACGGCCTGCTCGTCCAGGGCGGTCTCGACCGTGCCGTCGTGGCGCACGCGCTCCGGCACCTCCAGGCGCAGGTCGCGGGCGACCAGGACGGGAGCCTTGTCCGCCTGCAGGTCGTACAGGTCGGGCCGCTTCTGGCGGCCGATCTCCAGCAGGTCGCGGAAGCCGTGCGTGGTGATCAGGCCGGTCCGGACGCCCTTGTGCTGGATCAGCGCGTTGGTCCCGACCGTGGTGCCGTGGCCGAAGTAGCCGATGTCCGCCATCCCGGCGCCGACCCGCGCCACGCCCTCTTCCACCCCGGCGGCGATGCCGCGGGACGGGTCGTCGGGCGTGGAAGGCACCTTCCAAACCTCGATGGCGCCGCTGCTGTCCTCGAACAGGCAAACGTCCGTGAAGGTCCCGCCTGAGTCCACGCCCACCCGCCAGGCCATTGAGCAGATACTCCAGCCGGCACCCGGGTTGGGGGCGCCTTGGTCCGATCCGGTGCCGCGGGCCGCGATGCCAGCCCTCGACGGGTGGAGGTCATCACGCATACGTGGCGCATGCAACGCTGTTCCGCCATCGCGGTCCGGAAAAGCCGTCTGCGCCTTCCGGCCCCAATAATCGGGGTTGCGCTCCAGCACGGTCCGCTCCCGTGCCAATGCCGCTACAGGCCGCCATGCGCCGGGCGGGGTTCCGGCCGGTCGCCTACCAGCCGAACGTCGCGGCGGCGGAGGCGCAGGGCGCCCGGACCGTGTTCGACTTCTCCAGCGCCATCGGCCCGTTCTGCAACACGGGGATCATGGTGCTGAACGAGACGCTGACGCAGAAGGCCGATGTCGTGCAGGCGCTCTGCACCGGGCTGGAGATGGCGGGCCGCCGGGTTTACAGCGACCCGGCCTATGCCAAGTCGGTCGCCCGCAAGGAGTTTCCCGACCTGCCCGGCGACGTCGTGGACAAGGCAATCGACGCGGAAATCCAGTACAAGATCCCGGCCGAGTCCGTCCTGGTGGACCGCAAGCAATGGGACAACCTCATGACAATGCAAAAATATCTGAAGAACGTGAAGGGCACCACGACGTTCGAGCAGATCGTCGACAACAGCTTCGCCGAGAAGGCGGTGAAGGCTGCCTGAACTGGCGGTGTCCGCACCTGCGCGAAACCGCGAGGGCGCCGTCCGGGCGCCGCCGCTGTCCGCGCTGGGCCTGGGCAAGACGTTCGGCGCCGAGGATGGGCGTCCGGTGGACGTGATCGGCTCCGTGTCGTTCGACTTGGGCGAGGGCGAGATCGTCAGCATCGTCGGGCCGTCCGGCTGCGGCAAGACGACGCTGCTCAACCTGATCTGCGGCCTGCTGCCGCCCACGGCGGGGTCGGTGCTCTGGTACGGGCGCGAACTCGCGGGCGTGCCGCCGCGCGTGGGCTACATGCTGCAGAAGGACCTGCTGCTGCCCTGGCGCACCGCGGTGCAGAACGTGACGCTCGGCCTTGAGGTGAAGCGGGTCGGCGGGCGCGAGCGTCTGGCCACGGCGCACCGCCTGCTGGACCGCCTGGGGCTGAAGGGCTTCGCGGACTACTACCCGTCGGCGCTCTCGGGCGGGATGCGCCAGCGCGTCGCCTTGGCCCGCACCCTCGCCTCTGACCCGGAAGTCTTGCTGCTTGACGAGCCGTTCTCCGCCCTCGATTTCCAGACCAAGATCCTGATCGAGCGCGACACCGCCCGGCTCGTCCGCGGCGAACGCCGGTCGTTGCTGCTCATCACCCACGATATCGAGGAGGCGGTCAGCCTGTCGGACCGGGTCATCGTGCTGTCGCACCGGCCCTGCACCGTGGTCTCGCAGCACCGCATCGACCTGCCAGGCGATCGGACGGACATGATGGCGATGCGGGAGCGGCCGGAGTTCGCGCGCACCGTCCGCACGATATGGACCGAGCTGGACATCCGATGACGCAGCCTGCCGCCTTCCCTGCCCTGTCGCGCTTATCACGCTGGCGGACCCGACCGCCCCGCACGGAACGGCAGCGGCAGGGGCGCCGGTCCACCCTGCAGGTGGCGCTGTGCCAGTTGCTCCTGCTCGGGGCCGTGCTCGGCCTGTGGGAATGGGGGACGCAGGGCGCCGGGGTGAACGCCTTCCTGTTCGGCTCGCCGACCGTGATCGCCGCCCAGTTGCTGGCGATGGTCCGCGACGGCTCGATCTGGGTGGACGCCCGGGTGACCGGGTTGGAGACGCTGGGCGGGTTCGTGCTGGGCAACCTGCTTGGCACGGCGCTCGGATTGTCGCTCTGGTTCTCGCGCTTCCTTTCGCGCGTGGTGCAGCCGTTCGTGCTGGCGCTGGGGTCCATACCGATCGTGGCCTTGGCGCCCATCGCCATCATCTGGTTCGGCACCGGCTTTGCCTCGAAGCTCGCGATGGCGACCCTGTCCGTGGTGGTCGTGGCGCTCGTCGTCGCCTACAAGGGCGCGCTCGGAGTCGATCCGGACCAGGTCAACCTCATGCGCTCGCTCGGCGCGAGCCGCCGGCAGATCTTCCGGCTGCTCGTGTTGCCGGCCTCGTTGACCGACATCTTCGCGGGCCTCAAGCTCACGGTCGGCTTCGCGCTGGTGGGCGCCATCGTGGGCGAGTTCATGTCGTCCTCGGAGGGGCTGGGCCACGCGATCTTTAAGGCGGGCAGCCTTTATGCCATCTCCAAGGTGTTCGCAGCCCTCACCGTGACCGTGGCGCTCGCCCTCCTCCTGTCGGCGGCCGTCAGCCGGGTCGAGAGGGCTTTGCTGCCGTGGCGGCACGACCTCCAGTGAGGCCCAACCAGAAGGAAACGACCATGGACGCGGCACGCATCATTCCAAAGGCCGGGAACCTGAAATACGCCCTGTCGGCCACCGATCCCTGCGTCACCGAGATCCGGCCGGGCGAGCGCGTCACCGTGGAGTGCGAGATCAACTGCAATGCGGGCCTGATTTCCTCGGCCGCCTCCAAGCTCTCGCCGGACACGGTGCGCTTCCCCTTCGTCAACCCAGCGACCGGGCCGCTCCGGGTGGTGGGCGCGAAGCCTGGCCAGGTGCTCGCGGTGCAGATCCATGCCATGGATCTCGACGCCATCGGCTACACGGCGCTTTGGCCGGGGATCGGCATGTTCCCGGACTGGGTCCGGCAGAAAGAGTTCGGCATCCACACCCGGGCCATGGAGGTGAGCAACGGCTTCGTGCACTGGAGCGAGAGGCGCAAGCTGCCGGTCAAACCGATGGTCGGCGTGCTGGGCGTGGCCCCGGTGCATGGGGCCGTGCTGACCGTCGACAACGGCACGCATGGCGGCAACCTCGACGCCCAGGAGATCACCACCGGCAGCACCGTGCTGTTCGAGGTGCAGCAGGACGGGGCGAGCCTGTACGTGGGCGACTGCCACGCGCTGCAGGGCGACGGCGAGTGCGTCGGCATGGGCGCCACCGAGATCGGCGCGCGCGTGACGCTGAGCGTGGAGCTGCGGGACAAGCCGGCCCGCATGGCCTGGCCGCGGATCGAGACCGACGCCTACATCGCGACGCTCGGCTGCGCCCGCCCGCTCGAGGACGCGATGCGCCTTGCGTTCGAGCAGATGGTGTACTGGCTGGCGGACGACTACGGCTTCACCGACGCCGAGGCCTACATGTTCCTCGGCCAGATCGCCGACGCCCGGTGCACGCAGGTGGTGAACCCGAAATACACCTACATCTGCAAAGTTGCGAAGGAGTTCCTGCGTTAGGCCGACGCCGCCCTACCCCGGCTGGAACGCCCGGTCGGGCGCCTCGAAGAAGCCCGTCGTGTGCGTGAGCCGCCTGTCCCCGCCGAACCGCACGTAGTCCGGCGAACCTCTCGGTTCGACGGGGTTCCCGCCGTGCTCGGGCCGGGAAGCCTATTTGGGACGCTGCATCGCGGCCTTTGCGCAGGTGGCGAAGGTAGCGCCGGGCGAGGCGTTCCGTCCCGTGTTCCTCGGCAGCGTGGCCGCAACCGTTGTGGCGCCGACGGGAGAAGCCTGGGACGACATCGCCATCGTCGAGTATGCAAGCTTCGACGCGCTGCGGAAGATCATCGAGACGCCCGAGTACGAGGCGGAGGCCGCCCCCCACCGCCGGGCGGCGCTGGAGGATTGGCGCTTCGTGGCCCCCCAAGGCGCAAGGCGCCCGTCCAGTCGTTCGCGTCGACCGAGAGCGCGATGTCCTTCTGCGCATTGAGGGCGGAGATCCGGTCGGTGAGAGCCGCACGGATCGAAGCATAGGCGCTGGCGCCCAGGGTAAGCCGCCGGAGCGCCGGGCTGCTGCGGTCCGCGCAGTCGATCATCGCCTGCGCCATCTTATTGACATCGCCCTTCACCGCGAAGCTGCCGGACGCAACGGCGCGGCGCATCTCGCCGGAGGGCGTGTCCTCGTGGGCGGCCATCACCGGCGAGCTGACCAGGCCCGCGCCGAAGTTCGTCCGGATGGGACCCGGCTCGACGAGGGTGAACTCGATGCCGAGTGGCCATGCTGTTCATGCCAGGCGCGAAAAATCGAGGTTGGCGGGCTTGTCGAGCTTGCGGAGACCCTGGCCCGGCGCCCTGTCCACCCGGAGCCAAATCGACGCTGCCCCAGCGATGTCCGCAGACCGAAGCTGTGCGTCGAGAGCAACCCGCTTCCCGTGATGGCTCGCCGCGTCCGCCGACTGCATCAACGTTGCGAACACTCCGGAAGCGTAGGCGTGCGGCTCGTCTGAGTATCTTGACCGAATGGCAGCCACGGCCTGCCCTTTCCATTGCACGTTCGGGTCAACGCCCATCTCATAAAGGTCGGCACGGCTTCCTGACGGCCACCAGCCAATCGGCCGAGAAAAGCTGGGCGGGCGCAGCATCGGCTTGGCGCCAATCCGGTCAGCCAACACATTCCAGCTTTTGAAGCCGAACTGCCTCGCTACGACCTCCAGGCATTCGCCATGCGATAGGCTGACCTGCTTGTCTCGAAGTCCCTGCCGCAAAGTGGTCGCCATACCCTTGGCATCGCGATAGTCGCGCATCGTTGTCTCCCGATTTCGGGGCAGACCAAGATAGGGTGTCAGTGCTTGCGTTGCTGGCCGGCCTGCCCGTCAAGCGGAAAGGACAACGAACCCGCGGCGATGCATTCACCATACCCTAACGGGTGCAAGCGGCAGGCCGCATCCAGCCGGCGATAGCAGGCCGCACGAGTATCATGGCCGTCAACATCAAAACGCACGTCCTCGCCACCAGCCGCGGTGATCCAAACTGACGCATTGCTCCAGCCCGGCCGTGATTGCGGCGCCGGGTCCGCCCCGGTAACGTCGTCGCCGGGCGTGCCTCGCGGGCCGTCTGTTGCTGAACGAAAGAGCAGGGAGGGAAGGAACCATGAGCCGCATCGTGTTCGTGCTGAACGGCCCGAACCTGAACCTGCTGGGCCTCCGCCAGCCGCACATCTACGGGCATGAGACGCTGGGCGACGTGGAGCGCGACTGCCGGGCGCTGGCCGCCGAGCTGCGGCTCGGCCTGCGATTCCACCAGAGCAACCGCGAGTACGAGATCATCGACTGGGTGCACGAGGCGCGGGCCGTGGCCGGCGGCATCGTCATCAACCCCGCCGCCTTCACCCACACTTCCGTCGCGGTCCTGGACGCGCTGAACGCCTTCGAGCCGCCGGTGATCGAGGTGCACATCAGCAACGTGCACAAGCGTGAGGCCTTCCGGCACCATTCCTACGTGTCGCTGCGGGCGGACGGCGTGATCGCAGGCTTCGGCACGCAGGGCTACCTGCTGGCGCTGCGCCGGGTCGCGCGGCTGATGGACGAGGCGGCAGCAGGCGGGGCGGCGGCGTAGGGTGGCGGACGGCCGGAAGGAGTTGGCGATGGCGCAAGACGAGTTCATCCAGCGCGACCGGGGCCAGCACCCCCCGGCGTTCACCCCGGACTACAAGACCAGCGTGCTGCGCTCCCCCCGCCTCGCGCTGTGGTCCCTGCAGAACTCGCTGTCGGAGGTCACGGGTCCCGTGTTTGGGCGCGACGAGCTGGGGCCGCTCGACCACGACCTGATCCTGAACGCCGCCAAGGACGGCGAGCCGATCGGGGAGCGCACGGTCGTGCACGGGCGCGTCCTGGACGAGAATGGGCGGCCGGTGCCGGGCACGCTGCTGGAGGTGTGGCAGGCCAACGCCGGCGGGCGCTACCGGCACCGCAACGACACCTACATCGCGCCCATCGACCCGAACTTCGGCGGCTGCGGGCGCATGGTCACGGACGCGGAGGGCCGCTACGCCTTCCGCACCGTGAAGCCCGGCGCCTACCCGTTCCGCAACCACGTCAACTCCTGGCGCCCGGCGCACATCCACTTCTCGCTGTTCGGCCACGGCTTCGCGCAGCGGCTGGTCACGCAGATGTACTTCGAGGGCGACCCGCTGATCCCACGGGACACCATCCTCAACACCATCCCGGACCCGGCGGCGCGGCAACGCCTGGTGGCGCGGCTCGACCTCCGCGCCGCCGTGCCGCTCGACAGCCTGGCCTACCGGTTCGACATCGTGCTGCGCGGCACGCGGTCCACGGTGTTCGAGAACAGATTGCAGGGGTGACGCCATGACGCTCGAATACCTGGCCGAAACCCCGTCGCAGACCGCCGGGCCGTATGTCCACATCGGCCTGATCCCGCAGCAGGCCGGGTTCGCTATGTTCGAGAAGCCGTTCGGCAACGTCTTGGCCGGGCCGGATACGCCGGGCGAGCGCATCCGCATCGAGGGCCGCGTGCTGGACGGGCTGGGCCAGCCCTGCCGGGACGTGCTGGTGGAGATCTGGCAGGCCAACTCCGCCGGGCGCTACAACCACCCGGCGGACCGGCAGGAGGGCGCGCTGGACCCCGGCTTCCGCGGCTGGGGCCGCGCGGGGACGGACTTCGCCACGGGACTGTACAGCTTCGAGACGGTGAAGCCCGGCCCGGTTGCGGGCCGCCATGGGCAGCCGATGGCGCCGCACGTCAACGTCTGGCTCGTGGCGCGCGGCATCAACATCGGGCTGTCGACACGGCTCTACTTCGCGGACGAGGCGGCGCTGAACGAGCAGGACCCCGTGCTGCGCATGATCGACCCCGCAGTCCGGCGCGACACCCTGCTGGCCCGGCGCGAGCAGCGGGACGGCGGCGCCGCCTACGTGTTCGACATCCGCCTGCAAGGCGAGGGCGAGACCGTTTTCTTCGACATCTAGCGGCCTGTCGGATTGACGGTCGGATGGTGATGGCCGTGATCGTCTAGAGCATGACCGCATCAGGTGGCTTCACCTGATCGGTAAACATGCTTGCAAAAACAAAGGCTAGAGCGGGGCCGGTGCATCCACCTGCACCGGTCGCGCTCTAGGGCTGGGGCTGGATCACTCAGCCGCCGGGTGCTTCTCCGGCTGCCGTTTGGCGCGAGTTTTGAACCTGTCCTTGATGCCCCGCCAGCTTGGCGCCTTCGCGTCCATCACGGGGGGATACAGCGCCGGCAGCACCAGCAGCGTCAGCAGGGTGGCCGTCACCAGGCCGCCGATGACGACGGTGGCCAAGGGCCGCTGCACCTCGGCGCCCGCGCTGGTGGACACCGCCATCGGCAGGAAGCCGATGGACGCCACCAGCGCCGTCGTCAGCACCGGGCGCAGGCGCTTCTCCGCCGCGTCCCCGGCCGCCTCCCGGGCGCTGCGCCCGCCCTCCCGCTCCTCCTGGATGTAGCTGGCCAGCACCACGCCATCCAGGATCGCGATCCCGAAGGTGCTGATGAAGCCGATCCCCGCCGTCACGCTGAACGGCATCCCGCGCAGCAGCAGCGCCGCGATGCCCCCCGTCGCCGCCATCGGCACGTTCAGGAAGATCAGCGCCGACAGGCGCAGGCTGCCGAAGTTGAGGTAGAGCAGCAGGAAGATCAGCAGCAGCACGCCGGGCACGACGATGGCGAGCCTGGCGCTGGCGCTTTGCAGGTTCTGGAACGTGCCGCTCCACTCCAGGGTGTAGCCGGTGGGCGGCTTCACCTTTTCCGCCACCGCCTTCTGCGCCTCGGCCACGAAGCTCTGCACGTCGCGCCCGCGCACGTTGATGTCCACCGCGACCCGGCGCTGCAGCTTGTCGCGCGTGACCTGGGATGGGCCATCCGACACGCTCACGTCGGCCACCGCCGACAGCGGCACGGCGCCTCCGTTGGCGACGCCCACCGGCAGGTCGCGCACCGCCTGCAAGTCGGCCCGCGCGCCCGGCGCCAGGCGCACGAGGATGGGCGTCTGCGTGTCGTCCGCGCCGTAGACCAGCCCGACCTGCCGTCCGCCGACCGCCTCCACGACCGCCAACGCCTCCGACGCGTTCAGCCCCAGCCGCGCCAGCCGCGCGCGGTCCAGCCGGATGGTCATGGCCGGCAGCGTGCCTTCCTGTTCCGACCGCACGTCGGCGGCGCCCTGCACGCCCTTGACGACCTGCACCGACTGGTCCGCCAGCCGCCCCAGCGTGTCCAGGTCCTCGCCGTAGATCGTCAGCGCCACGTCCGAGCGCACGCCTTGCAGCAGGTCGTCCATCCGCATCTGGATCGGCTGCGACAGCTCCAGCGACACGCCGGGCACCGCCGCCTTGACCTTCTCCTCCATGGCGGCGGAAATGCCCTCCTGGGTCTTGGCGGTCGTCCACTCCGCCTGCGGCTTCAGGATCACGTAGCTGTCGGTGCTCTGCACCCCCATCGGGTCGGTAGGCACGGCGGCGCTGCCGGTCTGCGACACCACCGTCTGCACGTCGGGGAAGCCGCGCAGCACCTTCTCGATCTCGGTCACGGTGCGGAGGGAGGCGTCGAGGTTGATGCTGGCCGGCTTGGTGGAGGTCATGACGATGGCGCCCTCGCTGAGCTGCGGGATGAACTCGCCCCCCAGCCGCGTCCCGAAGAACACCGACACCGCGAACAGCGCCGCCGCCGCCCCGGCGGTGAGCCAGGGATGCCCCATCGCCCGGCGCAGCACCGGCGTGTAGCCGCGCCGCGCGCCGCGGACGATGAAGGTGTCCTTCTCCGACGCCTTGGATTTCAGGAAGCCCGCCGCCATCGCCGGCGTCACCAGCATCGTCACGAACAGCGCGCTGACCAGCGCCAGCATGACGGTCAGCGCCATCGGGCGGAACGTCTTGCCCTCGACGTCCTGCAGGGACAGCACCGGCAGGTACACCAGCGTGATGATGACGACCGAGAAGATGACCGGACGCGCCACCTCCGCTGCGGCGCCGGGCACGACCTTGACGGGATCCTGGCCCTCCCCCGGCTTGCCCCCGGCCTGCCGCCGCAGCACGTTCTCCACCAGCACCACCGCGCCGTCCACGATCAGGCCGAAGTCGAGCGCGCCCAGGCTCATCAGGTTGCCGGAGATGCCCAGCACCCGCATCCCCGCGAACGCCATCATCATCGAGACCGGGATCACCGTCGCCACGATCAGCCCGGCGCGGAAGTTGCCCAGCATCAGCAGCAGGATCGCCACCACCAGCAGCGCGCCCTCTCCCAGGTTGTGCTCGACGGTGCTGATCGCCCGGCCGATCAGGTCGGAGCGGTCGTAGAACGCCCTGATCTCCACGCCGGGCGGCAGGGTCGCCTGCACGCGGGCGATGCCCTCCTTCAGCGCCGGCAGCACTTCGCTGGCGTTCAGGCCGAACTGCATGTCGGCCACGCCCAGGATCGTCTCGCCCTCCCCGTCATGCGTCACGGCGCCCAGCCGCGCCTTGGGCGCCATCCGCACCTCTGCCACGTCGCCCACCGTGACCGGGATGCCGCCCGGCGTCGCCTTGAGCACGATGCCGGAGATGTCGCCCATGCTCTGCGCCAGCGCGAGGCCGCGCACGATCTGCTGCTCGTCGCCGTGGTTGATGGAGGCGCCGCCGCGGGTGGCGTTGTTGGCCTCGATGGCGGCATAGATCTGCGGCAGCGTGATGCCTTGGGCGCGCATGCGGCCCGGGTCCACCTGCACCTCGTAGGTCTGCAGGGCGCCGCCGTAGATGTTCACATCGGCGATGCCGGGCACCAGGCGCAACTGCGGCACGATGCGCCATTGCAGCATCTGGTACAGTTCCATCGGCGTGAAGCCGGGGCCGCGCAGCTCGAACTCCAGGATCTCGCCGAGGCCCGTGGCGAACGGCCCCAGCGTCGGCGTGCCAACGCCCGGCGGCAGCATCGCCTGCGCCTGCTGCAGCCGTTCCACGACCTGGGCGCGGGCGGTCTGCGCGTCGGCGCCGTCCTCGAACGTGACATAGACCGCCGACAGCCCGAAGCGGGAGGTCGAGCGCACGCCCTGCAGCAGCGGCAGGCCGGTCATGGCGGTCTCGACGGGGAAGGAGACCAGCCGCTCCACCTCCAGCGGCCCCAGCCCCGTCGCCTCCGTCAGCACCATGACCTGCTTGGGCGAGATGTCGGGCACCGCGTCGATGGCAAGCTGCCGCAGGTTGAGCCAGCCGCCGGCCACGACGGCGAGCGCCAGCGCCATGACCAGCCAGCGGCGGCGGACCAGCGCCTCGAAGAAGCCTTGCATCCCCGTCAACCTTCCTTGTCCAGCATGGCTTTCTGCAGCAGGGTCTTCAGCTCGAAGCTGCCCTGCGTCACCACCTCGTCCCCGGCCGCCAGGCCGCCGCGCACCTCGGTCCAGTCCTGGCGCTCGATGCCGAGCGTCAGCTCGTGGCTTTGATACCGCCCGCCGCCCAGCGGCATGAAGGCCACGCGCTTGTCGCCGACCGTCTGCACGGCGGCGGAGGGCACCACCACGTCGTTCCGCCCGCGGTCGCTGGTCAGCACCACCTCCACGAACATGCCGGAGCGCAGCGAGCCGTCGGCGTTGGCGATCTGGATGCGGGCCGGAAGCGTCCGGGCCTGCGGGTCGAGGGCGGCGCCGAGCGCCACGACGGTGCCGTCCCAGGTCCGGGAGCTGGACGCCATGCGCACGCGCGCCGGGTCGCCGACCGCGAGCAGCGCCACGCCGGATTCCGGCACCTGGGCCAGCACCAGCACGACCGACAGGTCGGCGACCACGAAGGCGTCGGCGGTGGTGTCCAGCAGCTCGCCCGGGTTGGCGCCCACCGTGACGACGACGCCGGCGATGGGCGAGACGATGGCGCCGGTGCCGGGCCGGGCGCCGGGGTTGAGGCGGCCCACCTCCGTTTGCAGCGCCCCGGTGCGGGCGCGGGCGGCCTCCGCCGCGGCATTGGCCTGCGCCAGCACCAGGCGCCGCCGCTCCGCCTCCGCCCGGGACAGCGAGCCGTCGCGGGCCAGCAGCTCGCCCCGGCGCAGGGCGTCGCGGGCGACGGCGACGCCCGCCTCCGCTTCCCGCACGCTGGCCTGCGCGGCGAGCAGGCCGGTTTGGGCGGTGGTCAGGCTGGGGATGTCCAGATCCGCCAGAGGCTGGCCCGCGCGCACGGGGTCGCCGGGCTGCACCAGCAGGCGCAGCACCCGCGCCTGGGCCAGCGGGCGGAGGGTGGCGACGTGGCCCTGGTCGAAGGCGACGGTGCCGGGCACGTTGACCGGCTCGGTGATCGGGCGCCGGTCGGCATGGGCGGTCTGCAGCTTCACGGTCGTCTGCTGCTCATCGCTCATCCGCACGACGCCCGGCGGGTCCTGGGGCGCGTCCTTGGGCGGCCCCCCCTTGCCGGCGGCCATCGCCAGGATGGCGGCGGCCATCAGAAGGGCAGGCCTCATGGCAGCGCGCCCTCCGCCAGGCGCAGGCGCAGCCGGGCGGCGGCCAGGTCGGTGCGCGCCTTGTCGCGGGCGTACTCGGCATCGAAGGCCAGGGCGTTGGACCGCACGACCTCGATCAGCGGCATCTCCCCGACGCGCCAGGCGCGCTCGATCTGGCCGCGGCGCTTTTCCAGTTCGGCTGCGGCGCGGACGGAGGCGGCGCTGCCGCGCTCGGCGCCGGCCAGCATCGCCTGCGCCTGCTGGATGCCGGACTGCACCTCGCGCTGCGCCAAGGTGAGCTGCACCGTCGCCTGCGTCACCGCCTGCTCCGCAGCCGCCCGGCGGGGCGCGTTGCGCGCTTCCGTCGCGAACGGCAGGCGGAACGTGACGCCGAAGCGGGTGTCCCACTTGGTGCCGGGCTGCTTCTCGTTGATCCCCTGGAGACCGACCTCCGGGCTGTCCCGGCTCTCGATCCGCGCCAGGCGGGACGCGGCCTGGGCGGCCTCCACGGCGCGGGCGGCGGCGGCGATGCGGGGGTGGGCGGCCGCAGGGTTGGGGCTGGCCGCCAGCGCCGGGCCGGATGTGTCCAGGCGGGGTGCGTCCAGGCGGGGTGCGTCCAAGCGGGGTGCGTCCAAGCGGGGCACGGTGGGGGAGCCGACGACCACCGCCAAGGCGGACTGCGCCGCGGCGAGCTGCGCCTCGGCCCCGCTGAGCGTCAAGGCCGCGTTGGCCGCATCGGCGGAGGCCGCCAGGGAGTCGCTTTGCGAGGCCTCGCCGACCCGGAACTGGCGGGCGAGGTCGGCCGCCAGGGACCGCGCGGTCGCGAGGCGCCGGGCCGCCACGTCGCGGGCGTTGGCGGCCACCGTCGCCTGCGCCGCAAGGTCCAGCACCTGGGCGGCCAGGGCGAGGTGCGCCGCCTCCACGGCCGCCAGCACCGCGGCGCCGTCCGCCTGCGCGGTGGCCTGCGTCGCCCGGCCCTGGCCCGGCAGCCAGATGGGCGTGCCGACCTCCGCCTGGGACGTGATGTAGTTGTAGTTGCTGCCCACCGCCTTGTCGTTGAAATAGGTGCCGATGGCGTAGGGCGCGTTGGGCAGGAACGCGCCGCCGGCAGCATAGCGGGCGGCGGCGGACGCCCCCTGCGCCGTCAGGTCCTGCCGCTGCGGCAGCCGCGCCCAGGCCGCCGCGACGGCGTCATGGAAGCTTTGGGCGGGGGCGGGCGGAGCGGACGGGAGCCGTGCCGCTGCTGCCAAAGGCAGCAGGACGAAGCCAGCCGCAAGGGTGTTCCGCAGGGCTGGCCGCACGGCATGCCGTGCGCCGGGACGGCCTTGGAAAATCTGGTCTTGGGCGTGCGTCATGCTCTCGTCCGGATGCGGTGGGAGGTTCGTTGGCGCCACTGTGCTTGACGTGAGCCTGGCGGCACAAGGCTGTCATTGAACGTGGTGCGGGATGATCCCGGCTGCTTTGAACCAACTGGTACGCAGCGCCGCGTCGCCGGGCGCGGGCCAGGGTTCAGGGGCGCTCCGCCCGGGCGGCGGCATGGCTGGCCGACGGCGGGACGGGCTGCAGCCGGGTGCGCGCGTCCTCATCGCCAAGGCTGAGGCCGCGGCGATACCAAAGCGCTGCCAGCGCCGGGTCGGGGCTGAGGCTTACGGCACCGACCCCGGCCAGGACCGCGGCATCAAAGGTCTTTCCCATCGCCGTCGCGGCACGGGCGGAGCCGGCGGACGCGGCGCGCTCATACAGCAGGCGCGCGGCCGAGACATCGCCGTACTGCAGCAAGGCATCGCCGCGGCGGACCATGGCCTCGGCCAGTGCGGCAGACGCCGGGTCAGGCGCCCGGTTTGGCGCCCGCTCTGGCAACAGGGCGGGGAAGGAAGCCGTTTCGACGGCTGCGCTGCCGTGCGGAGCAGACGCCGGGACAACGCCTTCCGCGTGTTCCAGCGCCGCGGGAGCCGCCTCGGCCGGGGCAGCGGCCTCGGCCGAGGCAACGGCCTGCGCCGCGAGCGTGGCCGCCTGCTGTTCGGCGACCTGCTGCTCAACCGCGGCACGGTCTCCCTGCGTGCGGTCCGCCTGGGCCTGCAGCGATTTCAGTTGCTGCTCGGCGGCGCTGCGCCGCTCCTCAAGCTGGCTGAGCTGGGCCTGGGCGTCCGTGAGCTGCCTGCCGGCCGCCGCGCCGGCGGTCTGCGCGTCCTCGGACTGGTGCTGCAACGCCGCAAGCTGCTGCCCGGCCGCCGTCACCTGCTGCCCGGCGCGCTCCACCTGGGCGTTCATCTCCGCCAGCCGCTTCTGCGTCGCCTCGGCGTCGGCCCGGAGCTGCTGCAGCGCCGCCTCGGCCCGGGCGAGATCCGTCGAACGGGTCGCCGCGTCTTGCACGGGCGGCTGGAGCGTCTCCGCCACCGGCGCCGGCGTGGCGTCGATCTCTTCGCTGAGATCGGCCAGCATTTGCCGGCGGGCGGCTGCGCTCACGCCCCGCCCCGCGGCAGCGCCGGACGGCACGGTGCTGGTCAACACCGCATTGGCGACCATGCCAGGCCGGAGGCCAGGTCCAGAATCGGGTCCGGGTCCGTTCAGCCGGTTCTGCAGGGCCAGAATGGCTTGGTCATTCTCAAGGAGGGTGCGCTGGAGATCGGCACCGGCCGGGCCGGACGCCTCGGCCTTGGTGATCGAGGGCGTGGCGGCGGCCTGGGCCGCCTGTCCCGGAGGGCCAAGGCATTGCAGGAGCAGGGCGCCCCCGCCAGCCGTCAGGATGGCAAGGCCCCAGAACCCGGCAAGCAGCCGCGCGCCGCCGAAGCGCCGGGCCGGCTGCTGCCATACGCGGCCCGCAAGCTGCCGGTTGGGTCCCAGCGGCTGCGCCGAAAGGATGGCCTGCGCCGCCGCGACCCATCCATCGCCGCGGGGCAGCGGAGAAGCAGGCTGGCGGCCGAACTCATATTCAAGCAAATGGCCGACATCGGGCAAGACCCGCAGCGGCACGCAGAAGTAGAGGATGGGCGGAGTGCAGCCGAACTCCGCATCGAAGGCCAGGGCGTCCAGTTTCCGCCTCAAGCGGTCCGACGCATCCGGGGTCGTCTGGCCGGGAACCACGTCCAGCAGCGCGATCCCGACTTGGGGGTGGAGCAGCGCGTAGCGCACGCGCGCCGGGGCGGCGTCGCCCGTGTCCAGCACGCAGCCGCGCAACGCAACCCAGCCTGGACGCATGGCGATGACCGCATGGCCGAGCGCGTCATCGGCGTGGCCGCTGGACAGGATGGGAGAGAACTCTGCAAACGAACTAGTCATTCGACAGTCATCATTAAAACGAAATGGTTCGGAGACCTAACGAGAAGGATGCTATACAACCTCCATCCCGCCGGCGACTAAATTTTCACCAACGCACGACTGTGCCGCCGCAAGCCGGCGTGAACGCGGCCGGGGTCATTGCAGCCGCCGGCGCGCGGGCGGCTGCGCGACGCGCATCCCGGGCGCCGGGACCTATCCGATCTGCAGCACGGTGTCGGCGCCGGTCATCATCTCCGGACGGTGGGCGACGCTGATGCGGGTGATGTCGAGGCGGCGCAGCCTTTCGTTGATCTGCATCTCGTTCGCCACGTCGAGATGGGCGGTCCCCTCGTCGAGGAACAGGATCCTCGGCCCCTTGTAGAGCGCGCGCGCCAGCAGGACCCGCTGCTTCTGCCCGCCCGACAGCGAGCTGCCCATGTCGCCGATCAGGCTGTTGTAGGCCATCGGCATCGCCATGACCTCGTCGTGCACGCCGGCCACCTGCGCGCACATGAACATCCGTTCCTGGTCGAAGTCGGGATCGAAGAAGCAGATGTTGTCGGCAAGGGAGCCGGACAGGAGCTGGTCCTCCTGCATCACGGCGGCGATCTGCTCGCGATACGCCCGGACGCCGAGGGTCGGAAGCGGCACGCCGTCGATGAGGACCTCGCCGCTGGTCGGCTCCAGCAGCCCGAGCATGATCTTCAAGAGCGTCGTCTTGCCGCCGCCCGAGCGGCCCATGATCGTCACGAACTGCCCGGCCTTGATGGCGAGGGACACGTTCTCAAGCACGAAGCGCTCGGTCTCGGCGTAGCGGAAGCAGACGTTCCGCAGCTCGATCGCGCCCCGGATCGGCCGGGCATAGGCCAGGGGGCGGTCATGCCCGCGCTCAAGCGGGCTGAGGGCGATGTCGGACAGGCGCTCGAGATGCAGGTCGAGCAGCCGGAACTGCAGGGCCTTTTCCACCAGCAGGGACGCCTTCGAGGTGAAGTTCGTCTTGTAGGACATGAAGGCGAACAGCATGCCCACCGTCATGGCGTTGTCGAGCGCCAGCCTGGCGGTGAGGTAGACGGTGACGATGTTCTCCAGACCGAAGATGGCGGCGTTGATCGTCGTGAACTGGACCTGCGCGCGTCCCAGCCGGACGTTGGAGTTCACGAAGTCCGCGTGCCGGTTCAGCCACCCGCCCTCCCGGTCAGATTCCCGGTTGAACAGCTTCACGCTTTGGATCGCCCGCGCGGTCTCGATGAAGTTCGAGCTCTCCAGCGCCTGCGCCTGGATGGCGGTCTCGCTGAGATCCCGGAAGCGGCGGTACAGCGCGAGCCGCAGCAGCACGTAGAGCGCCAGCGCGGCGAGCACGACGGAGGCGAGCGTCGCGCTGTAGGCGAAGATCATCACCAGGGTCACGCAGGCCATGATGCCGTCTATCGTGGCGAGGATCAGGCCCTCGCCCAGCGCGTGGCGGATCGGCTCGATGGATTGAAAGCGCGACAGGATGTCGCCGATGTGCCGCTTCTCGAAGAACGTCAGCGGCAGGCGGACGAGGTGGTGGAACAGGCGCGCGCCGATCTGGAAATGCAGGGTGTTCTGCAGGACGAGCACGATGTGCGAGCGCATCGCGGTCGTCAGGACGTTGAGCGCCATGAGCAGCCCGAAGCCGAGCGCCAGGGTGGACAGCAGGTCCACGTCGCCCCGGGCGACCACCTCGTCCACCGTCAACTGCATGTAGAAGGGTGCGGCGATCACCAGCAGTTCCAGGATGACCGACAGGGTGAACACCTGGACGAGCGGGGACCCGGTGCCGGGCATCTGCCGCCAGAACACGCTGAACGGCAGCCGCGCCTTCTCGTTCTTCGGCGCGAACCCTTCCGCCGGGGAAAGCTCGAGGGCCACGCCCGTCAGGTGCTTGGAGGCGGCGGCGAGCGGGTAGGTCCTGACCCCGTCGGCCGGGTCATGGATGACGACCCCGGCGCTGCTGACGGCCTTGAGCACCACGAAGTGCTTCATGTCCCAGTGCACGATGGCCGGCAGGCGCAGTTGCCGGAGGCCGTCCATCTCGAAGCGGAGCGGCCGGGACGCCAGGTGCATCTGGCTCGCCACCTGGATGAGGCCGCGGAGCGTCACGCCCTTCAGCGACACCGGGTGGCGGCGGCGCAGCGTGTTCAGGTCGATGCGGTGCCCGTGGTAGGAGGCGACCATGGCGAGGCAGGCCAGCCCGCATTCGGCCGCCTCCGTCTGCATGATGCTCGGCAGGCGCCGCTGGGCGCCGAAGTCGAGGAGGTCCCGGATCATCGCCGCGCCCTCACCCTTGCAGCCGGGCGCTGAGGAGCGGGCTGAGGATCCAATCCATCAGCGTGCGCCTTTCGAGGATCACGTCGGCCCGGAGCAGCATGTCGGGCTGCAGCGCGATCCGCTGGCCGCGGGCGTCGATGTCCGGGCGGTCAAGCGCCACGGTGGCGCGGTAGGCCGGTTCCCGCAGCGTGACCGGCGTGGACACGTCCGACCCGGTCAGCACCGTCTGCGACACCCTGACGATCCGCCCGTGGTAGGCGCCGTAGTGCTGGTAAGGAAACGCGTCGTAGAGGATGCGCACGTCCTGCCCGGCCCTCACGAAGCCGATGGCGCGGGCCGGGATGAACAGCTCCGCCTGCAGCGTGCTGTCGCCGGGCAGGATCTGGAGCTGCAGGCGCTGCGGGTCGGCGGCCTGGCCGACCGAGGCCTGGAGCGAGGAGACGATGCCGGCAATCGGCGCCAGGACGGTGTAGGCGTGGCGCCCGTTGACCTCCGCGATGCGCTGCTCGGACGTTGCAAGCTCGCTGCGCAGGAGCTGGACCTTGCCCGCCATCACCGTCGGAAGCTGGTCCAGCGCGAAGCGCACCTCGTTGTATTGGCCTTGGCGCGCCATGACCTGCTGCATCAGGGCGCTGAGGCTCTGCCGCTGCGCGAGCAGCGCCTCTTCGCGGCGGCGCTGCTCGACCTCCGCCACCAGGCCGCGGGCCGCGAGCGGCGCGCCGGAAGCCAGGAGGCGCTCCGCCAGCGCGATGCGGTCCCGCTGGATCGAGACCTGGGCGAGAAGCTGCGCCAGCTCGTTCTGCACCTCCTGGAGCTGCGCCGCCAGGCGGTCCTGCTCGGACAGGGCGCGGCGCTCCTCCGCCGCGGCCTGCGCGGCGAGCAGCTCCCTTTGGCGCGCGAGCGAACGCAGGACGGTGGCATCGACGTCCCCGCCGTCGGACGCGGTGCGGCTGGTCACGACGCTCAGGAGCGGCTGCCCCGCCGCGACGCGCTGGCCTTGCTCGACGTAGAGGGCGGTGACGGTGCCGGCCTGCGGCGCGAACACCTTCGCCGTCCCGGCGGCAGGCGTCAGATAGCCCGGCACCGTCTCCTTGCGGGCATAGTGCCCGTAGAACAAAAAGGCGGCCGCAGCGATGGCTGCGCCGGCGATGAACCAGACGGTGAGCCGGGTCGGCAGCGGCTGCAGCGCCACCACCCGGCCCCATTGCCGGTCCTGCTGGAAATCGACCGCTTCCTGGCGGAACAGGGCACGCTGCGGCTGCGTCAGCTCATGCGTCATGATGTCCTGTTCCCAAGGTGATGGAGGTCTGAAGCATGGCCCCAGCCATGGAACCCGCTCTCAGGAAGGGTATGGATGGCCAGCATTCCTGGCGCCGCAAGGAAAGGACCGGCCCCCGCCGCTTTTGCGGCGGGGGCCGCCTGCTTGCCAGCGCCTAGTGGCTGAAATAAGCCACGAGGTTTCCTGCATTGTTTATGTTGGTCTGGCTGCCGCCCTGAACCGATCCGATGCTCAGGACGGCAATATTGACCTGGTTGTTGACTTGGAAGCCGAGCGCGATATTGCCGACGGAGATGCTGACAAGTGCGCCATGGGAGCTTCCGGCCGCCCCGACCAGGTCGAGCTCGGCATCGGACAACTCGCATACCGCGGCGCCGCAGGCCGCAGGCGCTGCGGCGGAGGTCGTGACATCCAGCATGAAAACGTTCCTTCGATGTTGAGCGCCGCGCTGCCGAGCACGGTACGGGCTGCTCGTCGTGGTGCCCCCTCCCTGGATGCTTCCATCCAAGGAGGGGAACTGACGCATGCGATCCAGGCAAGCTGGCCCGCGTGCGCGGGCCGATCAGTCCCTACGCCTGGTTTCCGGCGTTGTTGTTGTTGCTTTGGCCGCCGCCCTGGATGCTGCGAACGCTGATGAACGAGGCGTTCACCTGGTTGTTCGAGGCGATCTGGAGGGCGAAGTTCCCAAGCGCCGCCTGCTTGAACGAGTAGCCGTAACCGGCCGCCACCGCGTCGAGTTCGGCGTCGGACAGGTCGGAGATCGCCACAGGCACTGAGTTCAGCATTTCAGTCTTCTTTCACGATAAGCCCCGCGCAGCATGGGGCGGTTGCATAAAAATCTGCCGGTTGCACGGCGCCCGCGGCGCCGTGCCTCAGTTCAGACCAAGTCTAAGCCTGATTTCCGGCGTTGTTGTTGTTGGCCTGGGGGCCGCCCTGACTGCTTCCATAGCTGAAGCCAGAGACGTTGAACTGGTTGTTCTGGGCAACCTGCACGGCCGTGTTGCCAAGCGCGAGCTGCTTGAACGAGTAGCCCCACCCGGCCGCGACCGAGTCAAGCTCGGCGTCGGACAGTTCAGAGATCGCCACGGGATTTGCGTCGGTCATGTGATCCTCCACGATGAAAGGCCCGGCAGCATGGGCCGTGTTGCGTCCTGCGCCTCGATCTACGCAGGGTGCCTCCGCGCAGCATGCTGCGAAGCTGCGCGTCCGATCAGGCTGATTGTATTGATGTCTAGGCTTGATTGCCGGCGTTGTTATTGTTGCTTTGGCTGCTGCCTTGGCTGCTGAGGATATTCACGAAGGCGGCGTTCGCCTGGTTGTTGACCGCGTATTGTCCGGCCACGTTGAGGATTGCGACCTGCTTGAACGAGTAGCCGTGGCCGGCCGCCACAGAGTCGAGTTCTGCGTCGGAAAGCTTGGAGATTGGAACCAAGTCAGTGTTGAGCATCGTGTTTCTCCCTTGCTTGGCCCCGCAGCGCGAGGCCGTGTCGAGGCGTTGGACCGCCCCCTTTGCACAGCGCCATGACGCTGCACCCTTTCAGGCGCCAAAGCCTTGGCGCCAATCGCTATTCTCGCACGGCCTGAGCTATGCAAGAGCATTATTGATGGCTGAGGCATTGCCCCTCACCATCCATCAGTTTTCCTCTGCTCACGGTTGACGGCTGGAGTCCGCCTGTGATGCAAGGTTTCCGCCTCTTTTCTGGAGCGGGATCGTCAGGTGGTTGGAACGAGTGGGATC
>JAABUQ010003817.1_pt1 | contig 26768 bp, 20 predicted proteins | sample 5560001 | NCBI WGS metagenome assembly JAABUQ01 (sample SAMN10711888, study PRJNA513371) | rock metagenome | isolation source: Antarctica rocks | place: Antarctica: Victoria Land, Finger Mt nord | collected 2015-12-18 | reverse complement strand
TTCACTGGTGGGCGGAGCACCGTTGACCCAGAAGTACGGCGAGATGTCGGACTCTTTATAATGCTGAACCGACCTCTCTCCGTGCAAGAGCACTCTTCGCGTAGGATCAACCACAGCACCCAACGCACGCTGAACCTGTCGTCGATGACGGGCTGAGTAGATCGTCGTCCAAATATAGATGATGGCGACAAGCACGAGTGCGGCAATGGCGATGCCAATGGCAAGTCCGAAATTTGCCTGTTCACTACCAAGCACGATATCGCGAATGTTGTTCTGGAAATGGACGATAAGCACGAGGGCTGTATGGATAATAATAAAGCCAATAAAAGCAAGCAGACTCAAGAAATGCAGACTTCGTCCCACTTGACGCCCACCAAAGAGTTTGATGTACCAGGGAAAGCGTGCGGCAACCGCAGGTGACATGGTAGCACCTGTCAGTAACATAAATGGCCCAAGTAAAAAGACCACACCTGCATAGGCAAGTTGCTGCAACGGGTCGTATGGGTGAAAGTCACTTGCAGGCGGGATATGAAAGGTGATATAGATGAGAAAAGTATGAAATGCATCGGGGAAAATAGACCAGGACGTGGGAATTAGACGTGCCCATTCGCCTGTGGTGAAGAGCAGAATGATATAAATCACACCGTTGAGCACCCAGAAGATGACGGAGAAGAAATGCCAGTGACGACCAATACCGAGGTTTTTTCCACCAGGAAGGGCTAACCATGGCGATGCTGGCACTTCATCATCAAGTGAGGTATAGACAACATCCTTGTCCACAGGCACTTTCTTCCCCGTGAACTTGATCCATTCTTTGCCTGGAGTGCTGTTGTCGTTCCAGTATAACCGGGGATGAGCCGCAAGAATCTGGATACCACTACGAATGAGCAATCCTATGAAGAGGATGTTAATATAATGGCTAGCACGTAGCCAAATAGGGAAACTGAACGACGCAATCACTAAATGAGAACTCATAGGAATTCTATCCTTTTTCTAGAGGTATGTCGAGACAAGTACCTACTCCTCATTTCAACGCATAAACAGATAGGACACGCCTCCAACGCTTTAGGAAGCATACGTTGAAATGGTAAGAATTTGGTAAGATGTTTTCACTCTCATATGAGTGTCTTTCTTCACATGTTTTATGTAGCTACGTCCTATTTCATCAGATCTAGCACGTTGGAACAGCGATGATGTCGCTCTTGTTCAAAGTAGAGATTGGTCCCTCTTTTCCTACTCTCTTCAGCATCTAGGGAAGCAGGGATGTTGACTGTTGTTTGTCCATTTCTCGTTGGTCAAGCTCTATTCCACCCTTCGATGAAACGAGTCAGAAGGACAGATACCCGGGTATCTGCCCTTCGTGTCAGCTGACGGAGCACTCCCCATCTCAGTAGGAAAAAACATTCGGTGACAGGGAGCAGTTACTCCTTTACCGTAGTAGTGCTTCATGCGCTATGAGATGCTTCCCGCATTTATGAGCTATGGGCGATGGCAAACAATCCCACCGTCCCAACGATATAGAAGACAAGGACCACGAGCGAGTCAATGCCCATATGCAAGATTTGCCGTTTCGGTCGAAAGATCAGTCCAGTCATATAGATTGTCGTGAGCAGTATGCCAAGACTTGCCAGGTAGATATCCGTATTGTGTGCTTGTGGCAGGACAGCTTGCCCCGAGAGCAAGGTCGCAGCGAGGAAGAGCACGGGTAAAAAGGCGTTGCCGCCGAAGATATCACCAAAGGCAAGGTTGTAGGCTCCAGCCTTGACAGATGTCAGTCCCGTTGCAAGTTCCGGTAGGGAAGTGGCTGCAGCCAGGACCGTGCTCCCGAACAGGACTCCACTCAAGCCAATATGCGTTGCAATGCTGTTGCCGCTCTCCTCAAGTGCTACGCCAGCAATGAGGGTAATGAGTGAGGCGATTAGGAACACGATGATGACGCGTGGGGTACTCCACTTCTGTGTCGTCTCCTTCGTCTTATCACCTCGCTGACCTTGTGTCGCGCCCGGCGCACGCCCCTTTTCTTGCCAGGGGAGATCCTTGCCTGCCTTACTCAGAAGCCAGACACCGATGAGCCACACAAGAGCAATCAAGAGGGCACCAGGAGTGATGCGTGCGAATATGAGCGACTTTGGCAGTTGGGTGCCCATGATTGAGAGCGTGAGGATAGCAACCACGAGCACTCCCTCAAGCACCAATTGGAGAGACGCTGCGGCATAGGTAAGCGCAGCTCGCTTCCCCAGTCCAAAGATATCCAAGAGGACTAACACCACCGTCTGAATACCGATGCCACCCAGGATGTTGCCGATAGCAAGTCCCAGATGCTGCGAGAGAGCAGCACTTGCGGTGATAGCGATTTCAGGCAAATTCGTCGCGACGGCAAGCAGGATCAGCCCGCCAAGAGCTTGACCGAGGCCGAAGCGCGAGGCAAGGACATCCGTAGTATTGGAGAGTTGGATACCCGCAAACCAGATGGCAACACCACCAGCAACGAAGATCAACAGCAAAATTGGTAACGACAGCGATTGAAACATGAGACGGCCTCTTTTCTACTCTTTGCCTTCTGCTCCACACGTCTGTTATGCGGAGTGGATGACGGAAATCAAATCCCCCTTTGCGGTGCCTGTATCTGCTTGCAGCTCACGGACCTCCCAGTGTGATTCCTCACCTGCCCGCCAGAAACGCAGCGTTATCGAGCAAGGGCCAACACGCATGTGTTCTAATGTAATCTCTGGCAACCAGTCAGGAAGCGTGGGATTGACGTAGAGCCGCTTATGCTGGGCATCGGCGCGTATGCCAAGTATTGTTTGTACCATCATAAAAATGCTGCCAGTGGCCCACGCTTGTGGAATATTCGCACCTCCCGGATAGAGGACCGGAAAATCCATATCCCCTTTCCGTGCGAGACCTGCGAATACCTCTGGTGGTCGATCTGCCTCAAAACGCTCAACGGCGTCGAACATGGCGCGGATGACCTGATTGGCTTCCTGTACCAGCCCATAACGTTTGAACCCGGCCGCGATGATGCCATTGTCATGCGGCCAGACGGCTCCACGCTGGTATGAATAGGGATTATAGGCAGGATTCTTGCTGGAAAGTGTGCGGATACCCCAACCACTAAACATATCTTCTTGCAAAAGACGCTTGGCGGTACGTTCCGCTTTGTCCTGTTCGGCGATCCCACTCCACAAGCACTGTCCAGCATTCGAGGCAACGGAGGTCGCGAGCTTTTTGTGGGGATCAAGGGCAAAGGCGTAGCAGCCCTCGTCCGGCATCCAAAAGGTCTCATTAAATTTCCGTTTCAATGTTTCAGCTTGTTCTTGCAATGCTTGTGCGCGTGTAGCATCGCCCAGTGCCTGGAAGACTTCTGCCATACGGATTTTCGCATCATAGACATAGCCTTGCAGTTCGCACGTGCCTTTCGGTTGCTTCACCTGACTTCCATCAGCATACACTACCGACTCGCCAGCATCCTTCCATGCCATATTCTCATAGCCCGGTGTCGAGAAGGTTTTATACTCTTGGAAGCCGTCACCGTCCAGATCACCGTGGTGGTCAATCCAATCCAGACAGTTCTCAGCAACCTGATGGTACTCCTTGAGAAGACTCACATCGCCTGTCCAGCGATAGGTCTCGGAGAGGACAATCAAATAGAGAATGGTCGCATCAGCCGTCCCATAATAGGGATAAAAAGGAATAGTATGGAAATGCACGAGTTCTCCTGAGCGCAGTTCATGCAAGATTTTGCCTGGCTGAGCATCAAGCCAGTCGTCACGTTTTTCAGCCTGGTGCTCCGCTAAGCGTTTGAGCGCCCCGCGTGCAAAATCAGGCGAAACGAGCATGTTTTGGTAGGAAACCGTCAGGCTATCACGCCCGAAGAGCGTTACAAACCAGGGAACGCCAGCGGCGGGAACCCAGGCATCCTCGGAGACATCCATATCATAGATACGCAGTGCGCCCATGTCCAGAATTGCCTGTCGATACATTCGGGACAGGGTGTTATCAGCTGTGGTCATGGCTGTGCAACGAGCTTGCCAACGTGCCTGTCGTGCATCGAAGTCGTTTGTTGGCTCTGCATTTGGTGAAGGTATCGCTCCCTGTGAAGACGAGCCGCGTTGCCCAAAACTACATGAGCCGGGGCTAGGCTTTTTCATCTCCTGCCCATGTTCCAAAATCAGGTCCGCGCACATCTGCCACGACTCATTCTGTTCGAGCGTAATTTCAAAGAAGAGACGCCCATTCGCATAGCCAACAGGAGCATGCGAATGGGTAATCTGATAGGAAACGGCGCGGTGAAAATCTTTGTGGTCATAGGTTGTGACAAGTTTTCTCGCCCCCTTGTGCCACGTGGTTTCGGTTTGACCTCTTTGGATAATATCATGGGATTTCACCTCGAAGATATCTGCAAAGTCGGAGCGTATCGCCAGTTCTAGGACAAATTGGACCTTCTTGCCCGCATAGTTGATGACCTCAAACTCTTCGTGCAAGCTATCGCTGATAGTACGATTGATGGTGACAGCAATCGTACTCTTCTCTATTGTCCCTCCCTGTGTCTTGATCGAGGGATTGGTCAAATGGAAACGTGAGGCATAGAACGTCAACTGGCTCGAATTCACTGGCTTTAAAGGCGCATGGTTAATATAGAGCTGGTAGAAACTTATGAAACGTGTATCGACTGCATAGAGACCCTCATCGCTCTCGGCCTGAATCATCCCACTACGAGTTGTGACCATGAAGGTACGTCCCTGGCTAATGGTAATGACTGGTGGTCCAACCTTAATTTCGGTATTCATGGTACTATACTCTCTCCCATTTTAATCATAGTGCGTCTCAGATGCATGAAAGGGGTCTTCATGATGCTTACCCAGGGCCTGATTCAAGGTCGTGCAAGCGGTAATGAGTGCGAGATGTGTGAAGGCTTGCGGAAAGTTTCCTAATGCCGCACCTGTTGGGCTGATCTCTTCGGCATACAGGCCGACGTGATTGCTATACGCGAGCAGTTTCTCGAGCATCAAGCGGGCCTTGTCCAGGCGACCTGCACGCGCAAGGTTCTGCACCAGCCAGAAACTGCATGCCCCAAAGGTTCCTTCCTGGCTGCCCATGCCATCATTGGCCGCATCCTTCGGGTTATAGCGGTGTACTAATGCTCCCTCGGCTAACTCCTTTTCAATACGATCAATGGTGGAAAGCATCCGTGGCTCTCGCGGACCTGTGAAACTCGTGATCGTCATCAACAAGGAACTGGCGTCTACCGCATCGCTGCCATAGTACTGCACAAAGCTGTGTTTTTGCTCGTTCCATCCCTGCTCCATAATTTGCTTGTAGATGGAGGCGCGTATGTTTACCCATTCCTCCGTTGGGGCTGGCCATCCTCGGTGACGTGCTATGCGAATGGCGCGATCAAACGCCACCCAGCCCATCACGCGTGAATTGACAAAGTGCTTTGGTCCCCCACGAACCTCCCAGATGCCTTCATCTGTGTCTTGCCAATGCTCACTCAGCCACTTGAGCAGACGCTGGACGTTCTCCCAAAGATCATAGGAGATGGGTTCATAGCGGTTATAGATGGCGATAGCATCCAACAACTCGCCATAGATACCAAGCTGCTTTTGCGTATAAGCCCCATTCCCAACGCGTACAGGAGCACTTTTCTGATAGCCCTCGAACTGCTTGAGTGTCTTCTCTGTCAGCTGGTGTTCACCGGTGATGCTATACATAGGTTGAATCGTGCCACCCTCTTTCAATTCATGGCATCTAGCATCCAGCCACCCCATAAACGCTTCAGCTTCCTGGGTAAAACCAAGGGTCAGTAAACTATCGAGAGTGAACGAGGCGTCACGCACCCAGCTATAGCGGTAATCCCAGTTACGTTTCCCTCCAAGTGTTTCAGGCAAACTGGTGGTGGGTGCCGCGACAATCGCTCCTGTTGGTGCATAGATCAGGAGTTTCAATGCGAGGGCTGAACGTTGTACCATCTCGCGCCACCTCCCTTGATAGCGGCACTGCGAGAGCCAGGTGCGCCAGTAGTTCAGTGTGTCTTGAAATGCTGTTTGGTACTGATCCTCAGAAAGCGCTCGTGGGGCCTGCTTCCGATCTTTCGTACTTTCCAGGACAAAGTGAACTGCCTGACCAGCGTGCAGCGTAAATGTTGCCTGCACACCTCCCTTCTCATCCGTCTCTAAAGGCAGAGGAGAGGCCAGGACCACGTTGAAATGGTCGCTCAGGAAGATAGCTCCCTCCTTCGACACCTCAACCTGATGATCATCCTGTGCGTAGTTAAAAGCAGGCTGGCACACAAGATTGAATGTCAGCGAACCATGGACGACGGAAACAGAACGAATGATTTGATGCTGATGTTCAGCCGTACCCACCTGCTTAATGGGCATAAACTCGGTAATCTCACCACCTCCATCCTCCCTCAAAAAGCGTGTCAGCAGAATATTGGTTTCCGGAAGGTAGAGTTGTTGACATTTCACCTCTGCCATGTCGGCAGGTGAGATACGGAAAAACCCGCCTTTGCCTTCGTCAAGAAGGGCCCCGAAGAGACTGGGTGAGTCAAACCTGGGGAGGCAACACCAATCGAGAGAGCCATTCTTGCCAACCAGAGCAACCGTGTGCAAGTCACCGATAACTGCATAATCCCCAATTGGGAGGTAGGCCATAAGATTTCTACACTTTCTTTACGAGCTGACGAAGAGCCGCATACGTTTCTGGAATGACCAAGGGTACGGTAACAAGCGTTGTGCCAGCCGCCAGAAGGCACCAGGAACAGAAAGCATTGTACTTTGTCTTCTGATCAAAGAAGAGCCGAATTGCCTGCGAGGTGTCAAAGGCGACTTTCGCCGCGAGAGCGAGAGGAATCCAAGGCTGCTCCTGTGCGCGGTTCTGTCCACCCATTGCTGCCAATCCCATCGTCATCGCGTAGTTTCCGATGCCAAGAATGCCATCAGGCGTTGCAAAGCGCGAGTACGCTTCGGCAGAAGCATCTACTTTGTCAGCATTCAGCCCTGGGAGTGGTGGCTCCGGGAGATGTTTGAGAATGCCCATCTGGTAGAGCGTAATCAGGCTCATGGCACCAACGGCGACCATCTCCAAGCCGACGATGCCACGTCGCTGCGCCAGAAATGGCCCTGAGCCAAGCCGCAACTGTCGAGAGAGTTCTTCTGGCTTCATTGCTTCCTCCAAAAGAGAGCTGCCCCCACAAGACTCGCAATACCGGCACCAACGAGAGCAAGGATACCAACATGGGTATCGGCCCACAACTGCCAACTCCAACTCGTTGCTCTGCTATCAAACGCTCCGTGTGCGCCGTGATCGTGCTGTGCATCAACAGGCTTCCACAGGTTGTTCGGACTGTTTGGATCAGCACTTTGCCCCGTCTGCTGTGATTTGTAGCCTGTCTTGCCGAGATACAGATCGCCAAGCGCAGGGAACAGCTTATTGCCCTGAATAGCGATCACGGTGGACAAGCCAATGAACAGTTCTCGGCGGTAGTGGTCTGTCACCCATGTCACGCCATCAGCGATGACTTCCGGCTGATAGATGGGTGGCACGGGTTGGGCCTTATCGGGTAGGCGGTTCTTGACCCAGCTAAACTGTGGCGTGTTGACGGCGGGAAGTTGCACCATCGTGATCTGCACGTTACTTTTATCGTGAATTAACTCGCAGTGAATCGAGTCGGTGAACCCCATAATGGCATGCTTCGCTCCACAATAGGCCGACTGGAGCGGAATACTTCTATAGGCGAGGGCTGAGCCTATTTGAATAATTCTGCCTTTGTCACGTGGCAGCATCCGATGCAGAGCGGCCATCGTCCCGTAGACGAAGCCAAGATAGGCAACCTCGGTCACACGCTTGAACTCTTCTGGTTTCATCTCTTTGAAGGGCGAGAACACTGAGGCCATCGCAACATTGACCCACACGTCGATTGGGCCAAAGGTCTCTTCAACCTTTGCAGCAGCAGCCTCGACCTGATCGGCATCAGCCATATCGGTTGGGATAATAATTGCTTTCCCACCAGCCGCTTCAACATCTCGCTGCGCTCCCTCTAGCCCCGCATGTCCGCGTGCCAGCAGTCCGATATGCGCTCCTCGCTTGGCGAATGCTTGTACAACGGCGCGACCAACACCCGCAGAGGCACCCGTAACAACAACCACTTCCGGTGTCTGTGATTTCATCTACGTTTCCCTTTCAGTAGAGCTAAAAAATCTATTTCTTTACAACTAACCAATCTATATCGCGCGAAAGTGCCGATGAAAGAACCTCGTTCCCATTCTGATGCACCGCTATGTTGTCATTAAGGCGGAAGCCACCCTTGCCATCCAGATAGACCGCAGGCTCCATGTTGTGAACCATCCCACTATGTAGTACAGCATTCGAGGCCGGATGCAATACGGGCGCGGCCCCGTGATTAATGGCCTGGAAGCCGAAGCCGTGTCCGAGACCATGCTTGAACGCCGCACCAAATCCCGCTTGTTCCATAACGCGACGCGCGGCTCTATCAACAGATCGTGCGCTAACACCGTCTCGTATGAGTTTTAAGGCGGCATCTTGAGCCGCGACACAGGCTTGATAGGCTTTGCGCCATTCCTCACTGATCGTGCCAGCAAAGAACGTGCGTGTGAGTTCAGCCCAGTAACCGTTGATGCCAATCTCCATCTGGACTGTCACGGTATCGCCTTGCTGAATGTGTGCATTCGAGGTCAAGTTGAAGGCGCGATAGGCCAGTGCTGCTCGTGGCCCTGCCATCACATGAACATGTGGTTGCACATGATGTGTACCGGGAGCAGCATATCCTGTACGCAACAGGGCAGCATAAGTTGAAGCTGCGACATCGGCCTCCGTAGCCCCTGCATGAACAGCTGCGCGTGCTGCCGCAAAGCCCTCACATGCTACCGCTTCACAACGCCTGATAGCAGATAACTCTTCCTCAGTCTTGATAGCAGATAGCTCTTCGAGGAGAGACGTTGCATCGCGGAACTCCCCACCCAGCAAAAGCATATGCAGCAGTTCATGGGTCTCTGGTCCTGTCACACCAACCTGAGTATAGGCAGGTACAATAAGCGTTCGGCCTCCTTCGATACCGACAATCGCACCTCCGCCCAGTCCCGCAGAACGCAGCAGTTCGCCAAGCACTTCCCGCGCAGCATCAAGCGTGTTACTGATATAGTCCATCGTCTCCTCTGCGAAGGTTTTCGCCTCCACGGCTACTCCTGATGGGACAAGGTCCTGTTCATCAGCAGGAACAGCGAGACGAATCTCTATCTCTTTGGCTGTATTCTGCGAGACAAGGCAAAATGAATTGCCCAAGATAGGTTGATAGCCCGTGAACAAAAGCACATGCTGTGGAATGCGACAGAGTAAGGCAGAATAGCCTTCTCGCGCAAAGAGTGCTTTGATATGTGCAAGACGTGCTTTATTCATCTTTTAGCTCCCGCTGAATAATGAATGCGCGGTACTCCCTTGTTCGCAGTTCCTGCAGGAGACATAGTGTGGCGAATAGGAGGATTGGAAACAGAGACTGTTTCGGGATGGCTGGACAACAGATTGGCCCCATTTGAGATGAGGTAGTCGGCTGTGCGTGCCGCGAGAGCCTGAATGGTTAGTCCTGGATTCGCTGAACCTTGTGTTGGAAGTATACTGCCATCACAGATAAACAAATTTGGAATGTCGTGGGTGCGTCCAAATTTATCTGTTACTGATGAGCCAGGGTCCTTGCCCATACGTGCGCCACCCACGAGGTGTGCGTAGCGTGATTCTTGCACCACTTCCTGAGCACCAGCAGCATGCATAATCTCCGTTGTTTTCTCGACACCCGCCTTGACAATCTTCTTGTCATTTTCATGCATCCTAAACGTGATCTTCGCCACACGAAGGCCGAACTGATCCGTTTCTTTGGCAAGTTCAACACGGTTGTCTGCCCAGGGTAGAATCTCGCCGAGGACACCAAGAGCAGCCCAGTGGTTGTAGTCCATCATGACGCGGCGCATGCCCCAGCCCCACGCTCCCTTGGCGACCATCATCTGCTTGGCGAAAGAGATTGGAAGGGGACCAACTGTCTGAATGGCGAAGCCACGCACAAAATCGTTTTTGGGGTTGGTTTCGTAGAATTCCTCGGTGAGTCCGTTTGCTGGCGGGGCCTTGTACATGCGAATAGGGTTCTCGAAACGTCCCAACACGACGTTGCCTATCTGTACCATCAAGTATTTTCCCACAGTGCCACTGGAATTAGCCAGCCCATGCTCGAAACCGGGACCAGCAGAATTCAGCAGCAGACGTGGTGTCTCAATAGCGTAGCCACTCACGATGACTACCTTTGCCTTGAGTTCCCGTTCGTTGCCATCAGGGTCGAAGTAACTGACACCAGTTGTCTTCCCATCTTTCATGTTGATACGCGAAACCATACAATCAGCACGAATTTCCGCTCCATGACGGATTGCATCAGGCACATGGCTGATGAGTGTGCTTTGCTTTGCCCCTACTTTGCATCCTTGAATACAAAAACCACGATAGATACAATGTTGTCTATCGCCATGCGAACCTGCAAGAATGGCAACGGGTCCACCAGCGACAACAGGGATACCTAGTTGTGTACATCCCTTGACCAGAACATCACCCACTCCACCTAGAGGATGTGGCCCATAGGTATAACCATGCGGCTCGCCCCAGGGATAATAAGCAGGACCAGAAACGGGAATCTCTTTCTCTAACAGCTCATAGTATGGTTTGATATCCTCATACGAAATGGGCCAATCCGCGCCTAAACCATCGGAGGACAAGACGTGGAAATCCGATGGATGAAAGCGCGGTGTAAAGCCTGCCCAATGGACGGAACCACCGCCAACACCGTGACCACTATTATTCGCCCCAAGCGTAATCGGGTCTTCGCCTCCTGTGATACGCAGATCGTTCCAGTACAACTTCGATGAGCCTGCTTCATCACTTACCCAGTCGCGTTCCGTCTCCCAAAAAGGACCAGCTTCCATCCCTACGACCCGAAATCCAGCCCGCGCGAGCCGTTGCAAAAGCACACCACCTGCTGAGCCGACCCCCACGATGCAGAAATCTACCTCTTCGTTCGGGGGAAAACGATGCATGGGAAAATCTATTTTCTGCACAGGTCCAAGCATATGTTCATCGGACTTCTGACCCTGAAATGCTCCTAAGATTGGATTTTTCATACTATCTCTTTATTCTTTCTTCCCTATTTCTTAATGTGATCCCTCTTGGCCTGGTGTCTGCTGCTTATGCCCACCTGGGCCACCTATTGGTTTGTAGATATCGGAAAGAGCTTCAGCCGGTGCCTTCCATTCATAACGCTGCTCTTCCACCTCCCATGGTTCGGGTTTGCCCCCTTCCAGCCGCATATAGCCGCGTGGATAGGCAGGACCACCAAAGCCAACCTCATCCCAGGCATACGGGTGAGCATAGTAGGCTTCAACCGCGTCTTGCATCAGTAGCATCCAGTAACGCTGCACCGACATTTTTTGCCAGATTTCTTGGGCAGCAGGTGGATTGCAATCGTGAAGAGTTTGAAGCACTGCGTCTTGTTCCCGTTGATCCAGTTGTGTAAAGGGCCTCTTGTACATGTGTTGAGCAATGGCACTGATGGCTTGCAATCCAAGACGGTGAGCCTCATGATCGGGGGGCATGTCCTCAAAGCGGTAACCATCAATGCGACCACTAAAGAGCCGCTCATCTATGTAGTTTACCAAGGGAATTTTGTGTGCGTCGTCGCGGTCATCTTGCGGGAGCAAACGGTCACATATGGCCTGCATCAATGGTACCTCGTCAGACGTAAAAAAGCGGATTGCTGGCACCTGCTCAACACGGGCTTTCACCACCTTACGCGTCGCCTCATCCCAAAATGCTTGCTGACTCAACGTCTCAAAACCTGGATAGTAGCCCGGCTGTGTACACGGTGCAAGCGGTTGACCCGTTGAAGCATCGAAGGGTAAGCGGCTGGTATCTCCCTGTATAGCTGTACCATTATGTCTACTTTTTTTAGTACCTTTGTTGTTTTGTATTTTCATCAGTTCGCTCTCCTTAACAGGCTTGCGAGTACGCCCAGAAAGCCGGAGGCTGCAAAGAGCAAAGGCGCGAAAACGGGGGGACCATAGACCAGATTATAAAACGGCTTCTTGAGTCCTCCTGGACGACGCGCTACACCGCGAAGATGGTACAGGAAACCGATGCCACCGTCTAAGAGAGCCAATACCGAAACGATTGGTAAAAGAGTATGGGCGATGGTACGACTCCATATCGCCCCAATACCGGCAATCATTAACGCGGGAGTCAGGAGAATAGGAGTCCACTGGACGCGATAGCTGAAGTTGTTTTTATAGTGTGAGTACAGTGCCTCGATTCCGCTAAAGAATGCTGAAACGGCGGTAGCAACGCCTAACACACGTTGAAAACGTCCCTCACGGACATCTTGCTCAATAACGATCCCTTCCTGTGTAATCTGCCGTGGGAGCCAACCGAGCCATGCCGAACGTGGACGCAGTATCCCTGGTAATGTTGTTTGATTAAGGTCATCCTCCCGGCGCAAGAGTGACGCTATGAAGCCAAGAAAACCACTAATTGCAAACAAGAGAGGCGCAAATACGGGAGGTCCCATAATGACGTTAAAAACGGGAATACGCCATCCCCCTGGCTTACGTGCGATGCCGCGTACATGGAAGTAGAAACCAACCACGCCATCAAGCATCGCTATGAGTGAGACGATGGGGAGCACCGTCCGCGCTGCCCGTCGGCTGAATGCGCCCCATATACCAGCAGCAGCCAGAATGGGACTAATAAGCACAGGTGTATACATGACCTGTTGACCATAACTGCCGCGATAATGTTCGTAAGTCACCTCTAATCCAGCAAGCAAGCTAGAGGCAGCTGCAATCAACGAAAGGCTACGTTGAAAGCGTCCTTCACGGATATGCTGGTCTAGCACAGCCCCTTCATGCGTGATTTTACGTGGCAAGAAGTTCAGCAAACCAGAACGCTGCTGCTTTCCATTGGAAAGGTTCTCCAGAGAACGCTCGCCTACTTTTTTTATGGTATCTAATGGTTTTGCGAGAGCCATAAATTTATTTTCCCTCTCTTTTTTCATGGAGTTTTTGTATTGATTTCCATAGAAGTGTACTAGCGGCAACCACTGCACTCATGACGCCTACAAGCATTGTGATACGTGATACGCTCACTTGCGTCTGTACTTTTGGTAGTATGTCAGTATACTGAACCTCTGGTCGAGGTTCTCTTCCGTCAAGTTGTCCCTTATGCAAAGCCATCTGGAGAACTTGTGCCAGATGTAGGGCCTTGCGATGAGTTGTCTGCTCGATCTGTTCGCGACAACTGAAGCCATCGGCAATAATGAAGGTATCCTCATCTGCCTTGCGTACAGCAGGGAGCAAGACCCGTTCACCAACTTTGATGGAGACATCATAATGCTCTTCCTCGAAGCCAAAGGCTCCTGCCATACCACAGCAGCCTGAGTCGAGCACATGAAAGTCAAGGCCAAGTTTGGAGAGGACCTCTTCTTCATCATGCATCTTCATAATGGCTTTGTGATGGCAATGCCCATGCACGACAGCTTTGCCTTGCAGTTTCGGCGGCTGGTAGTCCTTCACCTTCTGCTCCAGGAACTCGCTTAACAGAAACGTTTGTTGGCTGAGTCGCTTCGCATTCTCGTTGTGTGGAAAGAGATTCCTCAACTCATCACGGAAGACGGCGGCACAACTTGGTTCCAGTCCAACGACTGGAATACCTGCTTCAATCTGTGGCGCAAGCGTGTCAAGAACTTGCTGTAACAGATGTTCAGCTTGATCGAGAAAGCCGTAATCGTAGAGCGGTCGCCCACAGCACAGTGATTGGTGTGGCACGACGACCTGATAGCCAGCCGCTTCAAGCACTTCTGTGGCAGCGATGGCTGTCTCTGGTTTCAGGTAGTTATTGAAGGTATCAGGCCACAATATCACTTGTGGCATGCCTTCATTTTTCGTTCCTCGCTGCTGAAACCACCGCTTGAATGTCTGTGAGGCAAAGGTGGGAACCTGACGCTCTTGTGCAATGCCTCCTGCCATCTTAAACACACCGCTAAACGGAGGTGTGTGAGTGAAAAAATTCACGACCTCTGGCATACATGAGGCCAGCCTCGCCCACCAGTAAATGAGACCCATTGCGTACCCTGTTGTAGGACGGAGTTTGCCTTCATAGTAATGCGAGAGAAACTCTGCCTTGTAGGTCGCCATATCGACATTGACAGGGCAATCTCCCTTACATCCTTTACACGCGAGGCAGAGGTTGAGTGACTCCTTTATCTGCTCGTTCTGCCATGTTTTGGTCACAGGGTCGCCTTGCAGCATTTCAAAGAGTAGGCGGGCGCGTCCGCGTGTCGTATCCTTTTCTTCGCGTGTCACCATAAAACTGGGACACATGGTGCCACCCTCTGTACGACGACACTTGCCGACGCCAACACACCGTAGTGTGGCACTTGCAAAACTGCCTTCATCATCAGGAAACTGAAAATGCGTGTGTACTGGCAGGGGATTGTAGTTCGTACCGAGACGCAGGTTTTCATCGACCCGATACGCATTGACCATCTTGCCAGGATTCATCTTCCAATCGGGATCCCAGATGGACTTGAACTCGCGGAACGCTTCAATGAGTTCGTTGCCAAACATCTTCGTGGTAAATTCAGCGCGGGCTTGACCATCTCCGTGCTCTCCCGAAAGAGAGCCACCATAATGCACGACGAGATCCGCCGCCTCGTTGATGAAGGAACGGAATTTTGTAATGCCTTCCTTCGTGTCAAGCTCGAAATCAATACGGGTATGTAGGCAACCTTGCCCAAAGTGACCATAAAAACTGGCACCGTACTCGTATTTGTCCAGCAGCTTACGCAGGTCGCGCAAGTAATTCCCCAGTGTGTCTGGCGGGACCGCCGAATCTTCCCAACCCGCCCAGCGTGCTTTTTCGCCTGGTACAAGAGCGGTCACACCGAGAGCCGCCTCACGAACTGCCCAAATCTTCTCTTGCTGAGCAGGATCATCAAAGACTTTTATGCTCGGTGCATGCTCCTTTTTGCTCTTGAGTGCATCCACCAAATCTTGTGCTTGCTTATTCGCCTCTTCCTTGTTCTTTCCTCCGAACTCAACGATGAGCCAGCCTCTTCCATCTGGAAATAATGCGATCTCGTTGGTATACATTCCCTTCTTGTGCAAATCGCTGATGAGTCCATCGTCGAAGCCTTCTAACCCTATCGGTGTATGCTTGAGAAGCTCTGGAATCTGATCGCACCCACTATAGATATCTGGGTAGCCAAGTACAACAAGGATTCGCACGGGTGGGCTCTCGACAAGGCGCGTCGTTGCCTCAAGAACTACCGCGCAAGTGGATTCACTTCCAACAAGTGCGCCAGACACATTGAAGCCATTTTCAGGCAGGAGTTCATCAAGATTGAAGCCAGAGACACGACGCGGAATCTTGGGATAGCGCTTCCGAATGAGATCAGCATATCTATCACGCAACGCTTTGAGCTTGCCATAGATTTCGCCACGCCGACCACCCTCTTGAATGATACGCTCAAGGTCTTCATCACTCGTTTTGCCAACGCGCATCCGTGTACCATCATAGGTCAGGATGTCTAGTTCATCAATGTTATCGGAGGTCTTGCCTGCCATCAACGCATGTGTCCCGCAAGAATTGTTACCAATCATTCCGCCAAGCGTACAATGATTGTGCGTGGCCGGGTCAGGACCAAATGTAAGCTGATGCTTTTCTGCGGCATCACGTAAATGATCGAGGATGATACCGGGTTGCACTCGCGCTTGCCGTTTCTCCGCATCTAGTTCGACAATAGTGTTCATGTACTTGGACATGTCTATCACGATGGCAACATTACAGCATTGCCCAGCAAGACTTGTACCCCCACCACGTACAAGGAGAGGGACTCCATACTTGCGGCAAAGTGCAAGCGTTGCAACAACATCGTTCACATTCTTGGGGATGACAACCCCTATTGGCACCTGTCGATAGTTAGAGGCGTCGGTGGTATAGAGTGCTCGGCTGCCTTCGTCAAAACGCACCTCACTGCTCGTTTTTGTACGTAACTCCTGCTCTAATGCCTCTACATCGACTGCTATAGTGGTCATAGGTACACTATGCACATTGCTATTCTTTATGTATGTGCTCGCGTTCTCGTTGAGCACTGCTATGCGTTTCACGGTATCCATCCTCTTTCATAGGTATCTGATGCTGCTGTTTGAAAAATTAATCTGGGAATTCGTAGAGGCATGATTTATCGCGCCCATTGTGCCCATCAACCACCGCAAAGGCGCGATAAATCGTGCCCCCACAGTATCCTTACACAGCGTACTTCACAGCATCCGAGCGTTTGAACTCAAGTCCCATGCCTGGACGTGATAAATCGGGACGTAATGTACCATCAACTGGCGTCACTACACCATCGAAAAACATCTGCTCAATCCGTACATGGTCATGGAAGTATTCCATATGACGAAAATTAGGAACAGCACAGCAGGGATGAACATGGAGAGCCGGGCCACAATGCGATGAAAGTTGCAGTGAACGCGACTCACAAAGGGCTGCAACACGCAGAAAGCCTGTGATGCCTGCACAACGAGTTGCGTCTGCTTGCAAAACATCCACGGCGTTTGCCTCTAACATGCGGCGAAAGTACCATAGGTCGTAGCCGTATTCACCTGCCGCAATATCCATTCCTGCCGGAGCGCGGTCACGAAGCAGGTGTAGCCCTTCCAGGTCATCAGAAGAGACCGGTTCCTCGAACCACGTCACGCCGTACTCAGCCGCAAAGATGTCGGCCAGAGCCAGTGCTTCTTTCCGATCATACGCGCCGTTAGCATCCACGAATAATTCGGTATCCGGGCCAATTACCTCACGCGCTTCTGCCACGCGCTGTGGGTCAGCATCAGGATGCCTCCCAATTTTCATTTTGACACGGGGAATACCATCGGCAACCCAGCCGCCTAACTGTTTCTGTAATTGTTCTCGTGAATACGAGGTGAACCCACCACTGCCATAAATTGGGGCCGCTTCTCGCGCTGCCCCGAGTAATGTCACCAACGGCAGGTCAAGAAGACGCGCCTTCAAATCCCACAATGCTGTATCAACGGCTGCTATTGCCATTGATGCAATGCCAGGTCGTCCAAGGTTGCGGATGGACTCGACCATTGCCGACCAGCACTCTGGGACGTTCATAGCATCGTGTCCATGAACGACGTTGCTCAGCATCGTCTTGACCAGTGTTGCAGTGGACAGGTCGGCATACGTGTAGCCAAGACCACGTTTTCCGCCAGCACTCACCTCCACAAGCACCATCGTTGTTTTGTCCCAGACATAGGTGCCATCCGACTCCGGGGAGTCGGTTGGCACCGTGTAGGCTGAGACCTCAAGCCGCTCTATGGCAACGCCGTTGTCGCCAAATTTCGTGCTCGCCATACCTACACCTACTTTTCTCTCTCAGCCTTTATGCGGTAGAATACCTTCAATCACGCTCTTCGCTGATTCTATGATGATGTTACCTTCGTTGGGATCACCCTTCAACAGTGCAGAAGCATAGTTTTTCGCTTCCTCAAAGCTGATATGGGGTGGGATCGTGGTCACGTTGGGGGAGACATACGCCTCGAAGATGACGGGGCGGTCAGCAGAAAGCGCAGCATCCCACGCGGGGCCAACATCCTCTGGCTTGTCTACACGAATGCCTTTTAGTCCAAGCGAATCGGCGTAGCTCGCATAGGGGAAATCGGGCAGGTCTTGCGTTGATGGCAGTTTCGGATTGCCTGCTTCGATACGCATCTCCCAGGAGACCTGATTGAGATCACGGTTGTTGAGGACCAGGAAGATGAGTCGAGGATCACTCCACTGCTTCCAGTATTTTTTCACAGTGATCATTGCAGCGAGGCCGTTCATCTGCATCGCCCCGTCACCTGTGAGGGCTATCGGCACACGGTCGGGGTAGGCGAACTTCGCGGCAATCGCATAGGGAACGGCTGGTCCCATCGTGGCAAGACTGCCTGATAGAGAACCCATCATGCCACGACGCATCTTAATAGTATTCCCGTACCAGTTGGTTGCTGTTCCCGCATCACCGCTCAGGATGCTGGTCTCAGGAAGCCGCTTCGACAGTTCCCAGAAGACACGCTGTGGATTAAGTTGGTGATCGTCAGCATTTTCCATCGAGCGAGCCTCGACCACCTTCCACCAGTCGTGATACTCCGCTTCGATCTTCTCTCGCCACGAGCGGTCGGTCTTGCGCTTGAGGTACGGGATGAGCGCGCGTAGCGTCTCGGTACTATCGCCAATCAGGTTCAGTTCCATTGGATAGCGAAGACTCAGGTTGCGCCCATCGATATCGATCTGGACGCCGCGTGCCTGCCCCTCTTTGGGGAGAAACTGGTTATAAGGGTAAGTAGAACCGATCATCAAGAGCGTATCGCACTCCATCATCATGTCATAACTCGGCTTCGTGCCAAGTAAGCCAAGACAACCCGTCACAAAGGGGAGGTCATCGGGGAGTACCTCTTTGCCCAGCAAGGCTTTTGCCACGCCACAACCAAGCAGATCCGCTACCTGAACAACCTCGTCAGCGGCATGTTTGGCTCCGATACCCACAAGTATTGCGACCTTCTTGCCTGCGTTGAGAATGTCTGCGGCACGTTTGAGATCAGCTTCGGTAGGAACAACACGAGGCGTTGAGTAGCCGAGACCCGTATGAACCGTATTCGCAGTATGCGGTGGTGTCTCAACCGCGTCCATCTCCTGCACATCCTTTGGAATGATGATGCACGTCACGGAGCGTTCGGTGGTCGCAATACGCATAGCGCGGTCAACGAGTTGGCGTATCTGGACTGGACTAGAAGCCATGTAGACGTATTCGCCAGCCACATCTTTGAACAACGAGATGAGGTCAACTTCCTGTTGATAGTTTCCACCTATCGCTGTTGTCGCCGCTTGTCCAACAATCGCAACGACTGGTCGATGATCCATTTTCGCATCGTAGAGGCCGTTAAGTAGGTGAATAGCGCCAGGACCTGAAGTTGCTAAGCAAACACCAACTTCGTCCGTAAACTTGGCATGAGCCGTCGCCATGAACGCCGCCATCTCTTCGTGACGTACCTGCACAAACTCAAAGAGGTCCTGGTGACGTCCTAAGCCTCCCAGAATGCCGTTGATGCCATCCCCAGGATAGCCAAAAATACGCTTCACGCCCCATTGGGAAAGGCGTTCCAACAAAAAATCACTCACTTTAGCACTCATTGCTCTTCCTTCATCCTTTTGTCCTGCTTGTCAGGACACACTGTAGTCCTGATACACTCGTAAGTTTGATCGCAGACGAATACACTCTTGCTCTCTCAGACGACTCTCGCAAGAGTTGCATCTGAAAAGCACTTGATGCTCAACACATGGCTTGGTTTCCCTCAACACACAATCTGTGATGCCTTTAGTGTAGGAGACTTTGGTTACAGTTTGGTAAGAATATTAGAGTTCTTTACAGGTAGGCAACCAGATGCAGAATGAAGTACCCTTGCCCAGTTCGCTTTCCACGGTGAGAACGCCGCCGTGCGCTTCAACAAGAAGCGAGGCAATACTCAGACCTAATCCTGAGCCGAGAGGAGTACGAGTATCAGTGGAATGAGCGCGGTAGTGGCGCTCAAAAATGTGGGGCAGGTCAGCTTCATCAATACCCGGTCCGGTATCACGGACACAAAGCATGGCCCATTCATCCTGTCTATCACCCCTTTTTTTCTTCACCATATCTGGAACGTCCTGCGTACAGAGTAGGTCCAGGTACACATGATCTCCTGGTCTTGTATAGGTGAGAGCGTTATCCACGATATTGAAGAGAAGTTGCTTGAGGAGGTCGGCATCACCAGGGACACTCGCTTGCTGAAATTGCCCGAGTTCGAGCGTCACCCTTCGGTTGAGAAAGCGAGTCTGGCGTGCAACTTCGAGGACAAGGGAATCAAGATCCACAATCTGTGTCTGCCCTTCAGCTATATGAGGGGGGGGGCCAACTTCGGCTTGTGCATGAGTCAGCAAGTTGTTGACCAGACGTGAAAGACGCTCTAATTCGGTACGAAACTGTTCCACATCATGGCGCATGTCTTCATTGAGTGCTGGATTGAGCAGCAAGACATCAGCTTGCCCTCGCAGCGATGTTAATGGTGTTCTCAACTCGTGTGAAACGTCATCCACAAAGTCGCGTTGCAGAGCAAAACTTGCCTCTAATCGCTCCGACATTTGGTTAAAGGCATCTGTCAGGAGCCGCACCTCGATCACCGCTGATCGCTGAGGGATACGTTGACCAAGGTCTCTGGTGCTCAAGGTACGCATAGTGGTACTGAGTGTGCGTAGTGGCCGCAATTCATGCGTAACGAGCAGATAATCCACTATATAGGCGATAAGGATAGCAATGAGACTGCCAACAGAAAGGAGCAGCGCAAGGAGGTTCCCAACGTAATCAACTGCTCCCTGAGGCAGACTCACTTGAGCGATAAGCACAATATGTTGATGTGCATCTCTCAACGGCAGTGTCAGGAGACGTGCCCGATGACCTGCACTTTCTTGATACGTTCTCAACACCTGTTGCCCATGTAAGGAGGCTGTATAATCAGCATTACTGAATGGTATTCGCTCTCGAATCAGGTTAGGAGAACGTCTCAGGATATGTCCTTGATGTGTATCGAGGAGCTTGATGTGTGGGGTATCAGGAGCAAATTCATCCCCCTTCTCTTCTTGCACCAGTTGGTCGAAAAACGCTGTGTCGAAAGGATGACCTGCTGCACTTTGCGCTTGTGTCAAGCGTTGCAGCCTCTCCCCTTCTGTCTGTAACTGTTGATCTAAGTCATGTAGGAGAGAGAAGTTCACGAACAGGTAGACCGTACTCCCCAAAAAAAGCAAGGTGAGTACAAGGACCATAACATTCCAGAACACGATACGTCTTCGTAATGGTCCAGCCCTCAGAAAGAGAGGAAAAGGGAGGTGGAAGCCGCCTTTTTTATCAGTTGTATGTTCTTGTATGCTCATTCGTCTCGCACGAAAACAGGGCGAGACTCACCGTTTGAGTGTATAGCCGACTCCACGAACGGCATGAATAAGATCAGGTTTTCCACCCGCATTGAGTTTTGCACGGACATAATTCATATACACCTTGATGACCTCCAGTCCTGCTTCGTTGTCATAGCCCCAAACGCGTTCAAAGATACGTTCTTTCGTCAAGACGCGACCAGCATTCTGGGCCAGCAATTCGAGGAGGTCGAATTCTCGTTTCGTGAAATCTAGTACGTGACCGTCGCGCCAGACTTGCCGGGTTTCAAGGTCAAGTGTGAGGTCTTCTACTTTTAGCCTATGCGTAGGTCGAGTCTTCGCGATGGCACGGCGGAGTCCGGCACGGATTCGGGCTAAGAGCTCCTCAAAGTCAAAGGGCTTGGTAATATAGTCATCAGCCCCGCTATCGAGTCCTGCAATCTTATCCTTTATACCATCTTTGGCTGTGAGCATCAAAATGGGGAGAGATTTGTACTCCAGAGAGCGGAGACGATGACATACCTCAAAGCCATCCATATCCGGTAGCATCACATCGAGAACGACGAGGTCCTGCGGACAACGTTGTATGTTCTCAATCGCTGCTTTCCCACTCGTCTCCACTGCTACCGCAAATCCTTTGTATGTCAAACCACGCTGCAAGACATGAGCAATCTGTGGTTCATCTTCAACAACCAATATACGATGCATTGAGCTAGCCTTTCAACCAATAGAACTATGCGTGTAGTGTAGCAGGGAGGAAGGGCAGATTCCAAACACGAAAATAATGCGAGAAATGGAAAAGGTTTGTAGTTTCTTTGCCCTTACGCGTCTCTTAACCTTCCTCTGTACTGACTGAAATAAGCACGTTTCGGAAAGAAGAAAGGTTACTCATTAAGAACAGCCCGGGGTCCATCCGGTCGTCTCTCAACCGTCAACCTCACCAGGACAGGGTTATGGGGGTAATGTAGTAACGGACCCAAAACGGGTTCTGACGCAAAGTGTGTGGTAACCTCTTCAACTCTCATCCGTAGATACAGGAGCGTCTCTTTCATCGGAAAGATGAAGCGAGGAGGAAAACATTACCCAATTTACCCTAGATTCTTTGTTACTTTGCGGTGTCGGCTTGAAATTGACTCACCTAGAAGTGCATCAGCACCACCTCATTCTTCAGGTGAGTCCTACAACACCCACAGCTTCTTGTCCCGTGTGTCAAACGGTTTCACAGCAGGTTCATGGGTATTACACACGAACAGTCCAAGACCTTGCTTGGTCTACCTATTCTGTCCAACTAAAAATCCGTCTCTGCCGTTTCGTCTGTACCAACATCACCTGTTCTCGACGTACCTTCGCTGAACGACTTGGTGAGCAGATTCCAGCCTATGCAAGGCGAACCGCCCGAGGCAAAACGCAGTTACAAGCTATTGGACTTGTCCTTGGCGGCAAGGCTGGCGTTCGCTTGGCTCAAGTCCTGGGACTTTCAGTGAGTGCTGATACGCTCCTACGCTTGATACGCTCACGAGAAGTTCCCAAGAGAGAAACTCCCAAGTGCTTGGTGTGGACGATTTCGCCTTACGTAAAGGAGAGCAATACGGCACGATCCTGGTCGATTTGCAACGCTTGTGTCCCGTCGATCTCTTAGCAGATCGTGAAAAAGCTACGCTTGTAGCATGGCTGAAGGCTCATCCTGGAGTCCAGGTGGTTAGTCGTGACCGCGCGAGTGCTTATACCGAGGCGGTTCGAGAAGTTGCTCCCCAAGCGATCCAGGTTGCAGATCGTTTTCACCTCTCGGTGCGCCATTTAACGTAGTGCAGTATCCCCAATGATTGGGCTGGAATTGGAGAGGAATTCCAGAGGTCACGCAACCTACCTTGCGTCGAGAGACAAGGGGGAAAGGAGCATGTTGTGAAAGCAGCTAAGGGTGAAAACGTGTAGCCTGATGCGCTGCAAGACCTGTGGGCATGGTGAAAGGTGTATTCCTTAAAGCTTAGTCGCCAGCCGGCGGAATGGAACGCCAGTCGCAGCACGTTTGAAGCGACTCCAATCATCTATCTTGGTCGTGCGGGAGGACGAAGATACTCTCCGATGGGAGGAACGTTGAGGAGTGACCTCAATCAAGGCGATGAACGAGCCACCTACAACCCACTCTACGTATTGCACGAACGGAACTTGGGATGGTCCTCACTGCGCGAGCAGAAGGATCACGGAACTGCGGTAGTACTCGTCGAAGTGACGCTCGACCAAGAAGGTTGGGAAAGCCAATCATAGGGGGAAGCGCAGTAGGGAGTACAGCAGGAAATGGCATGTTGACGCGTGATGCGTTACGAAACATGCTTTACGTCTGTTGGAAACTGGAGAGCCGTGTGCGCTTAATAGTGCAAGCACGGTGTGCGCCGTGAGGCGCGTTATGATATCCCTGCTGCAAGCAGGAGGAACTGAGGAGACGTTCCTGGGTTACTGGCATAGCTGGAGGCGAAAGCTGAAGGTGACCAAGCATGCCAGGCAAGCGGCGCATGCTCGAAAGCGTTGTAGAGTAGGGCGTTCGTACGACCGACCCGCCTCCTCTGCGTAAAGCTGAATTGCCTGAATCCGAATCCTGACGGGGTGAATGTGCGCACCCATCGGTAGAACGCTTGAAACCGATGACACGTTTTGTATCGGCATGAACTGTGGGCTGGTACACTCCTTGAACGTGAACGAGGACCAACGAGGTCTTTCAAGGGATGAGTCGGGACGCTACGGGAGAGCTAGTACGTATCACAACGACGTACCACGGGATCACCTTCCTGACGCGAGTCAGATGGTGACAGAGCCATCATAGTGAGTCGTGGGGGTCACGTCCCACCAGGGAGATCGGGAGAGCCGATCACAGGGCAAAGGGTGGCAGGAGAAAGATGCCAGAATTGCAAGGGGTTGGGAGGCCACGCAATGTGTAAGTCCTCTCTTATTCCCCAAGCTATGGAGATGTTTCTCTGGAAAGCGGTATGCTCGGAAACGGGCCTGTACCGTTTGGGAAGGGGGCAACAGAAAAGGTCCGAGAGGAACCTCGCTGGTGCCCTACTTCATTCGGGGCAGGGGCGTCGGAAAAGGACTGACAACAGTACCTCGTCGGCGTCCTATATGCTACCAAAACTTAGGAGAGACCCTGGAGCGCATTCTAAGACGGTTCTATCCCATCATCAAACAGATTTTCAGTGAGACCAATGTTACAATGCAGCCAGTCGAGCACTCACTGCCATTTCAGCGGCATGAAGCCGACAAGCAAGTGAGCCAGCAACGTCGGATGGCTGTTTACGAACATATTCTTGCACTCTACGAGCAAGGGTACAACCAGACCGAGATCAGCGAGCAGTTGCAGATGAGTCGCAAGACGGTCCGACAAGCGATGAAGGGACCACCTCAGCCACCGATATACAAGCAGCGTTCCATCAAGCTTGCCCCCTACAAAGCCTACCTCACTCGTCGTTTTAGCGAGGAGGGATGTGACAATTCCTTGCAATTGTATCGCGAAATGCGGACTCAGGGCTATGATGGGTGCAGTTCAATCGTGACCACCTATCTCACGCAACTGCGCCAACAAGCAGGGGTGAAAGCAGAAACGGGCAGATACCAGACAACACAACCAAAGCCCCTGAAAGAGAAAGTTCCTGCTCCCAGTAAAATGCGCTGGTGGTTTCTCTTGCCCATCGAACGTTTGAGCGCGAAGCAACAAGAGCAACGGACACGGTTGTGTCAAAGCAAGGCGGAGTTTGCCTTGATCTACCAGTAAGCGCAAACCTTCGTCACCTTGCTCCATCAACACTCTGATGAGGGGTTCACTCAGTGGCTAGAGCAGGTCCAAAGCAGTGGGATTGAAGAACTGGTGAGTTTTGCCAAGGGAATGATGCGAGACGAAGCGGCGGTGCGCGCAGGATTGAGCCTCACATGGAATCAAGGCCCAGTGGAAGGAGCCGTCAATCGTCTGAAACTGATAAAGCGGAGTATGTATGGTCGAGCAAAGTTTGATCTGCTGCGAACACGCGTCCTCTGTATCGCATGGCGAGAGGAACTCAATCATGATCGCCCGCCTGTAGGAAACGTTGGGGTGATTTGCTTTCTTTTGAAGAGCTTACCACACACTTTGCGTCAGAACCCCAAAACGTACGCTAAGCTTTGGGCATGTTCTGTCACTTGTTACATGATATACTTGTATCTTCTTCGTACTCTGGCAAACACGAACAACTACTGTTCTAGAGTGCATCATTCCGTTGAGGACGACGGAGTGGACGATGATTTCCCTGCACGACTGACTCTGGCAACGTCAAATGATAGGTACCTTGCAGATTGATATGCTGTAAGGTAAGGAGAGACAATCGCTCTATATCCTCTTGATGGACCTCTTGGCCCCCTCTTCTCACATCATCAAGGGCGTCCTGCATGTAGAGCGTGTTCCAAAGCAGCAGAATATTTACCACGAGGCCGAGTGCTCCCAGTTGATCTTCCTGACCCTCTCGATAGTGTTGACGCAGTTCCCCCTTGTGTCCATGAAACACATCACGCTCCTCCGCCTCACGTCTTTGCTAATGGAAGTTGGGCATGTACATCGACGAGCATCGCGTTCGCACGACTGAGTGTTTCCGCACGGAGATAATTTTGTTTGACCCAGGATAATCGTTCGCGGGTCAGGGCGGGAATATCAGGATGGATGAGTGGAGTCAGACCAATGTTACAGGCTTCCGCGATCAGCACGGCACACACGGAGAGGGACAATTCTTCTGCACGAGCATTGCCTTCACTTAAATGTGAGAAGGCCGAGGCAAATCCTGTCAGCCGCTCGATCTCCAACACGACTTCTGGCAGGTCAACAAGAGGAAGACGAGCAGAGACCTGTTCCCATAAGTCGTGGAGGCTTACTGGTTCAACCACTCGTTCCAGTCCAGTGATGACCACCGCATCCTGCCCTGCCCGTTGTTCAATGCGAACAAGCGTATTGCTCGGCAAATTGGCAGATGTCCGTCGGTAGGTTTCCTGTAATCGCTGTTGCAACGATGCCAGTTCCGTTTTCGGGCGTCTCCTGTCGTCCCAATGTTTGACAGACCTGCGTTCGTACTGCTTCCCATGCCGCTCCTTACAAGAGTTTGGCACGTGGGTCTCCCCATCGCTCGCTTGGCGAGACGAAAACGTCATGGTGCCGTAACGCTTCCTGCAATCGTTCCATCACGCAGAGCGTATAGGCTGGACGATCTACCTGTTGCTCACGAGGAAGGACATATCGTCGCCATGCGCGAGTGATCACATCACGAGGAGTGGATTGCAGGTGAGGAGAACGGCGTCCCTCCAGACGACTGAGGAACTGAACGGCATCAAGAACAGACTGTCCACCTGGAGTACTTTCAAATTCTAATGTGCGGAAAAAGGTGGGTAAGAAGCGTCGTATGAGCGCGTAGCGTCCTACCAACTCTTGAGCATAGGTATCATCGGGAGGCCGAGTGAGTTCACCAACAACGGTCACGGCTGTTTGGAGTTGCTCGATGGGGATACGCGCAAAGACGTGTTCACGGACCTGAGTAGTAGCATCCTCCATCTCAAGCAGCGTGCCAAGCAGGATACATCCTCGATGGAGAGTTGAGTCGCGACAAACGCAACAGCACCAAGAGGAATATCGAGCAGATTGGCAAGAAAGGTGCCCAGGAAACGAACTGTGCAGACTTGCAAGGCAAAGCCAAGACGATTAT
>JAABUQ010003814.1_pt1 | contig 26783 bp, 21 predicted proteins | sample 5560001 | NCBI WGS metagenome assembly JAABUQ01 (sample SAMN10711888, study PRJNA513371) | rock metagenome | isolation source: Antarctica rocks | place: Antarctica: Victoria Land, Finger Mt nord | collected 2015-12-18 | reverse complement strand
GCGAGGCCATCGATCGGTTCGTCGCCGTCTATAAACCAAGACGCCGCACCGTTTGAATGGAGAAAGGAAACGGTCCACGCGGTCAAGCCGACTCATAAGTACGCGGAATTGCGAAACTGAGTACTAGTCGTGTCCCCGACTGGCTTCTTCTCCTCCGGCGGTGAAGGCGAGTTGTTCGCTCAGGTGTTATCCTGGCGAAATCGAGTGGGCTCGGGCGTGCCTTTCCATCGACCGCCGGTTTAACGCTGCCGGACAGCTCGATCGTATCGCCCGACACGACGTACGTCTCGAACGAGCGTCTCGCGGCCATGCCAGCCGACGATCGCAAGACTGCGTACCCGAGGCTCATCCCCGACGCCGTATTCGAACTCGTATCCCCCTCTGACGACGTACGCGAAGTCGGAAAAAAGATGGACGGCTACATCACCAACGGGGCGCTCGTTGCCGTGATGATCGATCCTGCTACGCAAATGGTCGTCATCTGGCGCTCCGCCGGCGAACGCGTCAATCATGCGACGCCGACTATCGAAATCGGCCCTGAGATGCCGGAATTCGTCCTTGACGCCGAAGCGGTATTGCGTGCCGCAGAGCCGGCTTAAGCGAAAGTAAACAAGTGAGCGTTATGGCGCCGACGTTGCGGCGCTATGTTGGGCCGTATTGTAGCAATCGTTTAAGAGCTATCGTAAGGCGACTCGTCGCTCGGCGATGATCGGGCCGAGACTGCTCACCTCATGCACGATCCCGAGATGCGGCGCAGTCTCGAGCCGGACCGGATAGACGATCCGTCGCTCGTGGGCCGTAGTTAACGGTGTAATCAACCGACGAGTTGAAACTGTCGAGCTGCTGGCCCATCAGCCCGGCGAAATCGTCGTGCGTGCTTATGGCACGCACCCGGCCAAGGTCGGCCTCGAGTGGCATGATGCCGCGCGCTTCGATCACGCGATCGTCCATGAACGCGCGATACAGCGCGCCAATCTTTCCAGTCGAGGTGTCCAGGGAATTGTCGCGTGCCGTCGGTTGAGCGAGCACGAGCGACAAGCGATCCTCGATGCGGCGCACAGCGAGCGTTTCGCCGACTTCAGCGTGCGTGAGATCTACGCGACGCTGCTCGATGAAGGCGTTTACCTGGCCTCGATCGCGACGATGTATCGCATTTTGCGCGCAGCGGGCGAAACGCCCGAACGACGGCATTTGGCAACGCATCCGGCGCGAGTTAAACCCGAGCTTGCGGCGACGGCTCCGGGGCAAGTCTGGTCGTGGGACATAACGAAATTGCTTGGGCCGCAGAAGTGGACGTACTACCATCTCTACGTCGTTCTCGACGTCTACAGCCGCTACGTCGTCGGCTGGCGGTTGGAGACGCGCGAGAGCGCAACGCTCGCCGAAGAGCTCTTTGCTCAGACGATCACGCGCGAGGGCGTTGACGCTAGCGCGCTGACCGTACATGCTGACGGTGGAACAGCGATGACCTCCAAGTCGCTCGCGCATCTCTTCGCCGATTTAGGCGTTACGCAAAAGCCGATCGCGGCCCCACGTCTCCAACGACAACCCGTGCACCGAAGCGCATTTCAAAACCCTCAAGTACGGCCCAGCGTCCCCGGTCATTTCGCAAACATCGAACAAGCGCGCGATTTCTGCCGCGATTCTTCGCCTGGTACAACAAGCAGCATCGGCACACCGGTATCGCACTCCTCACGCCTGAAGACGTCCATTACGGACGGGCAAACGAGTGGCGCACCGCGCGACGCGACGTTCTTCATCACGCCTGGCGCGCGCATCCCGAACGCTTCGTGAAAGGCGCTCCCGAACCGCCGGCGCTCGAGCCAATCGCTTTCATTAACCGACCGGCACTCACTGAAGCTGCCTAAACACCGTTGGTCTCAAACCTATTGACACGTTCCGGAGTCGCACTGCAAGACGCTGAAATACTGCCCGACCTTTCCCGGTACTTTCGCAAACATCGAACAAGCTCGCGCATACTGCCGCCGCTTCTTCACGTGGTACAACGCTGAACACCGCCACTCGGGCATCGCTTTGCTCACGCCCGAAGACGTCCACCATGGACGCGTCGAACAGCGCCGAGACGCGCGCCATGATGTGCTTCAAGCAGCGTACTCCCGCAACCCCAAGCGATTCGTGAATGGGACGCCGGAACCGCCGGCCCGCAAACCCATCGTCTTCATCAATCCGCCCGAGATGATCGCGGCATAGCGTTTGTTCCCGAATTTTGTCTCAAAAAGCTTGACACATTCCGGACCTCGAGACCGCTGCGTTTCGTGGATCTGACTCGCGCTCGCCTTCCGATCGCAGAAGCGAATGATGCGTTCGCGAAGGCCTCGTAGTCGTTCATCGACTCCGGCTGCGATCGTTTCCGGCGTTAAGGCAACGAAGGTTACTGCACGACGAGGGTTGAGATCATACCTCCGGTATCGTCGTGCAAGAGGCAGTGGTATGTGTAGGTTCCCGCTTTGGGAAAGGTGGCGCTGAACGACTGCCCGGGGAGCAGCAAACCCGAGTTTACGAGCGTCGTGCCGTCATAGGTGTTTCCGCCCGTCGGCGGCGAGAACGGGTCAAGCTTCGGGAACGGCTGCCCGACCGGAGCGAAGGTGACGGTATGAGGCTCGTTGTTCGCGAGGTTCGTCCAGGTGACGGTACTTCCGACCGGCACCGTCGTCGTCTGATTGGTCACGTCGCCCGTCGAGAGGAAACGCAGCACGGTCCCGGTCGTTGACGCTCCCGTCACCGGGCCAGGCGCGATGCCCGCCGCCAAGTGAAGTCCGCCCGGCGCATAAGGGAAGCTCGTCACCGATGCGGCGGCGGCAGCAAGATCGCTGCCGAGCGCAGTCGTTGCCGCGGCGTCGTAGAAGGACTGAGGGTGCGGATATGAAGCGCCGGCCGCCTGCACGACGATCGTCATCTCCATCTCCGGCTGATGAATGAGGCAGTACACTTTGTACGTACCGGCTTTTGTGAATTGGAGTGAGTAGTTCGCGCCTAAGAGTTTGAAGCCCGAACTCGTATACGTATTGCCATCGTACGTATTGCCGCCCGCTGGTTTCGCGACGTTTGGATCCGATGCCGGCGGCGGCGTAGCTTGTCCGGCCGCAAGCAGGGTGACCGTGTGCGCTTCACCGGAAGGGAAGGACCATGTAACCGTGTCGCCGGCATCGATCGTTAAGACGGACGAGGGGTAAAAGTTGAGCCCCTGCAACGCCTCGGCGCTACTCGATCCACCCGTCTGGACGCGCCAGCCTTGTGGCCGCGGCTGCGGCTGCGGGCTCAGAGTCGTTGAGCTACCGGAGCAGCCTGAGACGGTTAAAGCGACTCCTGCGGCAAAGAGGACTACGCGGAAACGAGCCTTCACTAGCAACCTACCTATCTAATGTGAAAGCGGCAAAGCGAATACTGCCGGGGAGTCGCTATGTCGAAATACGGCTACGCCGTCGGCGACTGCCCGCGTTCCCGTTGACGCGCGTTGCTGCTTCGTAAGCGTACGCGTTGCTGGTGACCAGGTGGTGACGAACGGGTGACACCTTGCTCGGACGCCGTTTGCGCTCGTCGCGATCGTGGCTTCAATCGGCGTCGGCGCGTCTGAAACATCCCGTTTCGCGCTGCGCCGATCTTGGCGTTCCGGCGCTCGAGCCGTATCGCGCAGTCGCCCTCGTGACCGCACGTATACGAGTACATGGACATCGAGGAGCGGCAGGGCGCCCCGCCATACTTGCGATGTACGGCGTGGAGACGGACTTTTGATGTCGATGCCGCGGTGCATTCGGCAGTCGGGTTTCGCTGTGGCAGCCCAGCGGATGCGCATGGTGGGAATACATCGAGCCTCTCGCGCCGCGCAACGGCGCCTCGAAGCGACACTGTTCCGGAAAAGCCGCCCGGATCTCAACACTGCCGACATTGCCGCCGGTGGCAACTTATGGGAAAGCGTAAACGGCGGGATCCTGTCCGTGAAAGACGGGGTTCGTAAACGTCTGCGAGCGTGCGATAGCCATACAAGAGACGAACAGTAACGCTAAATCGTGGTTCCCTTGGCGATCGACATCTGCATCGTATTCCCTGAATGCGGCCGCCGTTCGAGCGCCCGTGAAGCGTGTCGGCCATAGATTAACGCACGCTTACCGCAGCGCGGGCTAACGGTCCTAACAGACTGCTCAATAATGGAGATTAAAGTTTGCCAAACCGAAGTTCAGCACGAGCCAGGCAAAGCCGATGCCGCAAAGCGCAACTAGGCTTTCGGCGCATTTCGCGACGATGCTGCGTTTTCCGCTCCTACATGTAACGACCGCGTTAGCAACCATACCGACTGTACCGGCAACAGAAATGACACCAATAGCGTAGAGCAGCACCAGTAACATGTCAGAGATGTGCACTTTATCGACCGCGCTTGCGAAGAAGACCCAGCCGGCCACAGCGATGAGTGCAATTGCACACGTCAACCGCGCGATGATTCGCAACCTGGCCTCGATGGGCGCCAGCCGCAATGGCGGGCGATAGTGCCTACGGATCAGAAAACCAATGGGCCAGATGATGAGCGTGAAGAGGAAGATTAGAAGCGCAGCCTCGGCAACGAACTGGATGACGTTAAGTTGTCGCCAGAACGAGACTCTTTGAAAGATTAGAACTGGAAGAAAATCGTCGGTCGTTACGTAGCTGATGCCGCCGGCGTTGCGAAGGAAAACGAGGTGAGCGGGGCCTTCATCCTCCCTGTAAACGAGCGGCCCGACTTCACGCCATCGTTTCGGCGTGTCCGCGGGCGTTTTCAACGGCGAAAACGTTATCATGCCGTCTGGCAGGGCCTTAACTTCAGCCTCTCCAGCCATGAATAAGAGTGGAAATGCGCTTTGCTCGCGACGACTGCTCAAATACCAACCACGGACTGACTTCGCGTCCGCCTGAGCCGAAGAGACCGTTGCCTCGTTGGGCGGTGTGAAGGGGTAATAGCGGTCGAGAAACGCGCGAAACAATTCCGCCCGGATATTTTCAGCCGCTCCACTCTTGCCTGCGCTGTTGAGCGAGATGTAGAATCCAACGTTTCTATTCAGGATCAGATGCAGGTCGCTGTGGAAGAAGTTCGTGTCGCCAGCGTGTCCAAGTATACTGAGCCCATTGCGGTTCTCTTGATAAAAACCGAGAGCGAAACCGTTTAAACCTGGCGCCTCAGTACTCTGAAAAGAGTGCATCAGGCGCGCCGTGGCCGGTTTTAGAATTTGCTCATTACCGAGTCGCCCATCTTGCAGCTGAGCAATCATGAACCTCGCCATGTCTTCCGTAGTGCTGCTGAGGGACCCAGCGGGTGCAACTTGAATGTACTCAAATGGAGCCGGCGGGCCGCTCGCAACGATGTAAGCCCGTGATAGGTGCGGCGCGAGGTTGGCTGGCAGCGGTTGTCGCATCGTTGAGTGGTTCATGCCAAGCGGTCGAAAAATATTGCGCTCTATATAGTCATCATACTGCTGTCCAGAAATGCGCTGCACGATGTAACCGGCTAGCGACGCCCCGTAATTTGAGTACGACACCACTTCGCCTGGTGGGTAGAGTCGCGCCGGAGTGTGCTGCTTTAGATATGTACCTAACGGCTCGAGCTGCGCCGCGCTGGAATCGAACTGATCCTTAAAGGTCTCTTCGAAGCCCGCGGTATGGGTCATGAGGTCACGGAGGGTTATGGGTCTAGCAAACGACGCCGGTATGGTGAAATCCAGATAGGCGTTCACATCGCGGTCGAGATTTAGCTTGCCGCGCTCCACCTGTTGCATGACCGCAGTCCACGTGAGCAACTTCGATATCGATCCCGGGCGAAACACAGTGACGTCCGATACGGGCAGTTTGGATTTGACGTCGGCGTAACCGAAATATCGGGTCGAGAGCACGTGGCCATCTTTTACCACCGAGATCGTCGCGCCGGCAATATCGGCACGCCCAATCGATATGGGAACAAAGCCGTCTAAGAAGGCATTAAGGTCCGCCGCTGTCAGCGCCGGCGTTGTCGCGGCGCTTGCAGCACACGTCATGCTGATACCCAGCAGAGCGGACACGGCAACGACCCTTATGAGATTAGCAATAAGCGGCAGCGACGGCAGGCGTCCCGATGCGCAACGCGCCCTGCTACGTCCAGATTCAGCCCCGCTGTCGCGGAGCGGTGAGGCACGCTCGCTCATGCTTTGCGCAACCCGGCGCGGTAGCGCGAGATGTTGAATAGCAGCTCGCATTATAGTGACCCGTGTACTTCTCGTCTTAATTAATGGCTGGAGTCGCTCTTAAAGCCGGAACACGTGAAGGCGTAGTGAAGGATTGCTTTCGTGCGATGAGAAAGCGGGTTGTGCGCTATATTAGACCGTCACCGAAATATTGGCGTTTCGAGCCGGCACAGGCGACTCCTTGTGAGAACTCAGTCGCGTACGCGCTCAGCGAGGCGGAGTCCAGAGAACAGAAAGCGCGCTTTACCTTGCTTGCCATAGTCCGTGAAGCCCACGACGCTGGCTGCGCCATACGGCTCGTCTTCGGCTATGAAGCGATCGCCGTCGATCGGTCGCAGCACAAGATGGTGCGCGGGCAGGTCCCCGATGCTCTCGTTGTTTCGCTGGGAGACGGTCGCTCGCAACGTTCCGTCGCTCGCTTCTACTTCGAAACGGCTCAGGTGCGTCTCGTAAATGCCGACGAAGCGTTCCGCCTCGATCGTCATGGCGCCGTTTGGAGCCGGATTGTGCGGAATGTTGGTTTCGCCGATCGCGCCCAGTACGTCACCCACAATCTCATCGAAAGCCATGCGTGGACCGCCGCTGCTAATATTCGTTAGCGCCGCTACCGCGACGTCCCACTCCGGAATGACGCGGAGGAACGCCGTTTGACCGACCGTCCCGCCGTCGTGTCCAACCGTGCGTGGCTTCCAAGAATCCAAAATTTGCCAGGACAACCCCCACCCGCCAACCTCTCCGATATCGATCGGCAGCCGGACCTCGAGCTCGCGCATGGCGCGCGCGGCCTGTGCGCTCAAGAGCCGGCGCCCGTTCGGCGCAACGCCGTCGCGAAGATGCAGCCGAGCAAACCCGAGGAGCGAAGCCGGTGACATTGCAAGGCGGCTGCCGGCGGCCTCGCATCCGCGCGGCAAGAAGCACGTCGGCGTGATTTGCACGTCACCCGAGCCGTCGAGCACATGGCCGACGGCAGTTCGATAACGCGGCGCGTCTTCCGCATCAACGAGCGCTGCGATCCAGAGCGGAGCGAGCAACGCTTCGTGCAGCCTCGCCGCCCACGTTTGCTTGGTGATAACTTCGATCGCGCGACCCAGGATATTGAAGCCGCTGTTACAGTAAGAAAAGTATCGACCGGGTTCGGTTAAGTACGGAAGGTCGCTGCAGCGGTCCACATAGAGCGCCGTGGCTTCGTCGTTGCGGCCGGTATCGAGGAACAGATCGCCGACGATGCCGCTCGTGTGGGTCAAAAGACGACGCACGGTGACCGCGTCGGAGATCGGTTCGTTGGCGATGCGAAGCTGGGGAAGATAGCGCCGGATCGGCGCGTCGAGCTCGAGCATCCCTTCGTCGACCAGTTGCATGACGAGCGTTCCGGTGAAGACCTTCGCAATCGAGCCGACCTGGAAGACGCTGTCGTCGGTGACCGCCACTCGTGTGGAGACGTTCAGGACGCCCGACGACGCGCACCGAACCGTGTCGCCGCGGATGAAGGCGGCGCTCAAGCCCGGGATCTTATGACGCTTCGCTGAGGTTGCCACCATATCGACGAATCCGTCGGAGTCGAGCACGCTCATGAGCGTTCCTTTCGCGTCCATCGCCAGACGCTGACGTGTGAAGGGCGGGACTCTGCGTAAAGCCCGTGCTGGCTCTCACGAAGGTGCTGATGAAGTAGGCGCGTGCGAGCGCATGTTGCCGACTCCGGACGGGCGGCACGCGTGGCCAGGTTAGCCTCACGATTTCACCGCGACGCGCGGGAAGACCATGCTCGGCTCGCTTGCGACGCTCATGCTCGCAATGTCACCATGCGGACCCAGAGCGAACGTAATTAGCGGCTTTGCGCTTACCGGGTTATTGTCTAGCAAGCGAAACGTATCGTAGTTCCAATGTTCGAGTGTGCCTTTCATTCCCAATAAGTGGAACCGTAACTCTTTGCCATCTCGCATGATGAGCGCGTCGCCATAGAGATCGTTACGATAGGTACCGGCGTAGCGGTCGAGCGCGAGCGACGCACGCGTTCCCCGAACGCGCTGCAAGTCGCTCTTCCTCTGCGCCGCCATGCCCTTATCGTAAAAGGTATCGTAAGATGTTAGAATGGTCGCGCCCTGATCGGCCTGCGCACCTCCGAGCACGTCGTCAAAGACGCGATACATCACCGCGTTGCCGAGAAAATCGCCGCCCTTATTGGTGAGTACCGTGACGCCCAAATGGCGATCGGGGAGCATCGACACAAGTGCGCTCATGCCATCGATGCTTCCGGCATGCTGCGCCGCCTTATAGCCACGGTAGTCGAACAGCAGCCAGCCCAAACCGTAATCGAGAAAATGCGAAGCCGGGGCATACAAGGTCCACGGGAATTCCAGCGGCATGATCGTCTGCGGCGTAAACATCTCCGCGACCGTGCTTTGCTGCAACAACCGCCGGCCGCCGTAAGTGCCGCCATCGAGCAGCATCGACATCCAATGCGCCATGTCAACGGCGTTCGAGTTGATCGCACCGGCGGGAGCGATGTTGTCAATATTACGATAGGGAATCGCGCGAAGCTTGCCGTCGATTGACTGGTGCGGTTGTGCCGCGTCGGCTTGCCCGCCTAGGGCGCGAATCGACGTGTTTGTGGAGTTCATGCCGAGCGGTTGGAACAACCGCTGTCGCACGAAATCGTCCCAATTTTTGCCGGTAACCGCGGGAATGATCTGGCCCGCCGCGAGCAGCATGAGATTGTTGTACTCGAACTTACTGCGGAAGCTCCACGTCGGCTTAATGTAGCGGATCCTGCGCACGATCTCGTCGCGGCTCAGGTCCGAACCGTACCAAAGCGCATCGCCGCGCAACAAGCCGCTGCGATGCGTAAGCGCGTCCCGAATCGTAAGTTCTCGGGTCGCACAAGGATCGTACAACTCGAACCATGGTAAAGGTTTGGTGACGCGGTCGTCCCAAGCGATCTTCTTCTCGTCGACGAGCATCCCGAGCGCAGCGACGGTGAACGCTTTTGAACTCGAGCCGATTGCGAAGAGCGTTTGTCCGTCGACCGGCGCGGCCTTCCCCAACGTGCGCACGCCATAACCTTTGGTGTAGGTGCGGCCATCCTCCACGATTGCGATCGAAACTCCCGGCACGTGCCAGTCCTTCATCGCCTGGGCGACGTAGGAGTCGAATTCGGGAGAGAAAAACGGGGGTGGCGAATCGGCCGTGACCTTACCCGGAACACCGACGAAAGCAAGCGCGAGCGCAAATAGCGCCATTGCAAAACGGCGGATCATCGGTGTCCTCCTCCGGCGAGCGTTACATCCGGGCCGTCGTCACTCCGAATGCCGTCGCGGCCCGTGCCGAATCGTTCCGCATCGTATGGGCGAAGCCGGCCGAGTAGACGGCACACTCGCCCGCGTGCATCGGATAATCGACGTCGTTTACGCGCAACACGACCTCTCCGGAGGTTACGTATAACGTGTCGACCCCTTCGTGGGTGAGTTCGTCGCGGAATGCACAGCGTGGCTCGAACGAGATGACGGCGATTTCGAGATTGAGGCCGGAGAGACGCAGCAATTCGAAACGTACACCCTTTCCGCGATTCATCAGCACGCGATCGGATTTGCCGACGAAGCTTGGGCGCGAGAGGCGCGTACTGTAGCCAAGCATCGAGCCGAGATCCTGATCGAAAAACTCGGCGATGCGTGCGAGCCGACCAATGGAGACATCGGATTCGCCGCGCTCGACGGCGCTTAAAAAAGACGCCGATAGCCCGCTCCCTTCGGCGACGTCGCGGATAGAGAGCTGGCGCGTGAGGCGCATCCGCCTGAGAATTTGGCTGACGTTAGGCGCACCCCGGTAAGCGGGCTCGCCCTCCTCGTTGTGGCGAACGGCCCTCCTGCTGCGGGCTGGCATCGATTGCGCTCTCCTTCCGGCATACCGAACGGTGACCGAAATTTCGGCCGTATTGCCCGATTCTCAACCGTATTCACGTTCCCTTGCGCTGGCTGCCCGCTATTCATTGACGAGTCGTGCCGCGAAACACGAAAGCGCGCGATTCTCACAGAATCTCCGCTCGTTGGCGTGGATGCACGCCGAGCCCCGGACCTCGCGGCATGATCAGAGATCCACCATCGAATTGCACGCCGACGAACGGATCGTGCGCGAGAAAGGTGGGCCCGTCGATGTCAAGCCAATCCACTAGCGGCCCGAGATGGCCGGCGGCAGTCGCGAGAATGCTGCTTTCAGCCATGCAACCGATCATGATTTTGAAGCCGAGCGCGCGCGCGGCACAGATCATATCGTAGGACGCTCCCAGACCACCACACTTCGCCAGCTTCACATTGACCGCGTACACACTGCCGTAGAGTGGCCCGAGCTGGGTCGCTTCTACAGCATCTTCGTCAGCCATGATGGGAATCGGCGAACGTTCGCTGATCCACTTCAGTTGATCGGGTTGGCCGGCTGGGATCGGTTGCTCACAGAACTCGATCTCGAAACGCTCCAGTTCGCGCAGGATCGTCACGGTCTGCTGGGCGTCCCAGCCTTCGTTGGCATCGATACGGATCACGCCGGTGTAAGCCGATCGAATCGCCTCGATCAAAGCGACGTCGTCTGAACCCGCACCGCCAACTTTGATCTTGAGGATGGGTACGTCGCGCAACCTTCTAACACGCGCTAGCACGGCGTTCATATCGTCTTCGATTGGAACGGTCAACGATGTCGGCGGACATTCGAGTCCCTCGAGTCCAAGCAGCTCACCCACCGACGCGCCCAGCGCCTTTCCGCGCAGATCGTAAAGCGCTACGTCGAGCGCGCACCGAGCAGCGCGCGGAACACTCGCTAAGATGCGCGCTGAGCTGAACGGTCCTGCGGCGGCTGGCAAAGCGTACGATTGATAGAACGCCATGATCGCGGCGACCGAGTCGCCGTAACGTTCGAGCGGCGCAGACTCACCGTATCCAACGTAATTGTTCCAAGCAAGCCGCGCGACGACGGTCTGTGCCGCCGTCAACGTGAAACCTGCGACGCGGAACGGCTGCGCGAGCGGTATCTCGCATTCGCGTACATCAAGTGCGATCACGCCGGGTTCCTCGCCCGTCCCGCACGCCTCCGAAGCTCTTTGTCAGTCTTTTTCAAAGCCTGCGATATCGCACTCCAGATCGCCTCGCCGCCGTTGCGCACTGGATCCGCGGTCGGTAAACCCGTCTGGCGTTCCGTCGCTTCAAGCACGGCCGCGGCGCTATGCTCGTCGAAGGCAGACGTATCGAGGACGATCGCAGCCACGCGCGCCGGCTTAACGTGGGCGACGATCCGTTCATGCACGCGCACGAGTTCTGGTAATGGCGGAATCGGCGTCGTAAAACCGGCGATCTGTGTGGTCCGCGGCCGATGACACAGCACTAAAGCGTCGGGAGCACTTCCGTAGAGAAGGCCAAACGTGACCGGCGCATACGCAGGATGAAAGATCGCGCCCTGTCCTTCGACAAGGAGCACGTCGGAGTCACTGCGCGCGCCGAGCACAAGTTGCTCAGCAGCCCCAGTTACAAAGTCGGAGATGACGCGGTCGACCGGACAACCGCTCCCGGCGATCATGATGCCGGTCTGCCCGGTGGCGAGAAACTCCGCATGCACGCCGGCGGCTTGGGCCGCACGCTCGATCTCCAGCATCGCGGTCATCTTACCGACCGCGCAGTCGCTGCCCACGGCGAGAACGACGTCGGCTGCCACGTTATACGCCGCGCCGGAAAAGAGTGGAATATCCGCAGGTGGGATGCGCACGTCCCATAGTCGTGCACCCGAGCGCCCCGCCGCCGTTACGATGTCGGGGTCATCAACGAGCAACTCGTGCAAGCCGCTTACGATCTCCAAGCCCGCATGCGCAGCGGCGATGATCGGCGCCCGCAATGCAGGCGGCAACCGGCCGCCGTCCGTCGCGACTCCGACCAAGAGCGATGTCGGTCGGTACGTCAGCGCTTCGTCAAGGGTCGCTACGATCGGCGCGTCGCTCCCGAGTGCGGGAAGAATGTCGTTGACCCGGCTGCCGGCGAGTGTCGAGTCGACAACGACGACCACGTCAGGCGCGCGAAAACGCAACACCCCGTGCGCAGTCTTTCCGTACATGCCTGTCAACAGCCCCTCAGTGAGTATGGCGTAACGGCGCTTCGTGGTAATCGACTGCGCGGCGCCGAGACTCATCGGATTTACCCACACGGCTGGGTTGAGATGGAATACACGGTGCTCCCGTCGTTAGTGACACGTTCTAAACGAAATAGCGTAGCTTGACCGAACTTTCGCCCACCGCCGAGAATGCAATTATTATCCGGACGCGTCGTGCGACGGGCTCTCTTCCTTACCTTCCGAACTTCATCTGAAGCGACGCCCGTAGAGTCGCCGGGCCATAGTTTCCCCCGTCGGTCGCGCCGACGTAGCCGGTCTTAGCACCATGTGCGCCGTTGACGAGCGGAACCGATACGCCGTCGAAATATCCAAAATAGCCTTGGTCGTAGGCGCCGGTTAAATTGTCGCCGGAGAGTTGCAGTGCGACATCCCGAGCCAGTGGTAAGCGAACGGCGGCAGAAACAACGCCGAACGCCGGGCGGTTGTAACTGTTATTGGGACCGTAGTACGTCAGGCCGAGATTGCCATAAAAGCCGTGCAGCGTGCGAAAATTCAATTCGCCGTACCCCGTGCTGTACGGCACGCGCCCGATCAAGCCGTTGTAGCCAAGCCCGGACGGCTGGAAGTTGGCGCCCGAGATGACCGCGAGGTTCGTCGTGTAAGGCCCAGCCGCCGTGTTGTAGAAGCCTGCCGGTAGGTCGTACGGATAGCCGCGCTGCAACGCACCTTGCAGTTTGAAGCCGAACCCGGCGAGCGGCGCATTTTGAAGCGCGAGCTCGAAGCCCTCGTAACGCGCAAACGCGAGGTTGCGCGTTTGCGTGATATAGAGCGGCAGCGGTTTTCCGTCGCTGGCGGCGCTCGCGTACGTGCCTTGTTGGGAGGTCGAAGATAGGAACATATCGTGCATGTTCGTCAGGTACACGTCGGCCGATAGCGAGATGCTGCGCATGATGCGTTTGTCGAATCCAAGATCGTAACCGAACGCGGTTTCCGGCTTGATGTCACCGTTATTGGTATTGAGATTGAAGTACGTCGCGGGCACCGAATTCGGCTGCGGGGTTTGAGCCGGCGCGGAGATCAAGCTGATATAGGGCGGCGCGATCGAGGAGCCGAGCGCAAAGCGCCAAGCGACATCGGTGTTCGGCCGCCAGGAAAAAGCTACGCGCGGGGCATCGAACGCACGCGTGGCGTCGTGATACGTCGCGCCGCCGTCGCCCGTGTAGTGGCTGGCATATTGGATTGCGTAGTTGCTGATCGTCGTCGTCAGCCGCGGTGTCACCGCCAGCTGTGCCCGAGCCAGCAGCGTTGTGAACTGCTGTCCGGAACCCGGCGCCAGTTGGTAGCCGACAACACCGTCGACGGGAGCATATTCGTAAAAGAGTGAGTCGTGATGGGACCGGTCGACCGCGAGCGTAACGAGATTGTTTGCAATCGGCTGGTCGAGTTCGAGCGAATATCCGCGCAGATGATCCTGCGTAAGCGTTGTAATCTGGGCATCGCCTGCAGTGAACGACGTCGGTTGCCCGTTGAAAAACGTCGGCGTTGGCGCAGTGCCGTCGGCGCACGCCTTGGTTGCGGCGTTGAAGGCAACACCAATTGCGCAGAGAGCCGTCCCACCCCAGGCGTCCCCGGAAAACGATTCGTTCGTCGGGTGCGCATAGCTGAACACGTATTGGTTCGAAGCACCGGCATAATATCGCGCAAGGATCGTCGTCTTACCGAGCGCGCTGCGCAGCTCGCTTTGGAAAAGGCTTTGCTGAACCGAATTATACAACGGCAGATACGCGACGAGATCGAACGGGATACCCGTGCCGGCGGGGACCGAACCCGTGTATCCCGGCGGCGGCGCAAAACTCGAGAACGGGATGCCTGGCGGCAAAGGCGTCGCCGAACTGGCTTGCACACCGGTCTGGTCGCTCGAGCTTTGAGCGCCGAGGTAGCTGACCGTCAACGACGTTTGCGGGGAAAAATTGAAGCGCAGCTTCGCAAGCTCAGCGCGGCTCAAGTACTGCGTGTTCAAGGTCGAGCAGCAAACGTAGAACGGCTGGGCAAAATAGGCTTCGCCCGGGACGCCAGCGTACTGCGGCGTTTTCGAAGGTCCCAGACCTTGGGGAGAGCCCGCATAGCCGCGCCCGTTGACGAACCACGGGGCCGTACCGGCTGAGTTTGGCCCCGCGCCCCCGTTAAGGAGGGGCAACTGCGAACCTGCAACCGGGTAGTCGTGGAGCGGACCCGGCGTACCGTCGAGCGCATAGGCAAACGCGTAGTCGACGAAGTGCGTGGCCGTCGAACCCGTTATACGCACGTTGGGCGAAGTGCCGCCATAACCGTCGATGCCGAGATCGACTGCGGCGTGGAAGGTCCGCGTCGGCTCGAGCGTGCGATAGTCCACGCTGCCGCCGATCGCGTAGTTAATATCTGTCCCTTGGACCCCCGGACCCTTGCCGATTTCGACGTCTTGCAGCAGCGCCGGATTGAGGTAAAGCGGCGCGAAATAGCCATTCGAGCCAACGGAGACGGGGTGGCCGTCGACGAGCGTCTCCGTTTCGTACGGCAACGCGCCACGGATCTGCGGTATCACAACCGACGCTTGGGACGCTCCATTGGCGAGACTACTGTGGGACGCTACGATGCCCGGCGTTTCGTTGAGGATTTTCGTTACCTGTTGCTGGCCTTGGTCAACGAAGGTTTGATTCGACAACACAGCGAGGGCGCTCGTGCTCGTGTTAATTGCGGCGCGGCCCGGCACGTTCGTCGAGACACGTGCGATCTGACGGAGCGACGAGAACGATGCCGCCACGAGCTGCGCGTTGACCGTTACAGTCGAACCGCTAACGACGGCAACGTCCTCTTGGCGCGTATTCTCGAACCCCGCTTTTGCGATTGTGAGAACGTAAACGCCCAGAGCCACGCTCGCAAAGCGAAATGAACCGCCAGTGTCCGTAGAGGTGGACAGGTAGGTTGGGCCGGCCAACGTCACGCCGGCACCTCGAACCGGAGCGCCGTCGGCCGTCCTTACACTGCCAACCACCGATCCGCTCGGGACCGGCGCGGCCTGTGCAAACGCCGGTCGATTAACGACACCGAGACACATTCCCGCGAGCGCCGTCGCTAACGCTGCCACTGGCCCAAGCCTCGAACAGAACGCGAGTATCATTGACCGTCTCCAAGCATAGAAGCGCCAAATGATATAAACGAATTTTCGCACACTGTGCGATAAACCATCTGCCGCGCTTCTTGGAGGTAGCCTGGACTCCTTCCATAAAACGGAAGAACGATGTTCCAACTGGGCGACATATCGTTCAACGGCAGAAATATCGTAGAGTCGCGCCTGCTTGCCTTCCGTTACGCATCGTGCGTCAACGCCGCACTGCTAGCGCTGTTGCTAACGGCGTGCGCATCCGGCTGCATGCGTGAACCAAACGGTTCGCCCGGTACGCGACTGATCGTCGCACAAGCGCAAGAGCCGAATTCCCTGAACCCACTGTTCATGCTAGGCCCGACGGTCCGCGCGATCGCGCCGCTGGTATATTCGTGGCTGCTGACTGTCGACGGAGATGGGCAGCTTCGTCCGGCGTTGGCGACGAGCGTGCCGTCGACGCTCAACGGGGGCATCTCGCGCGACGGTCTGACGATCACATACCGGCTGCGCCCGGGCGTGCGCTGGCAGGACGGCGTACCCCTGAGCGCAGCCGATATCGCCTTCACCTATGCAGCGATCGTTAATCCCCGGAACAACGTTCCGTCCCGTTTCGGCTACGAAGCGATCCGCAGCGTTGAGGCCGTCGGCGCCGGAATCGTTCGGGTGCACTTGCTTCATCGTTACGCGCCGATCTTGTCCGTTTTTATGGCTCCCGATCAAAACTTCTCCGTGCTGCCGAAACACTTACTCGCGCGCTATCGCGACCTCAACTCGGTGGCGTTCAACGCCGCGCCGATCGGATCGGGTCCCTTCCGCGTCGTCGAGTGGAGGCACGGCGATCGTCTGCGTCTGGTGCGCAACGCCGCTTATTTCGGCGGCATGCCGCGTATTGCCGAAATCGATCTCAAGTTCGTTTCCGACTCGGCTGCGACGCTGAACCAATTGCGTACAGGTGAAATCGACGCGGCTTTCGCTGCGGATCCAGCATTCCTGAATGCTTACGGGCACGTTGCTGCGAACCGCGTCACGCGCGTGCGCGACACGAGCTTCGGCGATCTCCTCTTCAACACGCGTGCGCCCGAAGTGGCGGAGGCGGGGATACGGCGCGCGTTGATCGAGTCGATCGACATTCCGCGTGTGGTTCACAACGCCACGAAGGGTGCGCAAACGGCCGAAGATGCCGCCCGGGGACTTTTTAGTTGGGCATACGACCCCGGGATTGCACCGCCAAAGTACGATCCGGTCTCCGCCGCGCGAGCCTTTACGGCGGCGGGCTGGCGTCGTGGCTCCGACGGCATGCTGCACAGGGACGGGCGTCAGCTCGCCCTCGAGCTCGCGTTCCCAAGCGGCACCGGCGTGGCGAATGCCATTGCCGTCGATTTGCAACAGGAATTGCGGGACGCCGGCGTTGCGCTGACCTTGCACTCGTACACGCCGACGCTCTTTCGCGCCCCCGCAGCAGCCGGCGGCCCACTCTTCGGCGGCAAGTTCTCACTTGCGTTCTTCGAGCCGTTCGCGTCGAGCGATCCCGATACTAATTGGTACCTTGGCTGTAGCGAGATCCCGCCGCACGGCCTTAACGTGCAACGTTTCTGTGACGCAGCGCTCGACCGGGCGCAGGCTGCCGGCGTAACCAGCTACGACCCTGCAGTACGACGACGCTACGCCGCGCTCGTTCAGCGCCGCGTCGCCGCTGAGCTTCCCTTCGTTGCCCTCTATCAAGTGCAGGCCGTCAACGTATACCCAAGGCGTTTGCACGGTTACCGCGCTTCCGCTCTGTTGCCATTTTGGAACGTAGCGGATTGGAGGCTCGGTCGGTGAAGTTCGTTATTGCCGGCGGGACCGTTATAGATGGCACGGGAGCACCTCCCGAGCCCCGCGACGTGTACATCGTTGATGGAACGGTCGACAGCATCAGCCCGCACTCCGATGTCCATGCCGGATGGGACGTCGTGAACGCTGCCCGGGAGCAACAATCGCGCCAGGATTCATCGACGTGCATTCGCATGCCGACTTCGCGCCGTTCTTGCGCGACCACGATACGACGAAGATCCTGCAAGGCGTTACGACGGAAATCGTCGGCAACTGCGGCTTCAGCCTGGCGCCGACGACACCCAATCGGCGCAAACTCTTAGCGGCTGCCTTCGAACCGCGATTGTCCGCAATGAGTACCCACGACGGCTCATTCGCAGAATTCCTGACGGCCGCGGATCGCCGTGGATACGTCACAAATTATGCACCGCTTGTCGGCCACGGCACCCTGCGCATCGCCACGCTCGGCATGGACGCACGTGAGCCGACGCGCGAGGAGCTCGCCCATATGGGTACGATGCTCGAAGAGGCGCTCGATGCCGGAGCGTTCGGCCTTTCGACCGGCTTGATCTACCCGCCGGCAACGTTCTCCACAACGACGGAAATCGTCGCGCTCGCGCAGCGCTTGCGCCCCAACACGCTTTACGCGTCGCACCTGCGCAGTGAAACCGGCGCGCTGTTGGAAGCCGTCGCCGAAGCGTTGCACGTTGGCGAAAGCGCCGGCGCGCGCGTGCAAATCTCTCACCACAAAGCGGCCGGCTACGCCAACTGGGGTAAGACTCGCGACTCGCTCGCGTTGATCGCCGCGGCTCGCGCGCGCGGCATCGACGTGTATCAAGACGTCTACCCGTACGTCGCCGGAAGCACGTACCTGCGCGCCATACTCCCGTCCGAGTTTCACGCAGGCGGTGCAAAAGCGACCTTGGCGCGACTGCGCGACGAGACCGAATTGCGGCGCCTTCGCGTATTGGTTGCGAACGGCGCACCGGGATTCGAAAACTTCGTCAAAGAAGCGGGTTACGATGGCATCCTCATCTCGACAACCTCGAGTGGTCGCTTCGAAGGCATGACACTTGCTGAGGTCGCGGATCAGCTCGGTATCGACCCGCTAGACGCGCTCGTCCATGTGCTCGTTACGGAACGGCTCGATGCGACGATGACCATCTTTCTCATGAATGAAAGCGACGTCGAGCGCGTGCTCACCGACGCGTACACGGCCATCGGCTCAGACGGCGCATTTGCCGGCCGCGGTGGCAAGCCGCATCCGCGCCTTTTCGGCACGTTTCCGCGAGTGCTCGCGCGCTATGTCCGCGAACGTAAGGCGCTTTCGCTCGAAAGTGCAATCCACAAGATGACCGGCCTCGCCGCGCACATCTTCCGGCTATCGGACCGCGGATCAGTTGCACCGGGGAAGGTCGCCGATCTCGTCGCGTTCGACGCGGCGACGGTCAGCGACGATCTCGATTACCGCGACCCTGTACGTTTGCCGAAAGGCATAACATGGGTCATGCAGCGCGGCCGAACGGTTGTCCGAGGCCAGCACTATGTCGGAACGCGTATCGGGGAGCGACTCCGTCCGGCGAAGATCTGAGCGAGCTGTGTTCAGTTACGAGCCGATGGATCCGGGTTCATGGAGATGCGGGCAATCTACGCCGATCGGAAGACGCGGCCACGAGGGGCACCTGGTGTCTGAAGCCTACGCGGCGAGGCGCAGCGGCGTTTCAGCGAGCTCGGCGCGCAAGCGGCGCTTTGCGCGCGATATGTACGTCTTCACAGTGCCGATCGGAATCTCGAGCGCCAGCGCAATATCGCGATAACGCAGATCCGAGACATAGTAGAGCTCGAGCACGTCGCGGTACTTCGAAGGCAGCGCTTCGAGCGCGGCGTGGACGCGCACCGCCGCATCATTGCGTAGTGCAACATCCTCAGGACCGGGCTCGAAAGAGCGCTCTTCGGTTCCGGCCGCGAGCGCAGCCTCACGGCGCCGGCGCCGGATCGTATCGAGCGATGCGTTGCGCGCGATGACAAACATCCAGCGAGCGAAAGGCCGCTCTGGACGAAAGTCGTCCAAGCGCCGGAATGCGCGAAGAAAGACGTCCTGCGCGATGTCTTTCGCTTCGTCCCGATCGCGGGTGAGGCGATAAGCGAGGCGCACAAGCGGCGCACGATAACGTTCGACGAGCACACCGAAAGCTTCGGCGGAGCCGGCGCGCGCGGCTTCCACGAGCGCGCTATCGACGAAGTCAGTCATGTTTGTTTTGCGGACGGCAGTCGTGATCTTCAACACCCGCAGCGGCGGTAAACGGGTGCACTGGATTCAGTACTCGACCGTAGCCGGTCGAAATAGCCGCGAGTCGGCAAGATCGGCCCGCGACTCAGTTCGCGGAGCCATGCGAGAATGGTCGGACGCGGCGTCTCTTCTGGGTCAGTCATCTTGTCTCTCTGCGCTTTGGCGTAGCAGCTTTAATCGCGTGTAGCTCTGGCTGGCGTTCCCGCAACTGCGCAATGTCCGTTCGCCGTTGGAGCCGGTCCTTGAGGTTACGGTCCGCTCAGATGTGATCTCTGATCGCGTTGAGCTCGCGCCTGGCGCGCCGAACGCGTCCCCGATAAGTTTGATCCATAAATAATTGCGGAATCCCGCCCGACACGCAGCGGTCACGCCCGTTACGACGCGTACCTTGGCGTCAGCCAGTTCTCCAAGGCAAAGGGCGATGTCGATGAGACGGATGCTCCCGGCGGAATATCGATGTTGATCGGAATGAAGTACGGGCGCCGGTGGGTCGCGTCGAAATTGCCCGTGCGTGCGGAAACCGGAGCGTCACCGGGCGCATAGCCCGCGAAGAAGAGTTCCCAGGATCCGGCGTTGTCTTGGAGGATCGACGGCACGCCCGGAGCGATGACTTGGTCCCTGACGTAGTGCGGCCACGCGCGCACCTGCGACTGCAGAAGGTACTCGACTTCGTCGTGTCCGGCGACACCCCACGCGCCGGCCGTATCGACCTTCAACACCTTCGTGTACGTCTGATCGCTCCGGGGCAAGAACGTGTCGGACCATGCGATACCGATTTTATAATCCGGCCGATTATATGCGCCCGTCGAGTACGCCATGACATACTTATTTCCGACCCGCGTGACGTTGCCGGTTTCGGTTAACTTGAATGAGCCGGGCTTCGGATGAAATTCCACGAAGTACTCGGAATTGTATCCGCCGTTAACCACGCTCGGAGCCAAGAGCGTCACGGGGCCAGACGCTGCCGGTTGCACGGGCGAGAGCATCCGTTGCGCGACGATCCCGTTGTTCGGTAGCGCGGCGGAGACGCGCTTCGCGTAAACGAGATACAGCTGGCCGCCGTCCTCGAAATACTTGCCGGCGTAATTTGCCGGCTGCGGATGCAAGAACGAGCCGGCAAGGACCGCATCGGCCGACCACTGAGCCGGAAGAGCTGCTGACGGTGCGGTGTTCTTGGGGTGAAGGTGGACCAGCGCGTACCAGAATCGGCCGGCCCCGTGACGCGGTTCACGGCCGCAGACGCGACCATATGCCAGATTCCGCTACGATCGCGATACAGCGACTTCGCGACGTACGTCAGGATCTTCGTGCCCGAAGCATCAAGCCGCGGTTGCAACGATCCGGAGTCGAGGTGCACTGGAGCCTCGCCGAAACACCCGTTGACGATCCGCCCGGAACACGTCATGCTCGCGTTCGTCGTACCCGTGAAGGTTTGACTCACAGCGGCACCGCGAGTTGTGCTGAAGGGCCGGACCGGGAACGGATCGGAAAAGTATCCGGCTCCGGTTGCTGGGTCAACGCTCGTCATTGGATGCACGACAATCGGTTCGGACGGCGTTGGGCTCCAGATTGCGACACGGGCGGCAGCGATGGGAGTCGCCGCGCCGCTGGCAAATGCGACGATCCCGGCGACCCAGACGCCGAGCGCGAGGATTTTCAAAAGCGCCTCACCAGTCTCCCAATGCGTATCGAACGCGCGTCATCCTCTGCCCATTGTTTATGCGTACCGGGCGCATGCGCGTGTTTTGAAAGCCTTCAATGCGCGTCGCGCCTGCTTCCCGATTATAGCGGGAAGACTGTACCGATTCACCCGTGAGTTCTCCCAGCGTTGTCGCCGTTGGATGTGACATCAGAACCTTCCTCAGACATTTTGCGGCGCGACCCAGCCGCTGGCACCAGCGTACGCTTTGCCGGTGAGGGCGTGGTGACGAGCGAGTGACGGGCCGCGCAACGCTCGCTCATCGCGTTGCCGACACGAAGCTATGGCAAGTCCGGCGCTCACTGACGAGGCGCCCGAACGAAGCGCAACTTTCATCTACCTTGCAGCGTAGCGGAATTGTGAAGCCTTTACTCGCGCGCATTTCAGCCGTGCGACCGGCGCGATTATTTGGGAACTGCCGCGAATCGCTGATAAGGTGGCGCTCGTAAACGCGCAGTAGCGTCTAAGCCCTATCGAGCTGACACCATATCGTGGTCACGATCCTTTGCACGGTATAAACGCTCGAGCGCCGCCGAGGGTTCGATGTCGAGCTCCCGGCGGAGAGCTTCGCAATACCGGCGATAACTGCGCTCGATCCCCACTTCGTCACCGGTGAGACGCAGCGCTCGAATTGTGAGCGCGCAGCCCAGTTCATCCGTCGGGTCGTGCGCTTCGATCTCACGCGCGAGCTCGAGCGCCTCCGCAGCGTCGCCGCGCGCAAGTGCCGTCTCGGCGAGTTGTGCGGCCAGTTCGACACGTAGCTCTGAAAGGGCACGCAGGCGGTCGGCGAACCAATCCCATTGTAAGAGTTGCGGCGCAAATGCTCTTGCCAGATGCGCTCGCGCGGCACGGAGTTTCGCGAGCGTTGACGGTGAGGTTTGGTTGCCGGTGCGCCACTCGGCGACCGCCTCCGCGATCTCCCATAAGTCGACGGTCGCCCTGCTCCCAAGTCGGAACATGTTTTGCGACACGACGATCGCCGAGCGCCCGCCCAGACGCGAGCGTAAGCGGTACGTACACGATTTTAGAGCGACGCGTGCAGCCTCGGGGCTGAGGTCGGGCCAGAGCAGCTCGCACAGTTCGTCTCGCCGCAGGCCTTCGCGGCGCAGCGCAAGCGCGACCAGTAACTGAAGCTCCCGATCGGGAACGGTAACGACGACGCCGCCAAAGCTTATCTGCAAGCTCAAAACTGCGACGACGAGCGTGCTCGTGTCTGTGGCTCGATCCTGTGGCGCACCTCGCACAACCAGCGTTTCCAACATCCCGCAAGAGCCCGTGCCGGTACGCAACGCGTGCAAGGCTTCATGCAACGCCGGTGATTCCATTGGTTCGGCGAGCGCGCTCGCTTCCGCGTAAAGCTGAACGCTGCGATCCGGCTCAAGCTGAGCCAAGGCGACGCGTGCGAGAATTCGCAGGAACGGGTTGCCCCAGGCATCGGCCGACTCGCACGCTCCCTTTGCGTGGTATCGCGCCACGGTGCTGTCGGTGCTCTTGTGCCATGCGATAAGATGCGCCTGCGCCAGCCACACGTACGCTTCAATGCCACGCGGACGCGCGTCGGCGCGACCGAGCGCGGACTCCGCGAAGTGTTCCAGGCCGACGAAGCAGTGCTTGCGCACGAGCCCCGCGAAATTTTCAGCAAGCGATGCGGCTCGATCGTTATCGCCGGCCAACCAAGCGCCGAACACAGCGTGACCTAGAGCCTGTACGGACCATTCGAAGAGCCCGGCACGCTCCGAATCTTTCACTAACGCGTCGAGAAGCTTACATTCGAGCGCAAAATTGTTCCGTACGCGTTCGACGTGGACGGCGCGTTCCAGGCGTTCGCGCAACAGCATGATCTCCGTGAAACCGATGCCGCGCTCGATCGCCTCCGTCAGTCGCGCCCGTTCGTTGAATCGTCCGAAACGAGCCGCGATGATACTGCGCATCAGAACCACGTCAGCCTCCTCGACTGAGTGTGGCACTTCGCGCGCTCCAAGCTGTTTATGCTGCTCGTCGATTAAGTCGATTGCCGCGTCGATAAACCCGAGTCGGAGCATTCGATTAACAAGCTTGTCGAAGATAGCCGCGCGCGTCGAATGCGCAACGTCCTTCGGCAACCGCTGCCACATGACACGCGTTTCGGCGAGCGCAGTGTCCGGATCGACAGAGTACTTGCGCCCTTCGGCCCAGAAAAACCAAAGTTTCGGATAGCGCGCAACGATCGCAGGGTCGATCTTCGCCAACACGTGCGCAAATTCGCGTTCCGGTAGATGCTCCCAAACGTCGACGCAGTCGAGCGCCATAGCAGCGTCGTCTTCACTGCCCGCCGCTAGCGCGACTTGCGCTGCGCGCAAGTAAGATTCTCCGCGTAGATGCAATTCAGCGAGCAAGGCGAGAACGCGCGCCTTCAGATGCGGCTTTGAGACAAGCAGAGTCCTGCGCAGCAGTGGCAGTAACGCATATCGCCCGTTGCTCGAGCGTCGCAAAAATGGCGGCATTTCAACGAGCGTCGGCATGCCCAATGCGGCGAGATCGTGGTCGGTCGCATCAGGGATGCATGCAATCGTGGCCATTGTTTCCACAAGCTCCGGCTCCAGCGTCGCGAGTACTTCGACACTTAGGTACTCGTGGAGATGCTCGAAGACCACGTCGTCGAGACGTGTGAGAAGCGCGTCGAAGTCAGGCTCGCGCGCAAGTCGCGCCAAAAGAAGTACCGCAACGGGCCAACCGTACGAAATTGCGGAGATCGTCTTTGCGTCTGCTTCGGTGCCGGCAAGAGCCGCCATCTCGTCTGTGTCGAACGCAAGATCAGCTGCGCGCAGCGCGACGATCTCGTGGGGCGCGGCGAAGCGACTCAGCCTCAGACGCAATGGCTTGCGGGATGAAATGACGATCGTGCGGCCGCGCGGCGACGCTACTAAAAACGGGCGAGGGTCTCATCGAGGCCGATTTCAGCTAGGCGCTCCGCGTTGTCGAAGACGAAAAGGGAATCCTCGACGCGCGCGTTCCACGCCGAGAGAACCATCTGCTCCGCTGCTCTCGCATCGATATCGTGCAACTGCAATTCGAGTGACGTGAGACCTTCGCTTCGTTCGGGAGACTCGTCAGCGAGCGCCGTGAGGACTGCGCGGGCGCAATCCCCTTCTCCCGTAACGTCGGAGAGATCGCAGATTGCGTGTTTGCCAAACGAAGCCGCGTATTGCCGCGTCAACGTGGACTTGCCATAGCCCGCGGGCGCCGTCAACGCGATGATGCGAGGACGCGCCCGATTCAACCGCGCCAGGAGCGCACGACGAGGAATTTCCCGAAAGCTGGCTTGCTCGGCCACTAGCTGATTCATAAACGTGACGCATTCTTCTTCCCGAAATTGCCCCGACCCTTACGCGGCGGCGGGTCCCCGTCCATCACAACACCCTTACCGCCAATGCGTATGCTATTTCCGACGGCTGCAACGCGCGCAAAGCGCTCTGCGCAAAATATCCGATCCGGCCGGGGCAGCGGTCCGAAGGTTGTGCACATCTTTATTGCGGTTGCGGTTGAAGTGGGAAATAAAGTGCCACGCGTGCTCTGAAGGGCGAACTCGAGGGCTTTTCACGCTTACGGGAGCTCGCCGCCCACGCAGTTTCATTACGGGGCCGAATCGGCGCCGCATTCACGCCGCTTACATGCTCGACCCAGACTAGGCCCGCCTGTCCTCCGGCATGCTTCGCGTTCGTCGATGCTCGTTTCGCCCACCCGCTCGCGACGGACGTCTGGCCGGCTTTGCCCGCCTTTTGCTGCTTGAGGATCGCGACGAACTGCGGTTCGGTGAATCGAGATTACTTCGCAATGGTCCCTTCGAGGTCGGAGCCTCAGGTGTACCAGCATTTCTGGAGCCTCTTCCGAGCTACGTCAGCGCTGTGACGCCCGCGTCACCCGTCCGTCACCAGGCGCTCACCGGCAACGCATACGCTTTTGCCGGCGGCTGCACGCACGCAACGCGTTTCATGGGGGTCCACATGTGGCATTCAACGGCGCAACCGCGCAGCGGTCCGAAGCTCGCGCACATTTGTTTTGAAAGTGGAGGCGAAGTGCGAAGCAAACTGCCACGATCTTCACCGCCTTGCGACGTGGATTACGTCGATCGACTCACAATGTTAACGAGAAAGAAACGCTCGCTGCCGAGCAGCAGCAGCGCGACGAGCCGACAAATTGCGGCGCCGTTGCGCATGCCGGATTTACTTGCCGCGAATTCAGCGATTTTCTCCGGACGCAGATCGATTCGGGCGGTGACCTTTCTGGCAGTCTCGCATCGATGTTAGAACACCATTGCGAATCCGGCCCACCGGCCTAACCTTTGTCGCAGCGGCGTCTACGCTGGTAGGACGATGGCCGCTACGAGCTCGGCCGCCATTGGGAGGCGATCGTTGCCCGTTTCGGTCGCGACGCTAACAGCATTTAGCGATACAGAGTCAGCGCGCTTTACTTTCCGCAAGACGTTTCTTGCGCGTCAAACATCGGTTCACACTCACGAGGAGCAACATGATCTTTCAAGCTTTGTCGGGCGCCGCTGCGCCGTTTCTGCATCCGTTTCTTCGGACGCTCTCTTTACCGACACCTTATCTCCACTAACGCGTCGGCTCTTCAGCCGTAGTGCCGTCCAGAAACGGACATCGAGGAACGAGAAACAGAATGACTGGTCAACCGATCGAAGCTGACTACCTGATCGTCGGAGCAGGCGCCACTGGTATGGCGTTCGCCGACACGCTTATCAGCGAGTCGCAGGCGACTATCGCCCTTATAGACAGGCATCATAAACCTGGCGGACACTGGAACGACGCTTATCCGTTCGTTCGGCTGCATCAGCCGGCTGCGTTCTATGGGGTCAGTTCTCGCCCGCTAGGCTCCGGCGCTCAGGACAAGGTCGGCCTCAACAAGGGCTTTGGGGAGCTGGCGTCCCGTCAGGAAATTCTGAGCCACTTCGAACAGGCCATGCAGCAGCACTTTCTGGCGTCCGGGCGCGTCCAGTATTTTCCGATGAGCGACGTTGGAGCCGATGGATCGGTCACCTCCCTACTCCGGTGAGCAGCGTCTTGCAAAAGTGGGCAAGGTGGTCGACGCACGATATTTGCAGCCGTCGGTGCCGTCCACGCGGCCGCCCCGATTTACGGTGGCTCGCGGCACGATCTGCGTGACGCCGAACGAGCTACCCCGTATCGCACGTCCCCACGCCACTTATGTCGTGATCGGGGCCGGCAAGACGGGAATGGACGCATGCCTGTGGTTGCTGGAGAACGGGACCGATCCACACCAAATCCGCTGGATCATGCCGCGCGATTTCTGGCTCAATAATCGAGGCAACATCCAGCCTGGTTCGAAATTCTTTCCACGCACGGCGCGCAGTTTAGCCGATCAGGTCGAGGCGCTGGCCGAATCACAATCGATCGAAGAGGTGTTCGCCCGCTTAGTACTACTGTGTTATAAAATGGCGAGTTATGCTATAATGATTGCATGCCGAAGCAAACGTTATCCGCAACGGAACGGCGCTTTACGAAGTACGTGGACGAGCTGGCATCGGCCCTGGGGCACGCG
>JAABUQ010003812.1_pt1 | contig 26790 bp, 9 predicted proteins | sample 5560001 | NCBI WGS metagenome assembly JAABUQ01 (sample SAMN10711888, study PRJNA513371) | rock metagenome | isolation source: Antarctica rocks | place: Antarctica: Victoria Land, Finger Mt nord | collected 2015-12-18 | reverse complement strand
TGGCCCAGGCGGCGTTGGAGGAGAGGAGTGAGGGGAGGGAGGAGGGGTTGGTGGTGTGGCCTGGGGGGGGGGAAGGTCAGTTGGGTTGGTGGGGTGGGAGGGGTGGGGGAGAGGGGAGGGGGTACTGGGTGGGTTGAGGGGGGTGATGGGGTGGAAGGGCTTGGGGGTGGTGGTGTGGATGGGTTTTTGGAGAGGTGAGGGTTTTAATGTTGGGCGGAGGAGAGTTGGGCGGAGGAGACTCGGACGCAGAGATGCGGGGAGGGCAAAGAATAGAGAATGGAGAGACGTACCGTTGGACGCCATTGTTGTTGATAGAAGATGAGTTTTAATGGTGAGGAATTTTTTTGGTAGCGGGTTAGCAATGGGAGCCAGTACGGTAATCTCGGCGAATCTGAAAAGCCGGGATCGATGGGAATTGAGGGTGGATATGCGCAGTGGGAATGACCAAGACGAGGAGAAGAGCTGCTGGAGAATAGAATACAGTCCTAGGAAAGGATGAGGGTTAAGCGAAAACACAGAGGGAGAATGATGCAATATTTATATCCATGATACCCACGGTGAGCCATGAGGGAATAGCACTGAAACGATAAGCCCGAGGAAACTTTTTGCGGAGAAATCAGGACACGCAAATCAGCGCAGAGTGGTTGGGGCTGTTGAGAGCATTCGCAACTGTCTCGCATGCAAATGCATCGTTGCTGCAGAGTGTGCAGTATGCCTTCGAGGCATTTTTCGCAATGAGTAGATGTTCGCTGAGGGGATTGATGCATGATGATTGCAATCTGCACTGGCCTGAGATGCGGTTTCGTGCATGCGGACTGTTGGTTGGATCGCCATTGTGCTTCCCCGCCTTTTTGCTTGGGAAGCTTGGTACGGAGTAGTGACCCCTCAGACGTACAGTAGTATGGGGGACAGACCCTGGAGGTGACCGGAATAAGCGCAGGATGGGGACTGGTTCCGTCTTACTTCTGGGGTGCATATGGAATCAGAAGCGGAATGGAATGGTATCGTTGTGCTTTTCCAGTGACTAGGTATGGTACATTGTCCTCATGCAACGCCTTGCTCAATCAAATCATTAGAGCTCCTTTTCACTCCCTTGGGTAATTCCCGCACTTTTCCCCTGGAACGCCAAACTTTTCAACCATCTACCAGGATCACCTTTGGCCTCAATGCGGTACACCAGCAGACAAGGAGGGGGGATATCCAAGGATACACCAACCCTCACTTCTTGAACATATAATGCCCATACAAACCCCCCACCTCTCCCCATGCCACCGGCACCTTCCTCATCCCCCACCACATAGCCCCCATCTTCCATCCTCTTCGGCCACCCCTGCTATCACCCATGCCACTGACAGGCTCCCGCACATACCATCCCCGTCTCCCCAGTTCCTTGACACACCAGCCTAGTCGCTTGTTGGTGTTGCGGCATTCGCGGAGGGAGGAAATGGCTTTATCGCCCAGTTCGATGACTTCGAGTGGGAGGCTGGCGTGGGTGAGGAGGAGGTTGTTGGGAGCTGGTGCGTTGAAGATGGTAGATTGAGTGATGGCGGGGATCGAGGAGAGATCGAGGTAGTGAAGTTGAGGGGGAGTCCATGTCGATGGTTGATCGCCCGAAGGAGAAGCGCTGTCCGTCATAGTAGAATCCTCGTTTTGTGATTGGGGAGCCCGGAAAAAGACGTTCACGTCCGTAAGAGTGAGGTTAGTAGAAGCCAGACCGAGCTCTTCGAGGTGTTTGGTAAGCGGGACTAATTGAGAAACGTGGCGAGGATGGATGTGAGCGCCGTTCAGATTCAAGGATCGGAGGGTTGATGGAAGTGCAGGTAGCAAGCGGTCGACATCTGGCTCCCACAATAGTCGATACCGAGCAATATCGCAGGAAAGATTCAGGTACACTAGCCCACGTACGGCCGGATTGGTAACAAGAAAGTCGACCACGCCTTCACCAGTGATGTGGATGCAGCGGCCGAGGTTCAAATGCGATAGTTGCGCGGAGCTCGGTAGGCACGCCAAAGCTTTGTCTGTGATACGAGTGTGGGACACATCCAAATGGGTAAGCTGGGTGAGTTGTGGCAGAAGCGTCTCGAAAGCCGAGCCGGGAAGTGTGAAACACTCATGAAGGCTCAGACGTTTGATGCCAAGCATCGTCGACGGAGATGCCGTCAATGTGCTCAAGGTCGACATGAAAGAGTCGACAAATGGCTGAGAGGATGACGCGCAAAAGTCCACGGCTTTGACTTTGGGGAGATCGAAGAAAATCTTCCGAAGAACATCTTGATCGATGTCATCATCCAGATTCTCCTGCAAGAGGACCTCTTGGATCGCAGGTGTCAGATCCAGGCATCTCAGCAAGGTCTTGGAGGTGAGATTCTGGATCTCCGAATTAGACTGCCGAGAGCGACCGAGTCCTACCGAGGTGAAATGTGATAGATCTAACCTCCTCACAAGGGAACCCCGACCAGGATATTCAGATAGATGGGTCAGAAATTTGGAGAAGATCGTTGAATGCGGGACCGTGATTTGTCTGTATAGTGTGTTGATAGTCGCCACATGTAGGGTCTTGGAGGTTAAGAGGCAGTGAATGAGGTCGACATTGCGAGGGGCGTAGCCAGACGGAGGAAGGTCGATTGCCAGCTGAGCAATGATTTCATCTGTTAAAGATCAGAAACATGTCGACATCTCCGCCGGAAGAGGTTACTCACCTAAAACCTCGACTGGGAGCCTCTCCAACGGTGCTTCTCCAGGACCAAAATGTTTTTCAACCTCGACAGGCCTAGCTGCTTGAGGCCGCGGAAATTCCAAATCCCAACCCGAGAGCTCTGAGATTCCAGTCCTCAAAGCCGTGTAGCTCTTTGCCCTTCGGCTGAGTTTACGTCCCACGGGTTGAAGTTTGACGCCTCTGCCGCAACGGCAGCAACACTCGCAGGCACCTGCCTCAACAGGACTGGCGCCATCGACAACAGTTTCATGTGGTGGAGTGACTGACGCGTTGACTGACTCCAGGAAGGACTGTGCTATGCCTGACCTCATGTTGTATGATCAGTATGGTGTTTTTATGTAACAGCTTTAGGTAATATGTGTAATAGTATGTAGGATCTGGAGAGGGGCCGATGGAGTTCCTAGCTTACCACTATTATCCTCCTCGACGCATGTCGAAAAGGAATTCTTTATGCTACTGCTTTGACCTTGCCCCAAGGCCGGGCGCTCTGTGCATTGGATCGAGGATTTGGCGCGCTTGTCGGATGTGGAAACGCTCGAGGCGTGCAGGTAGATAGGAGGCTCATGCGCGAGATGGAAGGCTGGGGTAAAAGCTGGGGATGTGAGGCGGCGATTAGTGAGTCTGGGGAAATCGGAGGCTCTGTAGCGCTCAGGGTGGGATGATGATGTAGGCGCTGTCTCGCGGTAGAAGGATTGGCTGCAGGTCATTTAGCAGGAAATTCCTGATTCCGATACAGCTCAACTGCCGCTCCGATTGCAGACGAGATCTCTGAGATGGGGTGCGACGTGGATCAGAAGATAGAGACCGTCTGATTATGAGGGAAGTATGGGCAAGCAACAACAGGCGCAAGGTATGTAACTGTGGATTTATCACTGTAGAGGATCAAGGGAAATTTGCTGATTGACGGCTTATATCCTCCACCATTACCGTTGTGGTATCAGGGCGGGTATGCAAGGCTTCAGTCGGTACAGCAGGAGGAGGAGAAAGCGAATAAGTTGAGGATAGGCAGTGATTAGGCTGGACTCTTGCACCGTATCCGCCTTGATTGAGCCATTGGCGTTCCATGCTGTCAAAATTTGCCTTTTTGACGTAATGAAGACTCATCCGCTGCGATAGCGACAACACGTGCCGACGAAAGAATTTCAGTAGGCTCTGGGCATTGCAGTGCTGATTTAATTTGTTACTGCCCTGCATTGCTGTTGAGAGTCAACATCGTCGTCGTCGCAATTGGAGCATGGGATGGCAGTGAGGTAGCAAGCAGTGAGGTTCTCTACTACTGTACTTCCGTACACGGACTATAATTCAGCGCAAATTGTGATTCGAGAGGCTAACACCGTAGACCGCCACGACACCCCGCTTCGACAAAATGGGACTAGATACCTCAAGTACAGTATTTTCATTTCCTTAGCAATTCGCACTCTTGAACGAGACATTGGTAGTGGTCATCTATTGCAGATGCTCAGACCCTTTCAGACCCTTTCAGACGTAGATCACCCACCCTGCGGATCGGCCGCAAGGTAGCGGTACGAGTAGATACATAAAGAGCACTGGGAGTCTTAATGCTTGCAAATCTGGGTAAGTCCCGGTGTCGCATTTGACCATAAACGACCAAATCTAAAAATCTTGCATCCCGGTTACTATCAATTCCATAGGCTCGCTTCCTGCTGTCATGCACCATACCCTTGAGCCATTTACCCCAGCTTCCCCATATATATATGTCAGCAAGCTCAACAGGTCGCACCATTCAAAAGCCTGCGATTATTATATCCCCCATCGAACCTTGGTCCTTTCATCATTGAACCTTGCCTCGACGTTTAGGCGCTGGTGTGCCATTCGAGCTCGACACCACTGTCGTTGTTCTTTTCGCTGCTGGCGTTCCGTTCATAGCACCTAGGCCTCGCATTCTTCGGACTTTCGGTCTTTGGTCGTCCACATCTTCCGGTGCGTCTTGTGCATCTTGATATGATGCAAGCGTCTCGGCCCATGCGACGCCTTTACCCTTGGCCTTCGATATTCGAGGCTTCCCACTGGTTACGACCTCTTCGCTTCCTGCTGCTATATCTTGCAGGGCCAACAGAGGCGCCTTCGATTGTCCTTTATTGCGCCTAGTGTTAGCACGTGTGACGATGGCGACTTCCTGAGCTTGTGATTTCTGAAGGACTACAGGATCTGCACCGTCTGCTCTCCGCACAGGAATAAAGCTTGGTGCACCTGGGGGTGTCTTGGATGGCGGAGGAAGACGAGTTCTCGTGCTTCTTCTACACGATGCTGGCTCATTGGCGACCTCATCTTCCACGTCATCAAGATCGGTGATGTCAAGCTTTGGTTTTCCTTGCGGGGTGCAAGGTCGAACAGCGATATCTCTGGGAGAGCTCGTCCTTGACTTTCGTGGTGACCGGTTTCGGCCACTGTGAGGTCCAAGCGCCTTCCGCGGAGATCGTCGTGGAGATTGCTGAGGTACTTTGGCAAGCTCGGATGGTAAGACAAGATCCTTTGCTGCTTTCCTCGCCTGTGATCGATTAAGGAAATCCTGAAGCATACTAGCATCGTCACTGAATCGGGCTCCAGATCGAGTCTTTCTTGTAGGTAGATCTGCTCTTTCAGAGACGGACACCGATTCTCGTTCGACATTGCGGTTTGCATTGGCATTGATTTCGTCTTCGCAAACCACAAGTAAAGCATCTTGGTCCTGCGACGAGCTCCTCAGATCGCTAACATCCGAGCCGTTTGCAATCTTAGTAAAACCCAATACTTTCTCAAGGACTTGAGGCTTAGGCTCAAGCACTGCCTTTTCCATAAAGCCGTCGCTGTCTTGAACAGTGTCCACGTCTTTCGAGTCCGAAAGCTTTTCGCAATTCTCATTACTTGGAAGGTTGGCCTTAAGTAGTTCTTCGCCAGCTTTAGTCATGTCTGACGAGGTGCCATCTGGGGAACCACTTTTTGCTGTCCCTGATTGAACTCGAGCTTGGTGAACGGAGCTCGTACCTTCATTGAAGCTTTGCAAGATCTCTCTCTCCTGCAACGTGTCTCTCTTCTTCAATTGCTTCTTTTGCGGACTCCTAACTTTCCGAGAGCTGCTTCTCCTCTTTGGGCTCTCTTTCCTCCGTAGAGACTCTCTTCTGAGTAGAGTTGTCCCAATCTGTGGGCTTTCTACGTCGGTTGCATCCGCCACCTGGATATTCGCGGGTGTACGGGGACGCCGCGGAGAAATGGCCATGGGTGAAGGGGCGGCCTGGGGTTCTACCTTGGGATCGGGGCTTGGAGCGGTTGAACAGGCATTAGTATTTTCTAAGGCAACTTCAAGTGTGGGCGACATGGTTCTGTTCTGTGATTGGTCTTTCAGGAAGGCGCAAGAGATCTCATTAGGCATTGCGTTGAATACTGGCTGTGTTGATGGATCTCTTGATGGTCGTTGAACTTTAGTATCATCCCACGAAAGGTCTTCCACCCCCTCTAGTGGCGAATCCACTTCTTTCTGAAGTTCAGCTTGTTGTTCATCATTATCGCTGTACGCTCCGTGTTGTGTGGGTGTGATGACATCTTGAACTCCGGACACGCATTCTTCACTTGTAGACTCGTCCACCAAACCGACAGACTGAGTGTCCACATGGATCGAAGCCTCGCCTTCGTCAAGATTCCCCGCAACACTTGATGTATTCTCGTGCTTTTCCCAGTCATGCCCGTTGTCCAGGGTCTGGACATCGTGTAAAGCCTGGCTTACTACGACTGACAACGTCTCCCTCTGGACATCAAGACTGGTCAAGGGTTTGACTACCGCATCTTCGGTTTCTACAGACTTGGGATCACGACGTGGCTGGGTATCTTTTAGGCTCCAGGGGATTGCGTGTTTCCCTGCAGAGAACATGTCAGCTTTTTACTCCTGAAGTAGACTGTGTAATGGTAGACAACTTTTGGGAGTTCCCGCGTTCCCGTTGTGTAATGTTGGGAAGTATCTGGCAGCCTTTTGGTCTTTCGTATCTCCCTTAAAGTCAGGTGCGTTCTTCAGTCGTAAACGTTTGACTGGTCTCGGCGTATTCGTGGACATCTGACCCAATGGACTACGAGGATGTATGTCGTCTCCATTGTTTGTACCCGTGTGCGGTTGGCCTAGTGCATCTTTTGGCCGAGCTTCTGGCCGCTTCCACACTTTGCGACCTTTGTGACGAGCAGCCTGGGGAGACTTAGGGGCGCGTTCCCATCCTCGTGGCCGTCGACTGGGTATGTTTTGATGGAAGGCAAACGTGTCCTCATTCGGTTGCCTGCACAATGTTAGTAATAAATAGCAATATTCCAATCTCTGTGTGCTTTGTGATGTGGAAGGAAGGGACGACCTACCATGTGGAAAGGTCGGATGTGCCCACCATATTCCAAGACTGGGCACTGGTAAAGGAAGCTCTTCAATGCATACCCAGTCAAGAACATAGATTCACACCTTTACCGTCTATGCTATATGCGTATTGACTGCGTGAAAGTGCTTTTCTCCTTGAGCTGGAAAGTCACGGATCGAAAAGTAAACAATGGGAAAATGCTAGAGGCTTGGCGCCAAGCCCTGAGGACACTTGCCGGAGGCTTGCCGCTTTACCGACCTTTTATCTTCTGTTTCATTTTCCTAGTTTGGTCTACTCCGGCTGTATCTTCGATTTCCCCCTTTCCCCTTCCCAAACTTTCTATGCCTATGACAGACCGAAAATAGGCTAACAATTCTTGTGATAAAAAACCAATACGCTGGCCGTAGACCTATGTGGCCCCTTATATGTACAAAACGCCACCCTCAGATCCTCTGTCTCTCCTGCGATTACGTCCGCGACGGCAGCGGCGATAACAGCGGTGAGGGGGGAAGATCCGATGAATGTGGGTGACTATCCTCTTTGCGCTGTAAGTATTCTGTAACTCCCTCTGACACCAAGTTCCTATGGCGTTCTGCAAATTGGGTGCGTTTTGCACCTTAAATACATACCACGGCTGACACTATTCATCTTTCTTAGCAACAATGCCCCCGCCCAGTCCTCGTACAGTCCGAATGCGGCACTCTCGCTAATCGCACCTGCGTTTGTCAGACTTCTGATTTCAATGCGCTAGATGGGCAGTGCGAGTTGGCGAATTGTTCGGCGACGGATCTGCAGGGCTAGTTTTTCTCATACTAGCCTTCCTCCTCCTCATCACACCGGTTGCTAACCAAACCTCAGTGAGAACCGCTCTAGCATTCGAGCTCTGTGCCCCTGTTGGCGGGTTCGCGAATTGCACCCAACTAAATCGTAGCTCGAATCAGCCCCGGGGCAATGCGACGGTGAGTACGCCTACAGCGACGCCTTCTACGTTTACGGGCACGGCGGCATGATTGCTGGTGAGTGGAGAAGGTGGAATTTGTTGGGCGGCGCTGGTTGTGCTTGGTGGGCTGCATTGGTGGCTCTGAAGATGAAGAATTGGGGTATATCAGGTTTCGGGCTTAACAGTATTGTGGTAGTGGTTGGCTCTGGGGTATATAAGTTCGCAAAGTAGAAGTCTTTGTGACAAAGCAAGCTAGAGAGGGCTGCCAAATTTACTCGGCCACATCACAAAAATGTGCCATTTGTCCCTTCATTTATTTTGGAATGAACAGAACGCACCCCCCAAACTCTATCTTTTGAAGCTATATACAAAACGACTTGGTGGAGTTTGTGGAGCTCATAGAAAAGAGGGGTATCTAATCTAGTAGGCGAAGATAGGCTTGAAGCCTGCTTCAGCGCAAAGACTTTTGCCCTTCGAGGTATACGAATGGGGAGCGTTGCCAATATTTTCTCATTCGTGAATATGCGTATTTGATCAATAGGGTTGAAGCTGTGGCTTTATTGCTAGCAAGACTTGGGTGATTTTCCGTCACGAAACTACCAGGGCTGAATTGCATCTCGCCTTAAAACCTTACCGACATCATGGTCACGCTCCCCTTCAATGACATTCACGGTGAAATCAGCACCAATTGCAGGATCCAGTGCACCCACCTAGACACTATTAGCAGGCTGTAAACGATCGCCCAGCAGGGTATGACGTTACCTTCTGCAGCTGCTCCGGTTGCGCTCCATTCAAATTCGTAGCTAGGAACCCCGGAGAGACGCACCACACCTTGACCCCATCATTCTTCAAAATCCTCGTCCATTCCCGCATCATCATGTTAAGTCCGGTCTTGCTGCTCCGATATGCCGCGATCGGATTCACTACCGCTCCTTTGGGCCACCCTTTGGGTGGACTGGAATTGATGCGTTTCAACGGCTCTGACGATGAGCTCTCCGTCTCCGTCAATGTTGAAGTCCCACTCGTCATAAAGATGAGGCGTGGGTCAGCAGATTTGAGAAGTAAGGGGATGGCGAAGGTGGTCAGGACCTGGGTGCCTGAGACGTTCGTGTCCCAGGAAGCGTTCCAGGCCTCGCGAATGCTCATGTGGCCGGATTGAATTTGGTGATCGTACGCGGCACCGCCGTTATTGACGAGGATGTCGAGGCGGCCATTGCGCTCGGAAATGGTATCGATGGATTTCTTCAGAGAGTCGTCAGATGCAAGGTCGATCTGGGCGGTGCTGAGGGTGGAGGTCGTTGAAGGGTATTGCTTTTTGATCTCGGCAACAGCGGCCTCGCCTTTGGATGGTGTGCGACAGCCGAGGATAATATTATAGCTGGTAGTGGAACGGCAGAGAGACTTGACGATTTCAAGGCCAAGCCCAGTATTAGCGCCAGTTATCAGGATGACTTTCATGATGCTCATATCGAATATCAAGGCATACAATCACAACCCCTAAAACTAACATTGGACATGGAGAGTGTAATATATATAAGAGGTTTCTGGAGATTATAGATAATGTCCGCCTTGGACTACGTCAACCGGAGATAGTGCAGCTAACGATACGGACTTAAGGTACTTAGCCGATGTCATAGTTGAGGTATGAATCTCGTTGAATGATCAATCAATTGATGTTGGATTGTCAATCGAGGCCTTGTACAGTACTACGTCAAAAGTCTGTACCAAGCTAAAAACAACCCCGCCCCAGTATTTCCCCCACTATATCCAATTTACTAACCATTTATAAGGGAGTTTTATATCTTTATATAATAATTAATTAATAATAATATATCAATTCCTTAAAAATAACTTGCGTTTAATACTATATATATTATTTATTTATAATTATAATTATATTTACTTTCCTTTTTGTATTTTTTTAATTATATTAATAAATTTTAAAAAAATAATATTTAAGTTCATTTCAAAAAAAAACAAAATTTTTTAGACTTCTTTATTACCGCTTTTTATTTGTTCGATATTTAACCATATTTCGTATATAAAGTTTTTAAATTGTTTTTAAAAATATTTAATAAGATTGAAATCAAAAGAATAATTTTTTTTTTAAATATTTTCATATTATATTTTCGAAATTATATTTATATTAATTTATAATATATATAAAAATATTATTTTACCTCATAACTTATTTAGAATAAAATTTAAATATATAATTTAATACTTTTCCTTAATTAAATAAATAATTATTCGAATTGTTAACTTTGTTACTTTAAATATTCGCTTTTTAATAAGATTGAATACGTAACCTTTTTTAAGCTAAACTTTTCTTAAGTTCTTATACGAAAATATATAACAATTTAGCTTTGTAATATTAAAAGTACAAACGCTAACCAGGCTTATAACTTGTTAATTATAAGAAATTTCAATTGCTTTATCTATTTAGGGATATAGGCTTATTTTATATATACTATAGATCCTATCTAGGCCTTATAGGTAATAAGGTATTTAATAGAGCTGGTTTGCCCTAAGCATAGTGTTGGAAAGAAATCAGAACAAGAACAATTGACTGGATTTATAATAGTAATAATTGAATTGATAATAAATACAGGATCCGTTAAAATCCTAAATCTATATAATATTAATATTAAATTAATTAAATTAAGATTAGGATCTTATTTACTTTAAATCCCCCTAATAGTTTCCCCGCCGAGAAAGGTCCGTACGTCCTCGAGGATCCTTATAATATAATATTGTTAGGGTAAAGGATAGATTTATCTATTAGAATATTATAAATATCGGAAGTATTATCAGTATAGATTCTGGATCTATAGAGAAAAGAAAGAGGAAATATTTATTATAATAAATTATAATATATAACTAGGATTATATTATTAATATAAATATTATATCTAGATTAAAAAGAAAGCAAAAATATATTAAAATAATAATCAATTATAATAAAAGGAATTATAACTAAGATTATATTATTAATATAAATATTAGATCCAGGTTAAAAAGAAAATAAAGATATATTATAATAATATCGAATAAATATTGAATTTCTGCCTAGCAAAGTTAATTATAGATCAGTCCTTAATATATTATAATTAAAGAGAATTTTGATTAGATCTAGGAAGCGTAAATTCAGAAAATATAATTTAATAAGTTTAATTGAATTTAAGCTCTTTATTATTACCGTAAATTTCAATACCTTTATAAATAAGCGGAACTAATTAATAAAAAACTTCTTAAATTTAATAACATTTATTAAATAAAGCCTGCTGAGAATTGCGTAAAAATATCTATTAAAATATCTGGAATCGAATATTCTATAATATAATCTATAACTCTGGATTATATCTGAATACAAAATAATATTTATTATAATTAATATATAAAACTGATCGAGATTTATAAAGTCTTTCCAAATTTTGCTAAATTCTTAATATATACGAGATAAGCTAAGGTATAAAAATAGGTTAAAAATCTTGCTAAATAGCCCCCTTATATATAATATATTAAGGTTTATATAAATCTTGAAAATAACTATTTTAGAAGTTGAATTGTAAATCTTAATAATAAGGACTTAAGAAACTTTATAAGTTTATATATATATCCTGATAAGGAATTTGGGGAAGTTAAGATCTATAATCCTAATAATATAAATAAGTTTCCTATTAAGAATCTATATATCCTTTTTAATAACTTATTCTATTACTTTAATTCGAAAAAGGATATAGGTTTTCGTTTATCTAATTTCTGTAGCTAGGAGGTATTAAGTACAAAATACCCTGAATCTTGAAAGAGTCTTATATCCTAAGATCTAAATAAAGATAAGTATTTAAATTTAAACAAAGATTAGGGAATTTATTTAATATAACTTTAAGTTGTTACTACAAATTAGAAAGAGAAGAAATAGACTTTGCGGGATTTTGAAATCCAGTAAATAATTGTTTATACTTTTTTTTCAATATATTATATAGGAAAATTAAATTAATATTATCCTTTAAGTTAATTATTATAAAACCTCTCTTTTTAAGATTCTGATTAAGCTAGGTTAATAAAGTATTTTGCTTCTTTTTAAAGGTAATATTTATTAACCTAGATACCTCCTAAATCTTCTTCTTACTTTTAAGCTTATTACTTAAATCTTTTATCTCTTTAAAAGTCCCTTCCAAAGTTATAGCTAGTATATTTATTGAAGTTTTTACTTAAATATAAATTTTGAATATCTTGGAATTTGAATAGAAAAGAAATTGAATAGCCTATTCGTATTTTTATAAATATAATATAAGATTTTCTTTCGAGATTGATATAATAATATCGAATTATAGAGATTTAGATTCCTAAAGCTTATTAATCTTTTTAATAATAAGTATAATTTGGGAAGTAGGCCCCTTTATAACTATAAGTCTTATAAGTTTAGAAATATTGAAAGTTCCTGATCTAATATTATATATATAATCTTATAAGGATTATATAGGAACCTTTATAATTAGAGTATTGATCTCTTCTTAGGCCTAAGTAATAAGGTATACTAAGCCTTATTTCTATAATATTTCTATTAATATTATAATATCTTATTTTAACGGTTCCTGAATTTATATTTATTATATATTATATTATATTAAATCTTGAACTTTTTACTTTAGATTATAAAATTATATTTATTAAATTTTCCTTTTAGGATTTTTAAGATTTTAATTTATAATTAAATCTTTTTCCAATTCCAAGTTATTATTATTTATAATAATCTAATCCTTAGAAGCCTCTAAATACTCCTAAATATTTATTTATAACTTTTTATAACCCTTCTTGTAACAAGGACAAGGTTTATAATATATAAGTTTGATTACTTCGTTATATATCTATTAAAGGTAAATTAGAGTAAAGGATTTAAAAATTATTAAGCCCAAAATATCTATAATATTTGGAGAATCCTTGAAAATAGTATTAAAGATATAATTATTATTATTTATTTAAGCGAAGTCCCTAATTATAATATAATAATTAATATTTTTTATTCCTTTAATTATTATTCGAATATTGCCTAATAATCCCTTTGTTCCTATTATTTAATTAATTCTAAATATTATTTTATAATATTATTTCGGACTATTATTATCCCCCGTATTCCTTTTACTGCTTATTTATAATACCTAAAGTCCTTCTTAAGACTTCTCTTATTAAAAACGAATAAAAATATATTCTGTCGATTAAAGCCTAAGATCTTATTATTTTTCGTAATATATATAATCTAAGTATTATTCAAAAAATAACCTATAAAAGGAATCTATTGAATAATTTGTTCTAGATTTATAAACAAGTAAAATAATACTATTAGAATATTTACGAACTTAAAGAATTTATTTTTTCTTAAATAATTATTACTTTCGGCTTAAATCTTTATAAATATTCCGGGCCTTATTGCCTTCGATATAACGTCAATTTAAATTTTAAATTAGGTATATTAAATAAAATAAGGTTCAAATAAGTAAAGTATATAAAAGTAATCTTGGAGTAAATAATATATATAGAAAATATAAATAATAAGTTATAAAAAGTTAATAAAATAAAATTTGAAAAATATTATTATTAATAAATATAACTTAGTATTTATTAACTTTAGAAAGTTAATAAATAAGCTTTCGGAATTCGAAAGCTATATTTTATTTTATATTTAACTTAATATTATTACTTTAATTATCGATAGGCTTTATTATTAGAGATTTACTTACTTTTTTATAAGAGTTCGTATTCTTATTAGCTTCTTATTTTATATTTTTTAAAATAACTTTAAATTAGCTCTTTTGTATTATATAAATCTCTTTCTTTATATTACGAATTATATATAAGACCCTAACCTTTCTATTTTATTAAATATTAAAGTTGAGAAATTCGGCCTTATTATTTTTTCCTAATATATCAATTAAATAAGGCCTTAATTTTATAACTATCTTATTATTAATATTGTTTTTCTAATTCTAATATTAGTCCTTCTCCGGTTAATCGAGGTTTTATATAGGGATCCGGCTCCTCTAATACTAACTTTAATATAGAAATAAATATTATTAAATAAATATCTTACTTGCTAAGTAATTCTAATTAATAGGTATAATTTCCGATCTTCTTTAAGATCCGGAAAGAGCTTGCTTTCTAATTCGAGAACTTAAAGCTCTTAAAATTTAGAAAATAATACCTTAAATAAACCTTAATAAAAGCGAAACCCCCTTCTTTTAATTATATAAATTAATATTTTATATTATAGATAGATTTTATATTTATATTTGTAAAAATAAAGGCGTTAATTATTTTTTGCTTATATTATATCCTTTAAGCTACCAAATTTATATTAGCTTATATACCGCCTATAATTATAGAAAGACTGTTATTTAACTTAGTTCTATAAACAATCTCGTTTAAAAATTTATTAATAAAGGAATTAGTTAAATTATTTAAAATAAATTTTAATATATTTAGGAATTTATTCCAGGGCTTTTCGGGGTAATTTATAAGATATAAATATAAAATAATTTCGATTATCTAATTCGTCCTCTTTAACTACCTATTAACTTAGGGGTAATAAGCTATTATTATTAAATAGTTAGTTCTTAATTCTTTGAAGATAGCTTTCCAAAGTTAAGATATAAACTTTGGATCTTTATTTAAGATAATTGCTTAAGGAGTTCCCTAATCCGTTATAATATTTAAAAGAGTTTTTGCTTAGTTTTCTATAATCTAAATATCTTTCCTAAGAGTAATAATAACTTTCTTCGAGAGTTTATTTATAATTATAAAAATATAATTAAAACCGTTTGAATCCGGCAAGGCTAAAACAAAGTTAATTATAATTATATAAAATATATAAGGCGGGGTTACGATTAGTTTCAGCTCTTTATATAGACGATATTATTTAATTTAGTTAAGCTAGTAATCCGGGCAATACCGGATATAATATTTAAGATACTTCGAAAAACTACGTATATAATAATTAAATACTACCTTCTTATATACCCTATAGAAGCCTATATAGCTATATTTATTATATATTAAACAGAAAATACTTTATATTTGGGATTCGGAGATATAAAGTCTTTCCTGTCAATCTATTATATTTACGAAATAAATTAGATTTTTTCTTATAATAAATCTCCCTGTTTCTTTAGTTTTAACAGAATTCTCTATTAAATTATCTGGATTTTTATAAGGATTATAAATCCGAAGTTCTAAATTTAAAATATTAAGATTTTAGTTCTTTAAAGTATTTATATTCTAATTTAATAAGGCTAGGATCCTTACTTACTTCTTATTATATTTATAACCTTCTTTGAAAAGATATTTGAATTTAGAGCTAATCTTGATCAGAGATAAATAATAAATTAATATATTATTAAGAATTCCTTCTATCTCTTTATCTCGGGGCGGCTTATATTTTTATATAAATTTTAATAAAGTATTTAGTATTATATTTTTCTTTCTTTCTTTCTAGCAGACTTTTAAATTGAATTACGAAATATATTAGGAAGCTTAGATCAATCTCAAATTTAACTTATTAATAAAAGTTGAAAATAATATTATTTGATTAGTTATATTAATTATAAATAAATAATCTATATAAATAATAATCTTAAATATTTGAAATAATATATAATAAATTTTCTTTAAAATCTAGACTAATCTTACTATTTCCAATTCCGTCGGTTAATATTTTATTTTAGCTACGTTAAGGAGTTTGGAAAGAAATATAATTAATTTAATATTAATATAGAAATATTAATAATTTTTAAAATCTCCTTTAACGTAATAAATTATTATACTTATTTTCTATTATTTAGATAAATTTAGATCGATATATAGCTACCGATCCAGGTTATAATATACGAAACAGGTTTCTGAAGTTAACGTATTTTAAAGCAAATTAAATAATTCTAGTTCTATTTCTATTAGATTATAGACAACCTTCTTTGCGAAAGTCTTTTGTATATATTTACCCTTGGCTAGAGACTTCCTTATAAGCTCTATTTTCCTCTTTTAAAGTAGTTCTATAATCTATATAAATTATCTAATATTATTTCTTAATCAATTTGCTTTCCCTATATATAGTTCTAAAGACTTTATAAAGTTAGGGAATTTGAATTGCTTAATAGCTTTTACTCTTTCTTTTATAATAACGAAACCGAATACGTTTACTTTCTAACTTAAGAGGATTATAAATAAGTATCTTAAATAAGATTTCTTAGGTTCTAGAGTAATTTTGAAATTAGAAAAAAGATTAAAAATAATCTTAAAATATTTAAAATAATCCTCGAATAATTTAGAGAAAATTATAATATTATTAATATAATAATAAGCAAATTAACAATATACCCTAAGGAATTTATCTATTTTCTTTTATATATAAGAAATTGATCCCTTATATTCTATTAAAGTTATATTATAGTTTTCTACCCCTTAATACAAGATTATAGTAAATTTATAACGATCTTCTTTTTTAATAAAAAAAAGGTAAAACTAGCTATTATAATTTATTATTATAAGATAGGAATATTCTTAAAGAGCTAAAATAATATCCTCTTAAAAAAGTAATAAATAATTATTTATAATTATTATCTTATTAAGGTTATAAATATCGATAACGACTCTGCCCTTTCTCTAAGGAATCTTTTCTAGCCCGATATAGACTGTTTTTTATATAATAAATATTAAGAAAGTAAACGGGGTTACTTTCCTAAATCAAGTTATTTTTCCTTAATTATATATTTTACTAAACTTCTTATTTATTAAAGCTTTTATATTTGCCTTTAAAGGGTAAATCTTGTTCCCTAATTTAGCTTCCGAGGATTGCTAATTCGTAATAAGTAGAATTATTAATTATTCGGGTTTTAGCAAATCGATTATATCTCCTATATCTTCTTAGATCCTTGGAAATTTATCAATAACCGCTTTTATTAAAGCTATCTGCTCTTGATTATTATAGATTGCTATTTTATTCTCGTACTTCGTCTCGAAAGCAAGATTAATAGTTAATTTCATAAAGAGGGATTTATTCTTTCGAAAGTAAAAATAAATATTAAAAAAATATTAAATAAATTAAGATTTTATTATAAATAAATAGTTTTTGATATTAATAAAATAGCTCTCTTTAATATTATATTCGAATATAGTTCTAATTCGCTAGTTCTTTCCGATAACTATAATACTATTTTTCTTATTCTATATCGTAATAAAGCTAATTTCTATATTTATAAAATATATATAAGCTCTATTAATTTGCGGTTTAAATATAAAATTTTATTCTAGCAATCCTTTCTTGTCCTTTAGAGTAATATTAATTTATATAATAGCAAATAAGGGTATTATTTGCTTCTTATCTGCCCGAACTGCTCGCCGTACTCTAATATTATCTTTAATTATTATTTAAATAAGGATCTCAATATTCTTATAAAAATCAAAAATAATTTTGATATTAAAAATATTAATTATATATTACTTAGGTCCTAGAATATCTATATTAATAAGAATATTAACCTTTAAATTATTAATAACGTAAAGAATTCTTATAAATTTAATAATTATATCTCTCCCTTACAAGGTCTTTCCTTTAATAAAAAATAATATTAAAACGAAGTTTAAAGTAATATACTAATTATTATCTATATCTCTAAGTATAATCTAATTCTTATAGATTTAAATCTCGAGATTTGGATAATATCGTTTTAAGAAAAATTGATTTTTAAAGCTTATATTATAATTTATATTTATATAAGCAGGTTCTCTTAACCTCTCGAGATTAAAAGCGTATTATATAATTAAATAATATTATATATAAAAAGATATTCTATTCTATAATATAGGCGGAGTTATAAAGATAATTAAATAAGGCGAATCCTATTCGAGTTTACTTCCTAATTCCTTTGATAATTTTGGAATTATTAAATCTAATTTTGGATCTAGATCCTAAATCTTTTTATTTTATATCTGCTTCTTATAATATATCTTTAGGTAAGTATATAGATAATTATTAGATATAAAATTCTTATTATATTTTTAATATATAACTTCTTTGTTCAGGATCTTATTAGATAAAATATAATAAAATATAATAAAAAAATTAATATTAATCTTTTTTCCCTTTATAATTTAATCCTTATTCTCCGGGATATTTTGGAAATTCTTATTATTCTTTTTATAGGAATTACTAGATTCCTAAAGAATATTCCTAGATAAATAATCTTGGGTACCGAAATATATTATTTTATTATAATAAGCTTCTTATAGATAATCGTTAAATTATACTTTGCTATAATAGGCTTATTAGGGTATTTAATTCCCTAAATAAAAATTCCTATTCGGCCCGGATCTTTGATATTTATTATATCCTCGAAACCTATTATTACCTTAATTATATCCAGTATTCGATTAATATTTATTATTATTCGGGTATCTTCTATTAGCAAATCTCTAATTATTATATACTTAATTCTTATAACGGTTATATAAGCGCTAGTTTGGTTATATATTTATAGCGGTAATTAGCAAAGGCTATTTCGGGGCTTCTATTTCTTTTCTTTGCCCTTATAAGGTATTGTTTGGTTAAGGTAATCCGGGTAAAACTAAATTTATAAGAAGAGGGTTTAGGTAAAATTAAGCCTAGAACTGCTAATCCAGATTTATATAAGTATTTAGGCTTAATAACGGGGGGTAAAAAGGATAAGGAATTATTATATAATTTAAATTAATAAGTCTAAGCTTATAGAAATAAGTTTCGAAGGCTCGAGGTCTTATAAATAAAAATCGCTTAAAAGGTTTTTGCTATTAACGAAATTAATATTTACTTTACTTCGGAGAAGGATTCTTATTCTATTCCTTTTAATAATCCCGATCTTATTATTATTTATAATCCCGATCTTGATTATAACTTCTTCGAACTTCCTTTATATTATTTTCCTAATCTAATATTATTTAGTTTTATATTTTTTTTTATATATTTAATTCTTTAATAAAGTTTCTTAATATAATTTAAATTATAAATAAAATTACTATTTTTTGCAATTCTATATTTAAATAATTCTAAGCTTATATATATTAGGTATATTTATCGCTTATACCTGCTTAGTTCGTATATTTCGCGATATTTTAAATATAAGAAGCCGGATCCTGTTAAATATTTATATTTATTATTATAAAAGCTTTGCTATTTAACTTAATCAATATTAAAAATATTAAGATTTTAAAATATTCCTATAGCTATGTCAGAGTACAATTTAATTTATTTTCTAATTATATTAAAATATCTTTCTTATTTTAAGATAAGGTATTCAACTATTATATTAACGTAGATCCTCTAAAATATATTAAGAGGTTATTTTTTACTAAGGCTTTCCCTTTTATTTATCCGAAATCTTATATCCTTTAATAAAAGGTATAAACCTTATAATAGATAATCTCTTTACTTCTAAATACGATATCTCCTATCCTATAGGAGTCTTTAAGATCTAGATAAAAGAAACCTAACTTAAAGGTATTAAACTTCTTAAATCCTCTTTCTATTAAGGTTCTATTTTCTTCGATAAGGTTTATAAGACTTAATAGTCCGGTAGGTCCCGGAGGCCCTTAAGGAAGATATTATAAAAATTAATTTATAATATAGTTAAAAGCTTCTTTTATAGCTTTTATAATTTGATCTGAGATATCAGGTTATAAATTTGATTTAAAGAATCCTAATCCTTATTACCGAATTTAATTATTATTTATTCTTTAAGATTTATCTCTTGAAGTTCGTTATATTCGTAATAATCCTATTTGACTAAATAACCCTAATCCTAATTATTCCGCTATATAGATTCGTACTAGATCTGAATCCTAAGAGGATAATAATAAAAATAAGAATATTATTAATAATATTCTAGATTTCCTTTTCGAAGAAGGAAAATATATAAATTCTGAACTTAAGATTCTCCCTAATAAGGTTATTAAATTAATAAAATTAGGTTATAGAATTATTACTCCGGATCCTGCTTCTTCTTTTTTTAATCTTATATTAACTAATTTTAATATCGAGATTATTAATAAACTTTTCTATATTTCTGTTTAGCTAATATACTAGTTTAAAAGCAGAAAGTCTAAGATCCTTTTCTTAAATTCAATTATTATTATCTTAATTAAACTTAAGGTTCCTTCTCTATTATTTTATAATAAAAGATATATTATTAATATTTCAGGTATTAGTTCAGGATCCGATATATTGGCTATTATCGAAAGGCTCTAAGAACAGCCTTTTCGAATATATAATTTAACCTTTTTAAGGACTTTCTTTAGAGGTTTATAGTTTTTAGTAATAAGATCGATTATAAGCCTAAAGTAAATTATAAAATAAGTATAATAAATTTTTAATTTCTTATCCTTAAAAGCCCGAAATTCGAAAGCGAATATTAATATAAATAATTTGAATAATAGCTTTTCGAGCTTAAGAGTCGGTTGCTAAGTTATTATAAAGACTTTATATATTTGATAAGGAAAAAAGATCCCGGATCCTAAATAGCTTCCTAATAAATTAATTATACTGGAAGTATTAATATTATATAGATTAAAAATATATTCAGGTATTAATATAGACTAATATTTGCCTAAGACTAGACTGGTTTGGTAGTTATTAGACCTCCTATTATTATTATTTGTTAGAAAGAAATCAGAACAAGAACAATTAACTGGATTTATAATAATAATAATTAAATTGATAATAAATACAGGATCCATTAAGATCCTAAATCTATACAATACTAATATTAAGCTAACTGGATTGGGATTAGGATCCTATCTACCCCAAATCCCCCCAACACATAGCCTTTGTTGTTCGGCATATAGCCCGGCTGATAGTGATCTAGGATTGCCATGCGCTAGACCTGATTTGGTTTAGTGCTGCTGGAGAGATTGTCCCAATTATTCTCCAATACCTGATATGTGGCAGTTGAAGCACCAATCTAGTTGATTGGCCAATCAATATACGTTGGATTGCTAATTCAACTGATAATTGGCTATTTAATATATTAATATAGGTAATTGGCCAATTACTTAGTTAATAGCCTAATTACTTATAATAATATATTAAATAGTTATTTAATAGAAGCTGTTTTTCCTTTAATATTAGCTTATATATAATATAATATTAATAAAGGTTTAATATAATATTTATTATACCCCCCTAAATAGTTATAATATTACTATTATAAAATACTTAAAATAATATATATTAAAAAAAAAAATTGTAATAGAGAATTTTTCCCTTTTTTATAATCGCCTTATAATAATTACTTCTTTTATTAAATTTGTATTATATTACTATCAAAAATCGATAAAATAACTAATTATTTTAGGATATTCTTAGATCCAAAACCCGGATTTCTTTAAAGTAGCTAGGTCGGTATATTAAATATATAAAATAAAAGTAGCAAATTATTAATATATTTATTTCTATATTTAATAAGTATCTATTTAAAGTTTATAAAATAATATTTAATATTCTATTAAATAATTAATTATATAAATAATTAATAATAATATTAATAATAGATTAAACTAATAATATTCAATTATTTATTATTATTAGTTAAAATATATAAAATCTATTTATAGTAATAATTATATATTCAAAAGATTTTATAACTAGTTCGATATTAATTAAATATATATAAATAAAAGGTAAATATTTATTAAAGGTATATTATAATTATATTATTATCGTTATTAATTAGAAATTGGAAAATTGAAAAATATAAATTTTTTAAAAATTTCGAAAAATACCTTTAATATCAAAGGCCGTTAATACTTTCCCTTATATTATCTCTTACCTCCGTATTACTCTGATCGATATCTATTATAATATAAATTTTAAATTTTAACCCTTTAACTTTATTCCTATATAGAATATTAATATTATAATAAAAGAAAATATATTATTTTCTAATTTTTCCGTAAATATACCGTTTGCTATAAAGGAACTTTTTATATTAATAAGAAACTTTTAATATTTTTACTTATAACTCTTTTTAAATAGTTTTTTTTAAAGAGATTTTTATCGGATTATTAAGGATTTTAATTATTTTAATTAATATTATCGAAATCAATATAATATTTTTTATAGAATATTTGCGGTTAATAATATTATATTATATTTATAACTTATAAATATATCGATAATAATTAAAAATATAAATATAAATTATTTTATTATTTATAATAAAAGCTTTTTTTCTCTTTTTTAATAGAATTTTGATAATATAATCAAAATAGAATTTCTAGGCTACTATTTTAATATAAATATTATACTTTTCTCGCTGCCGAACGCAGGTAATAACGAAACGTTTATAAGCCTTTAATATATATAAATTAATACCTAGAGGTAATAGAGGAAAAGGGGTTAAAGGAAAATAAAGTAAAAAAGGAAAAAAAATATATATAAAAGAACTTGAAATTTATAATTAATTAATATTTTTAAAAAAAATAAAAGAAATATTTATAAAGGCTATCGGAACTAGTATATTATTAATTATAAATAATATTAACGATATTATAGGCTAAAATAATTAGGAGGAAAAAGATATTTGCTTTTTAAGTTATTTACCTTTAACTTTATTATTAAATACCTTTTTTATTTATAATAAATTATATCGTTCTTTAATATAAATAAGAAAGTTAATAATATCTCGGCTTATATTATAACTAAAATATCGTTAATTAAAAATAAATTATTCGAGTTCTAGTCTTAATCTTTATTATATTTTTATTAATATTAATAAAATAAATATATAGAATTTAGGGACGTTAAAAGAGATATTTAAAGTATTTTATATATTAATATTTAAATTAATAAAAACTTTATTATTATTAAGTTCCTTATTTTTATTTATTAATATAACTATTTTTTATTTTTTAAAATCAAATTAAATCTCGTTATTAATAATAAAAGAACGGCCGAAATAGATTTAATAAAGAAGTATTTATATTAAAATATATTTAATAAGATTATATATTATACAAATTTTAATTAATTTAAAAACTTAATAAAATATTTAATTAATATTTATTTAATTATTAATATAGTTTTTTATTATATTATTTGCTTTTTTAATAACTTTTTATATTTAAAGATATTTTAGATTATTATTAATAATATAAATTTTATAATAATATAAAAGATAGAACAAAGCCCCTTTAAACTCGGTATTATTATTAAATTAAAGGATTTTAATAAGGTTATAAACTATAAAGAAAATAGCGAGATTATTATAAATATTAAATAATTCTTTAATAATAAGAGATTAGAAAAATATATATTTAAAAAAATAATTTTATATATATTTAATAATTAATTAAAAACGAAATATAAGAGAAAAGTTTTTAGATAAATAAGAGTAATATTAATTCGCTATTAAATTTTGATATAAAATTAATATTATTCTTACTTATTTATAAATTATCCTTATAACTATATATTTTAAACTACTTAAATCTATAATTACTTAAATTTAGGATTAATATATAAAGGATAATTTATAAATTATTTTATTATAATATTATTTTTTGATAATAAAGCTATTAAAATCTAATATTATTATAGATTTTTCTTTAAAATATTAAAATAATATCAAATATTTTATAAAGGGAAATATTTACAATTATTATTATAATCTATTCATATTTATTATAAGGGTTATCTTATATATTAACAAGATTTATCTAACCTTATTAATTTAAATTGGATAATTAGATTATTAATAATAATAATTTAATATACCGAAGATTATTAGCTTAATAATATTAACAAAGTTCTATAAAAAAATTAAGTTTTTATTAAATAATATTATAAAAGAAATATTAAATTTTTAGCTAGGTCTTATTATATCCTGTATAATAAAAACAAAAATATATTCGTTTAATAAAATCGTAAATAGTTAATAGAATAATAATATATTTAATTTAAAAAATAATATCTTTGTTTATTATTAGCTTCCGAAAGATATATTTATCTCTATTAAATATAAACTTATTTAAGGCCTTAAATTTATTATTATTTTTTTTCTTATTTAAAGGTATATTATTAAAATATTATAGTTAATATTTATAGGCGTAATATTATTCATATAAAAGATAAAAGGGGTTCTTATTCTCAGCTTTGTTCTTTAAGAAATTTATAAATTATCTCTTTATTAAAGAGAAAGGGTCCTTATTAAATATAAAAGCTTTAACTATAATATTGCCGGCAGGAAACTTAATAAGGAATTAAATAAATAAAAATAAAAAAAAGACGGAGATATAAAATAATATTAATATTTTAAAAATTTTAATATTAAAATAATAATATTAAGATTTTTAATATTAAATATATTAAATATTTTGGAGAAAAAAAAAGTAAAAATCTTAAAAATATTATAAAAAGTTATAGGATTTAACTAATAGCGCTCTTAATTGCTAAATATATATTATAATATATTATATTTATAATATAAATAATAAGATAAATATATTTTATTAATCGAGAAGGTTAAGAGAAAATTTTAAAGATAATACCTTAATACTGCAAGGCTAGGGCCTAATATTTTATAATTAAGGTAATAATATATTATTGCGAATATAGTTAGCAATTGGAGTATCAACTAGCTTTATTACCTATTTAGGATAATATAATTGAATAACCAGTTTAGTCAGTTGATTAGTAGATCAGCAGGATTGGTGCGTCAACTGCCACAGATAAAGTGGAGAATAGGTGGTGTGATGGTGTTGTTTTGGTGGCATGATTAAGGGTCCAAATGACTCTAGAGAAAGCAAAAAGGGGGAAACGGGCTGAAAAGGGAAAATAGGGGCAATGACAGCTTACAAACGAGATTCATGCGTCAACCACAACACCGACATGAGTATTTGGGCGATTCCTCAGACTGCAAAGTTCCCCCACTGCAAAGCTTCCACAGGCATTTGGTACGCAGCATGTCAAAATCAGGCGGCATTGTGGGGGGTACAAGTCTCCCACAACAAATAAGCAAGAAGGACTCTCAGCTGTGTTTCAGGCTTTCTTTCTCCCTCTCCTCCTAAGTCATGGAATCGTTGCTCCGTCTCCTGCCCCTGGGCACCATCAAAGTCGTGATCCAGCCCCAGAAACCGGCTGCTCCTACGCAATTCACTTCTTCACAATTCACTTCTTCACAATTCGCTTCTTCGCAATTCGCTTCTGCTCGGCCGAAGATCCTTGGAGATTCTACCCCAGAGCGACCCATACCATCACGAGCGAGCACTTTCGTTGCAGGCCTTGGACCGAGACTCGCAGGAAAGTTTCTATTGCTCTTTCTGTAACCGGCTCCACATTCTTTCGCGAGGGCACGGACATCGGCTGGGCGTCGAGCAAATGTGCAGACGAGTATCTGACAGTCGGTGCCCCAGTGCCGATGGCACTTACAATTACGGGACTACCACTACGTATCATGGTGGATTCAAGTTCGAGCAAATCCAAATGGGTATGAAGTTATATCGCTGCGGCCTTCTATCTGACCCAAAGGCCTACTTGACACGCTTAGCCTTTCTTCAACCTACCCGTGGCTCTATGACTCATTACCCAACCAACAAGGGTCTGTATTTCTTCGAGCCACGATTTGTAAAGGGTCAAATATCAGTGCCTGCTCAGTCTTGGATTCTATGAAGGGCAGCGCTTCATGATGCTTTATATACATTACATGAGGGCCTGTGAACATCTGGATGGAAACTCACACCGCGACAATCCGTATATCATGGTCTTCAAATGCCAATTAGAACACCTTGTCGAAAAGCAAGAGTCATGCCAAAGATGCCGTAGGCTGATAGGCTGTCGCTATTGTCCTACCGAAGTATATGTGGAAGCAAAGCATCTCAATGGAGGTTACAATGGTGGGTTTCTAATTGTCACCAAGTGGCAAGCTCTTGGTTACGGGCTGTCCCCCTTAGAAGCGCATTGGAAAAGCCATCTCGATTGTCCTGCTACTCTATGGCCATACCCTCCAGATTGTGAGCGTGGAAGTACTCGGGCTAGCTACGAAGATCAGCCTGGAATCAAATTTGACTCTCTTCTTAAAGTGGCTCAGGCATGGAAATTGTGGAACGGAAGAGTCTAGCTGAGAAAAGTGGGCGATTTCGAACAATAGGGCAATCGAAACATAGATGGGCATCATCGACTTCATCCATGACTGCTTTTGGATAAGGAGACCGTAGTCCTGTGGCAGTCTTCCCTTCCCGAGTGCATCGACCCCGTACATTAGCCTCTTCCCTTGTATCTTGACCACAAAATATACTGTCCTGGAGGGTCAAGAGCCAGTAGCATCTTCATCTCTCCCGGCCTCCGGAACCTGGTATGTTTTTCACCGAGGGCGGTCGAAAGACCCAAGTGACTCCAAGATGGAAAAGGTCCAGAGGCGGATCTGCGCTGGAATTGAAAACTCCCATACTTCACCTCTCGAGCCTTGGTTCTAAGGGCCCTGGATGCTTGAGATTCGGCACGTTTCCAAGGGAAAACGGTTCCTCGTAGAGACATGTGACCCTAACCTAGAGAGTCCTCTGCGGCCATCGTCCCTCGGACCCCCCGCTCGTAAAGCAGCACCCACCCCACACCAAAAGCGGCAATCCCCCCCAATTCGACCATCTCAGCCCAATGCAATTCCCTACCAATCCCCCCAAACCGCAACTCCAGTGAACCTCCCATCATCATCAACTCTCCCCACCAACAATGCAAACCCAATAACCCCCCCCAAATATCCCCCTCCACCCATCGCCCCCCGTGGGCCCAG
>JAABUQ010003810.1_pt1 | contig 26793 bp, 27 predicted proteins | sample 5560001 | NCBI WGS metagenome assembly JAABUQ01 (sample SAMN10711888, study PRJNA513371) | rock metagenome | isolation source: Antarctica rocks | place: Antarctica: Victoria Land, Finger Mt nord | collected 2015-12-18 | reverse complement strand
TTGATGGTACCACTCCTTTTCATGGTCCCTCCTTGTGTCCTTGATGAACACGAGGATAGGGCTTGTCGAGGAGTGGGTCAATTTTGAGCGTTACTTCTGGTCTAATTGTAAGCCGTTATTAATACTTCTCTTCGTCGCATTGCTTGAGTCCCCACGTCTTTGCGTAGAATGAGCGTGCGGCTTGCATTTCTGGTTCTGGCATTTGGAGTGCAAGAATTTGCAATCGAGTAACCGTAATCACGGGCGAACCTCCTCTCAAAAAAAGCCTTTAGAGGCTAACGCGCTCTTACCGGGTTGCGAAGCGAACCCAGTAGTTCGACATTGGCAATCATTTCGTCGCCATCCCACAATTGCTCATTTCTCGCCGTTCCCACGCCAGCGGGCGTTCCGGTGGCAATGACATCACCTGGTTCAAGCGTCATATACGTACTTGCAGCTGCGACGAGTTCCATAACGCTGAAAATCATCTGATTGGTACTGGAATTCTGCTTGACAACCCCGTTTACCGAGAGCTGGATGTCAGGAGCCATTATTCTGCTTTCCCTGTTTTTGAAGAGGTTTTTGTGGAGAAAAATCTTCTTTTCTCGTTCCTCTAGCCTAGAATGGCTACGTTCCTCTTCCGAGTTTCTGTTCCTAGCAGCCGCAAGCCCCAATATACTTACAAATAATAAATATTTTAATTCGTAATATTGACAGTCAAAAATTTTTATGTTAAAGTATTTTATACAAGCTATTTAACGTTTCGTCAAGTCTCTGAATTGTAGCGCGGAAGAAAGAAGCCTTGTTTTACAAGAATGCGCAACGCATTCTAGGCTTACCATAATGTGTTCCTGCTTCCTCTGTTCAAAGGAGAGCATGGTGTTTTGTTCCATCATTCTATTCGGTACAAAACCGGAAGGAGACTGCAATGCTGGGAAATATTGGAGTGATGCTCCACACGGGTGATTTATCTATAGATGAGATTGTGCGCTTCGCCAAAACTGCTGAGTCTCTTGGCTATGAAGGCTTCTGGATAACTGAGGAATCGGGGAAAGAAGCATTTTCCATCCTGGGTGTGCTCGCTCGAGAGACGGAACGCATCAACCTCGGAACCAGTATTGTAAATTTCTACTCTCGCACTCCGATGTTACTTGCTATGGGTGCGAGCACGATTTATCGCATGAGTAACGGACGCTTTAAGCATTATGGTCTTGGAAGTGGTGGTATTGGTTTCATGGAGCAAGGACATGGCATCAAAATGGAACGCCCTCTCGCTCGTGCCAAAGAAGTCCTTGATATTGTACGGGGCTACCTGACCAGCGAGCGGTTCTCGTATGAAGGACAATGGTTTAACCCCAAAAACTTTCACTTGCGCGAGGGGCCGCTGCCCGAACCCATACCGCTCTATATCTCCGCGCTGGGACCAAAGATGGTAAGTCTCGCGGCACGCATGGCCGATGGTTTGATCACCAACTGGCTGACCGAGGAGTCCTATGAGATGTACTATGACATCATTAAAAAAGAGGCCGAGTCTGTTGGACGCGATCCCAAGAGTGTCAAGCTCTTGAGTTTGACCATGATCGCAGGCGAAGATGATGCGAGCGTGGAGGCCATGCGCCGTGGTCTCGCCTTCTACTTCGCTTCTCCCCATTATCATCCCATCGCCGAGGTCTCTGGCTATGGAAAAGAGGCCAAAGAGATTCAGGCTGTCTGGCAGACGCGCGATTATGTAGCCGCCAGTCGTCTCGTGACGGATGCGATTGTGGAGAAGTTCGCAGTTATGGGTTCACCAGAGCAACGCGCGAAGAAACTGCGCTGGATGATGGATTTGGGTGTCTATCCCATCATGTATCCCATCATGCGTCACGGTCACACGGTCGAGGACCACTTCCTGGTGGCTGAACTGACCGCGAAGTACCTTGGTCAGCCAAGTGCACAGGCAACAAAGGAGGAGGAATCCTTATTCCACCCTGAAACGAGGCTATCGCCTCTACCTGACGGTCAGCAGGGCGGAAAGGAGGTTCAGCATGACCACGCTTGAAGGCGTTGTCCCATTTCCTCCTGAATTCGCTGCTCACTATCGCGAGAAGGGCTACTGGGAAGACCATACAATGGCACACTTTTTCGATGAGATCGTCGCGAAGTCACCAGAGCGTGTTGCGTTCCTCGCCGATGATGAGCGTGTCACCTATCGGCAGCTGGCTCAAAAAGTGGAGCACCTGGCACTGCATTTGCTCAAGCTTGGCATACAACCACTGGATCACTTTGTGATGCAACTGCCTAATAGTCCTGAATTTGTGTATCTCTACTTCGCATTACAGCAGGTCGGAGCTGTTCCAGTGATGGCAATGTCATCTCATCGCTACAGCGAGATCAACCAGTTTGTCGAGCTGAGTCAAGCCGTCGGATACGCTATTCCCGAACGCGTTGGCGACTTTGCCTTCGCGGAACTGGCCGAGCGGATTCGCCGCGAACATCCTTCCCTGCGTTGGATTTTCGTGGCGGGTGCCGCGTCTCTACCCGGCTCCATTTCTCTTCCTGACCTCTTGCAGGCAGAAAGTGGACTTGCGCCAGAGCGACTGACCGAACTCGCGATTGACCCGACCGAGCCTGCCTTGTTTCAACTATCCGGTGGGACCACGGGCATCCCGAAACTCATTCCGCGCACGCACAATGACTACATTTACAATACGAAGGCCGCCGTAGCGTTCAACGATGTTCGGCCCGATGACTCGTTGCTGGTCGTGTTACCGATGGCGCACAATTTCCCCTTGGCCTGTCCGGGTATTCAAGGTTTTCTGTACCGTGGGGCGCGTTTCGTGATTGGCGACTCGACCCGTCCTGGCGACGTGTTCCCACTGATTGAACGCGAGCGCGTGACGCATGTCGAACTCGTTCCGGCGGTGCTCATTCGTTGGGTCAACGATCCACACATCAAAGCGTATGATCTCTCTTCCCTGCGCGTGATCAATACAGGCGGACAAAAGCTCCAGCCAGAGGTGAAACGGCGGGCGGAGGAATTGCTTCCCTCCTGCAAGATACAGGAGGTATTCGGCATGGCCGAAGGATTGCTGTGCTTTGTACGACTTGATGACTCTGACGAGATACGCATGGAGACGGTTGGACGACCGGTCTGTCCCGACGACGAACTCAAGCTCTTGGATGAGAATGACAACGAAGTCCCTCCTGGCGAGATCGGTGAACTCCTGGTGCGTGGTCCCTACACGTTGCGTGGCTACTTCCGCGTCCCCGAGTACAATGCGCGGACCTTCACTTCCGATGGCTTCTACCGCTCTGGCGACTTGATGAGGCTTCATCCATCAGGCAACTACATCGTCGAGGGACGCAAGAAAGACCTCATCAATCGTGGTGGAGAGAAGATCAGCGCGGAGGAGATCGAAAATTTGATCCTCTCACATCCAGCCATACTGAATGTAGCGTGTGTTCCCATGCCCGACCCGGTACTTGGAGAACGTACCTGCGCTTTTGTCATTCTTCAACCAGGAGCAACGCTCACGCTGAAGGAACTGACAGACTTTTTGTTGGACAAAGGTATCGCCAAGTTCAAGCTTCCTGAGCGACTGGAAATCGTCGATGATTTTCCTTTGTCGAAATTCGGCAAAGTCTCTAAACACGTGCTTGCGAAGCAGGTCGCAGACACGTTGGCTGCGGACAATCAGGTGAAGGAACCTGCATCATGAGTACACAAGCGATGAGACCAGGAACGAGCACAGTGAAATCGCGAGGGTAGAGCATGGATTTTACATTCAGTGAGCAACACGAACAGATACGGAAGGTAGCGGCACAGATCGCACGCGAGGTCGTTGCTCCCTGCGCCAGTACCGTGGACCTTGAAGGTGAGTATCCTTTCGATTACTTCGATGCTTTTCGAGATGCAGGACTGCTTGGCCTCGCCATTCCCAAAGAATACGGCGGGTCCGATGCTGGTACACTCGGACTGGCTCTAGCTATTGAAGAGGTCGCCAAATACTGTTGTACAGCCAGTCTCATTCTGCTCACCTCGCGTCTGCCCACCGCAGGTATTCTATTGGCGGGAACGCCGGAGCAGAAAGAACGGTATGTACGAGGCGTAGCGGAAGGTCGAAGGCGCGGCTGTTTCGCCCTGACAGAACCAGAAGCAGGTTCTGATGTCGCCGCAATCACCACCACGGCGGTCCGAGATGGGAATCATTACGTGCTCAATGGAGTCAAGATATGGGCTGGACAGGCCACTGTTGCCGATTTCGCGGTCGTCGTCGCGAAAACCGACCTTCAGGCAGGATCGCAGGGAGTAAGCGTGTTCATTGTCGATCTGCCCAATCCGGGCTTTCGTATCGTGCGTGAACTTCCCAAGTTAGGGGTTCTGGGTGTGCCTGTGGTTGAGATCGATCTCCTTGACTGTCGTGTACCCACCTCCGCACTGTTAGGCGAGGAAAACAAGGGCTTTCGCATCGTTATGCGCAATCTCAACGTCGTGCGCCCACTGGTAGCAGCACGCGGAATCGGACTGGCCGAAGGAGTAGCGAGTTATGCGCGTGCGTATGCACGGCAACGACGTACCCTTGGGCGTCCGATTATTGAACACCAGGCGATTGCCTTCAAACTTGCTGAAATGGCGATGAAGTTGGAGTCGGTCCGTCTCTTGATGTACCAGGCTGCTTGGCTCGTCGATCAAGGCAAGCATGACCGTGACATCGCACACTTCCTTTCCATCGCGAAAGCCACGGCGAGCGAGATGGCCGCCTCTGTCTCTGAGGAGGCTATTCAAATTCTCGGTGGCTATGGCTACCTCAAAGACTACGCGCCTGAACGCTATTATCGTGATGCCAAACAACTCACGATTGTCGAAGGAACCAGTGAAATTCACCGTCTCATCATCAGTCGCGCCCTCACTGATGGTCTGCTCGATTGGGGCTGTGATATTCCGTCCCTCGGTGGCTTTCCCAACGATGCCGCCGATAAAGCCAAGCGTCAGGAACGTCTTAACAGAATTCGGCAAGAAGTTGGATAGCTTTCTAGCTATGGATAACTTACATCGCAATCAAGTTTCGTTGTCGTCAGGCTAGACACAAGGAGGAAGAAAACATGGCATCTGACAACGTGGAGCGAACAGACACATCCATCAAAGGTGGCATACCAGGACTACGTGGAGTAGAGCATATAGCACTTACTGTGCCTGATCTGGAAGAGGCGACACAATTCTTCGTGGATGTTCTCGGCTGCGAAGTATACTACTCGATAGGTCCATTCAAGGACCCGGAGGGCAACTGGTTTGTGGAGAATCTCGACGTTCACCTACGGGCTGAAATACCTGAAATTCGTATTCTGCGCTGCAAGAATGGCGCACACTTTGAACTGCTGTCGTTCACCTCACCAGATCAGAACAAAACTATGCCCAAATTTAGCGATTACGATGGGCATCATGTAGCATTGTATGTTGATGACATGGACGCAGCCATTGCATACCTCAAGAGCAAAGGGGTCAAGGTACTTGGACCAATCAAGGATGGTATTGGACCAGAATCCGGTGAAGGCTCTACCTTTGTTCACTTCAAATCACCTTGGGGTTCGATGTTTGAGCTCGTCAGCTTCCCAAAGGGAAGAGCCTACGAGCAAGACCATGAGCAGTTGTGGGTACCGAATAAGGCATCTTAAGAAGGGGATGGAACCATGAACGAGTTAACAGGAAAAGTGGCAATCGTTACCGGAGCAGGAAGTGGGATCGGGCGTGGAGTTGCTCTCACACTCGCACGTTATGGTGCGGATGTGGTCGTTTCGGATATTAATAGTACGAATGCTGAGCGTGTAGCGAAAGAACTTGAGCAATTCGGCAATCGCAGTATGGCGGTGCAGCACGATGTGTCGGTGGCCGCGTCTTCCACTGCGTTAGTCGAAGCTACACTCCAACAGTTCGGACAGATCGACATTCTTGTCAATAATGCTGGTGTTGCTCGCCGTGTCCCAGTTCAGGAAATGACTGAAGCTGAGTGGGATCGACTGATCAATGTGAATCTGAAAGGTGTTTTTCTTGTGACGCGTGCCATCGTGCCACAAATGATGGAGAAAAAGGCAGGGAAAATTGTCAACGTGTCCTCCATCGTCGGCAAGCAAGCATTTCCTGGCGTCCTTCACTACAGTGCCTCCAAATGGGCAGTACTGGGAATGACACAGAGCTTAGGAATAGAGTTGGCCCCGTATAACATCAACGTCAATGCTGTCTGCCCTGGTGTTGTGCGCACTCCTCTCCACAGTGGAATCGTTGAACAGTTCGCGGCGGCTGATAATACATCAGTTGATCAGGGCTGGGAGTGGTTTCAAGGCATGATCCCGCTGGGCAGGCTTCAGGAGCCAGAAGACATTGGTGAAATGGTCGCTTTTCTTGCATCCGAACGAGCGAAGAACATTACCGCCTCGGCCTTTAACGTAGCTGGTGGTATGGGACCAATCTAGCCAAATAGGATATGATAGGAACGAGTCTCAAATAGCTTTTAGCAAAGGACACGTATACGTAGGGACGCTCTTGATTACGCCCCTACGGAGAGGTTTTCCGACGAACTTTGTGCAAACGATCCTCAAAGACCAGAGGAAAGGACATGATGACAATGCAGATCGCAAAACTTGGATACGCTGGCTTCAATACACCCGATGTAGAAGCTATGCTTGCATACTACACGAAGGTTATCGGCTTTACTCTTGTGGAACGTGATGGCGATGGAGCCGCGTATCTACGCAGTGTGCTTGACCACCACACTCTCGCCCTGTATCCCGCTCAAGAGCATGGTCTCCGTCACATCGGCTTTCAAATAGGGACTGATCAAACGCTCAAGGAGGCAGCCTCACAACTGCGTGAGCAAGGACTAGCCGTTGAGACACAAGCAGATGCGCAACCAGGGATAGCCGAACAACTCTCTCTCGTGGACCCAGAAGGCATGACGCTCCATCTTTACTCGGCAATGGAGCAAGTACACGATACCTTTCCAGAGGCGGGCATTGTACCTGAGAAGTTGGGACACGTCGCACTTGCTGTTCATGACCCCAAGAAAAGTGCTGAGTTCTATCAGCGTGTGCTGGGTTTCCGCGTGTCGGACTGGATCGAAGATTTCTTCGTCTTTCTGCGTTGCGGTCCTGATCATCACACCATGAATTTCTTACAGTCCAAGTATCAGAAGATGCACCATATCGCCTTCCAATTAAAAGACTGGGCGCATGTGCAGCGTGCGTGTGATCACCTCTCCAACCAGCATATCCCGTTACTCTGGGGTCCAGGTCGTCACGGGGCGGGACACAACATCTTTACCTATCATCACGATCCTGACGGACAAATTATCGAACTGTTCACAGAGCTAGATATCATACTCAACGAGGACCTGGGATACTTTGAACCCCGGCCTTGGCACGAAGAATTTCCACAAAAACCAAAGGTGTGGAAAGACGATCTACAAGCGAGCAATCACTGGGGACTCACGCCATCACGTGAATTCATGTTCATGGAGTAAGCAATCGTTCTCTGTCAACGCGAGACGCAGAGTTCTTTCCATTGCTCTATCTCAGGGGAGAAATCATGTCTGAACTACAAGAGAAGGCGAACGAGTTGAACGCTGGTATGCTTCAGAAGTGCCTCTATGTGGTGTTGACCACGCCACTCAAGCCCATGAGCGAACTTGCTACTCTTCTTCCAGAGCACCTGAACTATATGATTGGTTTAGAGAAACGCGGTGTCTTGTTTGCCTCTGGCCCGTTTCTCGCTGGCGAACATGTAGCACCTGGAAGCGGCATGACAATTCTTCGTGCATCCTCCCTTGAAGAGGCGAAAGCGACTGCCGAGCAAGACCCGTTCAATGCATCTGGTATGCGTGCCTTCGAGATACGGGAATGGCAACTTAATGAGGGCAGTTATACGCTCACCATACACTACTCCGATGGCAGCTATTCTCTTGAGTAACTGAGTCGTAGCATCATACAACATGTATGTTCTTGCCTCACTGAAGAGGCGAGAGAGGAGACAGTACAATGCACAAGTCTGTCGGCATCATTGGCTTAGGGAAAATGGGCTTGCCCATTGCGGCAAATCTGCTGGAACATGGTTTTACCGTGATCGGGTATCGCCGCCATATGAGCGACGATTTCATCACGATGGGTGGCACGCCTGCTCTTTCTAGTAAAGAGGTTGCCCAACAATGCGATGTCGTGATCACCTGTCTCTCCGAAGACAGCGCGTTACTCGACGCGGTTTCAGGCGAGAATGGACTCATTCATGGGGCACACCCAGGGCTGACCGTTGTCGATATCGGGATGCTTTCGCTACAAGCCAAAGAGCAAGCACGCCGTTCGCTTGAGCAGGCAGGAGCACACATGCTCGATTGCCCCATCAGTGGAATTCCACCCCAGGTTCTTACCAGAAAAACGGTGTTGTTTGCGAGTGGGGAGAAGTATCTCTTCGAGAGATGCCAGCCTGTGTTTGAAGGCTTTACCAGTACTGTCTTTTACTTGGGCGACTTTGGTGCTGGAACGAAAATGAAATGTATTGCCAACCTGTTAGTCGGCATTCATGTGCTCGCGGCAGCAGAGGCAATGGTCCTGAGTACCAGGGCTGGTCTCGATCCAGCGACGGTGATACAAGTGATCAGTCCGAGCGTGGCGAGCTCAGCTCAATTTGTCGCACGAGCACCAATGATGGTCGCACGACACTATGAGCCAGCGTTAAGCACTATTCATCAGTTAGAGGAGTGTATTGTCATCATCAAGACACTTGCTAAGGTGGTAGATTGCCCGACTCCAATGCTCGACACAGCAGCTCAGTATTACGAGGACGCGATCTCGGACGGGCTAGGGGAAAAGGATGTCTCGGGCATGTACTCTTTCTTCGAGAAGATGATTGGGCAAAATGAAAGTGGAGAACAGGTATGAGTCAAAATGGTGCGATAAAATATCAAGTAGGAACCGCTCTCGTCTCTGGAAAACAACGTATCGTTCTTGCTTGTCAAGAGCAATTTTTTGACCTGCATGATCTCTTCAAGCATGGGAAGGCGAGCAACGCACTCATCAAGGAAGGTCGCGATCTGCCAGCTTCGCTCCTTAAGCTGGTAGAAGATTGGTCATACTGGAACGAGAAACTAGCGCAGTTGGCAAATACCCTGTTTGCCAATCGCTCAGAACAAGCGTTTTCTAGTTCCCTCGTGAAGGAGGAACTGCAATGGCTTGCCCCGTTGCTGTATCCACGGAAACTGATTTGCATCGGAACCAACTATCGAGACCATATTGCTGAGATGGGAATAAGCACACTTCCCAGGTATCCATATAGCTTTTTGAAACCTTCGACAACGACACTCATTGGTTCTGGTGCTGCTCTTCAGCTTCCAGAGCAGGCGAAACAGGTCGATTGGGAGGCCGAATTAGCGGTCGTCATTGGTCAAAAAGCACGCCATGTGCGAGGAGCAGGCGCGATAGCGTGTATCGCGGGCTACAGTATTCTCAATGATGTGTCTGCACGTGATTGGATCGCGGAGGCTCCTGCAGTGGGCATCGATTGGGTCATGCAAAAAGCCTTTGATGGATTCGCCCCAATGGGTCCTCTGATTACCCCCGCAACCTTTGTAGCGGACCCGCAGCAACTCTCCATCAGCCTCACTGTGAATGGACACGTCAAGCAGAATTCGACGACTGCGAACATGGTTTTTTCCGTGCGCGAAATTATAGAACACCTGACCTCGATTATGACGTTGGAGCCAGGAGATGTGATTGCTACAGGCACACCCGCAGGCGTTGGATACGGCAAGCATCCACCAGAGTATGTACGAGCGGGAGATACGATGATCGTAGAAATCGAGGGCCTCGGCCAACTTGAAACGCCTGTGATATAGCCAAACGTCAATTGTCATTGCGCCCTGCTCTTTTCGTCCTCATCCGAGGTGCTTCTCATTTAGCATAATGTTGCTACTTTGCGCTTTTACCAACGCTTTTTTTCACGTTCGACTTGCATATCTGCTACGACACTCCGCATCTTTCAACCCGACGAAAGGGATCGTCAGTGGGGAATAAGGACTGAGGTGAGAGTTATATCTAGGTGTTCTTGTATGATGTCATCGGGAAGCATCTGCACCCAGGTCGCAACCGTCCTTGCCTCTCCCGACATCCACAGTCGGTGAGCTTCACGCTCCAGTACAGAGATGACCAGAGAGAAGTCCTTGGCGGTCAGCGCATAGGTGATGGCCTCATGTACATAGCCTTCTCTGTCATACCAGTGTGCTGCCTGTTGATGTAAAGAAGGCACAAGTGCTGGCTGTGTCGCGTGTAGACGTGTAAGAAGCACCTCTCGAAAGAGCGAGTGCAAACGAAACCACTGTCGTCGCTCATCCAGGGGAACCACAAACAGATTGTTTCGCTCGAGCGTCTCTAGCATCTCCTGGCTGGCTGGATCTCCCGTCACTGCCTGGCAGAGTGCCGCATTTATGCGGTCAAGAATGGCGATACGCAGCAGAAAGTCCTGGATCGCGTGCGGCTGCCTCTGTACAATCTCTTCCTGCACATACTCCGCAATGAAACGCTGACCGCCTGTGAAGTTCTGGACGAAGGCCGAGGGACGCTGCTGCGTTCGCAGCGAGATGGCGGCCAGTTGCAGTCCTGCAATCCAGCCCTCAGTACGGTTCTCCAATATCTCCACCTCTTCTTCTGAGAGGGTGAGCCTCATGTCCTGTCGCAGAAAATGGTTGGCCTCTTCGCATGTAAAGCGCACATCGGCCTCGCGGATTTCGACCAGTTGTCCGCGCATCCGCCAACGCGCGAGGGGCAAGGCCGGGTCAACTCGACAGGAGAGAATCAGGTGCAGATTGGGTGGGAGATGGTCCAGCAAGAAGAGCATGGTATCCTGGATGACCTGATTGTCGGTGAGATGGGAGTCATCCAGAATGAGAACGATTTCGAGAGAACATCTCATAACGTCATTGATGAGGGTCGTTAGCATCGTTGAGAGAGGAGGAGGTTGCGACTCGTATAACATCGAGAGGGCAACGTCTCCGAGTGTAGAGAGGCAGGGGTCGCTGTGTCTGAGAGCCACGATGACGGAGACCCAGAAACGTATCGGGTCCATATCGAGTTCATCCAGCGAGAGCCAGGCAACATGATACGGCGATTGTCTTGCCCATGCACTCAACAGCGTCGTCTTCCCACTGCCAGCAGAGGCGGAAACCACCAGCAAGCGATGCTCAAGCACGGTATCGAGTGCATGAAACAATCGCTCTCGTTGCACCAACGTAGCACCTAGTCGGAGAGGCGTATATTTAGTCTCGATGAACGCCTGATTCGCTCGGCTCGAAGCAGGTGGCAATGCAGAGCGTTTGTGAACGGCTCGATGCTTTTTCAGAGACGTAGTGGTACTCCTAGTCGAGAGCGTAAAAGCCTCTTGCTCTAAACGCTCCAACGTGACCCTGGGTGTGGGGCCGAGGTAGCGTTTGTGTGTCTGCTGATGCAGTGTGCGGTAGGCATACCAGTAGCCCGCTCCCCGGCGTCGTATCTCTTTGATGACACTGAGCGTGCCATGTTGTCCATGAAAGGCAAAAGAGGTGTGTGCCGAGAGCCAGTCCTGCCATCGCTGTGCGTCATCCGAACGAAAACACTGTTGAACATGTCCTTGCCCACGAAGTTCATAGTGTCGGTTCTTCTCGGACCAGGTAAGCACATACAAAGATTGCTTCGGCATCCAGCTATTCTCCGTTGTGTGTTTCACCCGTCGTTTTCTAATCACCCAACAGCGGTGAGTGTATCATACAAAAGCAGGAAAGGCAAACACTGCTTTGCACCTCTATTCCCATGTCCTGGTCGCATTAACGCGCTCTTTCTCACGAAACGCTGTCTCCAGGTCAACCTGAAAACAGTTGGCTAACCCCGTGTGCAAGTTTTTTCTTGAGCACGTTTTCAGCATCATTTTTGCTCAATAGGGAGTGGTTTCACATTATTTTGAGCGTACTTGACAAAAAACTTGCACGTCGGGTTGGCTAAGTCCAGCAGGTAACTCAACACATCAGCAAACTCTTCTTCAAGCTCCAGGTGCCTTTGCCTGGCCTTTTCCTGATAGAGTCCCTGCGTTTTACGAATTGCCTTCGCTAACTCGCCGACCTCCTCAGTAAAGAGCAAGAACTTCTCAGCATAGCTATCTTTCGTCCAGCCTCGTTCTTTGCATATTTCATCCAGGTACTGTTGCAGTTGTGGCAAGGTAGGATGGGTGGGTAAATCAGTCATAGATACTCCTCTTCTCTATTAAAAGTAGGCACACAGCTCTGTGAAAGTAGGCAGCGTCAATAACTGTCCCTCTCCTGTGTTCTGAACCTCTTCATGCTCTAAACGCCAGGTGTGAGGATGAGGAATGTAGACGGCATTCAGCCCGGCAGCGAGAGCCGGATTGATATCCGAGCGGGGAGAATTGCCAATCATCCATGTCTGTTTCGGGTCAACATGCAGTTTCCCGGTGACACGATGATAGGTTGTAACATCTTTTTCCTGAACAATGACGACATGCTTGAAACATTGCTCGATCCCCGACCGTTCAACCTTGAGTTGCTGCTCTTCGAGGTCTCCCTTTGTCAGTAAGATGAGGTCATGTCGAGGTGACAGGTAGTTGAGCGTCTCCTGCACACCATCCAATAACTGCAAGGGGTGAGCGCGAATGTGCTCTCCGAACTGCCGAAGTTGCTGAATATCCTCGTCCTGCATATCCTTTTCGGCGAGACGACGATAGGTCTCGACTAAACTTCTCGTAAAATTCGCCGAGCCATAGCCCATGAGCCGTTCTACCTCGTCAAGTACCACTCGCACTTCCTCTGACGTCAGGGTGGAGTGATTGAGGAAGGTAATAAATGTATGAATGGCCTGCTCAAAGTAGATGTTATTCTCCCAGAGGGTATCATCTGCATCAATTAAAAGATGGTAGTGCATAGTACGCCCTTTCCGACGCTCTTCTCCTCTATGTGGTTCTGCCTTTTCTCAGCGTTCTTCTATTTCCCGACATTGACGACAGTAGTGGATGCCCGCACGACCAGTTCAAGTGGCACGGTCATTTGAGCGGGAACGTGCCGCTCTGCCAGCACATCCAGCAGCAGGAGCACGGCTTGCTCTCCGATGACGCTGGCTGGAATCGCAATCGTCGTCAATGCTGGCTCAAGAATGCGTGCGATGAGGCTATCATCGAAGCTGGCGACCGACACGTCCTGTGGAATCGTTCGCTGCAGGTCTTTTGCCGCCTTGTACACGCCAACGGCAAGTACATCACTATCACAGATGATGGCGGAAGGTGGATCAGCGGCGTCCAACAGATAATGGGCAGCTTGATATGCCTCTGGAATGGTAAAAGGTGCATGTACCTGATAGGCACTCGTGATTGAACACCCCGCACGCTGCAACTCATCCAGATAGGCTTGATGACGCAGGTGAAACGTCTCGGTATTTACATCGGCGGCCAGATGAGCGATCTTCCTGTGTCCGAGTTGCAACAGATGCGCCATCGCCGCATGCATTCCAGCCGTCATATCCAGTTGAAGCGATGGAAACGTCTGACTCCCTACATTGACCGTCACGACCTTTCCGTGCAAAGCCATGTATTCGTTTGTTGTTGGCGGCTGTACCTCACAGAACAAAAACCCGTCTACGGCACGAGATGAGAGTACATCCAGAATCATGTACTGCCAATCCTGCTCATCGCGTACCTGAGCCAGCATCACGAAATACCCATGTGCGCGTGCCGCTTGCTCGGCTCCCTGAAGCACGGCGGCAAAATACGGATTACTCACATCGGGAATAGCCAAGGCGATGAGACGTGATCGACCTGAGCGCAGAGTCCGTGCAGCAGTATTTGGGCGATACCCTAACTCACGAGCCGCCTGTAGAATAGCTTCTTGTGTGTACTTCCCAACGCGCCCTGCGGCTTTTCCACCAAGTACAAGAGAAACCGCAGACTGTGAAACCCCTGCTCGACGAGCCACGTCGATGCTCGTTGGTGGTGAGAGAGGTGTATCGTCTGCCATATGCACCTTGCTTTCCTCGTTCTTTCGCATAAAGTCTTTAGAACAAACGAAACTTTCGGGCTTCTATCTCTTACTTTTAGAAGTCATACGTATGACGTATTTATACATGATGAATCCTTCATGTGTCAAGTCCGTCAGAGCAGGCACAAGGCACTGCCCCTACATACACGGTCCACTCATCACGTCCATCAGATATTGTCGGGGCAGTGCCTTGTGCCTGCTCTGGACGACATTCCAATAATCCTGCTTGACTTTCCCGATGAGTAAGATACAATTGAACATCGACACCTGTACATCATCTCACACTAGTTATTTGTTGAAACTGTCATGCTTCCAAATCGAACCGCGTGCGACGTTCTTTGCCCAGGAGACGGGAGAAACCTTCAAGATGCCGAAGAGAAAGGGGACAGTACGATGCCTACCACGCCAGAGCCGCACTTACTGGTGACCAAGTTCACCGTTCCACCTGTTCGTTCGGTGCTGCTTCCTCGCATGCAACTTATCGAACTCCTCAACCAGAGCCGCTCGTTTCCCTTGATTCTGCTCTCGGCATCGGCTGGCTTTGGCAAAACGACGCTACTCTCGGCCTGGGCGAGGCAGCATACCAGCCAGGTCGCGTGGCTCTCACTGGATGAGCAGGACAACGATCCCACGCGCTTCTGGACCTACGTGATTGCAGCACTCAGACAGAGCACCTCGTGTCTTTCGGCTGTAGGAGAGGCGGCGGTAGCGATGTTGCAGTCACCACACCCTTCTTTTCTGACAGGTGCGTTGACTTCACTCAATAACGATCTGGCCGCACATCCGCAGGAGATCATCCTGATTCTCGATGACTACCATCTGATACACGAGCGGACGCTTCATACCTCACTTCAATTCTTGCTCGATCATCTTCCCGCCAATCTGCATCTGCTTCTCGCCAGCAGGGTCGATCCCCCTCTAGCTCTTTCTCGTCTAAGGGTGCGAGGACAGGTGGTCGAGATTCGAGATACTGATTTGCGCTTGAGGAGTGCAGAAGTGAGCGGTTTTTTGACACAGGTCAAGGATATCTTCGCACTTTTCTCGATGCAGGAGAACAGATGCAACAGGCACTACAGACATTGCTTGCGATCGGGCAGGACGCTCTTTCTCCTACCCTCGCGGCCTATGCCCGTCGCTTGCTTGATGCATTTGCAAACGAGCAGGAGCAGGAAGTGATGGAGAGGGTTCCTCCCGTTATCTCCCAATCGCCACGCGTCTCTTCTCAGGCTGCTGCATCATCGCTCCCTGAGCCACTCACCCCACGCGAACAAGAAGTTTTACACATGTTGACAGAGGGAGCTTCTAATCAAGAGATAGCCAGACAGCTTGTAGTCTCGCTCGCTACTGTCAAGAAACACGTGGCGAATATTCTCAGCAAATTGGGCGCGGAGAATAGAACATAGGCCGTTGCCTATGCCCGCTCGCTCGCTTTGCTCTGACATTCAAGAAGGCGGTTGCTTATCTCTTCACCGGACAGCATGTGAGTTCACCGAATTATGCCTCGTACATCGTTATCAAGCTAAAACTCGGATGTCTTCAAATTTTAAAAACGCTATTTCCTGCAGAGACGACACTCAAATAGGTCAACAAGAGGGTGGGTGCTCAGACAGCATTTCCATTCTCTTGTCTGCCCATCGCCGCTTTATGTATGAGGGAGTATGGGTATGGTTCGTCATTGCCAGTTTGTAGCCGTCAAAACAGACAAAAATTCGATACAAGGGTAGAAATTGATGTACGTAGCAAATAGGAGTTTCATATGCGACTTTCTGCTCGGATTCGATTTCTTCCGTTTGTCACATAATATACAGATCAATGGGCGCAGTCCTGCGTTCCGGAAAAACTGCGTGCGGTTCTGTGTAATGTTCTCTCACAAGTGGCTGCGTCCGTGAAAAGGAGTGCCCAAGTCGGCCCATAGTATTCTTCACCTCTCATCTGGATGGTGCGCTTGCTCCTCGTGTGATTGCTCGTTCTTGGTGATGTTCGCCCCGAAGTAAACGTCAACTTCCTTGATCTTGTTTCCCTCGATCCGAACGTACTCCGTGTTCCGAAAGGTGGTGCCGTCCTTCAGTTCAGCTTGATAACGGACAAAGGCTTCGTTCCCTTGTGCAAACAGCTGCTTAATGCGGTGAGAGCGAAATTGCTCACTATTGGGAAAACACCGCTCAAAAAAAGTTGCCTTGCTAATGTGGTCATCGCGCGGACTGGTAAACGTGAAGTCATCACTCAATCCCTCTTCTAACGTCTTCTTGTCTTTTGAGAAAAACGCAGAAAAATACGTGCGTACCATATCTGAAACGGTAATGTTGCCTGTCATGATGATATACCCTTTCTCACTCAGGCCAATGCTCGTCAGGAAAAAACTTCTTCAATCTTGCGCTATTTTAGAAGCAGAGCTACATGCGGACATCAGCGATCTTCCAGAGGAGTCGCTCTCTGCGCTGCCAGTCACTTTTTAACGCAAATGAGGCTGCACCGCTCGCTTCATTATCTTGAAAACACTAAACGTTGTGGCTTATGTCTATCCTGATTCCCCTTGAACATCGCACGTTTCTTTTGTGGAGCAAGGGACATGAGATCAAGTAAAACTTAAAACATTAGAGAAACTACTGGCAATAGCCTCCACACCATCTGCATCGTTGGACCAACAGGCCGATTAGCCGTGAAATGCGCCTCGATCTCGACAAGAACTACCAGCAGGAGGTCTTATCGTGAGCTTTCCATGGAGCTATCTCATTATCGGTAGAAAGCAGCACCAACATCCCACAAGCAGCTCTGCATTCTCCCCCTCGAATTTTTCTTCGGTCCTCGGAATGACGATTCTGCGACTGTTGTTCACTGCATGTGCAATGGCACGTTTGCTCTCAGAAGCCTCTGGGTTGTTCTCTATGTTGAACCAATACGGGATCATCGTGGAATAAAACGGGTACCCAACGAAAGCACCACCAGATTCGCTCATTTGGGCTATGGTATCATCGATCAGTTCCTGGTCTGGCGTGAATGGCGTCTATCCCATCCAGTCCAGATTGAAAAAGCCGTCAAATGTCATGTTCATGTTGAGAATGACTTTCCTCATAGTGCCTCCTTACGCTTATGCCCTCTCCTTAATACATGCAAATCGATAAGTAAATGCTTTTCAAATGAGACCTTCCTCTGATTCTCTCTTTCACTTGGCTTCTGGCATGGGCGTGTCGAGGAACTGTGTAATCATCGACACGAGCCACTCGGCGCGGTCCACGAGCGTCACGTGTGTGGTGCCGGGAAGCACCGCGAGCTGGGAACGGGGTAGGCCGACGAGATCGCCCGCCACCCCGCCGTCGAGCAGGCGAAACAGCTCGACTGTGTGCTCGGGACGGATGATATCGGAATCCCCGATGATGAGCAAGGTGGGCGCCTTGATCGCACGAATGGCCTCGACTGGCCAGTCCTGAATCTCGCCGTCCAGTTGCTGCTGCTTGGCGAAGAGCCGGGAAAAATCCTGCGGGTTCGGTGCGATCCTGGTGTATTCCTCATAGAATGGGGTCCCGGCCAGATACTCGGGTTTCGAGTTTTCGATTCCCGCCAGAAGCTCGGGGTAGAGTCCGCCACTGTTGTAGGTGACGGAGGCGAGCACCAGCTTGCGCACTACCTCCGGGTGTCGAATGGCGGTCTGCAAGGCGACGCCAGCTCCCAGGCTCCATCCGAAGAGATCAGCCTTTTCGATCCCGATCTGCGTGAGCAGAGCAGCGATGTCGTCAGCCAACTGCTCGTAGCGCAGTGGGCGATCGATGTCGGCAGTGTGCCCGTGGCCTTGCATCTCGACGGCGATGACCCGCCGTTCTCTGGCTAGATCCGGCAGAAGCTTTCCGAACGAGGTGCCAATGGCCGACAAAGCACCGTGAAGCAGGACCAGTGGTTGGCCTTCCCCGTGGATTTCGTAATACATGTTGAGGCCATTCACCTTGGCGTAGCTCCTCTTGCTCATGGTCATGATCGTTCTGCCTTTCGGGTATAAATCTGCTTTGACGATGCGGAAGCGAGAGGTGCGTTCCCAAAGACGGGCCCTTGCTCCCCTGTACTCTCCAGTTCAAAGTGTGAAATCGCGCTTCTCTCTCGGCTGGTAGGAAAGGACCACCACCCCAGAAGGATGCGTTTTGGTGTTGACCAACTTCAGCTTCACCTGGTCCTTGATGCCTTGAAAGAGCGGCTTGCCGCTGCCTAAAATTACCGGATGAACTAACAGTTGATATTCGTCAATCAAGCCAAGGTTGGTAAGCGTTCGCACCAGACTGGCGCTTCCGTAGATGACCATATCGCGCCCAGGCTCGTGTTTCATGTGCTCGATGTCTTCGGGAATGACCTCTTTCACCAGCGTTGAATTGTTCCACTCCACCCTTTCAAGCGTTTTGGAAAACACCATTTTGCGCATGGCATTCAATTTGCGGGCGTATTCTTTCTCGCCCTCTGAGGTATTGGGATTGTCAGGCACGTGGGGCCAGGAACCAGCAAAACTTTGATAGGTCACTCGTCCCAGTAACAGCGTATCAGCCGAGCTGACCAGATCGTTCTCATAGGTGCCCATCGCTTCGTCGTAGATTTCTCCTATCCAATCCATTTCTCCGTTTGGTCCCGCAATGAAGCCATCAAGGGTTATCCACATGGTGACGATGATGTTTCTCATGGTATTCTCCTCTCTCATAGGTCCACAATAGTGCTTGCCATTTGCAAGTACAGACACGCTCTTTTTCCAAAACCGTGAGGCAAAATCGGAAATGCTGTAAGAAGCAGCAGTACAAGTGGGTTGTACCAATCGTTCCCCACCTTGTTCACATTTGGACGATTACCACCTCTTCTTCCTAATGATAAGTCATGCATATGAACAATACAGTATACGCAATCATGCATGAAACGCTATCGAGAGTTTAATGCACCGAATGTAGAGATACATCGGCAAAGCTGCGTATGGTGATTGCCTATGTTTCGACGATAGAGAATAGCTCAATTCAGAGCATTACCTGGGCAATGGTAGCTACATGTTTATTGCTACAGGAGAGAAATGCATTTCCGACAACCAAACGAGCAATATATGATTACTGGACAATGTGCTGGCGAATAGCCCCCGCTCTGGCTGTTTGAGTCCTTCCAGACACGAAAGCGTTGTCGTTTTGCCTGCTCCATTTGGTCCCTGGAGACCAAAACATTCGCCTGCGTTGATGGCGAACGAAAGGCCGTTGACCACCTTCGTCTTGCCATAGCTGACATGCAAATGCTCCATCGTGATAATTGCTTCGCTGTTCATAATATGACTATCCTCTCATTCGTCTGTACAAACGTTGTTGTTACCGTACAGACAAAGTGTACAAGAACAGTTCCCGAAGCACATCTATCCAGAGGCGGATTTTTTTGCATAGCACATCTCTATCCTGAGATAGAACATGCAATGAAAGCATGTAGTCCAGAGATGTATCGTTAGCGAAATTCTCGGTTGACGACCTCGCCGCACTACAGATAATAAATTACAACGACGTGATATACTTCAGGTATGAAGAAGGCAGATAATCTTCCAGTGTTCTCGTTTGCGACTCAGCAGGATTGGGAAGCGTGGCTCGAAGAACATCACGCCGATGCACGAGGCATCTGGCTCAAGATAGCGAAGAAAGAAACGGGCATTCCCTCGGTCTCGTATCCAGAAGCCTTAGAGAGTGCGCTCTGTTATGGCTGGATCGACGGGCAAAAAGCCTCACACGATGAGCAATACTGGCTACAAAAATTCACACCGCGTAGCCCGAAGAGTATATGGTCAAAAGTAAACTGTGAGAAGGCAACAGCACTTGCGGCTTCTGGCAGAATGCGACCAGCAGGAATGCGCCAGGTGGAGCTAGCGCAGGCCGATGGGCGTTGGGAAGCGGCTTACGACTCGCAAAGCAAAAGTACGATTCCTGACGACTTTCAACGGGAACTGGACGCCAACCCGCAAGCAAAAGCGTTTTTTCAGACGCTGAATAGCGTCAACCACTACGCCATCCTCTTCCGCATCCAAACGGCAAAAAAACCAGAAACCCGTGCGGCTCGTATAAAAACGTTCATCGACATGTTAGCGAAGCAACAAAAACTGTATCCGTAGTACCTACAAAAGGTCTGCGTGTTAATGACGACACGTCAAGACACCCAGATATCGTCAAGGGTATAATCTAATCGGCAGTGATCATTTCACAGCGTGAAACTGAATGAGATGGTGTTCGAGGGCAAACATAGTTGCCGCGTGCCGTGAGGTGACGTTCAGCTTGCTGTAGATCGAGCGCAAGTGAGCATTGACGGTGCGAGGACTGATAACCAGGATGTTCGCAACCTGGGCATCGGAGAGTCCCTGCGCGACCAGACGCAACACTTCTCGCTCCCGCTCGGTCAACGTATCGAGGAGAGAGGACGAATGTGTTTGTTGTTGGTCTGTCTCATCAGGTATGATGGACGTTGTGGGCGCCTGGTAGGCGAGTATCATCTGTTCTTGCGCTGAGAGTGCTTGCGCTGGTATCATCGCTCGCCCTTCGTTCAGAGCCTGGACAAAGTTCTGCTCTCCCAGTTGTGTACGGACGATGGCTCGCAACCGTTCATCTTCCGCATCCTCGCCCGGTATGGTGAAGAGGCTGAAGACACTAGCTCGGCTCTCCGTTTGCTCACGGAAATTGTGCGCCGCTCCCCAGAGCTGTGCTGCCCAGGTGAACGCTCCTTGCCGCGCGACCACATCCGCCCATCCCTGCAAGCAGACGCCGATGCTCCTGTGATCGTCCAGATGCTCGAACTGATTCAGGCTTTCCCGGTGAAGGGCGTATGCCGTCGAGAGGTCTCCTTGCCGGGCCGACGCCTTGCCGAGGAACAGGAGCAGGTAGGCGATGTATTGTCGCTGTCCCGACGCTCTGAACAATGCCAGGCTCTCTTCAAAGAGTGAGTGAGCCGCATCTACCTCTGCTTGTTGGAAGTGCCAGAGTCCCAGACCATAGAGCGACCAGGCGATTCCGCCCTGGTAATGCTCTGCTTTAAGGAGCGTCAGGCTTTCTTCGAGTAGTGAGCGAATACGCGGATAGACGGTGTGATCAGAGAAGCGGAGACTCGTGAGTGCAAGTGCGGCCTGCGAGAGACCTTGCTGCACCCTGTCCCCAATCGCCCTGGAGATGACAAGACTCGCCTCGTACAGGGAGATGGCGGCAGGCGCATCACCACGTGATGAGGCGATTCGTGCCAGCCGATGAAGGACAAGTGCCATTCCCCGCTGATCATGCAGTTCTCGGTACAGGTGCAGGCTCTCTCGGCACAGCCTCTCAGCCCGTTCATACTCCCCTTGCCACAGGGCAAGCCAGCCGGCTCCGTGAAGGGCCTTTGCCCGTATGGATGGGGCAATTCCCTCATCTCTTGACAGAACTCGCTCGACGAATTGCTGTCCCTCAGGTATGTAGCCGTTGTTGACCCAGAACCACTGCAAGGCCGCGACGAATCGCCAGGCGATTTCTCTGCGCTGACGATCCTCTCCCTGCTCCACTGACCATTCAAGAGCCGCACGCACATTGTCATGCTCCTGCTCTCCCTGCTCGAACCAGCGTTCCTCTCCCTCTCCCGTCGTAAATGGATGAGTATCCATCTCCTCTGCTAGTGTTAGATAATAGCTGGCATGAGCCAAGCGTGCTGTCTCCAGTTCACCGTGTGCGGTCAGCCGTTCCAGCCCATACTCCCGAATCGTCTCCAGCATAAACAGCCGTGAGCGAGAATGCTCCTGTCCTGATCGATAGAGAAGGTGTTTGTCCACCAGAGACGCGACCTCATTTAGAAACGATGCACGCTCCCCACCAGCTCGCCAATACACCGCTTCCAGTGCCTCTACGGTCGCGTCTCTCACGAAAACGGCACACAGGCGAAAGAGCCGCTGTTCTTCTGTTGAAAGCAGGTCATAGCTCCAGGCGATGGTTTGTCGCAGCGTGGACTGTCGTGTCGGAAGGTCTCGTGGCCCACACGTCAAGACATCCAGTCGATGCTCCAATCGCTCCAGAAGGGATGGCAATGGCAGCACGGCGAGGCGGGCGACAGCCAATTCTATCGCTAGAGGCAGGCCATCGAGTCGTCGGCACACCTCAGCGATGCGTGAGGCATTGTCGGGCGTGAGATGCAACGGTGGGTGCAATTCTCGCGCTCGTTCGAGGAAAAGCGCACTCGCGCCATAGTGCAGAAGGGTCTCGGCATCACGCACCTGATTGGAAGCAGGAACAGGCAGAGGTAGGACGGCAAAGGTATGTTCGCCCCGCATGTGCAGCGTTTCGCGGCTCGTCACCAGCAGCGTGAGGCCAGGACAGGCGACGAGCAGGTCAATCAGGAACGGTGCGGCCTCTACAATCTGTTCAAAGTTATCTATGACCAACAACATGCGGCACGCTCGTAGCGCGGCTTGTAACCCTTGAAGCGGGTTTCGTATGGAACTGACGTGCAAACCCAGGGATTGCGCGATAGTTGGTAGAACCAGGTCGCCCTCCCGAAGGGCCGCCAGTGAAATGAAGGAGACGCCATCGGGAAAGTGTGCTTGTGCCTCGTGCGCCAGTTGCAGTGCGAGGTGCGTCTTGCCCACACCGCCAACGCCTACCAGGGTCAGCAGGCGCACATCGGGCCGCAAGAGCAATACAAGGGCATCTGTGACCTCTCGCTCTCGCCCAATGAGCGAAGTGAGTGGTACAGGTAGAGTAGGGGAAGAGCGTTCTATTTGAATATCACTGCGTCTCATATGTTCAGTAAATGTATGAGCGACAGCCTGTAGGTGTTCAAGAGTCAACTCTTCCGATGTGCCGAGATAGATGCGGTGCAATTTCCCGTCACGCTGATGCGAGGCACGCCAGTACCAGCCCCCACGTTTGTTCCCCGCCCGGTCGCGCCGTGCGGTGAACGTCTCACCGTCGATGGTATAGGTGAACGTGGTAGCTGTTTGCAACCAGGTAAACCACGCTTGCGTTCCAACCAGGAGGTTCCGTGTTTGTCCGTCGTGCTGGTAGGTGAGCATCTCATTTTCGATATGAGGTATGTGTGTCATGTGTGTCATGTGCTTCATGCAAGAACGCACTTTCTTCCGAACACTGTCGCTACCCGAACAGTATATCACACGTTCGGTTTTTCTCATCCTCTGTACATAGGCAAGAGTAATACGTTGCATTACCGATGTGTTCTCACAGTCTATACGATAGTCTACTTAGAAAGTAGAGAGCATCACGCTCCACCACTGTCGTCTTGCACCATGAGAGCGCGGATTCAGGCGTCGAGAGAAGGAAGATAGTATGAAAGATACAGTGCCGATTGAAACGGGTTTTGCCGAGGTGAATGGCACCCGTTTGTATTACGAGATGGCAGGTTCGGGCCATCCGCTCGTCCTGAGCCATAGTGCCGTCTCCCACCACCGTCTCTGGGATGACCAGTTTCTGGCCTTTGCACAGCATTACAGGGTCATCCGCTACGACTTGCGGGGTTTCGGCTCCTCTGGTCTTATCAAGGAGCCATATTCGCAGCGTGAGGACCTCTTTGCCTTGCTCACCTACCTGGGTATCCAGAAGACGTATCTGCTGGGTATCTCGATGAGCAGTATGATTGCACTTGATTTTACTTTGGAGCATCCAGATATGGTAGATGCACTCATCTCGGCCTCCTGTGGCCTGAGTGGACATCAATCGCCGGAAGAAGCCCATGGGACGTGGCCTGCCGACTGGCTCGCGTTTTTCGAGGCCAAACAGCAAGGAAATGTTCCACGCATGGCGGAGGTGATGCTCCACTACTGGATTGATGGGTCTAAGCGTCCGGTGGAGCAGGTCGATCCTATCATGCGTGAGCGTGTGCGGGAAATGTTGCTCCACAACTACGCGCTTGCCAATGACCCTGACAACTGGGAGATGCCGCTCCCGCTCTCACCACCCGCTGTCAATTGGCTTTCCGAGATACAAGTCCCTACGCTCCTCATCGTTGGAGACAAGGATATTGATGATGTCCTGACTGTCGCAGATATCCTTGCTACTGGTATCAAAGGGGCGAGAAAAGTCGTCATACCGAACACAACCCATCACCCCAACATGGAGCAACCAGCGATATTCAATCAAGCCGTTCTGGATTTCCTCGCACAGCTTCCTGCGAACGTATAAGGAGAAGAAACAACTATATGGACATCTTACAACAAACGCCCGCCGACATGGAACAGGCGTGTGACGCGCTTCGTGCGGGCAAGCTGGTCATCTGGCCGAGTCCTCTCTGGTACGGCCTCTCGGCGTCCGCACTCAATGCGGAGGCTGTGCGTCGTCTTTACCACGCCAAGCGACGTGACGTGCGAAAAGCTCTCCTGGTGCTGACACAGGGAGCGGAAGATGCGGAGCAGTACGGACACCTCAATCCTATAGCGAGGCAGCTTATCGAGGTCTTCTGGCCTGGCTACTTCGGCGTCATCGTCGAAAAGAAAGTTGACGAGAAGGCAAGGAGAACAAGGATGCGTATTGCTGTTATTTCGGATATTCATGGAAACTGTGTCGCGCTTGATGCTGTCCTCGCCGATATCCGCCGTCAAGCTGTTCAACATATTGTATGCCTGGGCGACGCGATTCAAGGTGGCGCACAACCCGCTGAGACGGTGCAGTGTCTGCGTGACCTTCACTGCCCAGTCGTGATGGGCAACGCCGACGCCTGGCTGCTGACCGGGCGAGAGACGAGTTCTCAGGAGCAGACATCGCCGCAACAATGGGCTGTCAGAGAATGGTCACTGGCACAGTTATCCAATGAGGACCGAGCCTTTATCGAGCAGTTTCAGCCAACGGTGGAACTCTCGCTAGAGGCAGACAAGAAACTCCTGTGCTTTCATGGCTCTCCTCATTCGTTTGACGACATTCTCCTTCCAAACACCTCAGAAGAGGATTTCCAGCGGCTTCTAGGAGGGCAGGATGCGATGCTACTGGCGGGTGGACATACGCACACGCAACAATTTCGCCGCTGTAACGATGCTTGGTACGTGAATCCGGGCAGTGTCGGCTTCGCATACAACTGGCGGCTGCCACAAGAGGAGTTTCATGCTGACCCCTGGGAGGAGTATGCCCTTATCTCCTCGGAACAGGAACAGATTGGCGTCGAGTTTCGCCACATTCCATTTGATGTTGAGAGTATGCTTGAGGTGTTGCAACGCAGTGGAAGGCCATATATCGAAAGCACATTGGCAATGTATGGTCGTAAGTGACGGCATATCTCAACTTTAAGGAGCAAATTATGACAGAGGAAGAGAATAAGAAGGAAAAGAGTGTCAGCAACAAGCCCTAAATCTGCTTAGGTGTACTTTTTGCAATTGAGCAAGATACAAGAAGTTTTTTGCTTCATCTGGGGTGGGGAGAAAGGTTCTTCGGCATTTTTCAAAGGGACGTTTAGCTCCGACAGGAACATCTGCACGAGCCATGCACAGATGTTTCCAGTCGCCGCGCTCCCTGGCTCGTGCTGCGCCGAGATGCAAAGGGTGAGCGGTGTGTCAGATAAATGTATGAATGCTCTGCCTATTCACTTATACAGGCAAGCTCCATCTTATCCAGCCAGACCTGCCCTCGACCAACTAGTAGCATGCCAAAAACGATATTGACGCTATCTAGAAAAACAGGGAGGACGATCTCGTATCGGGTCCAACCTGTTGTGCCATGTCGCACTCTTTGAGGAAACATTGGCGAGAGGATATCCCCTTCGCAACTTTGCCCAAGGATTGAGTGGCACTTCTCTTGGACCCCGAAAAGCAATTCTTCTTTGCTGGTTGCTTACTTCATTCGGTTTCGGTTTCGGTCATTATTCAAATCCTCATGCGACCCTGTTGGAATTACTCAGTATTAGTACTGCAGGACTCTTGATGGGTTTAGGCTACATCTTCACGGGCAATCTTGGTCTCTCTATTGGTTTGCATGTGGCCTGGGATTTTACGCAAGGGAACATCTTTGGCTTTCCCGTGGCGGGGCAATCTCTTGCCGATTCAGCCTCCGTCCTTGCCATTCGCCAGGGGGGACCTGAACTCTGGACTGGTGGCGGGTTAGGACCAGATGGCGGACTGCTGTCGTGTTGTGCCTTTGTGATTGGAATGCTTGCCATTGTGCTCTATGTCCGCTGGCATTCTGGCAAGCTTGCCTTGTACATTCCTCTTACGGACTACCAAAAGCAGACAAGAAAAAGGCAAGCAAGGACTGATCTTGCACCGGAAAAAGTAGTTGTCGTCGGAGGCGAAACTAATTGACGCTTAACAGACGACAAATGTTAACCAGGGCATCGCCGAGATTCACGACAGGTACATCAGCGGTGCCAAGAACGTAGCCATCATAGGGAGCAACAGGCACCTCTACACTCTCAAATGTGCGAAGAGAATAAATATGACCAAGAGGGTGGTCTTTGTGTACTCGTTCACCAGCCTTCACCTGCGCAACCCAAATACCGCCCTGACGAGCCCATACTTCATCAAGATGCGAGCCATGCAAGGTGATTTGAGGACGATCAGGCCGAATAACCCCTCCCTCAAGCATCCCTAAGTGTTTCATTACGTTGGTTACACCGCGTACACCAAGCGTAATATTTTCTTCTTCAACTTGTGGCAATGCGGAGTCCCCTGGCTTTAGCTATGGGGAGGAAGCATTGCCCAATAGAATATGACGCTTTTACTCATGAACTTGGCTCTGCTTCTTTCTCCTGATATTCTCTTAAAAAGGGCGAGGTGAACTGTTCAAGGTCTAATTCAAAACGTCTCTCACTTTGGTTTACTACGATGCAAGTCAATTTCACGAAGCAA